>Ga0137306_103215_pt1 | contig 12427 bp, 12 predicted proteins | sample Inofroosms_March_FD_97187 | JGI IMG/M metagenome (GOLD analysis project Ga0137306, IMG submission 97187) | Mouse cecal microbial communities from Vienna, Austria - N-Acetylneuraminic and N-Acetylglucosamine D2O microcosms_March | ecosystem: Host-associated > Mammals > Digestive system > Large... | reverse complement strand
AGTGCTGGGCATCGTATATGATCCAAGCGAGATCAACGCCTCGCCCTCGCGCCATTCCGGCGTTGGCCCATCGTCCAGATTCAGGCATTGGAACTTTGGCGCCTGTGAACGCCTCAAGCACGGCTTGATAGTCACGCCGTCCATTGGACGACAGAGCGCCGGGGACGTTCTCGAAGATTGCGAATTGTGGGTATTTTCCATGTGTCGCCTCCTGCATTTCACGAATGATTCTGATGGCCTCCGTAAAGAGGCCGCTGCGCTCATCGGCCAGCCCCAAACGGCGGCCAGCCAAACTCAACCCCTGGCAGGGACTTCCAAAGGTGAGAATATCCACAGGCGGGATTTTGCCGCCGTGAAGCCGGGTAATGTCCCCCAGGTGAGCCATGTCCGGGAAGTGCCGCTTGGTAACGGCTACGCACTCCGGGACGATCTCGCTGGCCCACAGGGGGCGGATTCCATAAAAAGAGGCGGCATAGGGAAAGCCCCCTATGCCGTCAAACAAAGAACCTAATGTAAGCTGTTTTTTCTCAGACAATGTTTATTATCGCCTCCTACATTGTTTTTGCTATTGCGCTGGCATTCTGCCGAAGGAATAAAAGTGCTGTGTCCAGTAGTTCGTATTGATATTTGCGTAAGAAATCGGGTCGCCGCAATGGATCATCTGCCCGTTGCCCACATAGATGCCCACATGGGTCACGCCGTTGGGGTTCGGCGCGTCATAGGTGTGCCAGAAGAACACCAGGTCGCCGGGCCGGACATTTGCCGCAGACACGGGCGTACAAATGTTATAAAGCCCCTGCGCTCCCAGCCGCCCATAGTTCCAGCCGCTGTGATTGACCACCCAGCTTACAAAGCCAGAGCAATCAAAGGAGGTAGAGGGGGAACTGCCGCCCCAAACATAGGGATAACCGAGGTACTTCTGCGCTTCCGTCAACATAGCGGCATAGGTTTCATCCGTTACCGGCTCCCCAGGGTAGGCGGGTATCTCCACGCCGCCCGGTGCGCCGGGGATCGCGCCGCCCGTGCCATCATCGCCGGTGTCCACAAAGTAGTAGGGGTTCAGATACTCGCCGTTCAGCATGGCCTCCAGATGGAGGTGCGGCCCCGTGCTGCTGCCGGTGCTGCCTACGGCGGCGATCGCGTCCCCACGCTTGACCTCCTGCCCAGCGGTCACGGAGAGGCTGGAACAGTGGGCGTATCGGGATTGATACCCCTTATCGTCCTCGATCACCACGCACAGGCCGTAGCTGCCAGCGTCCCCGGCAGAAATCACTTTCCCGTCATGGATGGCCTTGATCGGCGTTCCCTGAGCCACAGCAATGTCCACGCCCCGGTGCAGATTTTTCCCGCCGTCAATGGGATGCACCCGGTAGCCGTAGCCGCTGGACACATAGCCCAGCCATGGGAAGTCAAAGGGATTTCCGTATGCCTGCCGGTTGCCGAAGGTCTGCATATACACGCCGTAGCGGTCTGTCTGGCCGCCGGGGGTCAGGTTTGCGGCCACCACTTGGGAGAGCGGGCGCACGGTCAGGGTCGTTTGCAGGACTGTCCACTCATACGGTTCCTCGTTTTCGTCATAGCGGATTTCGGTGATCGGCGTTCTGGTGAGGGTGTACTGCTGTCCAAACAGCCGTTCAATCTCCGGCTTTACCTGTTCAAAGGTAAAGGCGTCATAGGCGGCGGAGAGGTAGCCCATCAGCACATAGGGGTTATGGCTGATCTCCCCGATGTTGTAGCGGTATTCGTCATAGCCGGGATGATTGGTTTCGGTATCGTTAATGTCGATCTGCAAATCCGTTTCCAACTCGGTGTAATAGAGATCAGAGTTGCAAATATCCTGCTCATTCGCCGGATAGGTAGCAGAAATATAGGTGGATTGGAGGCCGGAGAGCATAGCCGTACAAGAGGAAAGGCCCGTGGAAAACAGCATGATAACCAACGCCAGCAGCGCGATAAAAACCAGCGCCGTTCTGTGCGCCGATACCGTCTGCGCCACGGCCCGGACAATCTTACCGGTGGTGGTCAGGACATTCTGCGTCTGCTGGGCGGTCTTTTGGGCCTCTCGCGCCGCCTGTGCGTATTTCCGCTTGATTTTATGCTTCTGATACCACTTGGACAATGCGTTTTTCCGCTGTAACTCAGGGTGATCCCGAAGGGCAGTCTGCCACGCAAGACGGGTCTGCTCTGTTTGCAGGCGGCTCTGCGCCTGACGCACAGCCCGGTAGGGCTTGGAGTGCAGACGGTTTTTATTCCAGCGCAGAAAACGGCCCGTGCCGCGCTCCGCCATAAACTCGACCTTGTGCGCCGCCTCCACGCCGGTGTTATCCCGTTCCGCTTCCCGCAGTTTTTGGTGGGCTTTCAGCACCGCCGCCGTCTGCGCCGTCCGTACCACCGCACCGCCAACCTGCTTGGGGAGGGCGGGTTTTGCGTTTTCTGGAACCGGCTCCTTCTCAAACCGTAAGCAGCGGCGTACCTTGCCGCTTGCACTGTCATACTGCTTCTCCAGATGTGCGCGGCGTTTGGCGGGTATCTTCTCTTGGGCCTTTTCCAGCTTCCGGCCCGCCTGTTCAACGCGCCGTTCTGCCTTTTCATACCGTTTCTGCTGGCGGCGAGGCAATTCGCTGCCAGCTTCCGGCGTGGATGCGTCCTCAAAATGAAGCCGCTCCCGCGGGGGCGGCTCCGCCTTTGTGTCCGGGGGTTTGCTGTGTTCGTCTGAACCGCTGGCATCTTCAAGCCGCGCTTGGCCTGTTTTATCCGCCGGGAGCGAAGGACGCCCCCGGCATTTCTCTGGTGTTCCGCCAGTGGGAGCGGGGGCGTCCTCGGCCTCAAAGCGCAACCGTCCCCGCTGCCGTGGTTCCTGACTGTTGGCGGGTCCCGGCGAAAGACCGCCGGTATGCCGCTGACCTTCCCGCCGCCGCTTGGGTATTGGGTGGTCAGAGGCAGGCGGGGCAGGGCCGCTCCGTGTATCCCGGATAACAGGAGTCTCGTTTGATTCCGTGGCGCCTTCCTCCGTATGGGGTCCCAGCGGTTTCTCCAAGCCCTCCGCAGGTTCTACGCCCTCCGCAGGGGGCGCGGTCTGGCCCATATCCGGTTTTAACGTCTGCAATTCAGACCTGATAGAGCGTTTCTTGGACCGTTTGGAAGTCTGCCGTCCCAACTGCTGGTCTGGCTTGCGCTCCGGGCCAAAGGATATATCCGCCGTCCGCTGGCTGACCCGGCGTTCCTCGCCGGTGGCCTTGTTCTGTTCCACCAGCCCATCCCGGCCCAGCTTCTGGACTTTTTTATCCCGCGCCCGAAACTCCCGCCCTCTCATAGAGCGGCCTCCTGTTTCTTCACCTGATCCGGGGCGGGGACGGACTTGGTGGCAATCTCAGCCTGATTTTTCTGGAGCGCCTGACGGATAGAGGGCTTTTTCTCCAAACGCTTACCCGGTTTCTGCGCTGCCCGTTCCGTCTGGGCCTCCCGTGCGGCCTCTGCCGACAGTTCGAGACTTTCCAGACCACCGATAGCGGCGAGGGTGCTATTACGCATATCGCCCAGCACCCTTTGGACGGTACGCATAGGGGCCAAGATAGCCGATTGAAAGCGGCCTTCCTCAATTTTGGGATCGCGGTCTAACTCCTTATTGGCGGCAATGCGGCCCGCATTGGCGATATTCCGAAATCCTTTGCGCAGTTGAGTCCCCATTTCTTCCGCTTTCGCAAGGGTATCCGCCAGACTGACAAGAGAGTTTTTCAGCCCTTCCTCCAGGTGCTCCAGACCCTTTTTGACGCCCATAGCGGCAATGGCTCTATCCAACGCCGACACCCCAGTGTCTTTGAAGCGGTCTACCGCATTTTTCGTACACTCCATGATCCTGTTCTGGAATATTACCAGCCGATCTCGTGCCTGCTCCACTTTTCCCTCCAGCGTCTCCACCATTTTTACAAGGAAAGGCTTGGTGGACTGCTGTTCTGTCACTTGGGCGAGTTCCGACTTTACGCTCTGTAATTCTTCCAGAACGGAGTCAAGCTGATGTTCCATGCCATCCAGATACCATGCTAAAAGGGACAAGCCTCGTGCCTGGTCCTCCCTGCCGTTTTCGTTCAGCAGCTTCAATAACTCTTGAAATGCTGGAACCTTTTCCAAATCCATATCTGGCCTTCACCTCCTGTCATTCCTGACCCGCCAAATCTTCCAAGCGGGTTTATTGAATGAGTTACGTTATTCAATGAGTTATCACCTTCCTTCAAAATGTGCGGTTTTTCACGTTCTTCTTGAATAATGATAAAGTTCTATAAAAACTCCCCTGTATACTGGTGTTGTAACGAAATCAACACCAAGACTACAGAGGAGGTTTTCAATGGAAAAACAAGTAACGTTTCATGACTTGGCAACACACCTTCGCATGTTGCTTGAGTCGGAATCCTATAGTCAGACTACTGTCAAAGACATGGATTTTATTCTTAACTCGTTTGCCTCTTACATGGATAAGAACGGTTTGGATGTATATTCTCCTGAAATTGGAGAACGTCTTATCCAGTATTGTGAGGTAGAGCTTAAGGTTTGTGCGTCCAGAGTTTCCAGAGCAAGAGTGATTGTCCGTAAGCTGAATCGACTGAACCAAGGGTTGGATGGCCGGGAAGCTTTATGGGGAGATAAAACATCTCCCATAGTTCTCCCTGCCGATTTTGAAAAGATTCTGAGTGCGTATATCTCTTATTGCAGGAGGAAGGGAAACAAACAGACTACGCTTCACTACAAGCAATGGATTTGCAGCAGATTCTTAAAGAATCTTTCAAGTTCTGGCTGCGAAAAAGCAGAGGATATCAGCGGCGACATGGTCCAGTCAGCGTTTTTACAATTAAAGTTTTCTCGGTACTGGGAACGGATCGGCCCATTCCTGCGGTTTCTCTTTGAAAAAGGCTATACAAAGCTGAACTATTCCATGCTCATCCAGCATAGAAAAAGAAATTCGCCTTACCCGACCGTGTATTCCGTAGACGAAATCACCACAGTTGAAAGTTCTATAGATCGGGCTACACCTGCCGGAATCAGAAACTACGCAATCATCATGCTTCTGTCCCGTTACGGCATCCGATCCAGCGATATTGCCGCATTATCGTTTGAAAACATTGACTTCACCAATAACAGGATTCGTTTCCTGCAACAGAAAACGGACGATCCTTGGGAAAGCGAATTGTTTCCTGAGGTAAAAGATGCTCTTCTGGACTACATCCAAAATGTGCGGCCCGAAGTCAGTGGTTGCTCCCAGATTTTTATGACCCTCGTTATTCCCTATCAGCCGATGGATTGTTTTGCGATCAATACAATGGTCTGGACACAATTCGGTAAATCAGGAGTTCCTCTTGCGGAAAGAAGGCATGGAAGCCGCGCGTTCCGTTCGTCTATGGCAAGCAACATGATCAACGATAACATTTCAACCGAAATCGTCCGCAGGGTATTGGGACATGGAACCAAACACGCAATCAAACATTATGCGAGGATAGATATTGAAAGCATGCGGCTTTGCCCGCTGGCAGTGCCTGAACCCGGCGGCCTTTTTGCCGAAATGCTTTTGTGGAAGGACGGTGATAATCATGTTTAAAAGTATCCTCGCCAATGAAATGACGGCTTATCTGGAACTTAGGGAAATGAGTGTCTCCGAAGGCTTGGTAGCGCACGACAGACGTACATTAGTCACACTGGATTGTCATCTTATCTCAAGCGGCTTTTGCAGCAAGGAGTTGACGGAGGATGTCCTTGGATCATGGATTTCCACTTTATCTGGTAAAAGTAAAACTATAAACACGAAAGTCGGCACTGTCAGGGGATTTGTACGGTACTTGAACAGCTTGGGAAACCGCTCTTTCATGCCTGATTCCCTCAAGGTGAAATCAAAGTACATTCCTTATATCTACTCGGATGAAGAAATCAGGAAGATCATGCATTATGCTGACAACCTAATAATAAGGGAGCAACAGTATCATCCAACTTCTTTCCAACTGAAGGTGCCAATGGTCATCCGCGTCCTTTATGGCTGCGGGACAAGACTCGGTGAGACCCTGTCGTTGCGGAGAAAAGATGTCGATTTCAAATCGGGTACAATCTTTCTAAAGAAAACCAAGTTTTCAAAAGAAAGGGTAATACCCGTTCATGAATCACTGCTGGTCATTTTGGAACGATATTGCCTCACCCTTGGAATCCTGCATAATCCTGAGGCATTTCTTTTTCCGGGGAGGAATCCGAAACATCATTACACTACAAGGCAAATGGCTTCCTGGTTCTCGGAGATCCTTCGGCTCGCAGATATTGACCAGCGGAAAAAGGGACCGCACGAGAGAGGCGCATGCCTCCATTGTTTCCGGCATCTGTTCGTTTTGAAATCGATGCAACAGTTGGAAGCTGCGGGTCGCCCAGTTGATATGAATGATCTTCTGCTACCAACGTACCTGGGTCATGACCACCTAATCGATACAGATCAATACATGCGGTTTTCTGGCCTGCAAGTGCCGGAAGCGATGGATGCTTTTGAAACATTTACAGCCGGACTGATTCCCCATGTGGAGGTGCCTTATGAAGAAGAAGAATAATGCAGAACACGAGTTTCTCGGCCTTCTGGGAAGATTCTTTACAGAATACCTTCCCGTTTCCATGAACGCCAGCGCTCATACGGTCTCATCTTACAAATGCGCGTTCCGGTTGTTGTTTCAGTATCTCAATGAAGAAACCGAAATAGATGCCAGGCATATCACTTTTGACATATTGAATTTTGATTTGCTGACTGGCTTCTTTGGCTGGCTGGTAAACGGCCGGAAAAACAGCAGAACTACCGCAAAACAGCGGATGGGAGCCTTATCTTCGTTTGCAGAGTATGCGCAATGCAGGAACTTTGAGGCTGGATGTGTATTCCGAAGCAGTCTGGCGAGGATTTCAAAAAAATCTTTCCGGCGTGTGAAAGGGAAACCGCGTAGTGCTTTTACCAGGACGGAGCTGGAGATTCTTTTCTCGCTTCCTGACACAACAGAAAAACTTGGATGGAGAGATCTTGTCCTTTTATCTGTAATGTACTCCAGCGGGGCGCGGGCACAGGAGATCTGCGGGCTTACTGTAAAGGATATTTCGCATGATGAAAAAGGCAATGCCATCCTGACGTTAAGGGGCAAGGGTGAAAAATCCAGGAGAGTCAAGATAACGTTTGACGCCACTCAGTTATTGAATAATTATGTTGTGTACAGAAAAATACGTGACCAGCCTGACCGGCATATTTTCCCCAGCCAACGGAATGAACATCTGTCAGTCCCTGCTATTGAAGAAATCTTTGAGAAATACATCACCAGAGCAAAAACGATGCATCCTGACAAGTTCTGTAATGGGCCATATACGCCCCATGTAATGAGGCATACGACAGCTTCCCATTTGATAGAGGCCGGTGTGCCATTAGCCGTTGTAAAAAACATTCTTGGCCATTCTTCAATACAAACGACGCAAATCTATGTGGAACTTTCACAGCAGACTGTAGACCGTTCTATGGAAGAATGGAACAAAAAATGGTTTTCAAAAAACAACCCCGATGAATTATCGCTGCCGCAGGAAAAGAATCCTATTGTAAACAGACAGAAGGGTGTACCATTTTTCGCCACGAGAGATGGGCCAATTTGCGCCACCTGCGGTATACCACTTAGCATTAGTATCCCATTTATATGGGTTTCAAGAAATTGTGGTCAAAAGTTGCCAGAAGTCTGGCAATCCATCGGATTGTCAGACTTGATTACCCTTTTGCGTCTCAGGCGGCATCTGTCAAGGATGGCTATGCCACTTGCGAAGTCCTTGACAGATGCTGTCTGAGATGCTTTCTGGGTGGTATACTTCATGGCGTAAATTGGCCCCTTTTGCTTGTCTGCTTACACCTATACCCGATTTTCTGCGGTAACCAGGTTTCGTTATTCGAGAAGAATGCTGTTTTCCACCATATTTGAGGCATTTCACATTCTTCTCGAATAACCATAGTTCTTTAATAAACAAAATTACAGGAATTAAAGGAGGGAAAGCAATCATGACTGCACAGAAAATCAAATACAATCCCCGGCTGTTTTTGAAGCGGGCGATGGACATTCAGCGCCGCCAGCTGCTTCTGGCGATGGCGGACGCGGTAAGCGAGTGCCGTACTGCGGAGAGCATGGCGGCAGAACTGAACCGTGACGGGGAAACGGGCCTGCTCCGCCTTGCGGAAATCTGGTGCTGCCTCTCCCCCGGCACCGGCGGCAGGATTATGGAGGGCCGGGGCGCGGAGCTTCTGGCCGATGTGCTGGCACAGGTCTATGCCTGCCTGATCCTCCGTCCTTTACACACCCCGGCTGGCATGGGCCTCTATGTGGAACTGCTCTATATGATGGAGGCGCTGATGCTGGGGGAATGGTTTGATTAAGGAGCCGCGCCTGCGCTTTACGAGGGAGGAACAGACCGACCCGGCGCTGGAAAAGCCGATCCGCCGCGCACAGAAAGCAGCTGTCCGGGCAGACAAGGCGCAGGCCAGGATACCCAAAAAGAAGGTCCGGCAGACCGTTATTGACCCCGATACCGGAAAGAAAACAACGAAACTGACCTTTGAGGAACAGGCAAAGCCGCCCTCCAAGCTGTCCCATGCGGTACGGGGCGCTCCGGCCAACGCGCTGCTTGCCGGGGCGCATAAGGAAATCCGCAAGTCCGAACAGGACAATGTGGGCGTGGAAGGGGCGCACAAGACCGAGCAGGCTGTTGAAGTCAGCGCGCGGCTGGTGCGGGAGGGATACCGCAGCCATAAACTGAAACCCTACCGCGAAGCGGCAAGGGCGGAGCAAAAGCTGGAAAAAGCAAACATCAACGCCCTGTACCAAAAGTCCCTGGCGGAGAACCCCCAGCTTGCCAGCAACCCCCTTTCCCGCTGGCAGCAAAAGCAGGCCATCAAAAAGGAATATGCCGCCGCCAAACGCGCCAGTCAAACGGCTGGGCATACGGCACAGGCCGCAGGCCATACTGCCAAGACCGGCAAGGCGGCAAAGTCCGTCAAAGAAAAAGCGGAACAGGCAGGCCGGTTTGTCATGCGGCACAAGAAGGGATTCCTGATTGCGCTGGCGCTGTTTCTGCTGGTCTGCCTGCTGATGAATACCCTGTCCTCCTGCTCCATGCTGGCCCAGAGCATCGGCTCGGCGGTGTCCGGCTCCACCTATCCCTCCAAAGACGAGGATATGCTGGGGACGGAAGCGGACTATGCCGCAAAGGAGGCGGAACTGCAAGCCGAACTGGACAACATGGAGAGCCTGCACCCCGGCTATGACGAGTACCGGTACAATCTGGACCCTATCGGCCACAATCCCCATGAGCTGGCGGCTTATTTAAGCGCCCTGCTCCATGAGTACACGCCCCAGAGCGCGGCGGCACAGTTACAGCGGGTCTTTGACCTCCAATATGTCCTGACACTGACCGAGGAGGTGGAAATCCGCTACCGCACCGAAACCAGCACCGACCCGGAAACCGGGGAAACGACCAGCGAGGAAGTCCCCTATGAATACTACATCCTCCATGTGGAGCTTGTGAACACCCAGATTTCCGCCCTTGCGCCGGAACTGCTCACCCCGGATGAATATGAGATGTACCAGGTCTACATCGCCACCAGGGGCAACAAGCCGCTGCTGTTTGGCGGCGGTTCCCCGGATATGGGAAATTCCGAGGATTTGAGCGGCGTGGAGTTTATAAACGGGACCCGCCCCGGCAATCCGGGACTGGTGGATCTGGCGAAGCGTCAGGTGGGAAACGTGGGCGGCTATCCGTATTGGAGCTGGTACGGCTTTAACAGCCGGGTGGAATGGTGCGCCTGCTTCGTGAGCTGGTGCTATAACCAGGCCGGGAAAAGCGAACCGCGCTTTGCTGGCTGTCAGTCCCAGGGCGTACCCTGGTTCCAGTCGCATGGACAATGGGGCGGGCGCGGATATGCCAACATCGCCCCCGGCGACGCCATTTTCTTTGACTGGGATTTGGACGGTTCCGCCGACCATGTCGGCATTGTGATCGGCACAGACGGGAGCCGGGTCTATACGGTGGAGGGCAATTCCGGCGACGCCTGCAAAATCAAAAGCTATGACCTGAATTACCAGTGCATCAAGGGCTACGGCCTGATGAACTGGAACTAAACCATGTGGGAAGGAGTGTTACAGATGGCAACGAACAAAATCGACCGGATTGACCGGGAGATCGCAAAGACCCGCGAAAAGCTGGCGGAATACCAGAACAAGCTGCGGGAATTGGAGGCGCAGAAAACCGAGGCGGAGAACCTGCAAATCGTCCAGCTGGTGCGGGCGGTCCGCATGACCCCGCAGGAGCTGAACGCGCTGCTGTCCGGCGGCGGGATTCCCGGCGTGGGAACGCCTGCACCCGACACCCAGGAAAAGGAGGAAATTCACGATGAAATCTAAACAGTTATTGCGGACACTGGCCGCATTTTGCACCGCCCTGGTCCTCATGGGCGGTTTTTCTGTCCCTGCCTACGCAGGCGGCGGAGAGGAACCGGCTGATGGAACCAACGATTCCAACGTACAGGTGGAGCAGCCGGAGGAAACGCCGCCCCTCACCCCGGATGGCAACGCCACCCTGGTGGACGATTACGGCGGGAACAAGCAGCTGATTACCGTTACCACCAAAAACGGCAACTACTTTTACATCCTGGTGGACCGGGATGACGAGGGGGAAAACACCGTCCATTTTCTCAACCAGGTAGACGAAGCCGACCTGATGGCGCTGATGGAGGACGGGGACAGCGAGGAACCCCCCGCTGTTTGCAGCTGCACCGAGAAATGTCAGGCAGGCGCAATCAACCGGAACTGCCCGGTCTGCGCCTTTACCATGACAAGCTGCACCGGCAAGGCGGCGGAACCGGAGGAGCCGCCTGCAGCGGAGCCGGAACCGGAGAAAAAGTCCGGCATGAATCCGGCTGTCCTGCTTTTGGTTGTGGCCCTGTTAGGCGGCGGGGGCGCGCTCTACTACTTCAAGTTTATGAAGAACAAGCCGAAAACCAAAGGCCCGGACAATCTGGACGATTACGACTACGGCGATGAGGAAGATGAGCTGTGGGAATCCGAGGAGGGCGCGGAGGAGGAACCGGAGGAAAGTGAGGAAGAACCGGAATGACCCGCTTCACTGACAGCCCCTTTGAGCGCATGATGACACAGAAACCGGAGGGCAGGAAGAAAACTTCCCGCCCTCCTTCTTTACCCAAAAGCCACCCCTGCTATGGCTGCGGCAACTACGGGAGGCCCTGTGTGGGATTCTGCCACCGGGAACTGGAAAAGCAGCTGAAAGAAAGGAGAGATCGGAAATGAAGTATCTTATTTTATTTATCAAAATCGTTGCTGTTTTTGACCTGTGCTGTCTGGCGGTGTATCTGGGCGGCGATATTCTGACTGCCCTGACACGCAAACTTCGGAAAAAGCCTGCACAGAGCGACGACCTTTATGACTTTTCTATGGATGGCGACACAGCCGCCCCGCTGTCCATAGATTCCATCCGCCAGCTGTACTCCGGCGATGTGGAAACTTTTGTAGGGGAAAGGCTTCTGCCGGACGCCGCAAAGACGATGGAGGCTTTAACGGAACGGGAACAGACAGCGGCCCGCCTGCTTTTATGCGCCCTGATCGGCTATCTGAAAGAAGAAGCCCGCATGGACGAGCAGAGTTTTCCGATGGTGATGGAACTGCTGAAATATATGGAGGGGGAAAAAGAGGAAGGCTGCCAGGACCCGGTAGACTGGCTGCTGGAGGACGCCAACAGCCGCGCGCACCGGCATGAGTCCTATTACAGCGATTATCAACGCTACCAGCTGATGCAGGTGGATAAAAAACGTGTCATTCTGGCCTGCCGTATCCTCATCAATGATCTGGTAGGAAAACTGTACCGATATGATTACCGGTTCGGCTATGACCTGATGCTGACAGAGGACAACAGCATTGAGGAAAAGCTGCGTACATCTATGCGGGAAGAATGGGAGGATGAAGATTATGCGCCTTGTGATTGCTGAAAAACCGTCGGTGGCCCAAAGCCTGTCCGCTGTAATCGGGGCCAATGCCCGCAAGGACGGGTATCTGGAAGGGAACGGCTGGCGGGTCAGCTGGTGCGTGGGGCATCTGGCCGGGCTTGCCGACGCGGACAGCTATGACCCTAAGTACGCCAAGTGGCGCTATGACGATCTGCCGATCCTGCCCTCGGACTGGAAAATGAGCGTGGGGCGGGACAAGAAGAAACAGTTTGATATTCTCAAAAAGCTGCTGTGCGCCCCGGATGTGACCGAGGTGGTAAACGCCTGTGATGTTGGATAGTGCGGAGGGGCGACAAACAAATACAAATAAAAAAGGGACTTCCTCAATCCTTAAAAGGCTATGACAGTATCGGTTATAGTCTTTTTTCATGCGGTAATTAC
>Ga0137306_103214_pt1 | contig 12431 bp, 8 predicted proteins | sample Inofroosms_March_FD_97187 | JGI IMG/M metagenome (GOLD analysis project Ga0137306, IMG submission 97187) | Mouse cecal microbial communities from Vienna, Austria - N-Acetylneuraminic and N-Acetylglucosamine D2O microcosms_March | ecosystem: Host-associated > Mammals > Digestive system > Large... | reverse complement strand
ATGGCAGACTTTCTGGGACAGTATTGCGGGGAATACGGCAGAGGAAAATGTAAATGCAGAGAAAGGATTAATTACGCAATACAAAACCACCGGATAAACCCGTTGCAGCTGGATTTTATGACAACCACGGAAATCCCTGTTCAGACCATGATAGATGTGAAAAATGCTATGGAAGATATTGACGATTTGTCACAGGATTTTTCTTTCTGTAAACCATATCAATCCCCGGAGCGAACAAAACATCTGATACAAGAATTTTTGGATTCCGTTCAGCTTTCCATTATTCAAAACTCATAAAGGAGACGAAGGATTATGAATACACAGTGTATCATTGATTATTTATCGGAGTTGAGCATGAACAACAACCGTGAATGGTATCATGCCAATAAGGAGGACTATAAAAAAGCCAATGAAGAATTTGAAAAATTATTGCAGGCGTTGATGCTGGAAATTGGAAAATTTGACAGCAGTATTTTGCATAACAATCCCAAAGACCTTACCTTTAAGATTGTAAGGGATACCCGCTTCAGCCATGATAAATCACCCTATAACCCTGCGTTCCGCGCCCACATTTCCTCAAAGGGCAAGCTGCCGGTGCCTGTGGGGTATTACCTTATGATTAAACCTGGCAATCAGTCCTTTTTAGGCGGCGGCTTGTTTGCAGATATGTTTAAGGATGCCACAGCGATGATACGGGATTATATAGCACAAAACGGGGAGGAATGGGAAAAAATCATACATGAGCCGGAGTTTGAAAACTATTTTTCTGTCCAGGGGACGGCATTAAAAAATGTTCCAGCGGGGTATGACAAAGAGCATCCCCAGGCAGAGTATCTGAAATTCAAGAGTTGGTATCTGGAATATCCGTTAAAAGATGAAGAATTGATAAATGCAGAAACATTTTCTGCAAAGGCAGCAGAAATTTTTCGAATCATGAAACCTTTTAATGATTATTTAAACAAAGCTCTTGAGGGATTTCAGATGCCAAAAAGGTAAAGAAATTTTTAAATGGGAGTGCTTCGGCACTCTTATTTTTGTTGCATAAATAGTGGCACCATGTTATTATGAAACAAAAGTACCAGTTTTTTTATTTGTAAAGGGAAAGGAAGCAGTGGAACTATAGATGAGAGAGACAATTTTATTATTTAATTTTTCAGACGGGGACAGAAAAAAGAAATTATTGAGAGCGCTGTTGCCACTGAGGATGAAAGTGAAAGAAATTGCGGTAGAGGAATATGGAAAACCACTGGGGGATTTGGCGGGAATCAAAGGTTTTTCCATGATTGGGGAAGAATCGTTTTCTGGAGAAGGCCGGATGACTTTGGGAGAACTTCCCGGGGAAATGCTGGTGATGGCGGGGCTTTCCGAAAACCAGGTGGATCAGGTGTTAAAAGCATTGCGCAGGGCAGGGCTTGACATTCCTTATAAGGCGGTGCTGACTGCAGCCAATCAAAACTGGAATGTATGGGAATTGTTTCAGGAAATTAAAAAGGAGCACGAGACAATGGCCGGTATCAATGTAAAATAGGAAGGGGGCAGTTAAATGGGGGGAAGAATTCGGAGGTATTTGTGCAGTTTTGTTTTTGCAGCAATAATATTCTGCAGTGTGCAGTATAAGGTGTGTGCAGAGGAAGGGGAAGCCCTTGTCACAACGTCAGAGGCGTTTATGGATGCTTTGAGACAGAATAAAAGTACCATTACCGTAAGTGGTGAAATTACGGTTGACAATGGGGCGGAGACGGACGGCCGTATGCGCCCGGTAATGATTCCTGCGGGTACCCAGATACAGGGAGTGGCAGGAAGCAAAATTTGTTTTCGCAGCCCAGTCCAGATACAGGGGGACGGTGTGTGTTTTAAAGACATTGGAATGGAGTTTACTTCCAGCAATGCATTGGGAAGCGTTCCCCACAGGGAAATTTTTCTCGCGGGGCACAGCCTGATTTTAGACAACGTGGCCACTTACCGTCGGGGAGGAGATAATCCTTTGTTGGGGACGGAGGACGAACTGCTTCCCACTGTGTATTCCGGGGGCTTCACCGGGACACAGAACGGGGCAAATGCTTCCCTGACTGTGAGAAACTCTAAGGAAAAGACGATGTTTCAGGGGATCTACTTAGGTCATGGAGCGGAATATGACAATAAGTCTGTCTATCAGGGAAATGCTGTGCTTTCTATGGATGCCAGAGCAACCATCCGGGGTGCTGTGGATGCTTCCCTAAACAGCAAGGCGGAAATCTTTTTTTCTGGGGAGTCAATAAATAATTATGGTCAAGCAAAAGAGGTAATCGGGAATCAAAATACCACAGTTACATTGGCAAAAATCGCCATTGAAAATGCAGTTATGAGGAATTTAGGCAATCTTGTGCTGAGAGAGGAAGCATATCTGTCCCTGAGAGAAGCAGGTCTGGGAAATGTTACTTTAAACGGCACGGGATGTCTGGATTTAAATCCTATCCCGGGTGATACTGTGATTTCCGGAAATTTTGCAGGGTCAGGGCAGGCAAATCAGCGGGGAATTCTTGTTCTGAATCAGCAAGGCTCCGTTGCCATTGGAGGAAATATAACTGGGAGTACACAATTTCAGACAAAAGACCGCAATTTCCCAGGAATACTTACTGTGGGAAAAGCGTATATTACCGCTAACCGCGGGGCGTCAACGGAGAACAATTTTGTGCTTGCCCCAAAAACCATGGATAATGGCTTTAAGCTGAGATATACCGGCCGAAGCTGGATCGGGGAAAGGCAGCAGTCTGAAGACATCAGTATTGGCAAAATTGAAATTCTCTCCGCACCGGAGAGAGTTGACTTGGGGCAGATTATGGAGCTTGAAGATGGCAGTATTGCCAATGAAGGGGTGTATTTTGAAGTTAAATGGTATAACGGAAGCGGGGAAGTTTTAAGTAACGAAGTGGCGGAAGAATACTATTTTTATGACGTTGATTATGTAATTCCCATAAAGACGGAGTACTGGATATCTGATGAGCCGGATGTTCTGGGGAAAACAGACTGGGGACAGCAGGTTTATCTCACCCCGTCAGCCATATTTCCGGGCAGATATTGCCTTCAGGCAGGACCAGAGGCACAGCCGGGAGATTACACATTTTTGTTTTGCAGTGAGTATTGTGAAAGCGTTCCGGTTACGGTTGCAGATGTGAAAGCATTAAAAAATACAGTGGGAAAAGAGCAGCGTGTGATTTTCTATGGAGGGAATACCGTTGAGCCGGGAGTACCGGAACAGCCGGGGACTCCAGGAAACCCGGCTGCGCCGGAGGGGCATACACATGTATATAATGAAGTCCTGGCAACACCGGCGGGATGTACGGAAAAAGGGACTAAGACTTACAGTTGTGTATGCGGAGATACCTATACAGAATATTTTCCTGTACTGGGGCATAAATATGTGGAAAGCAAGACACCTGCAACACTTCAAAGCAACGGAGGTGTAAGGCGGGTATGCAGTGTCTGCGGTTTTTCCAGTGATGTGGCGGATTTTTTGCGTATAAAGGAAGTTGTATTAAATAAGACGGATTATATCTGGAACGGCAGAGTAAAGACGCCTTCTGTGGCGGTTATTGACAGTGCGGGTAATCAGCTTATGTTAGGCAGAAATTATACGGTTTCCTATTCCAAAGGAAGGAAAAATCCGGGAGTGTACACAGTGACCATAACTTTTACCGGAAATTACAGCGGAAAGGTGACTAAGACATTTACCATAAGGCCCAAGGGCACCAGTCTTGTAAAACTCAGGGGAAAATCCAAAGGATTTCAGGCTCTGTGGAAAAAGCAGTCATCCCAGACCAGTGGTTATCAGATCCAATACTGTATGGAAAAGAGTTTTAAAGGCAAAACGGCTAAAGCCGTAAAAAAAAAAAAAAATACCGCCGTGAAAAAGGATATATTAAAGTTAAAGGCAAAGAAAAAATATTACGTGAGAATTCGGACTTACAAGACGGTTAAAGTGAATGGAAATAGTAAAACCCTGTATTCTGACTGGTCTAAAGTTAAAACGGTGGGGACAAAATAGGGGAAAAAATATTACAGTAGGCATTGGAAAGGAACTGGAATTAAGTTTCTTTCTAATGCTCTTTTTTAATGCTAAAAAAGGAAATTCGTGGTATAATGCTTTTCATAGGGATAAGGTAAGACTAAATTTATAGCAGGATTGGAAAGGAAGAACTTATCATGAAGAAAATTTTTACAAACCGCCTTTTTATTTACATGCTGACTGCTTTTTTAATTACAGTTACCGCAATTTTTGTTTTGCAGACAGTTGTAAGCCAGGGAAGCAATACAGATTCCAGCCATGCAAAATTGGAGGATGTAAAATTAAAGCTGGAAGGAAACCAAGAGAATATTGAAAGACTGACGAAAAATCTCAGCGAGGATAATCTGGCTAAAACAAGGGCATTTGCAGATATGATTGCCGCAGACAGTTCACTTTCAAAAGATAAGGCTAAAATGAATGAGACGAAAGAAAGGCTTATGGTGAATGAACTGCATGTGATTGATGAAAACGGAATTATTACAGAGAGTACCATAGATGCATATGTGGGATTTGATATGAAAAGCGGGGAACAGTCCAATGCATTTATGGTAATTGTAGACGACCCTTCCATTGAGCTTGTACAGGAGCCCCAGGTAAATGTTGCGGAAGGTGTGGTTATGCAATACATAGGCGTGGCCAGAAAAGATGCGCCAGGGCTTGTGCAGGTAGGGGTTCGGCCTGAAGTGTTGGAAGAGACCCTTGCAGGCACGGAACTTAATGTGGTATTAAAAGAGATTGATTTTGGCGAGAAAGGATATGTATACGCTATTGACAAGGAGAGCGGCGAAATTTTGGCCCACCAAAATGATGCGCTGATTGGAACATCTGCAACGGAAGCAGGATTCCCGGAAGGATTCACAGGAAAAGGAAGGGCTGTGGTTGACGGAAAGAGAGGGTATTATGTGGCGGAGGAATATGAGGGCCAGATAATCGGGACTTTTCTGCCCTCAGGAGAGTATTATGCCCAGAGGAACAGCCAGACACTTGTAGTGTTTTTAAGCCTTGCCATTATTTTTGGGCTTTTACTTTATATGATTAATAAAATGGTGGATGAAAAAATTGTGCGGGGTATTAACCAGATTACGGATTCCATGAAAGAGATTGCAGAGGGAAATTTTGAAATCAGCGTTGACGTAAAGGGAAATCCGGAATTTATACAGCTTTCTGACAGCATAAATAAAATGGTGGACAGTATTTGCCAGAATTTGAGTGAAAATGATAAACTTTTGGGCCAGCAGAAAGAGGATGTGGAAAGCAACCGGGTTTTAATTCAGAATATTAAAGACGTATGTACGGATTTGAACCGTATTTCAGGGGAGACATTGGAAAATGCAGACCACATGTACAATGGAACAGGGGAGCAGGAAAAGGCTGTGGAGGATTTAAAACAGATAATGGAGAAGCTTATGCAGGAACTGGAGAACAGTGTGAAGGTTTCTGTCCATGTTTCCCAGGGAACGGGAGAAACCACAGAAAAAATTGCCCAGACAAATTCCCAGATGAGCCTTTTGAAAGATTCCATGCAGGAAATCAGCGATATGTCCCTGGAGATTGAAAAAATTATCGATGAAATTAATTCCATTGCACAGCAGACCAATATGCTTTCCTTAAACGCTTCCATTGAGGCGGCCAGGGCAGGAGAAATGGGGAAAGGATTTGCTGTTGTGGCAACCCAGGTGGGAGAGCTTGCAGCCAGAAGCGCCCAGGCTGCAAAGGAAACGAATGAATTGATTACAAATTCCATCAACGCTGTGGAGAATGGAAAAGAAATCACAAACCGAACAGCGGAAGCTTTTCATATTGTGGTGGAGGATATCAGGAGGGCAAGCAGCGATGTGGACAGGATTACCGGCATGGTAAGGGAGAACATGGGAATTGTGACAAATGCGGTAAGCCAGATTGACAGAATTTCTGATGTAGTGGAACAGAATGTGGAGATTTCTCACAATACCAAGCAGGCGTCTTCCAATATGGCGGATGTTACCGGAAAACTGCTGGAGATTGTGGAATAAAAAAGCGATATTTAAAAAGGTCCTGTGCTTTGCAGGGCTTTTTTTGCGGAGAACTCGCAGAGGAATGCAGCGTCGGGAATTTCCATTCCAAATGAATTTAAGGCGGCGGCAAAAAAGGTAATTTCTTAACTTTTCACCAAAATAAAACAAAAGATGCCACAACCAACAATATGAATAGAAAGCACCTTACCCTATAATAAAACCAGGAAAAGAGCAGGGAGGTGCTTTCGATGCGTTATGGGTATTTTGACAATGAAAAGAGGGAATACGTGATTGAAAAGGTGGATTTGCCCACATCCTGGACAAATTACCTGGGGGTGGAAGATACCTGTGTGGTGGTAAACCACACGGCAGGGGGATATATGTTTTATAAAACTCCGGAGTATCACAGGGTTACAAGATTTCGGGGAAACAGCGTCCCCATGGACAGGCCCGGCCATTATGTGTATATCAGGGACAATGAGACAAAAGATTACTGGAGCGTTTCCTGGCAGCCGGTGGGGAAACCTTTGGATAAGGCGAAATATACCTGCCGCCATGGAATGTCCTATACCGTCTATGAGTGCGAATATGAAAAGATAAAGGCAAGCCAGAAATTGTCGGTTCCCATGGGGGATGATGTGGAATTGTGGGATGTGACACTGGAAAATACCGACGATAAGGAGAGGGATTTAAGTATTTTCAGCTATGCGGAATTTTCGTTTCATCACATTATGATAGACAATCAGAATTTTCAAATGAGTATGTACTGTGCCGGCTCCTCCTATGAGGACGGGATCATAGAGTATGACTTATTTTATGAGGAGTTTGGCTTCCAGTATTTTACGGCAAACTTTAAGCCCGACGGCTATGACTGCCTGAGGGACAAATTTATCGGGAATTACCGCACGGAGGACAACCCGGAGGCGGTGGAAAAGGGAATATGTTTTGGTTCCAAAGAGCTTGGAAATAACCACTGTGCCTCCCTGCAGAAAAATATTGTATTGAAACCAGGGGAAAAGGTTCGGATGATTTTTCTTTTAGGAGAAGGAAACCGGGATGCAGGGAGAAAAATGCGGGAAAAGTATGGGGAGTTTTCCCAGGTGGATAAAGCCTATGAGAAGCTTCAGGATTTCTGGCAGGACAAATTTGAAAAGCTCCAGATTCAAACCCCAAATGAGGGCATGAATACCTTAATCAACACCTGGACGCTGTATCAGGCGGAAATTAATGTCATGTTTTCCAGGTTTGCCTCCTTTGTGGAAGTGGGGGGCAGAACGGGCCTTGGCTACCGGGATACAGCCCAGGATGCCATGACGATTCCCCATTCCAATCCGGGAATGTGTAAAAAAAGGATTGTGCAGCTCTTAAAGGGTCTTGTATCCCAAGGGTACGGGCTGCATCTCTTCCAGCCGGAGTGGTTTGAGGAGGATGAGGGAAAGAAACCTTTTCAGTCCCCTACGGTAATTCCGGAACCGGATAAAAATGACAGAATCCACGGTATCAAAGACGCATGTTCCGACGATGCCCTGTGGCTTGTAAGTGCAGTGGCGGAATATGTAAAAGAAACCGGGGAAATGGAGTTTTTAAATGAAAAAGTCACCTACGCAGACGAAGGGGAAGATACGGTATATGACCATTTAAAAACCATTCTTGATTTTTCCGCCAGGGAAGTAGGGGCAAGGGGTATCTGCAAGGGCCTGCGGGCGGATTGGAATGACTGCCTAAACCTGGGAGGGGGAGAGAGCGCTATGGTATCTTTCCTGCATTACTGGGCATTGCAGAATTTTGTGGAACTGGCAGCATACCTTGGCCGGGAGGATGATGTGAAAAAGTACAGAGAATGTGCCGACAGGGTAAAAGAAGCCTGTGACAGGGAACTTTGGGACGGAAAGTGGTATATCCGGGGAATAACGAAGAACGGAAGGAAAATCGGAACAAAGGAAGATGAGGAAGGGAAAGTGCATTTGGAGTCCAATACGTGGGCTGTGCTTTCCGGGGCCGTTCCAAAAGAGAAAGGGATCTCTGCTATGGACAGTGTGGAGGAATATCTCTATACTCAGTACGGGCTTTTGTTAAATGCACCTTCCTATACAAAGCCCGACGACGATATTGGTTTTGTCACACGGGTGTATCCGGGGCTTAAGGAGAACGGGGCTGTATTTTCCCATCCAAATCCCTGGGCCTGGGCGGCGGAGTGCAAACTTGGCAGGGGAGATAAGGCCATGAAGTTTTATGATGCCCTGTGCCCTTATTTTCAAAATGACATGATTGAAACACGGGAAGCGGAACCTTACTCATACTGCCAGTTTATTATGGGAAAAGACCACACGGCATTTGGAAGGGCAAGGCATCCCTTTATGACAGGCTCCGGGGGCTGGGCATATTTTTCCGCCACCAGATATATTCTTGGGATAAGGCCCCAGATGGATTACCTTGAAATAGACCCCTGTATACCAGGAGAGTGGGAAGGGTTTCAGGTAATGCGCCAGTGGCGGGGAGCTTCTTATCATATTTCTGTGGAAAATCCTTCTGGAATTATGAAGGGGGTAAAAGAAATTTTACTGGACGGCAAAAAAGTGGAAAAAATCGGTGTTCAGGGAAAGGGATCCGAACATCAGGTAACAGTTATTATGGGATAAGGGAGGTCAATTATGATAGAATTCGGTACAGGGGGCTGGAGAGCCATTATTGGAGATGAATTTACAAAAGCAAACATAAAGCTTTTGGCAAAGGCTATGTGTAAAAAAATGAAGGCAGAAGGGGTGGAATTACATATTGTTTTGGGTTATGACAGAAGGTTTCTGGCAAAAGAGGCCATGCAGTGGGCAGCGGAGGTTTTTGCCGCAGAGGGGATTAAAACTTACTTGATTAACAAATCTTCTCCCACACCCCTGATTATGTTTTATACCATGAAACATGAGCTTCCCTATGGAATGATGGTAACGGCAAGCCACAACCCGGCAATCTATAACGGAATAAAAGTCTTTACCAAAGGGGGAAGGGATGCGGAGGAGACCCAGACAAGAGATATTGAGGGATATATCCGTGAAATCGAAAAGGAACCTGTGGAGAGCATGGAATATGCCAAGGGGGTAGAGGCAGGACTGATTGAAGAAATCTATCCCCTGAATGAATATCTGGATAACATTATTGATGCAGTGGATATGGGGGCCATACGTCAGGCGGGGCTTAAAATTGCCATTGACCCAATGTACGGCGTAAGTGAAACCTCTTTAAAGACTATATTATTAACGGCAAGGTGCGATGTACAGATGATTCATGAAAGGCATGACACTTTGTTTGGGGGGAAACTGCCCTCACCTTCCGCCGCTACCCTTAGAAGGCTTCAAACCTTTGTCATCGACCAGAAATGCGATATCGGGCTGGCTACGGACGGGGATGCTGACCGCATCGGAGTAATTGACGATACCGGAAGATTTCTTCACCCCAATGATATTTTGGTGCTCCTTTATTATTATCTGGTGAAATACAAAGGCTGGAGCGGGCCTGTGGTGAGAAATCTGGCCACCACCCATATGCTTGACAAAGTGGCGGAGAGCTTTGGACAGAAATGTTATGAGGTTCCTGTGGGATTTAAGCATATCTCTGCCAAAATGGCGGAAGTAGATGCTATTATCGGAGGAGAGTCCTCAGGAGGACTTACGGTAAAAGGCCATATTAACGGAAAAGACGGGGTTTATGCGGCAGCCCTTCTTGTGGAAATGATTGCAGTGACAGGAAAACGCCTGTCGGAAATCTATCAGATGATAGAGGAGGAATGCGGAACGATATATATGGAGGAGCGGGACTACAAATTTTCCCAGGAGAAAAAAGCTGCGATGCAGAATATTCTTATGGAGGAGAAAAAAGTCCCGGAGATTCCCTATGAAGTAGAGCATATTTCTTACATGGACGGGTGCAAGATTTACTTTAAAAACGGGGGCTGGGTCGTTGCCAGATTTTCTGGTACGGAGCCCTTGCTGCGAATCTTTTGTGAGATGCCGGGAAAAGAGGATGCCGAGAAAATAAGCAATATATACGAAGAATTTTTAGGCTTAAAATAAGTAATTCAGGCGGTTTTATGGTATGATAAACCATGAAACCGTCTCTTGTTATTTACGCAAAAATTTATATTTATGGGATAGATGTTAAAGGAGGGGCAAAAGGAGGGGCAAAATGGGAACACTGGGAAACAGAAAAAGCTTAAGATGGAAAATGGTAAGAATGATGTTGTTTGGGTGGCTGCTTCCTCTTTTGATCCTTACCCTTGGCATGATATTTACGGTATCCTCTATGATAAAAAATCAACTGGAAAAGACCATTGTCGTCTCCTCTGACAAAGCTATGGAAATCTGTGATATGCAGTTTCAGGAAATGATTGTATCCTCAAAAAATGCTTCCTATAACGGAACCATCCGGGACAGTTACGTGAATTTTATGCGCAAGGGAGCCAGTGTAAGGGATAAAAAGGCAATCAGTAATTTTTTAGCCCAACAGTACAAATATGACGCCCGTATTTTATGTACTATGCTGTTTTTTTTAGATGATCCGGAGGAGACAATATGAAGTGACCTCACAATTGTAGATTCGTGGATTTACCTGTATGATATTAGTTGATGAAAACAATATCAGGTAACAGGGATTACCGCATACAATAGGAGGTCACAATGAATAGTATAGTTTATGTAGGAATGGATGTCCATAAGGAAAGTTACACTTTATGTTGTTATTGTTATGATACTGATAAGGTTGAGTATAAACAAACAATACCTTCAGATTACAAGTTGATTTTAAAATATATAGAATCAATGAGAAAAGTGTATGGAGAAGATGCAACTTTTGTTTGTGGATATGAGGCTGGATGCTTAGGTTATTCGCTTTATCATCAGCTGAAAGAGCATGCAGTAGACTGTAAGATATTAGCACCAACAACAATGGCTATCACCAATACAAACCGTGTTAAGACAGATAAGCGAGATGCAGGTAATATAGCCAGATGTTTAGCGTTTCGTACTTATAGCGAGGTGTATGTTCCTGATGATGAAGATAATTCTGTTAAGGAATACATTCGCATGCGTGATGATCAGAAGCTTATGCTTAAGAAGATTAAACAGCAGATTCTTGCATTTGTACTTCGTCATGGCAAGAAGTATGAAGACGGAAAAACATATTGGACAATCGCACATATGAAATGGCTTAAGAATCTTGATTTGACAGGATTAGACAAAGAAACATTGTCAGAGTATCTTGTGACTTACGAATATCTTACAGAAAAGATAGAGCGTCTTGATAATAGAATTGAAGAGCTTGCATCAGGTGAGAAATACAAGGAAAAAGTTCAAAATATGGGATGCTTCCTAGGAATTAAAACACATACAGCTTTATCAATGATTGTTGAGATTGGTGACTTTAACAGATTTGAAAAAGCACCTAAGTTTGCAGGATTTTTAGGGTTGGTTCCAAGTGAGAATTCAAGCGGTGATGATAGAAATCGATATAGTATTACTAAAGCCGGAAACAGTCATTTAAGGCGATTGATGGTAGAAGCAGCTCAAAGTTATACACGAGGTAATATAGGACACAAATCTATATCACTGAAACAACGTCAACAAGGATGTTCTGCAGAAGTAATAGCATATGCAGATAAAGCTAATGAAAGACTGCGTAGACGATTCTATAAGATGACATTAAACAAAGGGATAAATAGAAATGTAGCTACCACAGCAATAGCAAGAGAACTTGCTTGTTTCATGTGGGGAATGGCAACAGGGAATATAGGATAGATATGATATTCATCTGTTTCGGTCAAGGCTGCTTCGCACCGCTTTGCGGCAAGGCCTGTGACAGAATCAGATGAATATCATGAAAGGTAATTAAGCAGATAAAACTGATTATATCAGATTTCATCTGCAAACAAAACTAATTAACACTGGATGCAGAGGTAGAGCCTTGGAGCACTCTAAGGTCCGAATTATTTGCGATCTACCTCTGTTGACATTATATTTATATATTTTGATTCACGCTAGGAGACGGCAAGATTCACGGCGGACCATTGACCTGTTGGTAACCAATCCACGTATAACAGAGTGGCCAAGGCCGGGGACTGTTAGTCTGAGGTTCTACCTCTGTACCCAGTGTTAAAATTTAATGAAAGGAAAAGTTTGTGGTGATTTTTGTAATTTACACTTGACAAAGGTCACTTCATAACAGGTAGGGGATTTGCAGATATGCCGCCAGAGGGCTTATTTTGTAAAACTGATATATTATAATCACAATAAGCAGTATCAGTGCAAGCAGCCACAGGAAAGCAAAGAAATATAAGGAATACCGGAAAAACAGGATACTCCAGAAAAAATTAAAAACCAACTGCAGCCCATAGGTTGTAAGGGCTT
>Ga0137306_103213_pt1 | contig 12432 bp, 10 predicted proteins | sample Inofroosms_March_FD_97187 | JGI IMG/M metagenome (GOLD analysis project Ga0137306, IMG submission 97187) | Mouse cecal microbial communities from Vienna, Austria - N-Acetylneuraminic and N-Acetylglucosamine D2O microcosms_March | ecosystem: Host-associated > Mammals > Digestive system > Large... | reverse complement strand
AGCTGGCTACACAGGCTGCAAACGGGACAAATTCCGAAGCTGACCGCGATGCCATCAATGCAGAAATCGAGCAGCTGACAACAGAAATTGACCGCGTTGCCGAGACAACCAAATTTAATGAAATCTACCTGCTCAAAGGCGACAAGGGCGGCGCCACCAGAACCCAGACCATCGCAGCCCATGACGCCGGAATCAAAGGCAAGCTTACCGATAAAGGCGGCGGGATTACTAGCTTTGAAGTAGATAAGCCCCTGAAGAACGGCGATAAGATTACGATTGCCGGGGAAGAGTATACCATTGGGACTTCTGCGAACCATATTGAGGCTGGGGAGTTGAATGCTTCTATAGCTGGGTATGCAAAGGTAGGCACAGCTCCTTTTAATGCAGCAACTACATTATCTGCTGGAGACAGCGTAACATACAATGGTAAAACCTATACTTTAACAAATAAACTTGGCGCGGATTCCATACAATGGACTACAGGTGATACCGTAAAGGTAGGCGATAAACAGTATAAAGTTATAGCAGATGGAGCTACTCCTGCAAATGATGCTGAAATCAATGCAAGTAACATGAAAGATTTTATTGCATCTGCACTTGAGGATGGAAAACAGGTAAGGGCTACTACAGATGGAACTGCTGATAAATTAACAGTGGTTGAAACAAAAACCAGCGGAACTGCAAATACTGCCGCTGCCCAGAAGACTGTAACAGGAGAGGTAACAATCGTCTCTTCTTTAGAAGAAGGGGAAATAAGCAGCTTCCTATTAGCAGATATGAAGGTCACAACAGTTGCCAAGGCAGGAGCAGGTATTACTGACAATACGGCAGTTACACTTTCTACAGGCGATAGTGTTACAAAAGATGGCGAAACCACAAAAGCCACTGCCGAAACCCCATTAGCTGCTAAAAATGTATATGACGCAATAGATGCTTTAGCTGTTGGCGACACTGTTACCATTGGAAGCGGCGTAGAGCAAAAGGTATATACCATTGTTGATGAAGCAGATGTAGATGAAGAGGCATTCAAACTCACAAAAGATGCTATCTTATCAAAAATCCATGACGGGGATAGGGTCAGCACAGATGGGACAAATTTCAATACCGTCATCGGCGACATCGCCCTCCCAGAGAGCAATGAAAAGGTAATCAGCGCCAAGAAAGCTTATGACATGATTGCAGACGAGCTGCAGAAAGCTTCCAGCATCGGCACCGATGTAGCAGCTACTGTATCCAACGATGGAAATGGCAAATACACTATCACCCAGGGGACAGTAGAGGCAAAAGAAGCTTTGTCCTTCAACCTCCATGTAGGCTCCGATGCAGATATGACCAACAAGATTACCATTGACATTGAGGCCATGGACGCTGCTGGCCTTGGCGTAAAAGGCTTAAGCATTTCTGATGACAGCGGCAATGCCGCAACCTACGCCATCGACGCCATCGCAGACGCTATCTCTAAGGTATCCGCCCAGCGTTCTGCCCTCGGTGCAGTCCAGAACCGCCTGGAGCATACCATCGCAAACCTGGATAATATTGTAGAGAACACCACCGCTGCCGAGTCCCGCATCCGCGATACCGATATGGCAGAAATGATGGTAGAATACAGCAAGAACAACATCCTTGCACAGGCTGGCCAGTCTATGCTTGCACAGGCAAACCAGGCAACACAGGGCGTTCTGTCGCTGCTCCAGTAATCACTTTTATATTTTTAGGGAAAGGATGCCACTACTCCTGGCATCCTTTTTCCATATAATAACACTAATCCTGCAAGGGAATTTCACGTTTTCAAGCTGTTGCGGCCTTCCCACTTCCGCAGTGGCTCGTGCTGCCACTCCCCCTCATGAAAAGTAACTTTTTCCATCCCCTCCCATATCACCTCGCAGAATATCCCTTGCATCCCAGCCACTACTATGCTATGCTTAATGCGTACAAGGACAATATGCCCCGCACCCTTTACGCCAACGCATGGCAGCCGCCATGCACGTCCCTGATGCAGCCACACGAATGCAGCCGCCATGCTGCCACCCAAAAACACATAACATCACCCCTGCCAGGAAGGCAGGCACCGAAGCAGGAGGCTTCTGAATCCATGAAAAACATACATCTGACAAGAACAGGGGGGTCACTATGAGTACAACACAGCCAATCCGCAAAACGGAAGACATTGAAGCGCTGAAACGCTATTTCCTATACGAAAAGCCAAGCTTACGCAACTATGCCCTGCTATGCCTGGGCATTAACTCTGCCCTTCGGATTGGCGACTTACTGTCCCTGACATGGGCAGACATCTACGATTTCACCCACAACCGCTTCCTGAAACACATCCCCATCATAGAGCAAAAAACCAAGAAACCCTCACGCGCCGCCCTCAACCCAGGTGCGATCAGCGCCCTGGCGCTCTACAAAAACAGCCTCGCCAATGTAAAGGGGACGGATGCCCTCTTCCCTGGGCAAGGCAGGAAAAGCCCCCTAAGCCGCTCCCAGGCTTTCCGCATCCTGAACGCCGCTGGGCAGGCGCTGCACCTGGAGACAGAGATTGGCTGCCATACCCTGCGTAAGACCTTTGGCTACCATGCATGGAAAATGGGCATACAGCCTGCCCTCCTGATGGATATTTTCAACCACTCTTCCTTCCAGGTGACCCGGCAATACCTGGGCATTGACCAGGATGACATTGATCAGGTATTCTTCCAAGTCATCCTTTAAATAGATAGAAATTGTGCTATAATGTCATTATTGGCCATGAAGATGCCGAACCAAACACCAACGGAAGCAAAAGGAGCGAAACTATGATAACCATTACTGGGGAAATTAACTATATTTCAGAAAGCATGGGACTGCTGCAGCATCTGGCCGCAGGGGAAAAATATGCGAATTTAAGAGAAAAGCTCAACAAGAACTATGGGAACCCCTTCCGGGAGGGGCTTAAGAAATTTGCGCTTCTGGAGCAGATTGAGGAAAGCGCCAGGAAAGCCTTGGGAAAGGACATGGATGAAATCCGTTCCTATTTTACGCCTTTTGGGGAAAACGGTATGAACTGCGCCGGGAAAGCCGCCCTCTTATGGGAAGGCGCCGGCTACCCGCAGGCCAAAGGCATTTCCGAGATTGCCCATTACCTGGATGGCCTTTCTGAAACAGAGTACTGCAAGAAATTCAGCGCCTGCCTCCAGAGCATCCTCTCCCCCTTACAGACCGAGGAGACGCCAGCCGCAGACGAGCCTTTTGCCGTCATCTCCTGCCTGATGGGGCTGGAGCTTGCGGACAGCGACAAGTGGAAGCTCCAGAAAATCTTCTTTGCCCGCAAAGAACACCAGGAACGGACGCTTGCCCTTTTGGAGAAGGCCGCCCTGTTGCTGCAGGATTTCTCACAGGAACTCGAAGCCCTGGCAGAAGATTTCTGCCATTACTGGAACACACAATTCCAGGATAACAGCCCTTCCGCCTACCTGGCAGAAAGGCTGTGCCTTAACATTGGCGAAAACCCCTTGGGGCTTATCGTACGCCCAGATTTCATGCACCCCAACATAGGCTCCTTCTACACAAAGCTGGATGATGACGGCCTCTACCTGCATGCCGACCTCTTCTGGGCCGGCATTCTCTTCGGCGAGGATTTTCCCCTGGCGACAGGCCGGGAGCAGAAAGATGCGGGGTATGGGAACTATGTGTCGCAGGTACTGAAATTACTGGCAGACAAGAGCAAATTTGAAATCCTCTCCTATATCCGGGACAAGGAGGCCTATGGCAGCGAGCTTGCCCAGCGTCTGGGGCTGACGACAGCCACCATTTCCCACCATATGAGCGCGCTGCTGAATGCAAACCTGGCAGAAATGAAACGCATGGATAAGAGGATCTACTACACCTCCAACCAGAAGGCCTTGGAGGAAGCCCTGGAATACATCAAGGCCCAGCTCCTGTCCTAATACAGCGCATTATTCCAGACCTATTTTTCATCATCCAGCAATTGGATCATTTCAACCCCCTGTATCTGTGCCGGGGACGTCTCCATGACCTCCCCGGTAAATGTAATGGAGACATTGTCGCCGGCCTCCAGATCCCCTAAAGAAATATCCGTATACCGCCATGTGATTTCCGTCTCTTCTGTCACCGAAAAGCAAAATTCTCCCCGGAAATTAATATCATTTACTTCCATGCCTGTCACGGTGACTGCGTTATCCCGGATATCAGAAACCGTTGCATAAAATGTCTGCGGCCTCGCTGCAGGCGCAGCATCCTCCACACGGCCCGAAACTACCTTATATCCAATCCAACCAGACACTCCTGCAAGCGCCACGCTATAACAAAGCATAACAAGCGCCCATCCTACTGTCTTTGTTTTTTTGCCCATAATTCTACCTCCTTCCAGGCTTTGTTTTATAATCCCAGCATTTTTCCAACCCTTGCCTCTTCTTCCCTGCTATTTCCTACCCTACCTTGCTCTTTCCTGTCCCCTCCTGGTATTCCTCCTGCACTTCCTTATCCTATCCTCCCGCTTTATCCTGCATTCTCCCCGCCTAGTGTTAATCATGAGTATCTCCTTGGGCAAATTGTTGCAAATACATTCAAAATTTTTGCAAAAAAATTGATCCTATAAATGTAATTAACACACCTTAAGCTATAAAGCAAAGCCCCCGCTGCAAACAGCGGGGGCTCCATTCTAAGCGCTTTACTGCACTCCCAGGCTCCGTAGCTCCTCTTCTGCCTGGGACTTGGTATGGAAATGGATGGTGGCCATGCCCAGCTCGTTCGCGGCAACGATATTGGCACGGTTGTCATCAATAAATACGCATTCTGTAGGGTTGAGGCCGTATTTCCTTAGCAGGGCCTCGTAGATCTCCCGTTCCGGCTTGGTGTACTGCACCTCATAAGAGAACACCGCCCCGTCAACGATTTCTACAAAAGCCAGCTCCTCGATGCTCTGGGAATAAATCCGCCTTGGGTAATTGGAGAGCAGGTATACCCCATAGCCCCGCTCCTGCAGGCTGCGGATCCACGGAAACGCATAGTCATAGCGGCGGATGCAGCTGCCGATATTGTCCCAGAAACGCATGACCTCATTCCGGCGCCCCGGCGCATGTTCCAAAAATCCCTCTAAGATTTCTTCATCTGCCATTTTGCTGCGGTCAAACTCATTCCACAGCTCCGATTGGACGGTGGCCTTTGCCACCTCCTCATAGGCCTCCGGCGAAAAGCCGAGGGCGTCAAAGAGGCTCTGCCAGTCAAAATCCACCAGCACCTTCCCCACGTCAAACACTATATTTTTAATCATCTCTGTCCTTATCTCCCATTACGGTAAATGATATCATCCCTGCCAGGCCCATTAGAAACCATGGTAATTGGGAAGCCCAGCCTCTCTTCAATAAATTCCACGTACCTCCTGCAGTTCTCTGGCAGCTCCTCATAGCGGCGGATCCCGCGGATATCGCATTTCCATCCTGGAAGTGTCTCCAGGACAGGCTCTGCCTTCGCCAACTTGGCCGTGGTGGGGAACTCAGTGGTCACCTCACCGTCAATGCGGTAGCCTGTGCATACGGGGATCTCGTCTAGGTAACCCAGCACATCCAGCACCGTAAAGGCCACATCCGTCGTCCCCTGGACGCGGCAGCCATACTTGCTGGCCACAAGGTCAAACCAGCCCATGCGCCTCGGCCTTCCGGTGGTGACGCCGTATTCGCCGCCGTCCCCGCCGCGCCGCCGAAGCTCGTCTGCCTCTTCCCCAAAAATCTCGCTGACAAACGCGCCTGCGCCGACAGCGGAAGAATACGCCTTGCAGACGGTGATAACTCGCTTAATCTCATAGGGCGGAATCCCTGCGCCAATCGCGCCGTAGGCCGCCAGGGTGGAGGAAGAGGTCACCATTGGGTAAATCCCATGATCCGGGTCTTTCAAGGAACCAAGCTGCCCTTCGAGGAGGATGTTCTTGCCCGCCTTCACTGCCTCCCACAGGTAAGAGGATACATCGCATACATAAGGCGCGATCATATCCCTATATTCCGCCAATTCCTTCATCAGATCCTCTGGGTGAATCAGAGGCTTATGGTACAGGTGCCTAAGCAGCACGTTCTTCGTCTCGCAGACACGCGCTGCCTTCTCCTTCAAGGCTTCCTCGTCAAAGAGTTCGCTGACCTGGAAGCCGATTTTCGCATATTTATCCGAATAAAATGGGGCAATCCCTGACTTCGTGGAGCCAAAGGACTTTCCGCCCAGGCGCTCTTCCTCGTACTGGTCAAACAGGATATGGTAGGACATCACCATCTGCGCACGGTCAGACACCAGCAGCCTGGGCTTCGGCACGCCCCTGTCCACCAAGGACTGGATTTCGCGGGTCAGGACAGGGATGTTCAGCGCCACGCCGTTCCCAATTACGCTTGTGGTATGGCCGTAGAACACGCCGCTCGGCAAGGTATGCAGGGCAAATTTGCCATAATCATTGACAATGGTATGGCCTGCGTTTGCCCCGCCCTGGAAACGCACGATAATGTCCGCCTCCCTGGCCATCATGTCGGTAATCTTGCCTTTTCCCTCATCACCCCAGTTTGCGCCAACAATTGCATTCACCATTTTCAGATTCCTCCTTTGATGCGCCTTGCCTATGTACGGAAGGCACGTTTTGGGTTTACTATTTTTGTGCATGGCGGAAATCATTTTCTGGAATGATTTATCCAGCCACGGTTTAGTATAACGGAAAAATGGGGATAAGTAAAGCAATTTTGGCAAAAATCGGCTTTGGGGCTTAAATTTATACCTGCACCCGTTCCGCCTGATTTCCGTGTTCCTCTATCAGGCGGATCATATCCTCTGTTTTTAGGCATACTGTCGCCATAGAAAAGCTTCTGCGTATGCTTTTACACTTTCTTATTGAATACAGAGAGATACTCCTGATCCTCCATGCTGAAAAATTTTGCCCTCCCGGTGTGCGGGAAAAGCATTTCCATATACAGGTTCCCCAGAAGGTTCTTCACCATATTCACATCTATTTCGCCAACGGGGAGGCTCTCTTCTTCCATCTGCTTTAAATTGGCCAATGCCGCTTCCATCTGTTCCTTGTCGGGCGTCACTGGCGCAAAGACATCATTTTGCCTCTCCTTGCCGGACGGTATGCTCTCTCCTGGCTGGCCTGCGGCATCTCCCCTCCCCACGCGGGCTTCCTCTGGCAGATGTTCTATGGCGCCTCGCGTAAGGCTGCCTACGGCCTGCCCCCCATACGATGCCTCCGTGCTTTCTTCCTGCTGTGCAGCCCCCATTTTTGTGTGATCTGCCTGCGGGCGCAGAATCTGTTTCGCATCCGGTACGTTGTATACCACATTCTTGCAGGTCTTCTCAAAGCACTCTGGGTCGTATTTTGCAAGATAATTCAAATCCTCAATGGTCAGATCCCGTTTATTATGTATCTTAATGTAAATATTTACAAGCCTTGTATCTTTTCCCATAATATCATGCCTCCCTTAGCCCTGCCCTAATCTCTCCGCACTCCTTTGGCATAAAACGAATTACGATTCACGGCCTGGGAGGCTGCCCCTGGCAGCCATCCCGGACAAACCTCCCCTCATGCCTTTTGTGGATCAGAGTCCCACCAATACCGCTTCTCCTGGTATTTTTCATCCTGGGTGATCAGGATATGGCCATTGCCGCCGCCGAAGACCCTTCGGTAAGCCTCCTGCTGCCAGAACAATTCAATGGCTGAAAGGGCGCAGATGCGGTCTACCAAGTAGCTGCATTTCCGATAGGCCAATGTACTGTAGCAGGTCGCCGAAGACTCGAACAGAAAATAGGCATTTTCCCCATCGCAGACCAGCTCTTCTGCCATCGGCGGGAACTTGCGGGAATCATAGCATATAAAATGCTCCCTCCCTGTCCTGGGATCCTCCTTGACACGGTAGAGGTATACCCTGGAATGGGAATAGCGCCCCTTAGAAGTGGCGACTGCCATATATTGCTCCCCGCCAATCTCTGCAAAAGCAACGCCATTGGCATATCCTGGTATCCCAATTTCCTCGTCCATTTCCAGCCGGTAGGCTATCCCTTCTTCGGACGCCTCTTCTATTACCCGATAGCCCCGAAGCTTGCCCTGGCCATTTTTTTTATTGATATAAGTCCCTACCCAAAGCTTCCCTGCATGCCAGGTCAGGAAGGAAGCTACGGCGCCGCAGGAGACGTTTTGGTCGTAAGACAGGAGGGCATAGCTGCCTGCCCCGTCACGGACCGCCTGCTCAATGACGCCATAAGAAATCATACTGCATTCCCTGTCCGTGCTTTTGGCAATCCAAACGTTTTCCCCGTCAAAGGCTATGCCGCCTACATGGTTGGCGTCCGGCAGGACAATTGTTGACAGGAGCCTGCGGGCAGATGGGTCCTCATTGGACAGCACATACAGCACAGAAGGGTTGGCCACGGGAAGATCCGCGCCTTTCTTCCCCGGCATTAGCCTGACATTGTCATAAGCCGTCACCAGCATATAATCCCCGGCAATGCAGATGCCCTGCGGCACCATGCGGTTACAGCCCTGCCCCAAAATATCCGTTGATTCCAGCCCCGGCACCGCCGTGGAAAATTCCTCTCGGTACAAGGAACTAAAGTAGCGGTATTGGCGCAGGGTATCCTGGAAATACTTATCATAACGGTATCCCGTGCTGGTAATGGGGAGGATCCTCTCCTCCCTTCCCACATTTTGGAAAAAAGAAAAGGCCGCATGAATCCCCTTCCCTGCTGACAGGAAAAGCCATGCCGCCGCTATCACCAAAAAGAATACGCCAATATTTAAAACAATAGCCCTGTTTCCCTTCTTTTGTCCTCTCATATGCTTCCCCCTGTAACACACGTTTTTAAAAGCCCGGACAGCGCCGTTTCTGGTTCTCTCCCCTACTATGAATATGATGTAACATCCAGCTTAGGAAAGAATCCTGTTTGCGCACAGGCCTTTCTCTTAGTATATCCTCCAAACGTAGAAGCAGCATGAAAAAAACGTATCTATTTTGTGAACATTTTGTGAACGTGTGTTACAGCTGGAAACGGGCATCTTATGAAGGTGTGCAGCTGGGCGATATCCGCATTTTTATTTCATTTAAAATTTCATTGGCTGCCGCTTGCTTGCTCATCTGCGCCAGCTGTCGGGAGCCGTCACTGGTCAGGAGAGTGATGACATTGGTGTCCGTGCCAAACCCTGCCCCCGGCACGTTGAGGCTGTTGGCGGCTATCATGTCAATGTGCTTTCTCACAAGCTTCTCCCTGGAATTTTTTTCCAAGTCCCGAGTCTCCATCGAAAACCCGCAAAGGAAGGCGGCTATCTCCCCTTGCTGCTTCTTCTTCCCCAGCTCTGCGAGGATGTCGCATGTCCGCTCTAAGGGGATATTGGCGGCTCCTGCGGATTTCTTAATCTTATCTGCCGCTGCCTGGGCTGGGCGGTAGTCTGCCACCGCAGCCGCCTTGATGATCACATCCATCTGGGGCGCACGGCAAATGACTGCCTGGTACATTTCCTCTGCGGAGGTTACCGGAACCACATCCACAAACATCGGCGGGCTTACCGTTGCCGCGCCTGTCACAAGCGTCACCTTGGCCCCGCGCAGCATGGCCATTTTCGCTATGGCATAGCCCATTTTGCCGGTGGAATGGTTGGTGATGAACCGCACCGGGTCAATGGCTTCCCTGGTTGCGCCCGCTGTCACCAGCACCTTCCTGCCTGCCCAGTCCTTTGCAAACGCCAGCTCCCGCAGCACATGCTCCGCCAGCACGCTTTCCGCAGGCATCCGGCCGTCCCCCAGGTCGCCGTTTGCCAGCATCCCCGTATCCGGGGGGATGATCGTATAGCCAAAACGCTGGAGCTTTTCCAGGTTGTCCTGTACAATCGGATTGTGGTACATATTATGGTTCATGGCCGGGGCAACCAGAACCTTGCAGGTGCATGCCATCACGGTCGTCGTCAGCATGTCATCCGCTATCCCGCCTGCAATCTTGCCAATCACATTGGCCGTGGCAGGCGCCAGCAACACGAGGTCTGCCTGCTTGGCCAGCGCCACATGCTCGACAGAAAACTCAAAATTGCGGTCAAAGGTATCAATCAGGCATTTATTTCCGGTCAGGCTCTCAAAGGTTGTGGCCGTAATGAAATTGGTGGCGTTCTCCGTCATCAGTACATGCACGTTGGCATGCAGCTTTTTCAGCATCCTAGCCACATTTGGCATCTTGTAGGCGGCTATCCCGCCAGTGACCCCCAGCAGCACTGTTTTTCCCTGTAGCATCGTATCTTCCTCCTAGGCGCCGATCTGGCCATGCTTTTCATAGGTGGTTATTTGGGAAATATGGTTCTCTTCATCCACGAACACAACCTGCGGCCGGAAATCCCTGGCCTCTTCCGGAGCCATCTGGGCATATGCCATGATAATGATATGATCCCCCGTCTGCACCTGCCTTGCCGCCGCGCCGTTGAGGCAGATCATGCCGCTGCCTGGCTCCCCAGCGATCGTATATGTCTCAAAACGGTTCCCATTCTCAATGTCCACAATCTGCACATTTTCATATTCCAAAATCCCTGCTGCCGCCATAAGCTCTGGATCCACCGTAATGCTCCCCACATAATGGAGTTCTGCCTGCTTTACCACTGCGCGGTGGATTTTTCCCTTTAACATTTTCAGATACATCCTATCTCTCCTTTATTGCAATCTGCATTTCTTGCCCTGGCCTTTTCCATCCTCTGCCTGCTCCCTATGCCCCTGCCTGCAGCAGCGCTGCTTGCTGTTTGTGCGCTTATCCCTGCTGCCCTCCGGCAAAAGTAAAATTGTCAATCAGCCTGGTCTGGCCGATATAGACGGCAATCGCTGCCAGGATTGGCTTTTCCGCTTTTTCCACTGGCTCTAAGGACTCTGCGTCCACAAGCTCCACATAATCCACCCTGGCCAAAGGCTCCGTATTTAAGCGCCCCAGGATGGCCTCCCGTACCTTCCTGGCATCACGTTCCCCTTCCTCCAGCATCTTTTCGCCCAAGGCGAGGGAGCTATGGAGAATGAGGGCAGCTTTGCGCTCTTCCTCACCTAGGTAAGCATTGCGGGAACTCATGGCAAGCCCGTCCGCCTCGCGGACAATGGGGCACCCGACAATGGAAATGCCAAAATTCAGGTCGCGCACCATCCGGCGGATGACGGCCAGCTGCTGGGCATCCTTCTGCCCAAAATAAGCGCGGTCTGGCGTTACAATGTGGAACAGCTTGCAGACCACAGTGCATACGCCGCGGAAATGGGTCGGCCTGCTCTTGCCGCACAGCCCCTTCGTAAGGCTGTCCATATCAACGAAGGTACAGCTGTCCGGGGCATACATTTCCTCTGGCTCCGGATGGAACACCAGCGAGGCTCCAGCCTCCTGGCAGACTGCGGCATCCCGCTCCAGATCCCTAGGATACGTGGAAAGATCCTCATTAGCGCCAAATTGCGTAGGGTTGACAAAATCGCTGACCACTACCCTGTCATTTTCACTGACGGCCTTCACAATCAGGCTCTTATGCCCCGCATGGAGATAGCCCATCGTCGGCACCAGCCCTACGGACAGGCCCTGACTGCGCCATTCCTGGATGATTGGGCGCAGTTCCTCTACCGTTTTTATAATCTGCATGTTTTGGTTCCTTTCTTTTGTGTGCAATATCCGCTGGTTTGCGCAAACCATGCCCCTTATGCGCAGGCTTGCCCGAACCAGCGTTGTTGCCCAGGGAATCTTTTAGTATAGCTTCTCTATCACATCATCCTCTATTTTAAAGGTGTGTTCCTCTGCCGGGAACGTCCCTGCTTTTACTTCCTCGCTATATTTTTGGAAAGCTTCTTTCATCTGTGTGCCGATTTCCCCAAACCGCTTGACAAATTTCGGCTTGAAATCCCCAAACATGGCGAGCATATCCTGATACACCAGCACCTGGCCGTCGCATCCCGCCCCGGCGCCGATGCCAATCGTGGGGATATGGATCTTCTCTGTCACCAGGCTTGCCAGCTTGGCCGGTACGCACTCCAGCACAACGGCCACCGCACCCGCTTCCTCAATGATCCGTGCATCCTCCAGCAGCTTCTGCGCCGCCTCCTGGGTCTTGCCCTGCACCTTAAATCCGCCAAAGGCATTGAGGGACTGGGGCGTCAGGCCCAGATGGCCTACGACGGGGATGGATGCATTGGTAATGGCGCGGATATGCTCCGCAAATTCCCTCCCGCCTTCTAATTTTACCGCCTGCGCCCGGCCTTCCTTCATCAGCCTGCCTGCATTGCATACGGCGTCATAGACAGACGTCTGGTATGACAGAAAGGGCATGTCTGCCACGACCATGGCATTTTTCACCCCTCTTGCCACTGCCCTGGTATGGTGGATCATATCTTCCATCGTCACAGATAAGGTATCCTCATACCCCAGCATTACCATCCCTAAGGAATCCCCCACCAGGATCATCTCAATGCCGGCCTC
>Ga0137306_103212_pt1 | contig 12432 bp, 9 predicted proteins | sample Inofroosms_March_FD_97187 | JGI IMG/M metagenome (GOLD analysis project Ga0137306, IMG submission 97187) | Mouse cecal microbial communities from Vienna, Austria - N-Acetylneuraminic and N-Acetylglucosamine D2O microcosms_March | ecosystem: Host-associated > Mammals > Digestive system > Large... | reverse complement strand
AATGAGCACTATATTGGCCTTAATGGACGCCCGTGAAATGAGCAGCCAGTTCCTTTTCAGAAAGCTACTAATCCAGGGAGGAATTCCTGTTTCGTTCGCCCCGTAATGACCTACAATCCTGTTTTACAGGGGATGGAGGAAAAACAATGTGTAAGAAATGGATGGTGTTAATTGGTATTGTATTGTTGCTGGTCTCTTGTAACTATATACCAGATATTGTACCGCCAGTACAGAATCCCATCAGCATGGCAACCGAAGAAGAGGCGGTTGAAATTGTCAGGCAGGCATTGGAAAAGGCTATTTTATGCGATCAACTCTATCAAATGAATTTTGAGCCAGACCGCTCCAATATGAAGATTGATGGCATGCTTCCGATTGATTATGAAGCTTCGTCTCTATACGGAGATGTCGACCCCAGACAATTTCAATCAATGGAGGACATCCATCGCTATTTTCTCGACACATTTGAACATTCGACAGCCGATTGCTTGTACCAAGGAATGAAACAGCGAGAAATGCTTTGCAAGGAAATTAATGGAAAAATCTATATCAATCCCAATGGAGCAGGAGCAGCTTTTCCTCCAATCAAATGGCTGGCCGAAACCATTGAGCTGATCGAAGTCACTCCCGAACAGATTACGGCCAGATTGCAGACTTGCTTTTTGGGAATGGATAACGGACTCCAAACCCTTGTTTTAATCCAGGAACAGGGAAAGTGGCTGCTGACCAGCAGTTATCTCCTGCCAGCTTCCGAACAGCAACCACCCTCATTTGATCCTAATGACCTTGAGGCTATGTCTCGGTTGGTTCAACCTCTCTTTCGTGGCGCAAATCTCTATTCTAAAAGTTGGAGCTCTGCACGTGAGCTTTCCCCAGACGATCTGGTAAATTTCTGTGCGGCAAATAACCTACTGAATCTCCCACAAGATTTTGAACAATGCTATCTTCCTGGATTCGACCATCCGCAAGCAGAGCAGGTAGAAGCAGCGCTTCAAAAATATTTTGATATTGACGAGGCATTTCTGCGCAATTCGCAACAGTACGATCCAAAAACGAACACTTACCAATTAATAGGTGGGTTTGGTAGCTTGTGCAGCGGAGTCGCACTTTCTGCAAAACAGGAAGAACAGCTTCTTTTGATTGAGGTAGGAGTTCTTTATGAAATGAACCAGATAACTCCCCTTTCGAACGACCACATTGTCACCAAGGACGGCGTTCTGGTTCCGTTTGGCAGTTTACAAATCGAGATGTTAGGAGACTCTCTGTATCGGTTCCACTCTTATTCTCTGAGGGAGCACATTGTTGGATAGACACCTTTTTCAAAAATAGGATCTCGATACAGTTGTATAACCATATCGAGATCCCGTTTTTTATAGTTTATCTGGCAGAAGGATTATAGCCGCCAATAATGCCTGTGTATTTTTCTTTCATACGCGCCCAACTCAAGTCGTAATAGCTGATCGTGTTATCATCCTTCACATTGCAGTCGTAAGCTTTAATACCACTAGACGACTTTGAAGCAACGATTAAGCCATGCTGCTGATCACCGCCACGAGAAAATGTGACACGAGCGCCTTTTTTTATATTTTTGAATGCATCCTGAGGAGATACCTCTGAGAAAGAGACTTTTGAGAGGGAGGATCCCCTCCCATAAGTCGCATCCAACACCATGCGAGCAAAACCAATACAGCTACATCCTGTTCCTTCGGAATTTTGATAAGGGCCCGTCCATATCTTCCCGGCAGGAAGATCGGGAAGCGGATATTTTCCATCCCATGTTGCAGGGGTAACCCATGTTACATAAGCCATTATGCTCCTTCTTTCGTTTTATAATTTGTAAAGGAACCATAGAGATTTCCTCCGCGGCGGATTTCTATTTGTTTCGCCTTACATAGGGTATAAAGAAAAGAAGCAGCCGTTTGTAAACTTTTTGGGGAGAAAATAAAAATGTATATTCCAGAGTCGCATCAAAAACAGAATAAAATAAATCCCCTTTAGATAATGTCGTCAATAAATAAGGGGCCAAATAGCAATACAAGGGCATTGTAATTTATCCTAATCAGGGTACTAAACACCATCCTCCGACATAGAAAAAAGTGACCTTGCATCTCACGATGCGGGGTCACTTTTTTGTCCTTCGTCCTATCCTTTCCCTGCTTAATACGAGGATTTAGGAACATTTTGCGCAGTATCACCATGTAGTAGGGACTTCGGGGTGACAGTATTACGGGATAAACCAGTTTGCCCCAAGCAAAATAAATTACTTTGCCCTACGACATGGTGATATTCCCAGATTGGGTTTTGGGGGAAATTATAATGGGCTTGAAACCTTTGTAAATAGGGGGTTAAACATTTTCATTTTCCTCAAAAGAACCGTTTGGGGAAGTAAAAAAGCACAGAAAGCCTGTGGCTTTCTGTGCAAATAAAGAATCCTTATACTTTTTTTAATTCAAAAACATCCACCAACTGACGCAATGTATTTGCTTGTTGGAATAGTTTAACGCTAGCAGCCGCACTCTCTTCAGCCATTGCGGAATTTTCCTGAATGATGCCGGAAATCTGATTAACGCCTATCGTCAACTGTTCCAATGTATCTTTTTGGTTCTTCGAGGCCGTACTGATACGTTCCACAAAAACAGCAACATCTTTTGCCCCTTCCACAACATTTACCAGAGATTGTGCTGTTTCATCCGCAATGCTTCTTCCTTTTTTCACTGCTTCAATGGAGGATTCAATCAATGCAGCGGTATCTTTGGCAGCCTCTGAACTTTTGGCAGCTAAATTGCGCACTTCCTCAGCTACAACGGCAAAACCTTTACCTGCCGCCCCAGCCCTCGCGGCTTCTACTGAAGCATTCAGAGCCAAAATATTGGTCTGGAAAGCGATATCCTCAATGGCTTTAATAATCTTTACGATCTCTGTTGAAGTGTTCCGAATATCGTTCATAGCCGAAACCATCTTTTGCATTTCCTGATTACTGGTTTCAATCCATTGGCTGACCCGGGCAACGGTTGTGTTGGCCTCTTCCGCCTCCTGGGCATTGCTAATCACATCATTAGAAAGGCGTTCAATAGAGGCTGCCAGTTCCTCAATCGCTTCCGCTTGTTCTGACGAACCTTGAGATAAAGTTTGCGCCCCGGAGGAAACTGTGTCAGAATTGGAAGTCACTTGGTTTGCCGCTTCGATGATGCTATAAAGGGTGTGATTTAACGAATAGGCAATCTTTTCAATCGACGCTTTAATAGGGCTAAAATCCCCTATGTATTCTTCCGTAATACTGATAGCCATATTATTATCAGCCATTTCTGAAAGCTGCTTGGAAATATCGTTGATATAATTATTCAGGATAGTGCTTGTGGCATTAAAACTTTCAGCTAAGCGGCCTAATTCATCATCAGAATCTACCTGAACATGGATTTGCAGATTGCCCGATTCGAGCTTTTCTGCTCCAGCCATTATATTGGCAATCGGTTTCAATGGTTTTTTAATGCTGTAATACATAATGGACAGCAACAAAATTCCTAAAATGCACACAGCCACTGTTAAAAGCGCTGTGTCTTTTACAATCTGCGCATAAAATTCGTTCTGATCAATAGAAAAATACAGACTCCACAAATTGCCGCTTTCCAGATCAACAGGAACAATAACAGAATAACCCTGGTTTCCTGTAACAAAATTGTCAAGCTCTGTGTTTAACAAATAAACGCTCTTATCGCCTTTCCCCGACATGCCCGCTTTCATGCTTCTAATCTCGTCTGCAATAGGAGCGATTTGTTCATAACCGCAATCCTTTGCCAATTGGCCAACAGTACTTGTTTGTAAAGTATCCACTAATATGGTATTATCCTCTGACATGCAAACCATGTGGGTCGAAGAATAGCCGGCATTGGTAAAGTTTTGAGATTGCAGGTCATCCAGAGCGACATCACAACCAGCCACCCCTAAAAAATTCCCTGAAACATCATAGACGGGCGCAATTACGCTAATCATCATAATCGGCTTGCCCTGCAATTCATAAACATAAGGCTCCATGACATAAGGCTTGCCAGAAGATTTTATTTCGCGGTAATATTCCTTGTCAAAGTTATCAAAGGCATCCTCATGCTTTTCAAATACAAAGCCTGTTTTTGCTTCGTCAGGGTAGACTACAGCTTCATAGGCAATATCCCTGCCGGTTTCCTGATAGGTTTTTCCTTGGGCGTCAGCGATTGTATTTTGCTCGAAATAGGCAAATGCTGTTGTAAACTTGTCGTTTTGCTGCAAAATACCCACTAACGCGTTATCGATTGCCTGCCGTTGGAACGCTGGCGGCAACGCCGAAATATTCCGCAGAGACCCGGCAAAACCAAGGGTTTGTGAATAAGAGCTCTCGATATTGTTGGAAAGCGTATAGGCATTCTCGTACGCTGTCAGGACTAATTTTTCGTTTGTGACCTTCTTCAAAGATCGGCTGGATAAAAGGGCTGCTATGATGACGCTGAGTCCGAACAAAACAACGATCAGAATCGCCATTTTTATGATAATTTTTCTGGTAATGCTTTGCTGCTTATGTCTTCTTTCTTTTGTGTTTGGTTTACTGGCCATCAAACTTACTCCTTTATCTAATAGTCGGACTGGGAGTTGAAATAAAATACACCATTTTACAGCGCCCAATATCATGGTTCCTGCAATTCTATTTTTTATGATTTTATCCAATCCAGCGCCCAATCTTATCTAGTATAAAAATTCCTTCTCCGATTGTCAATTCATTTTCAAAAAATCTTATAGTTGTTACTTCACCTATTAAGTTGATTTTACCTCCGCTTTTCCAGCCACATCAATACTACTGATTATGTAACATCTAATATACCGGACTCTATCAACTTTTCCTTTTTCAATTTTATGAAAAGGAAATATTTATGCCCAATTTGCCGAAAAACCGAATGTTTGAGTTGAGAATCCACTGAGAAATAAGATAATAAAAGCCAGTACCCATAAATTGGGCACTGGCCTTGTTACATGTTGAACTGCTATGTGCCCGAACCCAAGCCAACAAATCCTGTTCGTATTGGAAAGGTTCAGAGGCTCTTCCCCAATACCTCCTGGCAGCAAACCAAGCCCAGACGGAATATGGCATATGGCTTGTCAATTTCCTGCTGTGACAGGGATATTCTGCCCTGTGATAGTATCCGCGCCGGGAGAAAGCAAAAATGCAAATGTTGGGATCACATCTTCCGGTGTCAGCAGGCGTTTGATCGGGCTGGCCTCAATGTTCATCTGCTTGACCAGATCGGGTATCCGGAGAAATTTCGTATCAATCATCGAAGGGGATACAGCGTTAACCGTCACATGCTTGCTGGCATACTCTGCGGACAAGCTCTCCATCAGGCCGGACAGGGCGTGCTTGGTGCAGGTATAGGCGGTGGAAAACGGTTTTGCCGGCTTCCAGACCATCTGGGAGGAAAGCATATAGATGATCTTCCCATACTTCTGTTTGGCCATCAGCGGCGCGAATGCCTGCGATAGAATGACAGCCGAACGGAAGCTAATCCCGATCTCCCTCTCAAACGATTTCCAGTCCGTTTTACCGAATTTTACGTTGATGGAAGAGGAGGAAGACGCAAGATGTATAAAATGCTGCGGGGCCAGGCCGCGTTCCAGCACAGTCTGCGCGAACTGCATGGTGGAAGCCTCGTCCGCGAAATCCGCCTGGATAGGGACAATCTTCTCCTTGAATGTTTCCTGTAGCTCTCCCACTGCATCCACGCTTCTGTTATAGTGGCATACAATTCTGTCGTAATTTCCGGCCACTGCCCGGATCAGACAGCACCCCACATCGCTGGACGCGCCCGAAACACATAAAACCCTGCTCATTCTGAAACCCCCACCTTCATGACTGCGCGCAGCACCTTGACGCCTTGCGCATCCTCAACAGATACCTTCAGTGTGAGCCGGCGGAACAAATCATGTTTTTCAATGACCTCCGCAATTATGCGGAGGTCATTGCTGCTAGATAGCAGCAGCGGCTTCACGAACTTCAGCTGGACCTCATGGATCAAGCTGCGTTCTCCCGGCAGATACATCCCCGCGACGGTGGAAAGGAAGGATGCGGTGAGCATCCCATAGACCACCCGGTCCGGATGGCCTTTCCGGCGGGCGAACTCTGCATCGGTGTGCAGGGGATTGTGGTCGCCAGTGAGCTCCCGGAACTGTTCCATCTGTTTGGGCGTGACTGCCGCATGAAAACGAATCTTTTGCCCAACCGTAATTTCATCGTAGGTAAAGGTATTCACTTGGCCGCCCTCGCAAGGATGATATCCACCGCTTCCCCGACATTCGCCATGCCGGTGACCTCATTCATGGCAAACTTCATGCCGAATTCCTCTTCCAGTGCGACAATCAGGTTGATGTGCTCGAGGCTGTCCCAGTCCTCGATGTCGTCAGCGGTGGTCTGGTCCTCCACCAGGATGCTTTCATCGTCAAAAACATCCCGGAACACCTTGTTGACCCTCTCGTATGCGGTTTCTCTTGTCATGGCTGTTTCCTCCTTTATCATCAAAGCGCCCGGAAAGAATCGAAGGGATTTTTTCCAAGCCTGCGGCTTTCGCCGCGGGCGGCTGCTTTCCTGGAAATACAGAAGCCTATCCGGGAGATGCAGGGGGCCTTTTCTCCTGCAAAAAGCCCCCTCTTGGCTCTGGACTTTCAGTCAGAGCCAATTCACCCCCTAAATGCGCTTCTCGGGATAGGTCGTTCCGCTTGCCGCAGCAAGCGTCCAAAGGCAGGGCCTTTGGCATTCGCGATTTTTTGAAAAAACCGCGTAAAACTTTTGGTTTTTTAAGAACCTGTATTCATAATCAGAGGATGCCGGATGGGCGAGGGATTTTGCTGCCCTGCAAGGCGAAAAAACGCAGACAATCCTTTGTGTATTGCAAGATTTTTCAACGCGGCAGGCCGGCAAAAGACCCGCTCAGACGGTGCCGAATGGTTGTGAATACGGGTTCTAATCAATTTCCTGAACCTATTTTCCTGGCCAAAAGTTTCGTCCACCTTTTCAAAGGTGGCGGGGCCGAGGGGCAGCGCCACCGCCCGCTAAAGGGACTGTTTAATCTGCCGGTAAATACCCTCTGCATCCAGGCCGTTGGCTCGACGAACCTGCCGGGTTTTCCCATAGCCCTCCGCGAACCGGTCCTCCAGACCGATCCGCCGCAGGGGTGCGCCGCCATGTCCCGCAAGAACCTCCGCGACCGCCCCGCCCAAGCCACCTGCTACCGCGTGCCCTTCCACCGTAAACACCTGCTTTTTGCCTGCGGCGGCTTCCAGAATCCCGGCGGTATCCAGCGGCTTGATGGTGGAGACGTCCACCAGCTTGATGCTGTAGCCCTCCTCCCGCAGTTTCAAAACTGCGGGGTGTACCTCTGCCAAAATGGTGCCGGTGGTGAAAACGGTAAAATCTGTCCCTTCGAGCAGCGTGTCATTTCTGCCGATTTGGAATTGATAGCCTTCGTCGTAAAACTCCGGTTCCCCGCTCATGCCCAGCCGCAGATAGACCGGGCCGTCCTGCTCATATGCCGCCCGCACCATATGGGTGAGCTGGCGCGGCGTAGAGGCACAGAGCAGGGTCAGATTGGGGAGCGCGCGCAGGGCCGCGATATCCTCTGTCGAGTGATGCGAGCAGCCCAGTGTACTCCAACAACCTAAACCCATACCCATACCCATACCCATGAGCTTTACATTGCGTTTCTGGAAGCATATATCGTCCCGTATGAACTCATAAGCGCGGTAGGCAAGGAAGGCCCCCGTGGTATAAACAAACGGCACCTTGCCCCGCGCAGCCATCCCAGACGCGGCCCCCACTTTATGCTGTTCGGAAATGCCAAAATTAAAGCACCGGTCTGGGAAGTCCCGCGCCATCATCATATCGTAATCGGTCCCGCTGTCCGAAAGGAGGGAGCAGACCCGCAGGTCCTCCTTCATCAGGCCATACAGCGCTGTGATGTACGCCATCTGCATTATGTTTCCCTCCTTACTGCGTCCAGCTCTTCGTCGGTGATCCCAAGTTCCGCTTTGAATACCTTGCGTTCCTTTTTGCCGGGCATCCGCCAATGCCATGCGGGGTTATCCTCCATCAGGGACAGCCCCTTCCCCTTGACCGTTTGCGCAATCAGGCAGTGCGGCCTGCCCGGTTCAAGCTGCCCAGTGAGGGCGGACTGAATTTCCGGGATGCTGTGCCCATCGCAGGTTTTCACCTGCCATCCAAACGCCGAAAACTGTGCGCCAAGCGCGTCCTGTCCCATGATCTTATGGATAAAGTCCATCTTCTGGATGCGGTTATGGTCAACAATGACCGTCAGGTTATCCAGGCCGAACGCAGGCGCAGACATGGCTGCTTCCCAGATCGACCCTTCCTGGCATTCCCCGTCCCCAACGATCACATAGACATGGTTGGGCCTGTGGTCGCTCTTGAGCGCCAACGCCATCCCCACGCCGATCGAAAGCCCATGCCCCAGCGAGCCGGTGGAAGCCTCCACCCCCGGACATTCCAGTGTATTCGGTTCCCCGCCCAGCATGGTGTCTGGCTGGCAGAAGGTCCAGAGCGCCTCCTCCGGAAAGTAGCCCGCCCTGCACAGGACGGTATAAAGCGCGAGACTCCCATGTCCTTTGGAGAGGATCAGGAAATCCCGGCCTTCCCATTGCGGGTCCTGCGGGCGGTGGCGCATCACCCCATCTTCCAGATAGAGCGCCGAGAGGATTTCTACCAGGGAAAACGCGGAGGCCAGGTGCCCCACCCCGCCGCTGTAGGCTGCCAGAAAGATATTTTTTCTCAAGGTATTCACTGCTTCCCCTCCTCATTGACCGCAATGTACCGGTTTCGGGGCGTGTAATCCGGGAGGTTGTCCAAAATGTATGTGCGGTTCCCATGTTCGTCCTCACGCTCAAGCGTAAATCCCTGCACCGCATAGAATTCCCGGACCATTGCATTTTTTGCGGTCGGATAGTAGTGCCCCACAACCCGGGTGATCCCGCGCATCCGGCACTGCCGGACCAGCTCGTCCATCATGGCGAATTCCATATCCCGTTTGAGTACCCGGCAGCTCATCAGCCAGAGGGTGATATCGCAGAGACTGCCCTCCGGCTTCTGGAGGATTTCCCCGATCGCAACCGATACCACCCCATTGTCACCGAACCGGTCCACCAGTTTTCCGTACAAGGTGATGTACCGGTCATCCTGCGCGACCGCTTCGATCTCGGCCTGTGTGAACCGCCGGGTAGTCAGGTTGAACTGGTTGGACTTATTGGTAAGCTGGGCGATCCGGGAAAGATACATGGGAGCAAATGCCTGTATTTCGGCCTGCATCCCGAGCGACTGGAGATATTCCCCGTAATCGGCGAACGACACCTCTGCCCGTGACCGGGCGGCGTTCTGCTGATACATCTCGTTGCGGGCAGCGTCGTCACCGGAAAGCTGCGTCACCTCGAAATATCCCATCCGATCGATCGCCCGGATGTAGCGTTCCGGCTGTTCCCCGATCTCAGGGACAGCCGCGTTCGGAATCTGCTGCCGGACGATCTCCCGTTCAGCAGGGTTGTCGTCTACGAATACAAAGCTCTCGGGCAACAGTGAAAGGGTATGTGCAATGTCGATGATATTCTGTGATTTTGGCTCCCAGTTCGCCTTAATCATGATGAAGTCATCCGGCTTGAGGGTCATGTCCGGGCGGTTCAGACCGGCCATCGCATTTTCAGTCTCGTTCTTGCTCACCACATTCAGGATGACGCCCAGCTGTTTATGCGCCTTGATATACTCCTGAAATTCGCTGTAGACCTGGCCCATCGAGGTTTCCTGCCCAACCTGCAAATTTTCCGCACCGTCGTCCCCGACGATCCCGCCCCAGAGGGTATTGTCCAGATCGAGGGCGAATGCCTTCTTGTTTTTCCCGTAAAGGGACTTGATGATATTGGCTACGCTGTGCGCCAGATAAGGGATCGCGGGCAGGGCAAGCGCATATTTATACATGTGCCAGTAGAACGGATCGCTCCACTGTTCCAGGCCGTAGCTGGCGGAAAGGTAGTTGACGTCGTTGATGAAAAAGCTGTCGTTCTCCTGCGAATACTGTGCAAAGCGGAGGTTCAGACGGGTCAGGAAGTGGACCCGCCCGTGAAAATCGGCCGCGTCCCGGTTCCCGAGCAGCCTCCAAAACGGATATTCAAAATTGTTCTGGATCACCGGGCAGGCGTAAACCTGGCGCAGACGGTCCCACATGCCGGAAAATTTAGCAAATTCTGCTTCCAGAAGTGCGTCCACCTCCTCCGCACACTCCGAAAGGAGCGGATACCGGGAGATATTCCGGTTGGAGGTATGTATATAGATGATGTCCGGATGGAACGCTTCCAGCTCCGGGTTGGGGAACATGGCGTCCTGCCAGTACTGCGCATACTCGCTCTCGTAAAAGGTGCAGCGGATGCCGTGATGAAGCAGAAACAGCTCCAGTGCGTCCTTGATGTCGTGGGTCGTCGATCCTCCAAGGATTGCGATGCGTTTGTCAATAAAATCTGCGCCGCTTTCAAGCAGCTCCCTTCGAAGCTTCTTCCGCTTGGAAAGCAGCTCTCCCGAAAATGGAGGGGTGAATTTTTCCTGCATAGAAATTTTCCCTGCCTTTCAATTTATAAAACGATAACATGTCCAACGCTGTATTTTCCGTCGCCCTTGACGGGGACGATCATCAGGCTGTCAAAACCAGCCGCCGCATCTCCATCCGAAAGTTCAATCTGGGTCGAACGGAGATTGTTTTGCTCCGGCTCCTGCCAAACCGTATAGAGCGCATATACGCGCTCGCCCCTGCAAAGCAGGATGTTATAGATGTCGTTTGCGTCCAGGGAGAGGTATAGGGTTTTCCCGTGCTGTACGTCATCGAACCGAACCCTCACCTTCTGCCCATTCGGGATCTCAATCCCCTCTACGCGGCTTGTCCCGGTCACCTTGGGCGCAGAAACCTCCTCAGCGGAAATCTTCAGCTCAGGCAGGTTGGGAATCCCGCGCGTTGCCGCGAGTGATTGGTCAAAGGTATCGAATGCAACGCTGTCAATTACCTTGTGCGCAAAATTATCGTATACCACGATGTTCAGGCCGCGCGAGTTGACCGCATATTCAACGCCATCTACGATGATGGAAGCATGGTTGCTAGACTGATTTCCACCGCTTTGCAGGATAAAAGGTGTCCCGTCTGCGAGTGCCCCGGACGCCTGCAAGGGTTCTGTGCCCTCCGGTTCGCCCACCTGCTCCAACAGCAGGTTTCCATGATCCACCACCCCGAGATAGGCACTGCGATAGCCTCCCGCGGGGGTTGTCCGTAACCCCAGCTTGCGCAGCCGTTCTACAATTTCATTGTTCAGACCCGCTGATGCCTCATCCCGCGCCGCAATCAGGACCGAATACCGGGTCTCGGTGATGCTCTCCAGATACTTCCCCAGCATGACGCCATGATTGACCTTGTTTTCAAGATAATCCTCGTATTCCGACTCGTAGAGTGCTGCGGATTTGTAGTTCGCCTGTTCCCGACGGTCGGGCAGGTTGTACTTCTCTGCTACCACCCCACTGAGCCAGGTCGTGTATTTTTCTGCGCCGTACATAGTGAGATGAGAAATATCTCTCATATCTCCAATCTCGATTCCCATTTCTTCTAAATAGCCCGTTGCATTGATATAATCAAATCCTGCTTTCGTAACCACATCCTGTATGTATCTGTAATACCCTGCATTTCCATCATTGTTAGGCGCTATCACAAAAAGTACTTGACCGTCCAGCTGACTGCAAACGCGCAATACCTTGTTAAGATTTTCCAGCTGCCAGCCATTCAATGTTCTCGGTTCAGCATCCAGCTGTTCTTTCCCTTGCGGCAGGGCAGTCCCCGCGACTGCACGCATCGAATAGCCCAGAAAATCATAATCCGCAGGTTTGAAATCTTTATACCCCAAACTTTTCCATCTGTTATGGAAATAAGCAATCGGGAAGTACCCCCAAAGTTTCTCCTCATCTGTATATTCCTCAAGAATATCCTTCATAGCATCCATTTTGTTTTTGGAAATCCTCAGATTTGTAATCGCTCCTTGTGCCCCTATAAAGTCATTTGAGGTACCTACCAGCCGCTGTGCATCTACGATATATAGTTTTGGATCTTTCTGTCTGGCCTCTTTAATCAAATAGGGCAACGCATCAGGAGCAAGCCGCTCAGACCCCATCATCTGTGATGCCACTCCATTTTCGTGGTATGCTACCACCGGATTCCAATTCCAGCATGTTGAACTTGCTCCCATGTAAACAACATCGACCTCGTCGGCAGGTGCCTCATAAAAATTTTTGAACAAATATTTGTGACTATCGGGTCCGTTTACAAATATTGCATTCACAATATCCCACAAAATAACCAACACCACCAAAAATGCCACCACTTTGAT
>Ga0137306_103210_pt1 | contig 12440 bp, 12 predicted proteins | sample Inofroosms_March_FD_97187 | JGI IMG/M metagenome (GOLD analysis project Ga0137306, IMG submission 97187) | Mouse cecal microbial communities from Vienna, Austria - N-Acetylneuraminic and N-Acetylglucosamine D2O microcosms_March | ecosystem: Host-associated > Mammals > Digestive system > Large... | reverse complement strand
CACAGCCCATTGTGCCGCTGCCTGATTCGGTTCTCTATTTTTTCCTTTTGAACGGGGGATTATTGGCAGGGAATCTATACCTGGTCAAGGGATGCCAGATTGCAGATGGGAATTAATTGTTTATATGGAGTGGAAAAGATGATACAGATTGAAGATTTATATCTGACAATACGCAAAACAGAAATTTTGAAAGGCATCAGCCTGGAGCTGGAGGATGGGAAAATCCATGGTCTGATCGGAAGGAATGGCTCTGGTAAGACGATGCTGATGAAATGCATCTGCGGTTTTGTGCGCCCGACGTCTGGGACAATAAAGGTCAACGGCAAATATGTGGGGAAGGATCTGGATTTTCCACAAGATTTGGGGGTGATTATTGAAAAGCCTGCCTTTCTCCCCCATCTGAGCGGCTCTGCCAACTTGCGGCTTCTGGCCAAAGCCAGGAAACGCATCGGGGATGCTGAAATCGATCAAGTTATGGAAAGGCTTAGCCTGGATCCTGGAAACCGCCTCCCAGTAAGGAAATACAGCCTGGGCATGAAGCAGCGGCTGGGTATTGCACAGGCTATTATGGAGATGCCGTGTCTTCTGGTGCTGGATGAGCCAATGGGCGCCCTGGATGAAGAAGGCGTAAGGGATGTGCGCAGAATCCTGATGGAATTAAAACAGCAGGGGACAACCATTCTCCTGTCGTCCCACAATGCAGAAGATATCAGGATGCTCTGCGACACGTCCCACCGCTTGCAGAAAGGGAAACTGGCCGTCTGATTCTGTGGCTGTATCGGTGTCTTGCCAGCTGATTCGGATGTGGCATACATATCTGGCCTTATTTATTTTTTCTAAACTGGCACTTTATTATAAGGCCAGAAAGGGATAGACTGTTACAGGAAAAGAATAGAAATGACAGAGCGCAAATGTGGAAGTACGGCACGGTTACGGCAGGATGTCTGTGGAAGTACGGCACGGTTACGGCAGGATGTCTGTGGAAGTACGGCACAGTTATGGCAGGATGCTTGTGGAAGTACGCCACAGTTGCGGCAGGATAAGGAGGAAAACACCTATGGTAACAGAAAGCAGATGGAAATTGAATAAGGAACTGGCACAGATGCTAAAAGGCGGCGTCATTATGGACGTAACCACACCGGAGCAGGCCAAAATCGCCGAAGAGGCAGGTGCGTGCGCCGTCATGGCATTAGAAAGGATCCCGGCAGATATCCGCGCCGCCGGCGGCGTATCCAGGATGAGCGATCCTAAGATGATTAAGGGCATCCAGGATGCAGTTTCCATCCCAGTGATGGCGAAATGCCGGATTGGCCATTTTGCAGAGGCACAGATCCTCGAAGCCATTGAGATTGACTACATTGACGAGAGCGAAGTGCTCTCCCCAGCAGATGATATCTACCACATTGACAAGACGCAGTTCAAGGTGCCTTTTGTATGCGGCGCGAAGGATTTGGGCGAAGCTCTGCGCAGAATTAATGAGGGCGCCTCTATGATCCGCACCAAAGGCGAGCCAGGAACCGGAGACGTTGTGCAGGCCGTTCGCCATATGCGCAAGATGAACAGCGAGATTGCCCGCCTGGTATCCATGCGTGAGGATGAGCTGTTCCAGGCAGCCAAGGAATTGATGGTGCCTTATGATCTGGTAAAATTCGTCCACGAAAACGGCAAGCTTCCGGTCGTAAACTTTGCAGCAGGCGGCGTGGCTACTCCGGCAGACGCTTCCCTGATGATGCAGCTTGGCGCAGAAGGCGTATTTGTAGGATCTGGCATCTTCAAGTCCGGCAATCCCCAGAAACGTGCCAATGCCATTGTCAAAGCCGTGACAAATTATACAGACGCCAAGCTGATTGCAGAATTGTCCGAGGACTTAGGCGAGGCTATGGTTGGCATCAATGAGCAGGAAATTGAGCTGCTGATGGCGGAAAGGGGCAAATAAGATGCGGATTGCAGTACTGGCTGTGCAGGGCGCCTTTCTTGAGCATGAACACATCTTAGGGCGGCTGGGCGCCGAATGCATGGAACTTAGGAAAAGCAGCGACCTCCGGGGCGGGTTTGACGGCCTTATCCTCCCCGGCGGGGAGAGTACCGTCCAAGGCAAGCTTATGCGCGAACTCCACATGTTTGAGGGCTTAAAGGAGATGATTGCAGGAGGATTGCCCGTAATGGGAACCTGTGCCGGCCTCATCCTCCTGGCAGGGCGCCTGTCCAATGATCCAAATACTTACTTTGGCACCCTCCCCATCACCGTGCGCCGAAATGCCTATGGCAGGCAGCTGGGAAGCTTTTCCGCCTCCGCGCATATCCAGGGCCTAGCAGATGAAACGCGGCCGTTCCCCCTAGAATTTATCCGCGCTCCTTACATCTCAGAAATCCACGGTGGCAGGCAGGCGTTCCCGATCGCCGCGATTGGCAGGATGCCGGATGGCTCGCAAGGGGAAAATATTGTAGGCGTCCGCTGCCGCAACCAGCTGGGCTTTGCATTCCACCCCGAACTTACAGGGGATGACAGATGCCATAAAATGTTTCTGGAAATGTGTAAACATAATTTCAGATGATTCTTGGAAATTCCGCCTAATCTCTCTCTTGACGATAAAATCATCAATGCTTATAATAAGATTGATAAATAAATTTTAATCGGCAAGGAGATCTTATGGCATGAAATCAATATTTTCAGAGGCTAAGGAAGCGATACGGCATAGGAAGGCTTTTGTGCTTGCTTTTGTACTACTTGCGGTTGTTATGTTGGTATTGGTTTTTTCGACCGGATGGTTCATGGCCTCATCCCAGAAGGCGACAGAGACATCTGTATATAATGTAAGCGAATTTTATCTCAGGGAGATTTCCGCACAGACAGGCCGGCAGATGCAGAACAGCCTGGACAACCAGATCCAGAACCTGGAAGCAGCCATTCATGCGCTTCACAGGGAATCCCTGCCAGATAAGCCCGCCCTTCAGGATTATATTTTAAATATGGCAAAGCTCTATGATTTTGACTTTTATGCGGTGGTGGATGAGGATGGGATGGCACATACGGCAGACGGCGCATTTTCCGGGCTATCAGAACTGGAATTCCTGTCAGAGGCGGATTTTAAGGAGCCGCAAATTTCCATCAACCAGACCCTGGGGAATGAGAATATGATTATGATTGCCGCGCCCATTGACGGCATGGAGTACCAGGGGAAAGCTCTGTCCGGGTGCGTGGTCGGCATCAATGCCAGCACGATATCCGCCAAGATTTCCCTGCAGAATGATGAAGATCAGATTTTTTCCAACGTCATCCTCGTGGATGGCTCCTATCTTGTGAAAACGCCTCACATTCATCTGAAGAAAAATAATAATGTTTTCCTGGCTTTGGCCGAGCAGGCAGATTTCCCGAAGGAGAATAGCGTGCAGCAGATGCAGGAGGATATACAGGAAGGCAGGAGCGGCATTATCTCGTATTATCTGGAGGGCATCCTCCATTATACATATTATGCCCCGGCAGAGGGGACAGACTGGTATTTTACTACTACCATCCACTATGGCACCATCAGCAAGAATGTGGAAGCCGTGCGCGCCACGATTACCAGGAACAGTATGATCCAGCTGTCTGTCGTGCTGCTGGTGGTATTCTGTGTGCTGCTGATCTATTTCTGGCAGCGGCGCAGGAATGAGATCTTGTATTTTGAGAAAATGCAGGCGGAAGAGGGCAGCAAGGCCAAGAGCCGCTTCCTTTCAAATATGTCCCATGATATCCGTACGCCGATGAACGCCATCCTGGGGTTTACGGATTTGGCGCTCCAGCATGAGGCGGACTCTGATACCAGGCGAATCCACGAATACCTAATGAAGATCCGCATTGCCAGCCGGCATCTGCTGAGCCTGATTAATGACGTGCTTGACATGAGCCGGATTGAGAGCGGCAAAATGGAGCTGAATATCGTTCCCTGCAGCCTGCCGGATATCCTATATGGCATGGAGGCCATCGTGCAGAGCCAGATACAGGAGAAGGGGCAGATCCTGCAGATGGACGCCAGCCATATGGAAAATGGGAATGTCTGCTGCGATAAGCTGCGCCTGAATCAGGTGCTGCTGAACCTTGTGGGAAATGCCATTAAGTTCACGCCCACAGGGGGGACGATTACCATGAGCGTGGCACAGAAGGGAGGCGTCTGCAACGGCTATGGCTCCTATGAGTTCCGGGTGAAAGACAATGGGATGGGCATGACGCCGGAGTTTGCCAAGAAAGTATTCGAACCGTTTGAGCGGGAGAGTACTTCTACGGTCAGCGGCATCCAGGGCACGGGGCTTGGCATGGCCATTACCAAGAATATCATTGACTTGATGGGCGGCGCCATCCGTGTGGAGACAGCGCTGGATATCGGGACGGAATTTATCATTAATGTGGACTTTAAGATTCAGGACAAAAGCTCAGAAGAAGGGGAGGATGTGTGCCAGAAAGAGCCACAGGAGATGGATTTTAGCGGCAGGCGGATCTTGCTGGTCGAAGACAATGAACTGAACCGCGAAATTGGAACAGAGATCCTGCGGCAGTATGGCTTTGAGGTAGAGGTGGCAGAGGATGGGTGCGAGGCGGTGGAGAAAATCCAGAATGCCCAGCCAGGGCAATACCATCTGGTTCTGATGGATGTGCAGATGCCGATTATGGATGGCTATACGGCTACAAGGGAGATCCGGGAGCTGGATTCCATCTATGCCTCTGTCCCGATTATTGCCATGACGGCCAATGCCTTTGAGGAGGATAAGCGGGAAGCCTTGGAGTGCGGGATGAACGGGCATATCTCCAAGCCGGTGGACATTTCTGTGCTTTTGCGGGTTCTGGCAGATATTTTGAAATAAATTCTTGCCTTTCGCTGGAAACTGTGTTAAAATATCATATCGTGAGACAAGAACAGGATGGTCCTCTGGTACAAGGCGTATTAAGAACATCTAATTTAATTAGGAGGTCGCGAGATGAACGCAACAGAGATTATCAGGAACATTGAAAAGGAACAGCTGAAGCCCGAGATTACGGATTTCCGTGTAGGGGATACGGTGCGGGTCTATGGTAAGATTAAAGAGGGAAACCGTGAGAGGATCCAGGTTTTCGAAGGCATTGTCTTAAAGAGGCAGGGCGGGAGCAGCCGTGAGACATTTACGGTTCGTAAGTTCTCCAATGGCATTGGCGTGGAGAAGACATGGCCGTTGCATTCCCCCAATGTGGAGAAAATCGAAGTAGTCCGTTATGGTAAGGTTAGGCGTGCGAAGCTGAATTACTTAAGGGGCCGCGTAGGCAAGCGCGCAAAGGTAAAGGAACGGGTAAGGTAATCGTAACATAGAATCGTTTAGAGGTACTAGGAAGGGGCAAATACATTAGTAGTTGCCCCTTTTCTGAGTTTATAGGAAAGGCCTTGTCACGCGAAACCCGTTAGAAGCGAAAGGGAGAGGAAGAAGATGAGAAGGACAGCAGGATTGAGTTTTTACCATAGGAAAAAGAAGATAAATACAGGCATATTGAAGGAAATCCTCATTTGGGCAGTGGAGATTCTGCTGACCGTGGCAGTGACAGTCATTGTGGTGTCACTATTTGGTTTCCGCATTTCTGTTGTGGGCTCTTCCATGTCCCCTACCCTGGCAAATGGGGAGACTATTCTTGTAAACCGTTTTGTCTATCATCTGTTTGACCCCAAACCGAATGACTTGGTAGTGTTCCGCCCCAATGGCAATGAGAACTCTCATTACTATATCAAACGTGTGGTGGCAGTCCCGGGGGATACCGTTCAGATTAAGGAAGGGGAAATCTATGTCAATGGCGCCCATATCCAGGAGGAGGCGGCAGCTTCCGCGGTGGAGAATGCACTGTCTGCCGAGGAGGAGATTACCATTGGCGAGGATGAATATTTTGTAATCGGCGATAACAGCAGCAACAGCGAAGACAGCCGCTATGCCAGCATTGGCAATGTGAAGAAGGAATATATTGTGGGAGAGGCCTGGATGGTGGCGTACCCGTGGAAAAATCTGCGTTTTATAAAGTGAGGTGGCAAGATGCATTTTCAATGGTATCCAGGGCATATGACCAAGGCAAGGCGTCAGATGCAGGAGGATATGAAATTAATTGATTTGGTGATAGAGCTGGTGGATGCTAGGGTTCCCTTAGGCAGCCGTAACCCGGACATTGATGAGCTGGGGAAGAATAAGGCCAGGCTGATTCTGATGAACAAGGCGGATCTGGCGGATGAGAGGCAGACGAAGGCCTGGATGGAGTATTTTCAGCAAAAGGGGTATTTTGCCGTCCGTCTGGATGCCAGGAGCAAGGCCGGGATGAAGGCCATCAGCGCGGAGATTATGAAGGCCTGCCAGGAGAAGATCGAGCGGGATCAAAAGAGGGGCATCAAGAACCGGCCGGTGCGGGCGATGGTAGTGGGGATTCCCAATGTGGGAAAATCTACCTTTATCAATACCTATGCTGGGAAGGCCTGTGCCAAAACGGGCAATAAGCCAGGGGTTACGAAGGGCAAGCAGTGGATTAAGCTGAACCGGAACGTTGAGCTTTTGGACACGCCGGGCATTCTGTGGCCAAAGTTTGAGGATCAGCAGGTGGGTCTGCACCTGGCGCTGATTGGCTCAATTAAGGATGAAATCCTCAATATTGACGAACTCTCCTTGGAACTGATTCAGATATTGAAGGAAAAGTATCCAGGCGTATTGAAGAGGCGCTATGGGATAGAAGAGGATCAGCAGCCGCCAGAGCTTTTGGTGGCAGTGGCAGTCAGCCGCAATTGCATCAAGAAAGGGAATGAGGCGGATTACAGCAAGGCGGCAGCGCTAATTGTAGATGAGTTCCGCGGCGGTACCCTTGGCAGGATAAGCCTGGAATTTCCGGAGGGGAGAGAGACGGTATGAGGCAGAAGAGAGGAAAAAGCGAAGGGGAGAGAGGCAGAATGGGGCAGGAAAGGGGAAAGGCTGGCACAGAAGGGAAGAAAAGCGTGATAGGGGAAACGGTGAGCTTTATTCTGTATATCGCAGTGGTATTTCTGGTGACATTCCTCGTCATCCACTATGTAGGGCAGCGCACGCAGGTCAGCGGGAGTTCGATGGAATATACGCTGAGCGATGGGGACAACCTGATTGTGGACAAGATTTCCTACCGCTTCTATGAGCCGGAGAGGTTTGACATTATCGTGTTTCCTTTCCAGCAGGAAGAGGATACCTATTATATTAAGCGCATCATCGGCCTGCCAGGAGAGACGGTGCAGATTGGCGAAGACGGGACAATCTTGATCAATGGCATGGAATTGGAGGAATCCTATGGGCGCGAGGTGATACAGGAGCCAGGAGCTGCGGCGGAACCCCTTACCCTCAGGGAGGGCGAGTACTTTGTGCTGGGGGACAACCGCAACGCCAGCTCAGACAGCCGGGATCCCAGCGTAGGGATGATCCAGAGGGAAGACATCGTCGGGCGCGCATGGCTGCGGATTTATCCCTTTGATAAGGTAGGGTTTATCAGGCATCAATAGGAGGAATAAAATGGCAATACATAAGAAAATTGGGGAAGTGAAACAAGAATTACAGGCAGCAGAGGAGACGATGCTGCCTTCTTTTATCGAAGCGTATCGGGAAGATGGCAGGGTCGGGGTACAGAAGCTGGTGCAGCAGGCGCAGAAGAAGCTGGAGGCATTGCGGCAGGAGCGCGAGCGGGTAGAGGCCATGAAAGCATATGAGAAGAAATACGCTTCGATGGCGTATATCTGCGGCATAGATGAGGCAGGGCGCGGGCCGTTGGCGGGGCCTGTGGTGGCGGGGGCGGTCATCCTGCCCAAGGACTGCCAGATCCTGTATCTGGACGATTCCAAAAAACTCAGCGAGAAAAGGCGGGAGCAGCTCTATGGGGTGATTATGGAGCAGGCCGTGGCTGTGGGTGTAGGGATTGTGGAGCCAGAGCGGATTGATGAGATTAATATCCTGCAGGCTGACTATGAGGCCATGCGGCAGGCTATTCAAAATTTGGGGGTAGTACCCGATATATTATTAAATGATGCGGTGCGGATTCCCCAGGTGGCGATCCCCCAGGTGCCGATTGTGCATGGGGACGCCAAGAGCATTTCAATTGCGGCGGCGAGCATTATTGCCAAGGTCACGAGGGACAGGATCATGGTATGTTATGATAAGGAAATGCCGGAGTATGGGTTTGCCAAGCACAAGGGATATGGGACGAAAGAGCATATGGCGGCCATCGAAGCGCATGGGCTGTCGCCAATCCACAGGCGGAGCTTTGTGAAGAAGCTGCAGGACTTCCGTCCCTGAATGGTTGCAACGATTTTATAGCAGAAAGGGGCAATGGGTATGTCGTTTATTGATGGGATTTTTCTGTATCAGGCGAATACGGCTTCCAACACGAAGACACTGGGCCAGGTGAAGGGGGCAGGGCGCACACTGTCTGTCCAGGGACAGGAGTTAGTTCCTGGGAAGGTGTTTGAGGGGACGGTCACGGAGATGAAGAATGGGCAGGTGACCCTCGGCCTGAGCGATGGGAAGACGATTTCCGCCAGGATGGAGCAGGGAGTGAGCCTGGCCAAAGGGCAGCCCATGCTGTTCGAGGTGAAGTCGAACACGGGGGAGCAGATTGCCATCCGCCCAGTGGTGCTGGAAAGCGCACAGAACCCAACGCTGATGAAGGCCTTAGAGGCAGCGGGGCTTAAGGCAAACCCAAGGAACCTTTCGATGGTGAACCAGATGATGATGGAGCAGCTTCCGATCGATAAGGGGAGCCTGATGCAGATGGCGCGGGCTGTGGGGAATTTCCCCCATGCAGATATGCAGACATTGGTGCAGATGCAGAAGCTGGGGTTTCCCATTGACGAAAATGCGCTGAACCAATTTCAGAATTATAAGAATGGGCAGCAGGCAATGCTGCCGGATATGCTCTCACTGATGGAGGGGCTTGCAGAGCTGTCAGAGCAGGCTTTTGGCAAAGAGGGGATTGGGCAGGGGCCGAATTCCCTGGAAAATATTATGCTGTTTCCAGACGGGCAGGGGCAGGCAGGGGCCGGCCAGGGTCAGGGTACGGGAGCCAGCCAGGTACTGGGGTTTCAGCAGCAGTTATTGGAAATCTTATTGGGCGGCAATTCCACGGCACAGGGGCCAGAGTCCCTTTTGCAGGAGGGGGGAGGGCAGCAGGCAGGAACCGTTCCTGATGCAGTGCTATTGGGCCAGTCCAGAGAAGGTGTTTTAGATGCAGGGATTGGAAATCAGTCCGGAGAAGCCGTTCTAAATGCAGGGCTTAATCAGCCCGGAGAAGGCGTTTTAGATGCAGGGATTGGAAACCAGGTAACTGGGCAGGAAAGCACAGCAGGGAATGGAGGTCAGTCCGGAGGGGCAGTTCTAAATACAGGGAATGGAAGCCAGGCAGGAGAAGCCGTTTTAAATATAGGGAACGGAGGCCAGCCAGGAGAGGGAGTTTTAAATGCAGGGCTTGAAAATCAGGCGGGAGAAGCCGTTTCAAATGCGGAGGCTGGCAGCCAGGTAACTGGGCAGGAAAGCGCGGCAGTGAATGGGGGGAATGGAGGACAGGCGGGAGAAGCTTTGTCTTCTATTAATAAGGCGCTGAGCCAGGAACAGCAGGCAAGCCTGGCGAAGCTATTGCAGGAAATTCCCGGGGCAAGGGACAATGGGCAGCTTCTGCCCAATGGCCGCTTGAACGCCAGCCTTTCCGCTGGGGAGCTGCTGCAGCAGATTATGGCTTCCGTGGAACATACGGAAAATTTGGACGGCGGCATCCTCAAAAAGCTGTTTGCTTCCAAGGAATATAAGGGACTTCTGAAACAGGCGATTGCCGACCAATGGTTTCTGTCGCCGGAAAACCTGAAGGAAGAGGGGGCAGTGAAGGAATTGTACCAGCGTATGTCCAGGCAGCTGGAACAGATTCAGCAGGCGCTGTCCCAGGCAGGGAAGGAAGGGGCGGCCTTGAGCAAGCATGCCCAGTCCCTCCAAAGCAATATAGAGTTTATGAACCAGATGAACCAGGCCTATACCTATGCGCAATTGCCGCTGAAGCTGCGCGGCCAGAATGCCCACAGCGATCTGTATGTTTATACGAATAAGAAAAGCCTGCGTGAAAAGGGCGGGGAACTCAGCGCCTTGCTGCATCTGGATTTGGATCATCTGGGCTCAACAGATATTTTTGTCAAGCTGAAGGGAACGGCCGTGCAGGCAGATTTTTATCTGGAAAATGATGCCTCCTACCGCCTGATTTTCGGCAATACAGGCCAATTGGTGGAGCGGCTGCAGGAAAGGGGCTACCAATGTGAGGTAAAAGTGGAAAACCGCCCCCGGCAGCAGGATTTTGTGGAAGACTTCCTGGAACATGATAAGCCGTCCGGGAAGCTGCACCGTTATTCCTTTGACGTAAAAGCATGAGTGAGGAGCAAGGTTGATGGAAAAGGCATTCTACAAGAACACAAAAGAGCCTGTCACTATGGATACCAAGGCAGGAGAAAAAGAGAAGACAGCTGTTGCCATAGCCTACAACCCTGGCGAGGCGGCTCCAAAAATCATTGCTACCGGGAAAGGCTATCTGGCAGAGAAGATCATTGAAAAGGCCAAGGAGGAGAAGATCCCCTTTTACCGTGACAACAAGCTGGCCAAGACGCTTTCCAAGCTGGAAATCGGAGATATGATTCCGCCAGAACTCTATGACGTAGTGGCGGAAATCCTTGTATTTGTAGATGATATGGAGCATCTAAGGGGAAAATTAGGCTCGTAATAGAATGGGGGATATGCGTATCATGGCAGGAAAAGGAAATGCAAACCGCAGGATGGGAGCCTTCTGGGAACGGCAGGCGGCGGAATATTTAGAGCAGAAGGGCTACCAGATCCTGGAGCGGAACTTCTGCAGCTACTTTGGTGAAATCGATATCATTGCCAGGCAGGGAGACTACCTGGTCTTTGTGGAAGTGAAATACCGTAGGGAAGGTTCGCCCGTGCATGCGCTGGAATCCATAGACAGTGGGAAGCAGCGCCGGATCTGCAAGACGGCGGCTTACTATTGCCTTCGCTGCGGCTTGCCGGAAGATACGCCCTGCCGTTTCGACATCCTTGGCATCCAGGGCGGCGCGTTTACCCACATTGAGGATGCCTTCCCTTATGTGTGAACAATCGGAAGGGGATTAGAGTTATGATAACAAGAGAGATTGCAAAAAATGGATTAAAGGGAAGAAAACGGATATCCCTCCTGCTCATCCTGGTACTTTCCTGTACGTTTCTGTTCCTGGTGGCGGCGCTCCTGCTGGAGTCTAGCATGAGCCAGACCAAGCGCTCTCAGAGGCAGAAACTTTATGGGAAATGGGGGGCGGCCTATCTGGGGGCGGATGCAGAGACAAGCGCCCTTCTGCAGGCGGAGCCAATCGTCAGCGACGCCGCTGTATCAGAGATTTTAGGGACCGACTCCAGGGCAGGCACGGTCGGCAGCTTCCAGCCTGCCCTGGCAGAATTGGGGGAACTGCATCTTGTGCAGGGGAAGTATCCAGTGGCGCCCAACGAAGTATTGCTGGAATCCCATGTGGCCAACGCGTTGGGCTTAGAAGAACCCATCGGCGCTACCCTCAACCTTACAATCCGCAATTCCCCGGTTCGGGAAAACCTGGAGCAATACCTGTACGATAAGGTTCAGGAATACCGGGATAAATGGGATTATTATATGGAATCTTATTCCCGGCGGCAGGTTTTGGATAAGGAGTATGTAGAGGATGCGACCTTGACCTTGGAGAGCAGGTATTGTTATTTCTCAGAAAGTTTTGATTACGCTACGCCGGAGGAAATAGAAGAGAATGGCCTTCTGTATGAACAGGATCTCACTTATGCGAGAGCGTATGTGGTCTGCGGCGTCATTGATTCGTATTCTGCATTTTGGGACATCGGGACGAACCCTGTGGCAAATGTATTCCTGTCGCAGGCTGGCGCAGAAGAGGTGAAAGAAGCCGTGCGCCAGACAAAGCTGACAGATTTGGCGGACTATGGGTTCCCTGCCAATGTGTTCTGCTTTTCGAACGATGTAGGGGAGGAGCTCTTTGGATACCTGTACGGGAAATATGGGGAAAACAGCGCGGCCTTCCGGCGGAATAACTATGCCTACCCGCAAGTATCGGGAAGCATGGAAGAGCAGCTGGCACAGCTGGTAGTGGAGGTGATTTTTGCCATTGCCTTTTGTGCGGTACTGCAGATTTTCCTCACCCAGATGTGGCAGAGGGCGCGGAAGATTGCTTTGCTGAAGTCCATCGGCGCTACCAGCGGCCAGATCTTCCAAGTAATGCTCTGGGAGGCGGCGTATCTTCTCCTGTATAGTATGCCTGTTGGCGTACTGTGCGGTTTTGGCGCAGGGTATGGGGCAATTCTTCTGCTGAACCGCTATGGAGGCATGGAACTGTCCTTCTGCTGGGATATGCATCGAGTGCTGTGGGGGATTG
>Ga0137306_103208_pt1 | contig 12445 bp, 10 predicted proteins | sample Inofroosms_March_FD_97187 | JGI IMG/M metagenome (GOLD analysis project Ga0137306, IMG submission 97187) | Mouse cecal microbial communities from Vienna, Austria - N-Acetylneuraminic and N-Acetylglucosamine D2O microcosms_March | ecosystem: Host-associated > Mammals > Digestive system > Large... | reverse complement strand
CGGATGATGAGATAGGAGATATCAGAAGGAAGGCCAAGGCAGGAGACCCAATGGCACAGGACCAGCTAGGAGACTGTTATAAGCACGGCCTGGGTGTGGAACGGGACTATCAAAGGGCTGTGGAGTGGCATCAAAAGTCCGCTGCTCAAGGAAATGCGGCGGCGCAGCGAAGTCTGGGCTATTGTTATGATTATGGACAGGGAGTGGATGAGCAAAAGGTTCTTTAGCGAATTGATTTGCCTCTGGGTCTGTGATATACTGTAACAAATAAAAACGGATTTGGAGATGTATCGCATGAAGTGTCCGCACTGTCAGAGTGAGATGCAGTCAGGGTATATACCCAACTGGTCGTCGCCGGTTCAATGGCTGCCCAATGGAAAGAAACCGACTTTGTGGTCGTTTTCCGTCGCGGCAGGCGGAGTTCCTCTTATAAATAAGTTTAGGTTAGGGTTGACGTATATGTACAGGACAAAAGCATGTTACTGTGGGAAATGTAAGATTGTTATTGCGCGCACCCAGGAGGAACCGTGGAAGAAGCTGCGGACAGAGAGGAGAATCTGTGATGGAGTACAGGGTTAACAAAAAGACAGGGGATAAAATCAGCGTGATCGGGCTGGGCACTGGCTATATCTGTGACGCTTCGGAAAGGGAGGCTGTGGAGGCCTTGCGGCTGGCCTATGAGGGCGGGATTAATTTTGCGGATCTGGCTACGGCGGGGGCGAAGACGTTTGCCTATTATGGGAAGGCCTTTTCGGACGTGCGGAGAAGTATGCTGTACCAGTTGCATTTCGGGGCCAATTATGAGACAGGGGAGTACGGGTGGACCACGGAGCTTGACAAGGTGAAGGGGCAGGTTCACTGGATGCTTAAGGAGCTGAAAACCGATTATATTGATTATGGATTTATCCACTGTCTTGACGGTGCGGGGGACTGGGAGGCGTACCAGAGAAACGGGGTGCTTCAGTATCTTCTGGACATGAAAGGGCAGGGGGTGGTGAGGCACATCGGGCTTTCCACCCACACCCCGGCGCTGGCTAATCTGGTGCTGGATTCGGGGATTGTGGAGCAGCTGATGTTTTCCATCAATCCGGGGTATGATTACCGTCAGGGAGAGTACGCCAAGGGGAGCACGGATGAGAGGATGAGGCTGTATCGCCGCTGTGAGGCGGAGGGGATCGGGATTTCGGTGATGAAGCCGTTTTCCGGGGGACAGCTTCTGGACGGGAAGACTTCGCCTTTCGGGAAAGGGCTGACCAGGTATCAGTGCATCCAGTATGTCCTTGACAAGCCGGGGGTGGTGACAGTTCTGCCGGGGATTCGGGGCAGGGAGGATGTGAGGCAGCTGCTGGGATTTTTTGAGGCTCCGCTTAAGGAGCGGGATTATGGGATTCTGGGTACCTTTACGCCTAAGGAGGCTGTGGGAGCCTGCGTGTACTGCAATCACTGCCAGCCTTGTCCCTTTGGGCTGAATGTGGGGTTGATTAACAAGTACTATGACCTGGCGGGGGCCGGGGACAGTATGGCGGCGGATCATTACAGGAAGCTGGAGAAACACGCCTCTGACTGCGCGGGCTGTGGGCACTGCGACAGGCGCTGTCCGTTTCATGTGGAGCAGTCAGGGCGGATGAAGGAGATCGCGGCGTATTTTGGGGTGTAGCCTATGCCAGACACAGCGCTGCCTGGCATGGGGAATGCACGTAATGGCAGCGAACCAGGCCGCCCATCGCTGTAGGCAATTTTAAATGGCGGTATAGTTCGCTGTGTATCAGTGAACTATACCTTGTGACACGAAATGTCCCCGCTCCGAAGGAGCCTGCATTGCGGTGTGCCCTTTGGGTATAACCTGTTTACTGAAAAACGTTTCCCGAATTTGGAAATCTGTTGCATACAGGGCAGTTTTTCTATATAATTGCCTTAAAAATAAAAAACGGAGGTATTTGACATGAAGAAAGCAGCAGTGATTCTGGCACCGGGGTTTGAGGAGGGTGAGGCCCTCAACGTGATCGACATTCTGCGGAGAGCGGAGGTTGACTGTGAGTCCGTAAGCCTGTCGGGAAAGCAGGTGACAGGCTCCCACAAGATTACGGTTTTGTGTGACAGGGAGCTGGCCGCGGATGTCAGCGGATATGACATGATCGTGCTGCCAGGCGGACTTCCGGGGGCGGAGAATCTGAGGGACAGCAGCCTTTTGATGGATGTGGTTAGAGAGATGGACAAGGCCGGCAGATTTGTCTGTGCCATCTGCGCGGCTCCCATCGCTTTGGAGCGGGCCGGAGTGCTTGAGGGAAGGACATGGACCGCCTATCCGGGCTATGATCAGAAAATCAAGGCCGGGACGTTTTCCGGGGATGAGGTGGTTGTGGACGGTAATGTGATCACCAGCAGGGGCCCGGCCACGGTGTTCGCGTTTGCCTACAGGCTGGCTGAGGCTCTGGGGTGCGATGTGTCGGAGCTTAAGGAGAAAATGCTGTATCATTTTGCAATGGGCAAATGATTTACGGCAAGCTGCCCGTGGTGTTCTTAAGCGTGATGGCCACGGAAAAGAAGGGGTCTACCAACAGTGTGATCGCCTCCTATATCCTGGAACACATGGAGGATATGAGGGATTTGGGTATTAAGGAGCTGGCGGCAAGGTGCCATGTGGGGCTGGGATCTGTGTCCAGGTTTTGCAGGGAGATCGGCCTTCAGGATTTTGTGGAGCTTAAGGAGCTTTTGTGGTCCGCGGAGATGAATTATCAGGTTTGTTCCGGCCAGGAGACTGCCTATGACAGGGCAAAGGATTACGGGGACAGGGTAAAGAGCGCCATTGACATGGTGACCTCTACCCTGTCCCTGCAGCTGGTTGGGGAGCTGTGCAGGGATTTCATCAGGTACGAGAGAGCGGCGGTCTTCGGGCTTTTGAAGGCAGAGGGAGCGGCGGTGAACCTCCAGACGGATCTTCTGATGCTGGGCAGGCAGGTGTACACCAATATGTCCTATAACCAGCAGATCGGCTATATCCGTCAGGCGGGGAGAGGGGATCTGATCGTGATATTCAGCTGCACTGGCTCTTATTTTGAGTATGAGAGGGAGGCACTTTTTGGGGGGCGGGATAAAGGGGACTGGCCTAAGATATGGGTGGTGTCGGGAATGCGGCGGGATTTTCCCGGGTATGTAGCTAAGGTGTTGTACTACCGGTCTCTGGGGGACCAGGCCAGCCATCCGTATCAGCTTCAGTATATAGCAAGTATTATCGCCCAGGAGTACGCGGTTTTGACCGGACAGTAGGGGGCGTTTACTTCCAAATAGGATATGTACCGAGGCGCGGAGACAGGCGCATGTTTCAGTCCGTTTCAGCCTGAGGGCTGGGAAGAGAATTCGTGAATCTTATTACAAGGATAAGGGGCTTTTTGTATGGCAGTTTGGAGAAATGAAAAGGGCCAGGCAGTGGCCGGAAGGACGGAGCACATCGAAAGGGCGGCGTTTGGCCCGTTGGAACACACGGAGATCCGCTGGCTGGGCGGTTCGGGGGCTATGATCAACAGCCGGGGGACCTGTGTTTTTGTGGACCCGGTGCTCAGCGGCTTTGACATGCCTCTTCTGATTGAGGTTCCGTTGACAGAGGAGGAGGTTCCTCGCCTGGACGGCGTTTTGCTGACCCACTGTGATAATGACCATTACAGCCGTAGCACCTGCAGAGGGCTTAGAGATGTGACAGAAGGGTACCACGGGCCCCAGTATGTGGCGGGGCTTTTGAAGGAGGAGCTGGGGATCTCCGGACATGGCCATGATATCGGGGAGCGTTTTTCGGTTGGCTGTATGGAGATTTCCCTGACGCCGGCTTGGCACAACTGGCAGAATGAGTCGCCGAAACACCACACCCGTGAGTTTGCCAGGGAGGATTACTGCGGGTTCTGGATGGATACGCCGGACGGGAGCGTGTGGGCTGTGGGGGACAGCCGCCTTTTGGAGGAGCAGCTGCATATGCAGGCACCGGACGCCATGCTGTTTGATTTTTCGGACAGCCGCTGGCACATCGGCCTGGAGGGCGCGGTGAAGATGGCGGCGGCTTACCCGGACACGCCTCTGATCTTGTGGCACTGGGGAAGCGTGGACGCGCCGGAGTGGAAGGAGTTTAACGGGGACCCGGATGAACTTCGGGCCAGGGTGGTGAACCCGGAGCGGGTGGTGGTCCTGGCTCCCGGACAGGCCTACAGGCTGAAACGTTTGTAAACCTCTGTCCCATTGGCTGGCTCATGACCGGAAAATAGGCGGTTTAAGGGTGATCTGAACGGTTACGAAAATAGAGGACAGGGAGGCTGCGTTTGTGCGGGTGTTGATTGCTGAGGATGAGTTTGAGCTGGCCAAAGGACTTAAATTCCTGCTGGAGAAGAATAAGTTTTCCGTGGATGTGGTCCACGACGGGGCGGCGGCTCTGGAGTGTTTTGGGACCGGGTCCTACGATGTGATCGTCCTGGACATTATGATGCCAAAGGTGGACGGGCTTAAGGTGCTTAAGACCATACGGAGAACCGGGTCCGGCGTGCCGATCCTGATGCTGACGGCTAAGGGGGAGGTGGAGGACCGGGTGCAGGGGCTGGAGGCAGGGGCGGACGACTATCTTCCCAAGCCATTTGCCACCAGGGAGTTTATCGCCAGGGTGAAGGCGCTTTCCAGGCGAAACACGGCGTATGCGGAGGCGGTGCTGGAGTTTGGGGATGTGCGGCTGGACTGCAACCGCTATGAGCTTTCCTGCGGGGATGTGTCGGTGCGGCTGAACAATAAGGAGTTTCAGCTGATGGAACTGTTTATGCGGCATCCCCATTTTGTCTTTTCCACCAGCCATCTGATGGATAAGATATGGGGCCAGGATTCGGAGGCGGATTTGAATGTGGTCTGGACCTATGTTGGGTTTATCCGGAAAAGGTTAAAGCAGGTGGGCGGCGGTGTTGAGATCCGGACTGCCAGAGGAGCCGGGTACTCCCTAGAGGAGGTCAGATGCTGAGAAAGATACAGAGGCGGTTTATTCTGGCGGCCATGGCGGCTTTCGGGACGGTGATGCTCTTGATCGTGGCCGGGATCAACCTGGCCAATTACGTGCAGACCACCTCCAGGCAGGACCGTCTTGCTATGGTTCTTCTGGAAGGCCATGACCGGCGCGGGGGCGGGCCTCCGGGGAAAGGCAGGCTTTTCGGAGGCAGGCCGAATGGGCCGGATGGAATGTTTGGAGACGGGCGGGAGGATGTACCTGGGGATGTATCCGGAGGGGCGGGTGCCGTCATACCGGGAGGCTGGTATGACGGTGGGCCAAAGGATGATCAGGGGAAGGACTCCGGGAACCTGGCGGGAGAGTTTATGCGCGGGCTGCCGGGGGCAGGACCGGAGGCGGAGTTTACCACCCGGTTTTTTACGGTGGTCTTTGATTCTTTTGGGGAAGTGAAGGAGATTTCCAGGGATTACATCGCCTCCGTTGATGATGAGACGGCAAAAGAGTACGGGAGGGCGGTTTTCCTAAAAGCAAGGGAAAGGGGATACTACAGGGATTACCGCTATGTGGTCAGGCGGGATGAGGCAGGGACTGTGGTTCTCTTTCTCAATTCCTCCATGCACATACAGTTTATGAAGTCCCTGTTTTTTGTGTCCTCTGCCATTGGGATCCTGAGCCTTTTTCTGGTGTTTTTTCTGGTGGTGTTTTTTTCCGGATATGCGGTGCGGCCTTATGTCAGGAACATGGAGAGGCAGAAGCGGTTTATCACCGATGCGGGCCATGAGCTGAAGACGCCGATCACGTCCATCGCCACCAGCGCAGATATCGCGGCTATGGAGCATGAGGGGGATGAGTGGATCGCCAATATTCAGAAGCAGGCGGCGCGCCTTGCTAAGCTGGCAGGGGATCTGGTGGCGCTGTCCCGGCTGGATGAGGAGACGCCTTTTCCGGAGAAGTGCCAGTTTTCTTTGAGCGACGCGGCGTGGGAGGCGGCGGAGCCTTTCGGAGTTATGGCAAAGGCCGGGGGAAAACAGTACTCCCAGAATATTGCGGAGAATGTGGAGTTTTACGGGGACCGGGATTCGGTCCAGAAGATGATCTCCATTCTGCTGGACAACGGGGTGAAGTATTCTGACGCAGGCGGCAGGATACGCCTGGATGTCTACAGAAGGAGGGGAAAGGTGTGGATTGAGGTGTTTAATACCTGCAGTCTGCCAGATGGGGCGGATTTGAACCGGCTCTTTGACCGGTTCTACCGGATGGATGAGTCCAGGTCCGCGCGTACGGGGGGGACGGGGATCGGGCTGAGCATGGCTCAGGCTATTGCGGAGGCTTACGGCGGGAGGATTGAGGTGAGGCGGGTCGGGGAAGAGGGGATATGTTTTAAGGTTGGGCTGTGAGGAGATTGGCATTGCTGAAACTGCTCTCAGGATATTAAGAAGTTAAGAACGATTTCTTGCGAAAAATGGCGAATTGAGTGAGCAAAGGGGGCGGGGATTGTCGTGGGGCCAGTCAGAGAAGGAGAGATGTCCCGTCCGGGTTCAGATATGCCAAGCATTCCGATGAGCTCTTGAAGCGGAAATCAGTCGGGTATCAGCCCTCCTGCTTTCCTGGCCTCAGTATATTATTGAGTGATGTTAGGGCGATGTTGTCGCGAATCTGAAAGGCTTTGTCTCCTTGTAATATTATTAAAATTTGGCGCTGTCCAGTAACCAGGTTGGCTGCCGTATTTTGACCATATGAAAGGATCATGTTTACGGCATTTGCAGACTCTGACAATGCACTTTTTCTCTGACACTATTTGGATTTTTTATAAATTTATATAAAGTATTTTTTGCCCGGAGTCCAATGACAGAGATAAGGATGGCTACTGTCGTAACCGTGCTCCGGCGCGGGGAGTCCGGCAGGTCGGACTCTTTTTATTTTTCTATAGGAATCTTTGTCCTGTTTTGTTCAGAGAAAATACACACTCTATTTTAAGTACATTTCAGGAACCCCCTTTATACTTTTTCCCATGAGCAGGAGAGAAGAAGCTCTTGGAAAGGAGAAAGGCTAAGTGAGTGAGAACGCAGGTGAAAGAGTATGTTTTCGTCATGAGCTGAAATATCGGATCGGATACCCCCAGTACCTGGAACTGAGAAGCCGATTGAGGACGGTTATGAGCGCGGACAGCCACACAGGTGATGACGGTAGATATCTGATACGGAGCATCTACTTTGACAATTACCGGGATAAGGCCCTCAGGGAGAAAATAGACGGCGTCTCCAGGAGGGAAAAGTTCCGGATCCGGTATTATAACGATGACATTTCCTACATGACTCTGGAGAAGAAGGTGAAAGACAACAGCCTTTGCAGGAAGTATGACGCGGATATCACCCTGGAGGAGTGCCGCCGGATCCTGGAGGGAGACCTGGAGTGGATGCGGGCTTATCCGTCGTCTCTGGTGCAAGAGCTGTATGGGAAGATGCGCTTTCAGATGCTTCGGCCCAGGGTGGTGGTGTCGTATATAAGGGAGCCCTACATATACAGGGCGGGAAATGTGAGGGTTACTTTTGATTCCCACATCCGCACGACCCTGTACCACAGAAGCTTTCTTGAGGAGAGGACAGCGGATATCGGGGTTTTGGACCAGCCGGGGGATATGATACTGGAGGTGAAATTTGACGCCTTTCTTCCGGAGGTGATCCGCTGCATGATCCAGACCGGTGGCGCCAGGCAGCAGGCATTTTCCAAATACCAGGCGTGCAGGCGGTTCGGGTAGCGGCAGGGACAAGAATCGGCTGGATGAGGCCGGATTGGAGCCAGACTTTTTTCGGGCCGGTCCTGGCAGAACGGAAGCAGACGGGATGGGAAAATGGTTCGGCTTTAGGCAGCGGGGCGTGAAAAAGAGATGAGAACAGAATAAGGAGGATACATAAAGTGACTTTTAATGATGTGTTTAAATCCAGCTTTCTGGAGAGTGTGACGGAGTTTTCGGCGGTTGACACGCTGATAGGCATGTTGTTTGCCCTGGTGATCGGGCTGTTTATTTTTGTGGTGTACAAAAAGACCTTCAACGGCGTCATGTACTCCACAGGTTTTGCCATGACCCTTGTGGGATTGTCCCTTGTGACCACCCTGGTGATCATGGCGGTAACCTCCAATGTGGTGCTGTCCCTTGGTATGGTGGGCGCGCTGTCCATCGTCCGTTTCCGGGCGGCCATCAAGGAGCCTGTGGAAATCGTGTACCTGTTCTGGGCCATTGCGGTGGGAATTGTCATCGGCGCGGGCATGATTCCCCTGGCGGTTATCGGCTCCGTGATTATCGGGGTGATCCTGATTCTCTTTGCCAACCGCAGGATTCACGACAATCCCTACATCCTGATCTTCAACTGCAGGGATGAGAAGGCGGAGGAGAGCGCGATCCATCTGACAGGCAGCGGGGTGGAGCGGTTTGTGGTGAAATCCAAGACCGTGAACGGGGCAGGAATTGAGGTGACGGCGGAGGTTCGGCTGAAGGACGCGGGGACGTCATTTGTAAACCGGTTAAATGACATTGAGGGTGTGAATGAGGTTACCCTTGTGAGCTACAACGGGGAGTATATGTCCTGAGAGAGGAGGTCTGTCATGGTTGCCTACAAACATATTACAAAGCTTATCAGCGTGATCGTGGCAGCCGCGGTTGTAGTGTGCGTGCTGGCTTTGATGTTCCCGGAGCGGGTGGCGGAGACCTTCGGCGAAGGCGGCGTGGCCCTTCGGTATGAGGCGGAGCTGTTTGACACCAGCCGGATCATGGAGATAGACATTCAGATGGATGAGGAGCAGTGGTCGGATATGCTTGCCAATGCCGCCCAGGAGGAGTACTATTCCTGCGATGTGGTGATAGGTGGGGAGACTATTTACAATGTGGGCATACGGCCAAAGGGAAATACCAGCTTATCCAATATCGTCATGGATCCGGAAACGGACAGGTACAGCTTTAAGATGGAATTTGACCGCTATGTGGACGGGCAGACCTGTTTCGGGCTGGATAAGCTGGTTTTAAACAATAATTACGCGGACGCCACCAACATGAAGGAGGCTCTTGTGTACGATATGTACCGGTATCTGGATGTGGACGCGTCCCTGTACAACTACGCCAAAATATCCGTGAACGGAGAGTACTGGGGCGTGTATCTGGCCCTGGAGGCCGTGGAGGACAGCTTTCAGCTGAGAAATTACGGGACGGCGGACGGCAATCTGTATAAGCCGGAGAGTATGGGCATAGGAGGAGGCCGCGGCGGAGACGGAGGCGGTTTCGGCGGGGAAGGCGGTCCCGGCAGGGAAGGAAATGGTTTCGGTAGAGACGGAGGCAATTTTGGCGGGGAAGGAGACAGTTCCGGAAAGCCGGAGATGCCGCTGGAAGAGATAGGGGCTCAGCTTGACGGCGTGGAGCAGACATCTGTAAGAGAGCCGGAGCAGGCGGCTAAAGAAGATACAAGGCATCCGGAGCAGGCTGCAGATGGAGAGCAGGCCACAGAGCAGGGCAGCCAGCAGGTGTCGGAGCGCCAATGGGAGCAGACGCCGGATGAGAGAGACGAGGCGGTGATGCCAGGGCGAGAAGAGGAACCGATGCCGGACGGAGAATCAGAAGCGAGGTCAGAGCTAAAATCAGGAGCAGCACCGGGACACGACTCTGAATTAGCGCCAGGCTCTGATTCAGAATCGATACCAGACAGAGACTCGGAACCAGTATCAGAAGAAGAAGGCATGCCCGGCGGCCGGGCAGGACGGCCTGACCGGGAAGGTATGCCCGGGCGGGGCCCCTCCATGGGCGGCAGCGGCGGGGACTTAAATTACACGGACGACAATCTGGACAGCTACTCCACCATATGGGAAGGAGAGGTGAATAACACCGGAAAGAAAGACCACCGCAGGGTTGTGGCAGCCCTGAAAAACATAAGCGAGGGCAATGACCTGGAGCAGTATATGGATGTGGACAACATCCTGAAATACATGGCAGTACATGTTTTTTCGGTTAACCTGGACAGTCTCTCCGGGGCAATGGCCCACAACTACTATCTGTACGAGGACAGCGGACAGTTGAACATCCTGCCATGGGATTACAACCTTTCTTTTGGCGGCATGGGGATGGGGAGGAGCAGCGGCGCTTCGGGAACTGTCAATGACGCCATCGACACACCTTTTGATGCCACCAGGTTTTTCGACGGTCTTCTGGAGGATGAGGAGTATCTGGCCAGGTATCATGAATATCTGGAGCAGCTTGTGGAGGCGTATGTCTTTGGAGGAAAGTTTGACGAATTCTATAACCGCGTGCGGAGTCAGATCGATACATTGGTGGAGACAGATCCCACAGCTTTTTACTCCCTGGAGGAGTACCTTACAGGGGTAGAAATGCTCTATGATACGGTGATGCTGCGGGCAGAGAGCATCCGGGGACAGCTTGACGGGAGTATTCCCTCTACAGACGAGGGCCAGCAGGCGGATCCTTCAGGGCTGATCGACGCGTCCTCTATCGATATTGACGCTATGGGAACTATGGGGGGCAACAGGTCTTTCGGGCCGGGGCGGGAAGGTTTTCGAGAAGAAGCGGAACCTGTCATGCCGGAGGGAGAGGGCGGATTCCCAGGAGAACCACAATCAGAAGGTATGCCTAAGCCCCAGGCAGCGGAGGCGTTTGCAAGAGGCGGTATGCCGGGAGAGCCTGAAAGCAGAAATAGTGAAGCAATCGTGGGAAATCTGGCAGTTTGGGGAAGCTGTCTGCTGATATCCGTTCTGGCTCTCATTTTGGCAGCGTTTTATGAGAGAATCCCCAGGAGAAAATAAGAACCCCCCAATTAGCCGAAGGCTGGGAACTCCCCGGCCTTCGGCTATACTTGTCACTGATCCAGAAGCTTGAATTTGGCTGCCAGTTCCCGAAGCATAAGAGCCTGACCTGACAACTCCTCGCTGGCAGCGGCACTGGCCTCCGCTGTCGCAACGTTGGTCTGGACAACCGTGGAGATCTGTTCAATACCGCGGGTGATCTCCTCCGTGTTGGCATCCTGTTCCTTGGTATAGTTGGCAATACCGTCAATAAGCTTATTCATCTCGTCCGCGTGCGCCACAACTTCTAGCATGGAGTCCGCCGTGTCCTGAGCAGCGCGCACGCCTTCGTCCATAGACTCCACGGTCTGGCTGAGCAGGACGGTGGTTTCCTGGGCAGCTGCGGATGACTTGCCGGCCAGGGCGCGGACCTCATCGGCAACCACGGCAAACCCTTTTCCGGCGCTGCCGGCTCTGGCCGCTTCCACGGCTGCATTGAGGGCAAGGATGTTGGTCTGGAAAGCGATATCCTCAATGGTCTTTACGATCTTGTGGATCTCCGTGGATTTTTCGCTGATGCGCTGGATCACCACAGTCATGTTCTGCATCTTTTCATTGCTGGACAGGATGCCGCTCTTTACCTGCTGGGAGATAAGGCTGGCCTCCTGGGCTCCCTTGGCGATCTTGTGTACGCTGTCAGAGACTGCGCTGATATGTCCTGCCAGAGTATCTACCTCGGCTGCCTGCTCCGTAGAGCCCTGGGACAGGGTCATAGCGCCTCCGGAAACCTGTTCCGCTCCTGCGGCCACATCCCGGGAAGATGCCTGTAATTGTCCCATGGCAGCGTTCAGGGAATGGGAGATTTCATCCAGAGCAGCTTTGATCCTTCTAAACTCCCCGGAATATTCATTTTCCAACGTAAAGGCCAGATTTCCCGACGCGATCTCATGAAGCTTTTCTGAAATCTCCGTAATATAAGTGACATAATCCCGAAGCCGAAGGGTAACATGGTTAAAGTCATCTGCCAGCACGCCCAGTTCATCCCTGGAATGGTAGTGGATTGTCTGATCCAGTTCTCCCTCGGCGATCCGGGTAGCCACCATGCTTAACTCCTTTACCGGACGGCCGATAACCCGCCGGACCTGGATCACCACCAGGATAATGAGAACTAAAATAGCCATGCCGGCCACGAGAAGCATGCTGATGGTCAGCTGATGTAATTCCTGCAAAACCTCTGCCCGGGATACATAGGCCACTGCCATCCAATCGCATCCAGGCACCGGGGCTACTTGAATGTATGTATCTTCATAGAGGGACAGCCCTGTTTTTCCGGAGAGGATTTTCTGCCCCACATAGGCGTACATGCCGTCCTTCATCTGGCTTAAGATCTGTCCGGTAATGGAAGGATCTTTATGGCCGATGATGGTGTCTGTCCGGGTATCTACAAGAAAAATACCGCCGGTGTCCTCGATCTGGACCTGGCTGACGATCTGGGAGATAGAGTCCAGATACACGTCCGCCGCGGCAACGCCCCGAACCGAACCGTCCGCTCCCTTCAGCACACCGGAGGCGCCTACCACGTAAGACTGGCTGTCCTCATCAAAGTAGGTGTCGCCAAACATAAAGGAGTCCGACTTTAAACCGTCCTGATACCAGCTCTTTTCCGCAGGGTCATAGTCAGGGCCTGGTACAAAG
>Ga0137306_103206_pt1 | contig 12449 bp, 10 predicted proteins | sample Inofroosms_March_FD_97187 | JGI IMG/M metagenome (GOLD analysis project Ga0137306, IMG submission 97187) | Mouse cecal microbial communities from Vienna, Austria - N-Acetylneuraminic and N-Acetylglucosamine D2O microcosms_March | ecosystem: Host-associated > Mammals > Digestive system > Large... | reverse complement strand
CCACAAGCCTCTGCTCCTCGCTGGCACGGATATACCGGTTCAGTTCCGTCACATCCTGAAGATATACCGCGATAAAATACTCCCGGCCCCCCGGAAGCTCCATAAGGCGTTCTGTCTCATTGAACCCTTCTACAGATACCTTTCTTAGCTCTGCCTTATATTCCTTATCTTCATAATAGACATCCATCTCGACGATGTCATTCTCCTCTTTAGGAAATATACTGGAATTCAGCTCCGGGACAAGCTTACTGATATAGACGTCCCCCACTCTCTTTCCCAGGATCTGCTCAAACTGTTCATTCAGCCAGACGATCTTTCCATTTTCCAAAAGAATCGCATAAGGAAGCGCCAGCTCCTTAAGAAGCGTATTCTGCACGATGCCATACTGCGCCGCAAATTCCACCAGGTCTTTTAAGATTCCGGCCCTGCCGTACAAGTACAGAAATATAATCATACCAATGTAGACGATGACAAAGATAAGCATCACCATCCCTGCACGCCGGTCAATGCTGAATATCCATATATTCACTGCAATCAGCAAAATCGCCATGACCATCGGAAGCTGCATATACAATCTGAGATGTCCTTTAAGACGCACCTGCTCCTCCTGCTTTTTCTTCATGATCCCTTCAACCTTTTCCTTACAACTTCTTCTTATGCCCTTGGCTGGCAAAAGCACATACTTCTAATTTATTATAGCACTTTTCTGTGTTTATGCAAGCAGCGGCGCCCAAGCAGCAATAAAATTAAGATTTTTAATCTAAAAGGCCCCGCCCTACAGGAAGCTTTCTGTAAAGCGGGGCCAAACACTCCGAAACAATCTTATGCATTATATCCGTCAGGATTCTGCGACTGCCATCTCCAGGAATCCTCGCACATCTCGTCAAGGCCTCTCTTGGCCTTCCAGCCAAGCACCTTAAGCGCTTTCGCTGGGTCGGCATAGCACATAGCGATATCCCCTGCCCGTCTCGGTTTGATCTCGTAGGGCAGATCCTTGCCGCACGCCTTAGAGAATGCCTTCACCATATCGAGGACTGAGTAGCCCACACCGGTTCCGAGGTTGATCACATCAAGCCCCGGATTCGTCAGGATATAATCGATGGCCTTCACATGTCCGACCGCAAGGTCAACAACATGGATATAATCGCGGACTCCCGTTCCGTCCGGCGTATCATAATCGTCGCCGAACACGCCCAGCTTCTCAAGCTTTCCTACAGCTACCTGCGTAATATACGGCATCAGGTTGTTGGGAATCCCCTTCGGATCCTCTCCGATACGCCCGCTCTTGTGCGCCCCTACTGGATTAAAATAACGAAGAAGGATAACATTCCACTCTGGATCCGCCTTCTGCAGGTCTGTCATGATCTGCTCCATCATAGACTTTGTCCACCCGTATGGGTTCGTGCACTGTCCCTTCGGGCAATCCTCCGTGATCGGCATAATCTCCGGACTTCCATATACCGTAGCCGAAGAGCTGAATACGATATTCTTCACGCCGACTGTCCGCATCACGTCCATAAGCGTAAGCGTCCCATTGATATTGTTGCGGTAATATTCCAACGGCTTTCTCACCGATTCGCCCACAGCCTTCAGCGCCGCGCAGTGGATGACCGCATCGATCCCTTCTGCCTTAAACATCTCTGTAAGCTTCTTCGCGTCCAGTACGTCTCCTTCGTAGAATTTCACTGATTTACCGGTCAGCTCTTCCACTCTCCTGAGCGATTCCTCCGATGAATTGGAAAGATTGTCATAAACAACAACCTCATATCCCGTGTTTAAAAGCTCTAAAGCGGTATGGCTTCCGATGTATCCCGCTCCTCCGGTAATTAATACTTTTGCCATCTTAATCCCTCCTGACCCGCCTAACAGTATCTGGTATCACCCATTCTAACCTTCTTACGTCAGGCTGCTATTATATTTTTCTATGATTTCCTTCATAGTATACCACTTGCGCTCCATATCTTCAACAAGTTTAAACTGTGTACGGCACCGGTCCAGATTATGATGCTCTCTATGTATCTTAAAATAGGTATCTCCCTGCAGGTAGTCCGTCAGAAAACGCATTCCGCATTCAAAGGTCATCACCTTCGCGCCCATAGGCATCAGCTCGATCTCCTTTTTCGTAAGCTTGCCGCCGCACCCCTCGATATAGCCCTTCGCATACAGCTCAAACAGCTCCATGCTGCAGGACACCTTACCAAGATCCGGCTCATCCTCCGCAGCCGTACTCGCGCCGAAACGGATGGAATCCCCGAAATCATTGACCGCAAGCCCCGGCATGACCGTATCCAGATCGATCACGCAGATCCCCTTCCCGGTCTCGTCATCGATCATAATATTGTTAAGCTTCGTATCGTTATGCGTAACCCTGATGGGGATCTCGCCGCGGCTTAAAAGGCCGGCAAAGCAGTTGGCCGTCTCTTCCCTGTCCAGCACGAACCGTATCTCCTTCTCCACCTGAGACGCCCGGCCCGCACAGTCTCTTCTCACCGCCTCCTTAAACACCTGGAAACGTGCCTTTGTATCATGAAACCCTTCAATCGTCTCATATAACGTCTCCGCCGGATAATCTGCGAGCAGCCGCTGAAAATTACCAAAAGCCACCGCACTCTGATAAAAATGCTCCGACTTTTCCACCTTGTCATAGCTGGTCGCGCCGTTAATAAACTTGTACGACCGCCAGTAATCCCCAAGAGAATCCTGATAATAAGGCTTTCCGTCCGCCGCCGGGATCACATTGAGCGTCTCCCGCTCCGGATCGCCCCCATGCTCCACGATCTTCTTCCGAAGATGGGAGGTCACCCCCGTAATATTCTCCATAAGTTCTACAGGCCTTGCGAAAACCGCCTTATTCATCCTCTGGAGAATGGCCTTTTCCCGTCCCGCTCCCGCCTCCTCTTACGTAAGCAGATAGGTATCATTGATGTGGCCGCTCCCGTAAGGCTCATCGCCGGTCAGCCTGCCTTCATACCGGAAATGTCCGATCACTTCTTCTCTCTGTTCTTTGGTTACCTGTGCCATCATCTATCCTCCCAGAGATTCTCGGGATACAATCCCTCGTCCTTCATCTTCTGAATCGCAGCGACCACAACAGGCTTATCCTCCTTGTAAGTCACTCCGTACCATTTGTCCGCGGATTTCAGCACTGCGACAGCCGCCTTTTCCTCCTCCAGAAGCTTGCTCACCACTGCCGGCAGGAAATACTCGCACTTCATCGGATTCTCCTCAAGCCCCCGGTCAAGGAACGCCGGGAATCTGCCCTTAAGCTCCTTTAAAATGCTACTGGTAAAGCCCCACATATTCATGGATACGATCGTCTCCTCCGGCACCGGGACCCATGTAGCCCCTTCATCCTCCGTGTACGCGATGCCGCCGTCCTGCTTCTCGATGCGCGTCCTCTCGTGGATCGCCACAAGCTCCCCGCGCTCATTCATATCACAGATCCCGCGGGCCACATGGCCGTTGTCTGTCACGGTGTTGCCCAGCTTATAACCCACCAGCGTATAGCGGTACTTCTCATCGTCCTGATGAGAGGCAAGATAATCATAGATCAGCTTAAATGCCTCCGCGCCATAATAATCATCCGCATTGATGACCGCGAAGGGTCCGTCGATCTCCCCGCTGCAGCAAAGGACCGCATGGCCTGTCCCCCACGGCTTCACCCGTCCTTTTGGCACCCCATAGCCTTCCGGGAGATTGCCGGCCTCCTGAAACACATAAGACACTTCCATATATTGGGAGATCCGGTCTCCGACAGCCTCCCTGAAATCCTTCTCATTCTCTCTCTTTATAATAAATATAACCTTTTCAAAGCCCGCTTTCCTCGCATCATACATAGAAAAATCCATGATAATATGCCCCTGTGCATCCACCGGGTCGATCTGCTTAAGCCCTCCGTAACGGCTGCCCATTCCTGCTGCCATAATGACTAATACTGGTTTATCCATCGCTCTACCTCCAATTATTATGTATTACTGATCTTAATCTTATCACAAAGCCATATAAAAAAGAAAACTTATCCGTCTCATTTTGTCTAAAGGTACGGATAAGCTGACGGCTGTTCAATCCGTGACCAGCAGCCAGCTTATTATCTTCTCCGTCTAACCCTTTACACCGCCGGATGTCAATCCCGCAACCAGATGCTTTTCAATTGCAAGGAACAGGACAACGACAGGGATCGTCGCAAACAGTGATGTTGCAAACAGATACTGCCACTGGATAAAGTTGAATCCGTAGAATACATTGATACCGACAGTTATTGGTTTGAATACGTCTGTAGAGATCAAGGTAAGCGCGATCGTATATTCATTCCATGCATTGATAAATACAAAGATCAGCGTGGTGATGATACCAGGCGCAGCCATCGGAAGCAGCACCTTGACCAATGCCTTTACCGTACCGCAGCCGTCGATCTTCGCCGCCTGCTCCATCTCCGGGGATATCCCCATAAACGTACCGCGCAGCAGCCAAATCGCAAATGCCTGGTTAAACGCCGCATTCAGAAGGATCAGCCCAAGGATCGTATCATTCAGGTCAATATTGACCATCATCCGGTAGATACCCACCAGGAGCACTACCGGCGAGAACATCTGGCTCATGATCACAGCGCCCATGAATATCCCTTTTCCTTTGAACCTCATGCGTGCAAGAGCATAAGCCGCCGGAATGCCGCACAGGATAGCCAGCAGTGTGGCTCCTCCCGCGATGACCATAGAGTTGATCAGATATTTGAATACCGGAGCCGCTGTCCAGATATCGCTGAAATTAGACCACCGCCACACCTCAGGCAGGATATGGCCGATCTCGTACATCTCCTTCTTATCCTTAAGAGCCGTAATAAACATAACAAAATAAGGGTACAGGATAACAACGCAGAGAACTACGATAAAAGCATACAGAAGTACCGTCTGCCATGATTTTCTTTTTGACGCCATCTAACTCTCCTCCTCTCCGCGAAGTGACAGGATCATATAAATGCTGGCACAAAACGCTAGTATAACGAAGCCGATAACGGATACCGCCGCAGCATGGCCTCCTTTACCGTCCGTAAATGACAACTGATACAGGTAGGTAACCAAGGTATGAGTCTGATCGGCCGGAGCGCCCTTAGAGATCGTCCAGACGATGGGGAAAGAGTTAAACACATAAATAATATTAAGTACCGTCGATACGGTTAAGCTCGGCGCCACTAAAGGCAGCGTAATCTTGAAAAGCTTCTGCCAGAAGGTTGCGCCGTCAACTGACGCAGATTCATATAACGACCCGTCGATGCTCTGCAGTCCTGAAAGCACGCAGAATGTAACAAACGGAAATGTAACAAATATACCTACCCAGCATTCCCATCCGAACATAGAGCCGGCTGTCTTCGTCCAATTTACAAAGCTGTCGATCAATCCGATCTTTTTCAAAAGAACATTTAATGAACCATAATCCGCATTAATAATATATTTCCAGATAACCGACTGGATAATAAGCGCTGTTGCCCACGGAAAGATAACAACTGCACGAACAAACTTACGCCCCTTGAATTCCTGGTTTAAGACCATTGCCAGAATAAATCCGAAAACCGTAGACACACCAACTACTACTACCGTCCAGATCACCGTATTCTGCAGCGTATGCCAGAATATCGGTTCCGCAAAAATATCCAGATAATTCTGGACTCCATTCAATCCTCTTACAATGCCGCTCCGTCCGACATCCGAAAATGAAATCTTGAACACCGAAACGATCGGTATCAGGATCATGCTTACCATAAGTATAACACTCGGCAGCAACCAGACATACGGCTGAAACGTTGCCAGCGTCTTTTTCTTCATTGCCACGCCTCCTTACTCCTTAGATAACCGGTAAAACTGCTGTATTCACACATCAGTTTATAAAAATCGAGGGCCGAAGCAATTCGGGCCCTCGGTAATACACAATGTAATCCTGTTATTTTGCAACAGATTCCTGAAGTTTATCAAGCGCTTCCTGGGCACCGAGTGTTCCGTTGCATACCTGCTGCTCAACATCGATAACACCATTTCTAACATCCATCCACTCAGCTTTCTGCATCGGATAGAACTTGCAGTTCGGAAGCACTGCACAAAATGTCTTGAAATATTCGCTGCTTCCTGTAGCATCAGAGCCGCCAACCGTGTATTTCTCTGCATTAGCTGCAAGATTGTCAGAAGCGTCCTGAGTCGCCGGAAGGAATCCTTCATATACCATGTAGTTCGAATATGTCTCACACTCATAGAATGCATCGAAGAACTTTGTGATCGCTGCCGTACGCGCCTCGCCGCCTTCTTCATCCTTGAATGCCATCAACTGGTCGCAGACACCGAGAGCTGTCTTCTCGCCCGGAAGGTCAGCAGCAACATAGTTAACCTTAGAATCAGCAGCAACCATGTTCATCGGCCCGATCATCATCGCAAGTGTCCCTGCGCTGAATGCATCCTGAAGCGGATAACGTGTGTCAGTAAACGGTGCAGAGTTACAGTAACCGGAATCGATGAGATTCTTGATATACTCTATAGCTTCTACATTCTCTTTGCTGTTCAGCGCCCAGTCTCCGTTGTCGTCAACAAAACCGCCGCCAAAGTTCCAGGTGTAGTAAGAGAATGCAGCCTGGCCTTCGTCTGTGGAAATATCAAGTCCCCACGGAACGATATCTTTGCCGAACTTATCCTGCACTGCTTTACAAGCGGTAAGCACTTCATCCCATGTCGTCGGCGGATTCTCGATACCAGCCTCTTTAAGCAAGTCAACATTGCAGAAAAGCGAACGGCAGGATGCAAGGATCGGCAGCGCCCAGACTGTTCCGTCCATCTCGTTGGACTCCCAGAAGCTTGGGACAAAATTATCCTTCAATTCAGCAGACACATAATCCTCTGCCGGCATCAGCAGATCGTCTGCCACATAGTCAGCAAAACCGCTAATATTTAAGATATCCGGCTGCTCGTTACTGGAGATACGTGTATTTACCACACTGTAAATGTCATTCCAGGATACGATCTCGATATTGAGATCAATGTCCTTATTGGCCTCCTCAAACGTCTTCTCAAACTCTGTCCACCAGTCCTGTGTGTAGTTGCCGTACTGGGAGATGATGATGTCAAGGGCAACCTTATCCGATCCGCCGCCTTCACCGCCTCCGCCGTCTTTGCTTTCCTTGTTCCCGCAGCCGGCAAGCATAGTCCCTGCCATTGCCGCACATAGCAATACGCTGATGAGTTTCTTTTTCATACTTTTTCCTCCTTAACAACAAATTTGTCTGAATGTTTTGTGTAATTATTGTATAACAAAGTTGCACAAAAATATTTGTCTTATATTTTCATTTATTTGCACTATAAGTATTTTCATCTTGATTTATTCCCATATCAAGGGTATGATATTGTTAAAATCCCACAAAGACCGGCACGCGTTACTGTTCATGGGTCAGGAATGCGCACTGGCTGCGCAATCCGTAAGAACATGGTACAGGAGTGAAGGGCGTCTTTTGCGCAGCAAAACTCGGAGTGCCGCCACGAAGCGTTGCTATGAACGGCTCCTGAGCCTGAATAGCAACCGGCATACTACTTAGGAGGACTTCTATGGGCTACAATGGTGTTGACTTGAAAAATTCGATTTCTATCGGCAAAATTTACAGTATCCATTACTTTGAATATATGAGCGATTTTTCATTCGAAGGAGAGATGCACAACTTCTGGGAATTTATCTGCGTAGATAAGGGCGAGGTGGGCGTCACCGGGGACAAGACTTTTACGGTTCTTAAAAAAGGAGAGATCGCCTTCCATCAGCCGAATGAATTCCACAGCGTACAGGCAACCGGAGGAATCGCGCCGAATCTAGTCGTCATCTCCTTTGATTGCAGAAATCCTGCGATGGATTTCTTCCGCAGCGGCATATTCAAGATCGACGACCTTGAGCGGAACCTCCTGGCGAATATCCTCATCGAGGCAAGGAACTGCTTCTGCTGCCGCCTGGACGACCCTTACCTTCAGAACATGCCCCAGAAGGAGTCTCCGGTATTCGGGGCGGAGCAGATGATCCTGAATTATCTGGAGCATTTCCTCATCCATTTGATCAGGCGGTATTCTGCCCCTGTGGCTCCCGTACTCAGCAACCCGGCCAAGGCCGCCAAGCTCAAAAGCGACGATGAGATCTTCAGCCGGATCACTGATTATCTGGAAAACAATGTGTGCGTCCCTCTCTCCATCGAGCAGATCTGCCACGACAACCTGATCGGGCGTTCCCAGCTCCAGAAGATCTTCCGCGAACGGTGCGGCATGGGCATCATCGAATATTTTTCGCACATGAAGATCGACGCCGCCAAGGAACTGATCCGGACAGAACGGATGAACTTCACCCAGATCTCCGAGCAGCTCGGCTATACCTCAATCCATTATTTCTCGCGGCGTTTTAAAATCGAGACCGGCATGACGCCGTCCGAATATTCTTCTTCGATCAAAGCGATGGCCGAAGGGAAATTCTGAAACCTGCAGATTAGATCAGACTAGGGAGGATTTATAATGAAACCAGTTTTGTCATTACATACAGAGACCTTTACTGCAAGCCCTTTAGGGCCTGCGGCAAGTGTTCCCGACCTGCTCCCCCGGGCCGGATCCGGGAGCAGGACTTTATTTTTCCTGGACGAAGACGACGAGATCTACGAGGGCTACGGCAAACTCGCCACTTCATATCCTTACCGCCAGTACACTTGCTACGGACGCACTCTTAAAAAAATGGAGATGGATACGGCCGTTCTCGAAAACGATTTTTTAAAGGCGGTCTTTCTTCCCGGTCTCGGCGGCCGGCTCTGGTCGCTGACGGATAAGAATACCGGCAAGAATCTCCTCTATACCAATGATGTCATCCGTCCCAGCAATCTGGCTGTCCGGAATGCGTGGGCAAGCGGAGGCGCAGAGTGGAATATCGGCCTGACCGGCCATTCGCCCTTTACCATGGATCAGCTTTTTACCGCAAGGCTTGCGGATGAGAAGGGACTGCCCATCCTCCGCATGTACGAGTATGAGCGTATCCGCAAGGTAACCTTCCAGATGGATTTCTGGCTGGAAGAGCACAGTGCGTTTTTACACTGCCGTATGCGGATCTTCAACCAGACCGCCCAGGTCGTCCCTATGTACTGGTGGAGCAACATCGCCGCACCTGAATACGAGGGCGGGCGCGTCATCGCCCCGGCAGGCTGGGTCTATACCAACCCCGGAGACGGCGTACGCAGACTTCCCCTTCCTTTTATAGATGGCGTCGATATCAGCTATTATCAGGACATTCCGAAACAGGCGGATTACTTTTTCAATATCCCAAAAGACGCGCCAAAGTATATTGCCAACCTTGGCAAGGACGGCTACGGGCTTGTGCATATGTCCACAAGCCGGCTTAAGAGCCGCAAGCTGTTCTCCTGGGGGAATAATGAAGGCTCAGATAATTGGCAGGACTTTCTCACCAGGGATGCCGGGCGCTACGTGGAGATCCAGGCCGGACTCGGGAAAACCCAGTACGGCTGCATCCCCATGGCTCCCCACACCGCATGGGAGTGGCTGGAGCTTTACGGCCCCCTACAGACCTCCCCCGAAGCGGCTTGCGCCCCTTACCTTGAGGCCGAGAGAAATGTACGTTCTATCGTACAGCGCCTTCTTAACGAGCTTAAGCCAGAGCGCACACTTGCCGCCACAAAAGCTCTTGCTAAAACGAGCGGCGAACTTCTCTTCTGCGGCAGCGGATATGCAGCTTTTGAAAATGTGATCCGGAAGTTAAACGGCGAAGCCCCGCTTTCTGAGCATCTTGATTTCTCCGGTCAGCCAAAATACCCGGTGAAGCCCGGATTTTTGAAGCTTCCTGAGTCTGCCGGTCTTTCCAAGGAGTATGAAAGATTGGCCAGATTTTTAAAGACGGGGATCTTCCCGGAATATCCGGTTACAGACGCCCCTTATGATTTCCTTGCAGACGACACTCTTTTCATGCGCCTTGCAGAAACTATCGGGACGGTAAACAAAGAGAACTGGTACGCCCATTACCAGCTTGGACTGTGTTACTTTATAAAAGAAGACTTCCCGCGGGCGAAGACGCACCTCCTCGCCTCCAGCTCCATAAAGGAAAATCCGTGGGCGCTCCATGCCCTGGCTGTGCTGGAGTGCCTGCACGGCAGCAAAAGGAAGGCGGTATCATCTATCATCAGCGGTTACGCTTACCGGAAAGAGGATCTGTCCTACCTGAAAGAAACATGGCGGATCCTACTGCTCTGTCATGCTTATGACGAAATCGTCACCCTGTATGACGCACTTCCCGGACAGTTCCAGAACGAAAGCCGCATCCGTTTCGGATATATGCAGGCACTTTCGCATACCGGGCAGGAAAAGGATGTGTTGGATTATCTTGATCATACGGACTTTGTCCTTGACGACCTGCGGGAAGGCGAAGACGCCCTGGGAGATCTGTGGCGCCTGGCTTACAAAAGCGTACACGGAAGAGACGGAATACTGCCGCAGAAGTATAATTTCGATTCTCTTCAGGATTGAAAGCAGTCAGCAGGCGAAAGAGCTGATCAAGCATCAGCGTCACAGGATAAACATAAACACCGGCAGCGTCACGATCGACAAAAGGGTGGACACAAAGATCGTCTGTGAGGCAATCTCCGGGCTGCAGTCATACTTGTCTGCCAGGATCGCCGTGGTGCTGGCCATAGGCATGGCGCTGAGAAGCACCATAGTACTGCACAGCACACGGTCAGTGTGAAAAAGCCTTAACACGGCAAGGATCAGCAGAGGATACAGCACCAGCCGAAGCCCGCAGTAATACAGCACCTCCCGGTCAAACATCCGCCTGATATCCGAGTCTGCAAGCATGGCGCCGATAGCAAGCATGGAAATGGGAACCATACATTTGCTGATTCCCTCGACAGTATTTTCAAGGAACTCCGGAAACGTAACCCGAAACGCCATTACAAGCACCCCAAGAAAGACCGCGATGATACACGGATGCTTTACCAGCTTTTTGTAAGCCTCCCTGCGGTCTACATGGGTGAAGAGGGCAAGCCCCGACGACCACATAGTAAGGCGCACCGGTATCTGAAAAAAGGACGTATAAAGTACGCCCACCGCGCCGTAGAGGGAGTGGATGATGGGAATCCCGATAAAACTGGAGTTAGAGACGATAATCCCGTATGTAAATATCCTGCTTTTCTCTTTCGGGCACCAGAGAAAACAGTATTTTCCAAAGAGTATACTAAACATCTGTATCCCGAGCGAAATCAAAAAAGCCCCGGAACAATTTCTGACAAATTCTTCCGAAGCATTCATCTCGCCCATAAATGAACTGACAATATTGCAGGGGAGTATCACGTTCACGGTGATATCCGACAGGCACTTCTGGCCCTCTTTCGTGATAATCCCCATCTTCTTTAACATAAGCCCGACTATTATCAGCAAAAACAACGTAAGCTGCAGATGAATCATCTGGGTAAATAAAGTCATTTTTCCTCAAACCTTAATCACTTCGTAAGTTAGACTGCGCAATGTACTTTAGCTGCATATCCTGTATGGCTGAATTTTAACTGTTATACTTCTGCTTGTCAAGCTCTTTCTCTTTTGCATTAACGATCACATTAACTGCTGCGTCGCCGATTACGTTGAGCGGAAGGAGCGCCATCTCAACCGGACGGTTGATCGCTACGATAAGGGCGTAGCCGATGAGGCACGCGTCTGTCGTCCAGCCCATCCCGGACAGCACCGTGAAGATCATGGTCGTACCCGCGATTGGGATCGCCGGGGTTCCTGCCGCCGCGCAGATGGAAAGGAACGCCATAACAACCATATTTGCCGGAGTAACGTTAATTCCCGCGCTTGTAGCGATAAAGGTAACGGCAAACATATGCATGACCGTTGTTCCGTTCATGTTGATGGTCATACCGGTAGGAAGTACAAAGCTGGTGATCTCCTTGCTGCATCCAAGCTCGTCGATACACGTCCTCGTATTAAGCGGAAGACATGCCGCGGAGGAATTGGTGGAGAAGCCAAAGATTCCTACCTTCATAATCTTTTTGATAAACTTCATTGGATTTTCCTTTGTCGTAATCCAGATTCCGAGAGGATAGAGGGTTACGACCAGAAGGAACAGCGTAAGCATCGCAGATATTACGTACGCCGCCACCGGAGCCAGATACTCTACTCCGTAGATCGCAAACGTCCTGGAGATCAGGCAGAAGATCGCAACCGGGCCGATCTTGTTGATCAAAAATGTCAGCCACATGTTGATCACTTCGCTTAAGTTCTCAAGCACTTTCTTAAGCGGCTCTGCCCGGTCGCCCATCTGGTTCAGGCAAAGCCCGAGGATGATGGCTACAACTACGATAGCAAGGATACTGTTGTTCGTGCTTGCCGCATCCGTAATGTTGGACGGAACCGCATATAACGCTGCCGATCTTCGTATATCCCCCGGTGCTCTGT
>Ga0137306_103204_pt1 | contig 12454 bp, 12 predicted proteins | sample Inofroosms_March_FD_97187 | JGI IMG/M metagenome (GOLD analysis project Ga0137306, IMG submission 97187) | Mouse cecal microbial communities from Vienna, Austria - N-Acetylneuraminic and N-Acetylglucosamine D2O microcosms_March | ecosystem: Host-associated > Mammals > Digestive system > Large... | reverse complement strand
CAAAGTATGAAGAAAGGAATATCTGATATGGAAAAAAGCAAAACCCGGAAACTGTTGTATGAGGGGCTAAATCATGACGAAATCGAACTGTTGGAGTGGTACCATGTAAATCCATTGTCCGTGTATATTGAAATCGCTTTAATAATAATGGCTGACATTGAGATAATTACGGAAGAACAGCGCAGGGAGTATAAGGCACGGGTGGCGAAGAATGCGGGCAAATTGAGGGAGCTTCTGCTGAAAAAGGAAGATGGCGCCATAACGAATAAGGACAGACTGAAAGACTTTCTGTTTGACATTATGAATAAGTATGATGGGATGTTTGCAGACATATCACTGGACGATGAAACAGACACAATTTTCGTAAATACCGTAGACGGTGGGCGCTTCACTGTTACCGTCAGCCCTGTGACTGCGGACAAAGCCCTCCTGAAACTGTGGGCAAAGAAGAATCCGAAACTGATGTCCCTTGCACTCGGCGTGCTGAATATGAGGAGTTTAGGCGCATTTACGGAAGAAGAAGCAAATGGGTATCTGTCGTCTATCCTTGAAAGGGCTGATAACTCCGGTATTGAGAGTTTAAAATTTTTATCCGGAATGAATGAGACAAATCCATGAAGTAATATAGGAAAAATATCGACATAGACGCTGGCATTCCATACGACAAAACATAAATAAATCACATTCTTTTGTTCCCATCCTTTAAAATGTGTTATAATATGCCTTGAGGAGGGACCCGCCTCTGGCGGGAGGAGCCCTGAAGGCGAAACTCTGTGTTCCGCTCAGCAACTATCTTACATTATGCGTAAAGAGCAGAGGAAAATGCTAAAATCCATTTGCTATGTTCAACGTCAGCGGAAAAGGAGCATATTATGAAACATTTAACATTATTAACAGATCTCTATGAACTGACCATGATGCAGGGCTATTTTAAATCCGGCAGCAATGAAACCGTTGTATTCGATGCTTTTTACCGGACAAACCCCTGCAACGGAGGGTATGCCATCTGCGCCGGACTGGAGCAGATTATAGAATATATCAGGAACCTGCATTTTTCAGCGGAGGATATTAATTATCTGCGGGGACTGGGAATTTTTGATGAAGATTTTCTGGAATATCTGTCCGGATTTCGGTTTTCCGGTGACATTTACGCCATCCCCGAAGGCACTGTTATTTTTCCGAGGGAACCTTTGCTCAAAGTAATCGCACCTATTATGGAAGCCCAGCTCATTGAGACAGCTATTTTAAATATTCTGAACCATCAGAGCCTGATTGCCACAAAAGCTGCGCGGGTCTGCTATGCCGCCAATGGAGACGGTGTTATGGAATTCGGCCTGCGCCGGGCTCAGGGACCGGACGCCGGTGTTTACGGGGCAAGAGCTGCTGTCATAGGCGGATGCTGCGGAACCTCCAATGTACTCTGCGGCCAGATGTTCGACGTTCCGGTCAAAGGCACCCATGCCCATAGCTGGATTATGAGCTTTCCGGACGAATACACGGCATTTAAAAAATATGCGGAACTTTATCCTTCTGCCTGTATCCTTCTGGTGGACACCTACGACACCCTGACTTCCGGCGTTCCAAACGCCATCCGGGTATTTACAGAACTGCGGGAAGCAGGCATTCCCCTCACCTTCTATGGTATCCGTATGGACAGCGGAGATTTGGCCTATCTGTCCAAAATTGTCCGTAACATGCTGGACGAAGCAGGATTTCCCGACGCTGTGATTTCCGCCTCCAACGATCTGGACGAATATCTCATTGAAACACTGAAGGCCCAGGGAGCCAGAATCACTTCCTGGGGCGTGGGTACCAACCTGATTACCTCCAAAGACTGCCCTGCTTTCGGCGGCGTATACAAGCTGGCTGCCATTCAGGATGAACAGGGGAATTTTCTGCCGAAAATCAAGCTCTCCGAAAATACCGAAAAAGTCACTAATCCGGGCAACAAAACCGTATACCGGATTTATGAAAAAGATTCCGGCAAAATCAAAGCAGATCTCATCTGCCTTGCAGGAGAGACTTTCGACACCACAAAAGACCTGCGGCTGTTTGATTCCCTGGAAACCTGGAAAAGAACCACCTTAAAGGCAGGTACCTACACCATGCGGGAACTGCTGGTGCCTGTTTTTGAAAAGGGAACCTGTATTTACGAATCCCCAAAAGTGATGGAAATTCAAAGCTACTGTAATAAGGAAAAAGAAACTCTCTGGAACGAGACGAAACGTTTTGCAAATCCTCATGAAGTGTACGTGGATTTGTCAGATGAATTATTTGATATGAAACGGAAGATTCTGAATGAATTTTCCACTGAAAAACAGAAGTAATCATATAATTCCTTTTCATGTACAATTTCTACACTTTCTATGAAATATTTCAAATTATACATGAAATTTGTACAATTATTGAGTTTCGCAATTACCTGGAAAACAGTTATGCAGAAAGGAGTATTCTTATGTCAATGCCAGTACCAAAACCTGAAATTTACACCATTCAGCATATTTATGACCTGCCGGAGGGCCAGAGGGCAGAACTGATTGACGGACAGATTTACAATATGGCCCCGCCCGCCCGCATTCACCAGGAGCTTGTTTCCGGATTTCATTATAAAATCCGTGATTTTATTGATTCAACAAAAGGCTCCTGCCGGATTTATCCTGCCCCTTTTGCTGTGTTTCTGAACCAGGACGAACGGAATTATGTGGAACCGGACATCTCCGTAATCTGCGACACAGACAAACTGAATGACAAAGGCTGCAGCGGTGCCCCGGACTGGATTATTGAGATTGCCTCTCCTGGAACGAAACATATGGATTACGGCATTAAACTTTTTAAATACCGTACTTCCGGCGTCCGGGAATACTGGATTGTAAACCCCATGACCCGGATAGTCAATGTTTACGATTTGGAGCATGACGTAAAAACGGACCAGTACACCTTCCAGGATGAGATTCCATCCTGTCTCTTCGGTGAACTGATTATCCGGCCGGAAGAACTTCTTCCATAGAAATCCATGAAATATTCAGAGACATATGACAGGTTTCATATCTGTACATATGTCTCTCTGATTTTTTACAGAAAATCCCTGCTCTGATTATCTGTTTTTTTCGTAATTCCTGTAATTCTGATACCCCCGCCAGATACACAGAATCAATACCGCGGCTGCAATCACCGGAATATATCTCAGCCAGTTAGAGGGAATAAACAGAATTCCCGGATTTGGCAGGTACACGGGCATGGAAAAACAGCAAATCCGGATTACATCCATCAGAATCCAGCCCCAGAAATATTCTGCGGTACCCAGGGCTGCCAGCAACTGAAACATAACCTCATTCATTCCAAAAGGCAGCAGGTACAGAAACAAACCTGCCATTACCGAAGTTACCGGACGCCTGCATTTTGAAGAAAGATACAGCGTGATGGAAATCTGCAAAAGAACGGAAGCCAGCCCGGTCAGAACCTGGAGGAACGTCTCCTGCGTCAGATCCCCGGCCTCCTGATAATTCCCAATCTGATAACAGCAGAAACGAAAAATATCGTCATAATATTTCTCTGCAATATTATTCAGGTATTCTTTTTTCCCTCTGCGGATTTCCCGAATCATTTCTCTGTCGTTCACTTCCGGAGCGCTCCTTCCGTACAGGTTCTGCATCGTTACATTAATATAACGTATTTTCTTCGGAAAAGGTTTTATATCAATCATCTTTTTATTGATTAAATCTGATTATTGGGAAGTAATATGAATTGTAAATATATGAGATGTGATTTATACTGATTTCGTAAGAACCATTGTTTCTAAAGATAAGCGGCAGACTGCTGTTCAGGTGAACGCAGGGAGCAACTGAAACGAAGTGCAGAAGCCCCTGCGCATCCCATTCAAAATTTAATCATATATCCTGCGCCATTTTCGGCACCGCCGCCCTGGCCCGTTTTCCGGACAGGAACTGGCACCACATGGCCACCAGCGCACTGATCATCAGCACCAGATAGAAATTCAGCCCTCTTGTGACACACATGGAAGCTGTAAGATACGCCCCTGGGAATATCATGGAAAATGCAGTTTTATACATCATTTCCGTAATTCCCTGGGCTCCCGGCAGGGGCAGCATATCCACCGCAATATAAATGGCCGCCTGCAGGCTCATCACGGTAAATGCACCGGTTCCTTCCAGTCCCATCCCACGGTAAATCAGCCAGGTGAGCAGAAATACGCTGCACCGCTGTACTACGGTAAATGCCACAACCGCCGCAATTTTGCTTTTATTTTTCAGGAAAAACAGCACCGCCTCATGGTACTGGTCTGCCATCTCAATAAGTTTTTCCGTCCGTTCCCTGGAAGATTTCAGCACATGGAATTTTTTCAGGATTTTTTCTCCTCCAACCACAATCCCTTTAAAACATCCGGGACTTATCATAATAAACAGAAGGAAAACCACCAATGCTGTGTTCAGAAACAGACCCAGATAATACAGATAAAGATACTGTTTCAGATAATGTGCCAGAGGTTCATGGTAAAAAAGCAGAATTCCCACGCCCATCACCACCAGCACAAATTTATAAATCACCGCTACGGTCATCAGCACCACAGTGCTGTCTGAAACCTTATGGCCCTCTTTCTGCATATAATAGAGCTGCATGGGCTGTCCGCCGGTAGCAGAGGGAGTAATCCCGGAAAAGAAAAATCCCACAAAAGAATATTTCACACAGGTGGCCGCGCTGGTCCGGTAATTCAGGGACCTGAGAAGATAGCAAATCATAAATCCTTCCGCCGACACGAAAAATATGGCTGTTGCGGCAGCGGCACACAGATACAGCGGATCCAGGGTTTTCATGGCCCGGAATACAGCGGTCATATCATTTCCTTTGAAAATAGCGCTGACGGTCAGGGCCGCCAGCAGTAACAGCACTCCCGCACTGATTAAATTTTTACGATTCATAATATTACACTGCTCCATTCATCACATAAGATAATTTCTGCATCGCCTGACGGAAAATACCCGTCCTTGTTCCGGAATACCGGAGGCAGGATCGATTCAGTTCATGCAGGGTTCCTTCAAAAACCACATCCGTCTGTTCCAGCTCATAAAAATCCCTTGGGGTCACCAGGGAAAAGTGCTTTTCAAAAAGCCCGATTCCGTTTTCCTCCAGAATACTTGCCACAAAAGAGGAACAGGTATAGTGGTTTCTCTGATAAAAGGGTATATTACATAATAACATGGGAAGGCCGATGATACAATAATGATATTGAAATCTTTTTTCATAGCATTCCTTTAGCTGCCTGGAAATATTCTCTTTCTGCTCTCTGGTGCACTCCATGCTGACAACCCTGTATTTTGCTGTGGGAAATACCCGCTCTATTTTTCCGGCGTCCTCTTTTTCAAATCCTGCCAGCAGAGGAACCGCCGGGTTCCGCCTTCCCACACTGTAAGCCTCGTTTAATTCCTCGTCCATGGAAAGCACCACATGTATGTAATCAATTCCGATCACCTTTCGGATGATAAATGCGAATAACCCCGGTGTATCTACCAGTGCCAGATATAATTTTTCCATAACTTTCAGCCTCTTTTCTTCCTGTAATTTTCCTCTGTCATCTTCCTGTATCTCCCGCTCTTACCCCTTCGTTTCAGCCTGCCTGTTTCTTTCACTCAGTTAAACTGGTAAAATTTCTGTGCAGCTTTGTATCCTGCCAGCGTAAGCCTTGCCCCTGTTTTTCCCGGAATATAAGTAAACCCGCTGATGGTTCTGTGCCTTAAGGCACGGTATAATTTTATATTATGATTCTTTACATAATTCCAGAGCATTTCCCGCTTTTCCCAGGCCTCCGGCGTTCCAATGAGCAGAAGGTGTATGGAAGAAATGGCCATCATAATGGAAATATTCCGGGTAAGATAATCCGCAAGTCCGGGATACTCTTCCCTCACTTTCTCCAGATCCGTACAGCCGGAAACCAGCTTCGTCACCCGAATCTGCTGGTCAATCCGCTTCATCAGCACTTTTTCATTAACCGACTGGTCTTCCCTTCCCAGGAAATAATGGTACATATCCAGATTCAGATAACACAGAGACTGCACATAAGGCAGAGGCTGGTTCGCAAATATATTATCCACATAAAAGGTGTGTTTCGGCAGCTTCACCCCGGATTTTCTCAGCACTTCTGTTCGGAAAAACAGGGAGTGCATCACCAGATACTGGGAAGGACGGAATTTACGGATATCGTTCCATCCGCATATTGTATTCTCTTTTAATACGTTTTTATAACCCATCCGTCTGGTTTTTCCTTCATAAAAATGGTCATAAATATAATTGCATATAATCAAATCCACAGTGGTACCGCTTTTCTTCCACTGGTCTGTTTTTCTGAGAAGCTTCTGCAGTTCCTCCTCATCCAGCCAGTCGTCAGAATCCACCACTTTAAAATAAGTCCCGGTGGCAAGGGCAAGCCCTGCGTTGACTCCCGCCCCGTGGCCGCCGTTTTCCTGGTGTACCACTTTCACAATTTCCGGATAATTTCTGGCGTAATTGTCTGCAATCTCGCCTGTCCCGTCTGTGGAACCATCATCCACAATGATAATCTCGGCCCGTTCGTCCGCACTCAGCAGACTGTCTATACAGCGCTCCATATATTCCTCTGAATTGTAGCATGGTACGGTAAAAGTAATATCTTTCATAATGTTTCCTCTCCTGTTTCTCTCCTGTTCCTATACTATTTAACGAAAACATTCCTGGATTTTCTTCATAAAAATTCTTAATATTTCTTTAATATGAATTTCTGTTTCTATCTTACCCGGTTTCTCTTAATTCTGCATTGTGTTTATCTTACAGTTATCTTACAATTCTGTAAGACATAGCTATAATTCTCCTTGCTCATACCGGTTATATGTTGTAAAATATTGTCAGAAATATACGCAGGAGGTATCATTATATGAAAAAAATGTTCACCAGACGCCTGTTTATTTACATGCTGGCAGCGCTCCTTATCACAATCAGCGCCATTTTCATATTGCAGACTGTTATTACGCAGAAAACCAATACTTCTTCCAGCCAGGAAAAACTCCGGATGGTAAAGGAGAAAATCAGCAGCAACGAAGCGAATATTGAAAATCTTACTCAGAACCTTGGCGAAAATAATCTGGCGAAAACAAGAGCTTTTGCAGATATGCTTGTGATGGACCCTTCCATTTACGGAAATGCCGAAAAGCTGAACGAGATTAAAGACAGACTGATGGTAAATGAATTACATATTATTGATGAGGAGGGAATCATTACCAGCAGTACCATAGACAGCTATATCGGATTTGATATGAAAAGCGGCGAACAGTCCAATGCCTTTATGGTAATTGTGGATGATCCCTCCATTGAAATTGCTCAGGAACCTCAGGTCAATGTGGCAGAGGGAACCGTCAGACAGTATATCGGCGTGGCCAGAAAAGATGACAAAGGCCTGGTACAGGTGGGCGTACGCCCGGAAGTTCTGGAAAATGTACTGGCGGGAACAGAGATAAGCGAAGTTTTGAAAAACATGGACTTCGGAGAGACCGGTTATGTCTGTGCCATTGACAGAGAAACCGGAACCATAGCCGCACATCAGAATGCGGAGCTCATCGGAGCCCCTGCCGCAGACGCCGGATTCCCTTCCGCTTTTACCGGAAAGGGTAAGGCTGTCATTGACGGAACAAAGGGCTACTATGTAGCAGAGGAATACGAAGACTGGTACATCGGAACTTTTATGCCCGCCGGAGAATATTACCGGGCGCGCACAAGCCAGACCCTGGTAGTCTCTCTCAGTATGCTGCTTATTTTCGGCATATTGCTGCTGGTAATCAATCAGACCGTAGACAGCAAAATTGTTCAGGGCATTGACCGTATCAGCAGTTCCCTGAAAGAAATCGCAGAAGGAAATTTTGAAATTGTGGTAGACGAACAGGGAAATACCGAATTCGTTCAGCTCTCGGACAGTATCAATAAAATGGTGGCGGGTATTTGCCGGAATCTGCAGGAAAATGAACGATTGCTGGATCAGCAGAAAGAAGATGTGGCAAGTAACCAGAATCTCATCCAAAATGTAAAAAATGCCTGTCTGGATTTGAATCAGGTATCCGGAGAAACACTGGAACATGCAGACAACATCTATCATGGAACAGGAGAACAGGAAAAAGCTGTGGAAGATTTAAAACAGATTATGGAACAGCTTTCCCTGGAATTAAGCGACAGCGTCAATGCTTCTGCCAGCATTATGACCGCCACAGAGGAAACGGCTGAAAAAATCCTGCAGACCCAGTCCCAGATTGCCCGGTTAAAAGATTCCATGCAGAAAACCAGCGAAATGTCCATGGCAATTGAGAAAATCATCGACGAAATCAATTCCATTGCGCACCAGACCAATATGCTTTCCCTGAACGCCTCCATTGAAGCTGCCAGGGCAGGAGAACTGGGTAAGGGCTTCGCTGTGGTTGCAACACAGGTGGGAGAACTTGCCGCCAGAAGCGCACAGGCAGCCAGGGAAACAAATGAACTGATTACCAATTCCATTAATGCGGTGGAAGACGGAAAAGAAATTACGGACCAGACGGTAGCCTCTTTTGATATGGTGGTAGAAGATATTCAGAAGACAAACCGCGATATCGAACAGATTACCAACATGGTAAGGCAGAACGTGGACAGCGTTGCCCATGCGGTACAGGAAATTGAACGGATTTCCGGTGTTGTGGAAGGAAACGTGCAGATTTCCCATGATACCAAACAGGTATCTTCCCATATGGCGGATATCACCGGCAAGCTGCTGGAAATGATAGAGTAGCAAATGGGCTTCCCGCATGGTGCCGGAATATGGAACTATCCCTGGCTCTCATATATTCTGACATCATGCAGGCCCCTGCCCCCTGGCTTTCCCGTATCTGGTGCAGGTTCTCCATATGAATCCCTCCGATGGCATACACCGGAATCCGGACGCTGTCACAGACCTGGTTCAAAAATGAAATCCCCCTGGGCAAAAGGCCGGCTTTACAGTCCGTAGCAAAGACATGCCCCAGAGTAAGATAAACGGCTCCAAGATTTTCCGCCTCCCTGGCTTCTTCTGCCGAATGAACGGACACGCCGATTTCCCGTATTTCTGCAAGATTCTCCGTACCGTAATATTTCCGCAGCAGAGGCAGGGGAAGATGAATACGGGAACATCCGGTTTTTCTGGCTGCCGCAGGGTACGTATGGGGAATCAGAACCGCCCTGTCCTGATTATCTCCGAATTTTTTCCAAAGGCCTGTAAAAAATCTCACATAAGTATCTTCGTCCAGATGTTTTTCCCGGATAATCCAGACATCCGGCCCGGAACAACCGTTTCGTTCAACCCTTACTCCTGTTGCTGTTCTGTTTCCCGGAGCCACGAAAGATGCCAGATATTCCGCATATTCTTCCAGGCTTTTCGTCCCATGAAACTTCCGGTACAATTCATAATTCGAAACTCCAACCAGCTTAAACGTACACATAATCATTCATCACGGGCTGCAGGCCCATGTCCTTCATGGCAGTAACTACTTCCGGCACATTCCGGTTATCCGCAATTTCAAACTGGCTGTCTCCCTGCTCTGTCACTTCATCGGAATGGTTGCCAATTCCGGTACTGACTCCTGCTGAAATCTTAGTGGCTGTTTTCCCCGCCACGTGATTCCGAAATTCCGCCCGTTCTCTGGTGGAAATGGTCATTCCGGCAAAGGGCAGAAACAAACGATAAGCACACATAATCTGCAAAAGCTGTCTCTCACTGACCTCCGTTCCGGTATTCCATGGAGCTGCAAACCTGTGTTCCTCTGTTCCCGACAGAGAAGTGACAGGCCGAAGCCGGGGGCAGGAAAAAGAAATCTCCGCATAAGGATATTTTCGCTGAATATAATAAGCATGGAGACCTGTGGCAAAGGCGTCTTTCCGGAAATCCGAAAGGCCCAGCAGTGCACCGAAAGCCACGCCGCGCATTCCTCCCAGCAATGCCCGTTCCTGGGCATGAAAGCGGTAAGGGAACACCCGCTTATGACCGGCCGGGTGCAGTGTCTCATATTTATCTGAATCGTAAGTCTCCTGAAAAACCGTCACATAATCCGCCCCGCATTCCTGCAGATACCGGTAATCTTCTGAATTCATGGGATATACCTCAAGCCCCACCATTTTAAAGTATTTTCCTGCAATTTTACATGCTTCTCCAATATAATGTACATCGGATTTGGCCCGGCTCTCCCCCGTCAGAATCAGAATTTCTTCCAGTCCCGTTCCGGCAATAGCTGCCATTTCCTTTTCGATTTCTTCCTGATTCAGCCGCATTCTGTGAATCTGGTTCCGGCAGTTAAATCCACAGTACACACAATGATTTTCACAGTAATTGGAAATGTAAAGGGGCGTAAACAGATAAACGGAGCTGCCAAAATGCTTTTCGGTCTCTTCTGCTGCCTTCTCTGCCATCTCCTCCAGAAATTCCTCTGCTGCCGGAGATAAAAAAGCTGCAAAATCTTCCGGGGTTCTGCGCTCTGCAGCCAGCGCATGTTTTACCTCCTGGCCGGTATACCGTTCCGGCTGATAACCGGCTCTGGCTTCCATTACCTTTTCCAGAATATCTGAATCAATCTGCTCCATGCCCTCCATATATTCCATATGGCTGATTTTTTCCTGCTGATTTTCTGTCATATTTTTCTCCATTCCGAACCTCCTCTGACAGCTTTCCTGTCATATTTTTCTCCATTCCGAACCTCCTCTGACAGCTTTCCTGTCATAACTTCCTCCATTCTGAACTTTTACTTTTCAGGGCTTTCCCTCTCAATCCCGCAGAAAACCTGTCAGCGGGGAGGAAGACTCTCCTCCTGACTGGCGCACCCTGCCCAGTCCCGACAGATAAGCATCCCGCCCGGCTTCGATTGCCTTTCGGAAAGCTGCGGCCATCCGGGGAATATTTCCTGCAGTGGCAATGGCCGTATTGGCCATCACTGCCGCCGCTCCCATTTCCATTACCTCGCAGGCCTGAGAAGGCCTTCCAATCCCTGCGTCCACAATCACAGGAAGGTCGATTTCATCAATCAGAATCTGAATAAATGCTCTGGTTTCCAGCCCTTTATTAGAGCCTATGGGAGAGGCAAGAGGCATTACTGCCGCCGCTCCGGCCTGCTGCAAATCCCTGGCTGTGTTCAAATCAGGATACATATAGGGGAGTACCACAAATCCTTCTTTTGTGAGCTGTTCCGTTGCTTTTACCGTCTCCATATTATCCGGCAGCAGATATCTGGTATCTCGTATAATCTCTACTTTTACAAAATTTCCGCAGCCCAGTTCTCTGGAAAGATGTGCAATCCGCACTGCTTCCTCAGCAGTCCTGGCCCCGGAGGTGTTGGGCAGCAACGTAACCCCTTCCGGTATATAATCCAGAATATTCCCTTCTCCGGAAGAGTTGGCCCGGCGCACCGCCAGCGTAATAATCTCCGCTCCCGCCTGTTCCACTGCCGCCTGAATCAGTTCCACATTGTATTTTCCTGAGCCGAGTATAAATCTTGACTGAAATTCCTGTCCGCCTAATATCAGTTTATCGTCTTTCATTCTTTCCTCCATTCTTTCTTTCATTCTGTGCGCAGCGCCTTTTATACTGCCGAACCATGAAATGATTCCTGTACTTTTATACTTCTTCCTCTCCCAGCAGCAGACGCAGAACCATGTTGGCCTGATGGGCCGCACAGACTGCCACTCTGGAAGACATGAGACAGACATGTTCTGACAGCTCTGTCTCTCCGTCTCCGCATATGTAAAGCCGCCTCATTTTTCTTCTGGTGACAATGGAATTGGCCGAACCATATCCCGCCATGCCGGAACCTGCCACAATGACGGTTTCCGGGCATCGCTCCAGAACAGTATTGACCAGCATGGCCTTCTGTTCCGGTTTGTCAAAAGCCTCGCAGAGTATGGGATATTCCTGAAACAGAATCCCGGCTTTTTCCTCCGTGACATATTCCTGTTTTACCCTTATCTTCAGATATGGATTGATTTTTTGCAGTATTCCGGCCAGGGCTTCCGTTTTGGGCATTCCCAGGTGGGAAAGGTCATAGACCTGCCGATTCAGATTGGTCAGTTCCACCCGGTCAAAATCCACCAGAAGCAGTTCCCCCACCCCGGCTCTGGCCAGCAGAACCGCAATCTGAGAGCCAAGACCTCCAAGGCCTGCCACCGCCGCTTTGCCGCCGGAAATCTGCTCGTACATCCGGGGAGAATACCGCTCCAGCAGCGCCTGCCTGAGCTGTTCTCCGGTGACAGTTTTTCCTGTCCCGCCTTCTGTTCCGCGTCTCTTATCTCTGCTTTTATTCACAGTATATTCTTCCATCAGCCTCCTCCTACAAAATTTACAATTTCCAGCCTGTCCTCTTCCTCCAGAACAGTATGACCGTAAGACGATTTCGGGACAATTTCCCCGTTTCGCTCCACTGCAATCCGT
>Ga0137306_103202_pt1 | contig 12459 bp, 13 predicted proteins | sample Inofroosms_March_FD_97187 | JGI IMG/M metagenome (GOLD analysis project Ga0137306, IMG submission 97187) | Mouse cecal microbial communities from Vienna, Austria - N-Acetylneuraminic and N-Acetylglucosamine D2O microcosms_March | ecosystem: Host-associated > Mammals > Digestive system > Large... | reverse complement strand
ACTTCCTCGGCCCTTACCTGTCTCTCCAAAGACCAGGTGGCGGAGATGGAGCCTACGGCCTGCATCCGCTGCGGCCGCTGCGTGGCTGCGTGCCCGGAGAATCTGGTTCCCCAGAAGATGATGAGAGCGGCCAAACGCCATGACATCGATCTGTTCCAGAAGTTAAACGGCATGGAATGTGTGGAGTGCGGAAGCTGTGCATGGGGCTGCCCTGCCAGACTGCAGCTGACTCAGGCATTCAGAGAGATGCGTGTGGCCGTGAGAGCCAGCGCCAGAAAATCGTAGGAGGGGTGAAACATGAATAAATTATTAAACGTATCATCATCACCTCATGCAAGGAGCAATGTGCTGACCCAGAACCTAATGTTTGACGTAGCCATAGCCATGATTCCTGCGTCGGTGTACGGTGTGTATCAGTTCGGGTTAAAAGCATTATGTATTCTTCTGGTGACAGTGGCAGGCTGTGTTCTCAGCGAATACGTGTACGAGAGTCTCATGGGGAAACCCATTACCATTATGGATGGCAGCGCTCTGGTGACAGGCATGATCCTGGCCCTTAACATGCCTCCGGAGATCCCTCTGTGGATTCCCCTTTTAGGCGGTATTTTTGCCATCATCGTAGTAAAGCAGCTTTACGGCGGTCTGGGACAGAACTTTATGAACCCGGCTCTGGCAGCCAGATGTTTTCTTCTGATCTCCTTTGCCAATCAGATGTCCGGTTCTGCCTTCAAGCTGGACGGCGTGTCCACGGCCACCCCTCTTTCCGTCATGAAGAACGGAGGAGCCGTAGATGTGGCAGCCATGTTTGTGGGTAAGATCCCGGGAACCATCGGAGAGGTATCCGTCATCGCACTGCTTATCGGAGCCGTGTATCTCCTGGTCAGGAAAGTGATCTCTATCCGGATCCCTGCAGCATATCTGATTACCTTTGCAGTGTTTGTGTTCGTGTTCGGAGATCATACACCGGCCTTTGTGCTGGCTCATCTGTGCGGCGGCGGCCTGATCTTTGGCGCCTTCTTCATGGCGACGGATTATGTGACAAGCCCCATTACTCCTAAAGGACAGATCCTTTTCGGCATCCTCCTGGGAGTTCTCACCGGACTGTTCCGTCTCTTCGGCGGAGCGCCGGAAGGCGTGTCCTATGCCATCATCATCAGCAATCTTATGGTTCCGCTGATCGAGAAGGTGACCCTTCCCGTTGCATTTGGAAAGGAGGGCAAAAAAGCATGAGTAAAGGTGGATTTATGAAAGACGCCCTGATCCTGTTTGCCATTACAGTGGTTGCAGGAGCCTGTCTGGGAGGGGCTTACGAGATTACAAAAGGCCCTATCGAGGCTGCGGAGCTGGCGGCCAAGGAGGAGGCCTTCCGCACGGTTCTGGCTGATGCGGATTCTTTCAAGCTGGATGATTATTCTGCAGCGATCGAGAAGGCCAACACCGATGTGGCGGCTATGGGCTTTGGCAACGTACAGGTGGATGAATGCGCCACCGGTCTGGACGCTTCCGGCAGCCCTATGGGCTATGTGGTGACTGCCACCTCAGGCGACGGCTACGGCGGCAATATCACAGTGTCCATCGGTATCACCACACAAGGGGAAGTAAAAGGTATCGAATTTCTGACCATCGGAGAGACTGCAGGTCTGGGTATGAATGCAGACACTCCCGAGTGGAAAGGCCAGTTTGCGGACAAGACCGTGGAGAGCTTTACCGTAACAAAATCCGGCGCTTCGGCCGATAACGAGATCGACGCCATCGGCGGCGCCACCATTACATCCAACGCAGTCACAGGCGCGGTGAACTCGGCCCTGTATTTTGTCAACGGCTGCGTGAATCAGTAGGAGGTGGGAAGCATGAACAAATGTGTAGAACGTTTATATAACGGCATTATCAAAGAGAACCCGACCTTCGTACTGATGTTAGGTATGTGTCCGACTCTGGCCACCACCACCACTGCCATCAACGGCGTAGGTATGGGTCTCACCACGACTGCCGTACTGATCTTTTCTAACCTTATTATTTCCGCTCTGCGGAAGATTATTCCGGACAGGGTGAGGATTCCGGCTTATATTGTCATCGTGGCATCCCTGGTGACCATCGCTCAGCTGCTCCTCAAGGCATTTATCCCGGCGCTGGATAAATCCCTGGGCATCTTTATCCCTCTGATCGTGGTAAACTGTATTATCCTGGGACGTGCCGAGGCCTATGCGGCCAAGAACGGTCCTCTGGAATCCGCCTTTGACGGCATCGGCATGGGTCTGGGCTTTACTCTGGGCCTGACCTGTATCGCCGTGTTCAGAGAGCTTCTGGGTGCCGGATCCATATTCGGGATCACCATCATTCCGGAGGCCTATAAGATCTCCATCTTCGGCCTGGCTCCGGGAGCGTTCTTCGTGCTGGCAGGTCTGACCGCCCTGCAGAACAAGTTTAAGATGCCTTCCGCCACCAACGGTTTGGCACAGGAATCGGTGCTGGCCTGCGGCGGCAACTGCTCTCACTGCACCGGATCCGCATGTATGGCGAACCATGCCACTCTTGAGACCAGACGGCTTCAGGCAGAAGAGGAAGCTCTCAATGCCAAAAAGGCAGAGGTAGCTCAGAGACAGGCACAACTCAGTCAAAAACTGGACAAGAAAGATCAGTAAGGAGGAGCGTAGAAGATGAAAGAACTGATTTTAATAGTTGTAGGCGCTGCTCTGGTCAACAATATCATCCTGAGCCAGTTCCAGGGCCTGTGCCCCTTCCTTGGCGTATCCAAAAAGACGGATACGGCGGCAGGTATGGGCGTTGCGGTCATATTCGTTATTACCCTGGCAAGCTTTGTCACCAGCCTGATCTATAAGTTTGTGCTGGATCCCCTGAAGATCACTTATCTCCAGACCATCGCATTTATCCTGGTGATCGCTGCCCTGGTTCAGTTTGTGGAGATGTTCTTAAAAAAGAGTATGCCTTCCCTGTACCAGGCCCTGGGTGTGTTTCTGCCCCTGATCACCACCAACTGCGCGGTTCTGGGCGCTGCTCTGACCAATGTACAGAAGAAATACGGGATCCTGTTCAGTATATTCAACGGTCTGGGCACTGCCATCGGTTTTACGCTTGCCATCATACTGCTGGCAAGCATCCGTGAAAGCATTGAAGATAATGATATTCCTGTTAATTTTAAAGGCTCCCCGATCGTTCTGATCACTTCAGGTCTGATGGCGATCGCATTTATGGGATTTGCCGGACTTATCTGAGGAGGAGGCAGCATAATATGATGGGTTTGCTTATGGCGGCCGGCGTCATCGGTGCTATCGGTATCATTATCGGTGTTCTGCTGGGAATTGCCAGTGAGAAGTTTAAAGTAGAAGTGGACGAGAGAGAGATCCTGGTCCGTGCGGAGCTGCCGGGCAACAACTGCGGCGGCTGCGGTTTCCCGGGATGCGACGGTCTGGCCAATGCCATCGCCGCAGGTACGGCTCCGGTCAGCGGCTGCCCCGTAGGCGGCGCTGCAGTGGCGGATAAGATCGCCGCTATCATGGGCGTGGAAAGCGGCGCTTCCGTGAAAAAGGTGGCGTTTGTAAAATGTAAGGGAACCTGTGACAAGACCAGAGTACAGTATAATTATTACGGCATGGACGACTGCCGCAAGGTGTCGGTGGTTCCCGGCGCCGGAGAGAAGGCCTGCGTCTACGGCTGTATGGGTTACGGCTCCTGTGTGAAGGCCTGCGATTTTGACGCTATCCATGTGGTAGACGGCGTGGCCGTGGTGGATAAGGAGAAATGTGTGGCCTGCGGCAAGTGTGTGCAGACCTGCCCCAACCATCTGATCGAACTGGTGCCTTACGATGCAAAATATCTGGTCCAGTGTTCTTCCCACGACAAGGGCAAAGACGTGAAGGCCAAATGCGACAGCGGCTGTATCGGCTGTACTCTGTGTACGAAGCAGTGTGAGTCCGATGCCATCCATATGGATAATAATGTGGCGGTTATTGATTATGAAAAGTGTACCAATTGCGGCAAATGTGCCGCCAAGTGCCCTGTGAAGGTAATTCAGGGCTGATGTGCCTTTTATAAAAGCAGGACAGATGCCTTCCGGATGGTCTGCGGTACCCCAGGGAGGCATTTGTTTTTGCATTGCGAAGAAACAGTCTCTGTGACAGAGCCGGTCAGAGACTGAAAAGGGGATGCAGGACAGGAGGAAAAGATGAAGCATTGGATGAAGATGCTGACAATGTTATGTATGGCAGTGGTGCTGATCGCCTGCGGCAAGACCGTGGAAGAGCAGATCGCAGAGCAGATGGACCTGGGCGAGAGATACCTGGAAGAGATGAAATATGAGGAAGCCATTGTGGCGTTTCAGAAGGTTATTGAGCTGGATGACAAGAATGTGGAAGCTTACCTGGGCCTGAGCCAGGCCTATGTGGCTCTGGGCGATACAGAGCAGGCACTGACGGTTCTGGAGACCGGATATGAGAAGACTCAGGATCAGCGAATCCAGGAAAAGCTGGACGAGTTGAGAGAGATGCTGGGCATAAACGGATCAGGATCCGGAACAGACGCTGACGGCTCCGGAGGCGGCGGAACCTCCGACGGCCAGACGGGATCTGACGGCAGTCAGGGCGGCGAGTCGGGAAACGGTGAGAACCCGGCCGGCGGCCCGGAGTCAGACGGCCAGGCGGGTTCCGGCGGCGAGACGGGGACCGAGAGTCAGCCGGAAGACGAGACAGGCGTTTCTCCGGCGGATGAGGAGTTCCTGACGAATCTTGTAGAAGAGATGGAAGAAATCTTAAATGACGAAGACGGCGGTGACAGCGGTGAAAACGGCGGCAGCGACGAGGGCGGCGAAGATGTCTATGAGCAACTGGAACGTTATCGGCCGCAGATGAGAGGTGACGAGCCTATAGTCATCATGATAGACGATGATACAGGCATAGGAGTGTACAGAACCAGGGGGGCTTCCCTGATGATCTACTACGGAGGTTATGTGGACGGCAAGAGACACGGCCGGGGAGTCTGGATGGGCAACTGGAGCAGTGCAAAGTACAGGGCCGTGGGCCAGTGGGCGGACGATGCTCCCAACGGAGAGCAGGTAGAACGAGTGGAGATGGATATCCAGACTCAGATTCTCGAAGGCCAGGTGACAGACGGATCCTGGCAGGGACCTGTCCGCCTTACCATTATAGATAAGGTGGGCTCGGGGTACACTTACGAATTCGTAGGCTCCATGACCGACAGCCGCTGGGATGTCATCAGGGACGATGTCTGGCCGGATAATGTGGTTATAGCCGAGGATGAGACCAATCTTCCCTTCTTCGTTGTGGGAACCCAGGGAGTACCGGATCCCTACGGAGTTTATAAGATGAATGTGACAGAATACAGTGGCAGTCTTGACTATCAGCGTGGCATCGTAGGTTTTGCGGATGACAGGAGAGCAGCCAACCTCTATAACTGCGGTATGGCATGCAAGTGATCCGTCCGGGTATGTGAGATCTTTCGGAAGGCAGAAACCGAACATAAAAGAGGACGCCAAAGCAGATACAAAAGATCTGCTTCGGCGTCCTTTTTGCCGGGAGATTCCGACTTATTCTTCTTCTCCCACGATCTTGGCGATCATCAGATTGGGAAGGCAGACGATCATCTCCCCGGAGCGGTTGATTTTTCCCTGATGGATGCATACCTTGTCGGGACAGGTGGCATCCTTGATCCAGGCCTCTCCGCCTTCGATGACAAGCGTGTTGGTACCGCGGTTATAACCGTTGATGACAAATTCGCCATCCTTGCTCAGATCCAGTTCTTCCACCACCACGCCGTCCACGCTCACCTCAACGACGATGGGCGGCTCCCGGTTCATGATCCGGTTGCCGATATAGAATCCTGCGGCTGCGACCACAAGGCCGATGGCCAGCAGGAGATCACGCAGAGCTGTTTTATCTTTCATCTTCCTGATTCTCCTTGTCTGGGGTTTTCGGTTCAGGATACAGGTTTTTGAGCCGATTGGCTATATTATACTAGAAAGGGCGGGGGATTGCAAGAAGTTCATGATGGGATTGAAATAAGGCTAAAGCTGTGATATGATTTTCCGTAACAGACCATTGTTGCTGTTATAGAATATTGCCGACTTAACCGGAGGGATTATCAGATGGAAATAGAGAAGCTGAATGCTCGGAATTTTAAAATCTTTGAAGAACTGGATCTGGATTTGCAGGGGAAAAGCACAGTAATATTCGGCATAAACGGAACCGGAAAATCGACTATATTAGCGATTATCAACTATCTGTTCCGTGTATGGATTAATCGTCTGAATCCCTCTCAGGGAAAGGCATATGGAGATTTTAACAGCGATATCGTGAGAATCGGCGCCTCTGAATGCACGATTAGTGCGACCGTGAAAATGGACGATTCTCCACATAAATTGGTCAGGCAGTATCGGAGACAGAAATCAGGGATGCCGAAAAAGCAGCAAACTTATGATAAGAAGCTATATGATGTTTTCTGTGAAGACTTCGAAAGATCATTTTTGGAACCGGAATACAGCGCCATGCCGATTTTTGTCAATTATGGGACCAACCGATCTGTTTTGGATATTCCACTCCGAATTCGCAGCAAACATGAATTCAGTATCATTTCTGCTCTTGAAAGATCCATCGAAAATGAATTGGATTTTCGCACATTTTTTGAGTGGTTTCGGAATCAGGAAGACCTGGAAAATGAATTAAAGCTGGAGATGGATAATTCTGCTTACGAAGACAGAATGCTGAGTTGTGTACGCAGAGCCATAGAATCCATGCTTGGTGATGTGGAGGGACTGAAGGTCCGGAGAAATCCCCTGTGTATGAAGGTAAAGAAGGGTGGCAGAGACATCCGTGTAGATCAATTGTCAGATGGAGAAAAATGTACGCTGGCATTGTTTGGGGATCTGGCGCGGAGGATTGCCATTGCCAATCAGCACAGAGAAAACCCATTAGAGGGAACAGGTATTGTCTTGATTGATGAGATTGAGCTGCATATGCATCCAGGCTGGCAGCGCAGAGTACTTGGGGTTCTGGCAAATACATTTCCCAATATACAGTTTATTGTAACAACCCATTCTCCTCAGGTGTTGGGAGAAGCTGATGACAGATACAGGATTATATGTCTAAGTCAGCAGGAAACCGGAAGTACTCTCAAAATAGTTGAAAGAATGGATGGATTTGACAGCAACTATATTTTGGAAGAGTATATGAATACTACGTCAAAGAATCAAAAGGTTAAGGACCTTATACGTTTAATCAACATGTCAATTTTGGAAAAAGATTTTAAAGAGGCAGAAAGCAGGATCAACGTTCTCAAAGAAATAGCAGGAGATACGGATCAGGAGGTAATATTGGCAGAAGGATACCTCAGAAGAAGAAAAGGAGAGCAATGATAAAGATTACGAAAGAAGGGGAACCGGATTTTTGGACGAATTTTAAACGAAAGAATCCGGAAGTAAATTATTATCAGCTCAGTAATTCTGAAGCTGGTATACAGGTCAGAAAAAAACTGAGAGATTATCTGGTAAAAGAGCAGTATCGTATCTGCTGTTATTGCTGTAGAAGAATTGACATGAATAATTCCCTGAATGAGCATGTTCGTCCAAAGGATCTTTATCCTAATGAAACCATGGACTATGATAATATTCTGGCCTCCTGTTCAAAGGACGAAAAAACCTGTGGACCCCAAAAAGATAATGATTATGATGAAAAAATGTTTGTATCACCATTGGAAGAAGATTGTGAAAAACATTTTGCTTTTTTCCCTAATGGTGATATTGTAGGACTTACAGACAGAGGAGAATATACAATAAAAATATTGGGATTGGATTCATACAAATTGAAGCAGGCAAGAGCAGCAGTGTATCAGAACTGTCAATATTGTGATGAGACTTCACTGAAATGGTATTTGGAAGTGCATGATGGAGCAAAAGAGCCGTTTTTGGATGTAATTCAGTATTATGTGAATTCTAACAGTTTTTAACCAAAGATTTTCCATATCTTCTTGAAAATACGTCTGATTTGTGGTATTATTTCTATAACAGAAAATCTTCTGTTAAGGTACTGATATGTACTGTCTGTTGTTCGCATAAAAGTATTTTTCTACGGCAGGGTGCCGAGGACTCCTGATACTTAAAAATACGGATATTCGCAGAGGCAGCAGAGTCTGCGGTATGATGGGGTGTGAGGATGAAAGAGGGGGATCGCTTTGCAGGGCTGGATGGCCTGCGTGCAGTTTTCTGCGTGGGGATTGTGATCTATCATGTAAATGAGGTGTTTCATTCGCCGTTTTCCCGATGGCTGGGACCGATTTACCGCTATGGGGGATATTTCGGCAACTACATGTTTTTTATGTTAAGCGGTTTGCTGACGGCATACCATTATAAAAGGCAGGTGACGGGAAACGAGTGTAGAGCGGTTCCGTTTATGGCGAGACGTATTCTGAAGATCTACCCACTGTATGCTCTTTCCAACCTTGCCATGGTGTGTCTGTCGATTTATAAAAGCGGATCGGTTGACATAAAAAGGCTGTGTATGACGTTTCTGATGATGTCAAGCGGCTGGTTTGGCGAGGATGTGCCATATAACCATGCGGCGTGGTTTCTATGTGTTCTGATACTGTGTTACTTCCTGTACTATCTGACAGGAAGGTTTTCTGAGCGCTACCCGGATCTGTATCTTCCTGCGTGTATCTGCCTGGCTGCCGCCGGCGCCGTGTTGGAAGTAAAAAACTGGGATTTTCCTTTTCTGTATTCTGTCAACGGGGAAGGGTACATGAATTTCTTTGTGGGAGTGCTTCTCGCGGAACTGCTGATGAAGTCTGTCGTAAAGAGAAAAGCCGTCGCCGTCGTCTGCGGTGTCACCCTGGGAGTATTGGCGGCAGCTGCCTGGCTGTGGGGGCTGGAGGCGCTTCCCGGCGATGTGCGGTGGAGTATTACGGCAGTGTGCGCCGCCCTCATCTGCCTGACCCTTTCCAGAGATGGCCGCAGAGGCATCCTCACCCTGACACCGGTTCAGATGATGGGAAGATGCAGTCTCTCTGTATATCTGTGGCACGTGCCTGTTGTGTGGTGGTTCCTTGTTATGGAAGATATGGCAGGTGTTTCCTCTGTGGACGGTCGGCTTAATTTTATGATTTATTTCCTTATTTTGATCGTTCTGTCGGTTTTATCCCGGCATTATCTGGAGAAAAAGAATCGTCTGTGGAAGATGTGGCAGGACAGATATTCAAAAAACGTTACATTTTTATCCACAGATGAACAAAAATAACAAATTTTCCCAAAAGTGTAACATTGCAGTTGAATTTTGCTAACAGATATACTATAATTATTTAAAACTCTTTTACGAATTACCTAAGAAAAGTACTACCAGGGAAGGGAGACAGGACTTGTGGCCCACAGAATAAGAAAGAGCTGTGATTATTTGATGAGTCATAACATCATGATATTGCTGTTTCTCACTCTGATCGTCTTAAGCTTCAGCAGTATCGGGGATACGGCTGTGGCGGGAATGATAGGGCTCGCTCTATGTATGGCTGGTTGCGTTCAGGGGGCTGTGACTGTGGATCTGTGGGTGCTGGTGCCGATGCTGATCTATGATCTGTTCAGCCTAGCGTCCTCCTGGTCGGCTTACGGAACGATTACGAAAGGCTTTGCCGGGACTCAGATCATATTTACCGTGATCTATCTCGCTATGGCTTATCTGGACCAGAGAGCAGAAGTGTCTGAGGCGGCTCTGTGCCGGCTGGATCGGCTGTACGGCGATACTGGGAACTCTTCAGTTTGTGCGGCAGGCACAGGCCGGGACAGTATACAGGCTGGGGGGGATTCTGGGAGCACCTAATGCATTTGGCATTTTTCTGGTAACAGGCTGGTTTGCTCTTCTGGCCTGTGAACCTGAAGGCTTTCTGGAGCACATAGAACCCTTTGTGCTGACGGCGCTGGCGCTGACTCTGTCCATGGGAAGTTTTGTATCCATGGCAGTTGGTATTTTCGCCGCATTCTTATATAAGAAAAGAAAGGCCTCCTGGAAGGAGACATTCGGTTATCTCTGCTGCATACTGGCCAGAGCCAGCGTGGGTGTGGGGATCGGGATCCTGATGTATATCGCGGCAAGGAGAACGAAGGCTCCCTGGCTGTGCGTCCCCATATTTCTGTATCTGACGGCGATGGCGGTAAACTGGAAGAAATTTGTAAGTTTTCTCCGGGATTATTTGACGGCGGCCAAAGGAATAGCCGGATTCGGACTCGTCGTGGCAGCGGCAGCGGTTCTGATACGTCCCAGCGCGGCGGCAACTTTTGCGGAGAGGCTGAGGATGATGAGAAACGGACTCGGGTATCTCTGGATGGAACCGTTGCTTGGGGTAGGACCTTACCAGTGGAGAGCCCTGAATCTCTACGACGGCGATACTTATTTTAATACCTGGATTATCCATAATCTGTTTATTCATATAGGAGTGGAACTGGGCCTTGTGGCCTTGACTGCGGTGATTTTCATCGCGATACGTCATTTTGTGAAGAAAGGGGATGAGATGATCAAGTGCGGGTCGGCGGCATTCTGCGTCCACAATCTGATGGATACAGGCTTCTTCTTCGAATCTATCCCGGCGCTGGTCTTTATGACGGTGAGCAGCCCAAGAAGCGGCGGCAGACGGATCAGTGACAGGGCGGCGAGGCTTATATTCTGTATCTGCGGAGCCGTATTCGCGTATCATCTGTTCCATCCGAAGGGCTGAGGAGGAGGAAACATGAATGGAAAAAGCCAAACCAGAGATTACAGGGGTATATGGATCCTTTTATGGACATTCTGTGCTCTGGCCGGGGTGGTTCTGGCCGCCTGGCTGATCTCGGATGCCGGGATTCCGGATATTGTGGACCGGCAGCTTACAGAGGAGGAGCGGACTAAAGTCATCAGCCGCAACAGCCCGTTAATTGACTATATCTATCTGTCGCCCATGGCGGATTTTCCAAGGAAGGAACCGATCAGGAAGATCACCATTCATCATATGGCGGACACTATCAGCCTGGAACGGCTGGGTGAGGTATTTGCAGAGCAGGACCGGCGGGCATCCGCCAACTATGCTGTCGATATCGAGGGAGGGATCGCACTTTATGTGGAAGAAAGAAACAGGGCCTGGACCTCCAGCAGCCCGGAGAACGATCATCAGGCAGTTACTATCGAGGTGGCTAATGACGAGACTGGCGGAGACTGGCATGTCAGCGACGAATCCTATGAGGCGCTGATCGAGTTGTGCACTGATATCTGTAGACGCAACGGTATCCAGGAACTGATTTATACTGGTGACGCTGAGGGGAATCTTACGACCCACAAGATGTTCAAGGCGGATACCATATGTCCGGGGCCCTATCTGGAGAGCCGGATGAGTGAGATCGCCGAGACGGTAAACAGGCGGCTGCAGGAGATGGATTGACTGTAAGATATAGAGGAGGGATAAGAGATGAAGTTTGCCGAAAAAGCAAAAAGAATGGTCCGCGCAGGTACCCTGCTGTTTATGTTCATTTTGACATTTGGGATGATTACTACTTATGCGGATGGTTTTTTCAACATTAAGAGTGATGACTATGGAGAAAAGGACGGGAGATCTGTATATTCCTCAGTTTATGGTGAGTTAGTGATCACTAAAGAGTGGAAGCCAGATGTTCCAAAGGATAAAGATAGCATTACTATCTCGTTTTGTCAGGCAGGAGGTGTCAGGCAAAGCTTTATAGCTACTCCGGGGGATGCATGGAAGTATTCGTATAAGTACGAAAATGAGCCGGTTCCAGAAGATAAAAAGCTTCCATCAGGTGATGATATCTGGCTGGAAGAACTGGGAGGAGACGGGTATATTCCTTCTTATAAGATCACAGTTGAAAAGATGTATGATCTTGAGTACGATAACGACTCTCAGACATTTGATCTTCTCCAGGATGACGATTTTATTGAATCCGCAGACACAAAAACGGAGGGAACCCCTTCCGATTCCCAAAAAAGAGATCCTGACAATCTGCCTGAAACAGACAATAATGTTTTAGAGACAGAAGGCGGGGAAGGATCCGTATTGGAGAGCAGCGCTGTTTTGGAGGAGATGACATCTGAGAACGATCCTGCCAGCAGTACAGTTGCGGAGGGAACAACATCTGAGAGCAATACGGAGGCAGATGAAAATACAGAGGATACAACCCAAGAGAGCAGTACGGAAGCAGATGAAAATACAGAAGATACAACTCAGGAGAGCAATACAGCTGTAGACGAGATAACATCTGAGAAGAACGATGAAGCAGAGAAAAATACAGAAGAGACGATTTTGGGAAACAGTACAATTCCGGAGAATACAATACCTGAGAACGGAGATGTAGTTTCTCATCGGAGAAACGGGATCATATACATCGGATCTGTTTGGCGGGAGGTCAATCCCATAACACAGAACGCAGATACCAGCATTACAGAAGAGATAAATACAGATAAG
>Ga0137306_103197_pt1 | contig 12464 bp, 15 predicted proteins | sample Inofroosms_March_FD_97187 | JGI IMG/M metagenome (GOLD analysis project Ga0137306, IMG submission 97187) | Mouse cecal microbial communities from Vienna, Austria - N-Acetylneuraminic and N-Acetylglucosamine D2O microcosms_March | ecosystem: Host-associated > Mammals > Digestive system > Large... | reverse complement strand
ATAATATTTTTCGTGAAACATTATGCAGGAACATCATGCAACTTCCCATATTTTTTTCCTTCTATAAGTAATAGAGACAAAAAATTTTATATATAAGAACTATTCAGCAAATACAACAGAAGGAGTTGATTCATATGAAAAAAACCATTTTAGCTGCATTATTGTCATCTGGCATGTCCTTGGGCCTGCTGTTAGATGGCTGCTCAAACGCCAATCCTGCCGTTTCCATACCAAAAAACAATCCTGCCGCTTCTTACCTCCCAGCTGAAGCACACACACTCGCAGATGAGGATACAGCCCCACGGCAGAATGCAGTGTGCACTCTGCCGCTCAATTCCGAAGCCACAATAGTCGAACAGGACGGACCCTATGGAAAAATATCCCTTTCCATTCCCGGGGGATGGCGTTATGAAACCTGTCCCATGGACAGTGAAAAACTAACAAACGGGCTATATGGCATCCGCTTTTATCCGGAAGACGCAGCAGAGGGCTATATTGACCTTTTCTATATTGACTCTTTTGGCGTCTGCGGGACAGGACTTATCGAAGAGACAGCGACCATCGCCAAAAGCCCGGTCATCATCGGCACCTATGACAATCACGCGTACTGGGACTTTATATCCTTCCAGGGTGATTATTCCGGCATCGTCGCCCTCACAAACGGCACAGAAAACTGGTGGGAATCTTACGATGAACAGGTGATGGAAATTCTTGGCACACTTTCCTATGACGCTTCCACAAAAGAGGGTGGCGCATACATTCACGCTCCCGAATCCGAAGCAGACAAAATCGGACTGCGATTCGAGCTGAAAAAAATAACCCCGACAGGCGCGACACTGGTGTTTCACCAATATGATGAGAAAGCGCCAACAGGCGAACTGGAATATGGGGATGCTTTTGTGCTGGAGGTTTTGAAAAATGACCAGTGGGAAGAAGTTCCTGCCACTTTGAGCGAGTATGCATTCAACGCCATCGCATACACCATCCCCAGCCGGGATTCTTCCGAACGGGAGCTGGACTGGGAATGGTTATATGGGGCGCTTGAACCCGGAAACTACAGAATGAAAAAAGAAATCATGGATTTTAGGGCAAGCGGAGATTTTGACAAATATACCGTCTATGCACAGTTTATTTTGAACTAAAACAGGTATCGCAGCTCACGATGCGTTCATGTCATTTTTCAAAAGCTGGTATGCCGCAGCCGCAAGCGGAACCCCCAGCAGCATGCCGCCAACTCCGATGACACCACCGCCAACGGTCACGGCGGCAAGCACCCATACGCCCGGCAAGCCGATCGACGAACCGACCACGCGGGGATAAATAAGATTGCCTTCCAGCTGCTGCAAAGCCACCAGGAACACAATAAATATAATTGCCTTTACAGGAGAAATCGTAAAAATCATAAATGCACCGACAATCGCACCAATATAGGCACCTGCAATCGGAATGAGCGCCGTAAAGCCTACCAGGCAGCCAATCATCGCAGCATATGGCAGCCGCAGCAGCAGCATGCCACCTATACAGAGCAGTCCGAGAATCACTGCCTCGGTACACTGTCCCACGATAAAGCTGTGAAACGACTTGTTCAGGACATCCAAAACATAGTAAAACTTTTTCGTCACCTTCTCCGGCAGATACCGCGCAAACAGCCGCCGGAACTGTCCGCCCAGTTTTTCCTTGCCAACCAGCAGATAAATGGCAAAGACCAGACCGACTGTCAGGGTAACGACCGTCGAAAATACAGAGGAAATAATACTTGTAGCCGCTCCCATTACACCGCCGAGGCCATTGAGCAGAATGTTGATGACTTTTGTGAATGTCTCCTGCCAGTCTGTCTCACTGCCCTGAAACACGCTGTTCTCGGCTGCCAGAAGTGCGCTAATCTGCAGGTTGTCCTCCATCCAGACAGCAATGTTATCCAAAACGCCCGGCAATTCTTCCAGCAGGATTTGCAGACATCCAATCAGCTCTGGCACAATCATCTGCACAATCAGCACGGCAATCAGAAAAATACACAAAAATGCAAGCACCATGCAAATCGGACGGCACAGTTTTTTTGCCGTTTCCTTTTTGCACTTTGGTTCCACATGGCGCTCCAGAAAGCGCATCGGGATATTGACGACATACGCGATGGCACAGCCCCATAACAGCGGCTTCGCCGCACCGAGCGCCACGCCTGCCAGACCTGTAAAAGCCGTCCAGTAATGTATCGCCAGAAACAATAAGCCTGCTGTGACTCCCGCCCGCAGGCAGGTTTTCCATCTCAACTCCATATCATCCACCTCATATTTTGCCATATATTCCTTTGTCAAAAATGACCATTTTCTCAATTATACCAGAATCGATGGAAACTGCAAGAATCTTCTCAATTCTTTCGTACTTTCTCAATGATACAGCTGTGCGGTTTCTCCCGATTGTCTTTCGCATAGCTGATACCGACAAGCAGGATTTCGCCTGCATAATTTTCAAACGCCTGCGTGTACTGCCTGTCCTTAATCTGCCGTATCGCCGCACTGACACTTCTGTCATATTTCAGTTCCACCACAAGCGCCGGCTTGTTCGCGTGCGGCAGCGGCAGAAATACAGCGTCTGCAAAACCCTTTCCCGACGGAAACTCGCGTATCAGCTTATAATCCTTTCCCGCACTGTAATAGGCAAGCCCAATCGCACTTCCGAGTGCGTTTTCATCGTTGTATGACAATATTGATGCCACCTCCATATGTGCCTTGTCGAGTTCAGCCGCAACGCTGTCCGCCTCTCCTCTTAACGTATCCTCCAACAGTTTTTCGGATGCTTTTCATACACTCATGGCATTCTTAAATTCACCGCTCCCGCATCACACAATCCCACTCGCCAATCAGAAACACAAACCTTTTCTTCGTCCTTACATAGATTTTCTCGAGTGCCTCTGCCAGAACCGTAATGTGCCCCGAAAACAAGTCTCCATATGTTTCCCGGAGCTCCTCCATGACATGCTGCTCAAGATATGCTGTCACTTCCTGCACCATGAATCTATTATATGGGAGGTGCGGGGAATTAACAAGCGGAATCTTGATTTGTGACAGCCTTTTCAATGATGTCCATGTGACTTGGAATGTCCGTTCTGGTGTCCTTTTGACGGATTCCCCCCTGTCGTATTTTTTCCATTGTGCCCCTGGCAGGTCTTTATCCGGTTCTGGATTTCCCCCATTGACATCCCATGGCAGTCCTCCACGGTGATGTCGTCATCATACTGTGCCAGCTCGAGAAAAGCCCGGTATTTTCCAAAGGACATCTCATGCTGGTGCGCTTCCTTCATGCAGGCCGTATCACTGCTGTAGGTCAGTGCATCGAGTGCCTGAAAGCTGTCGTTTGCCTGAATCTGTTCCAGCATCGCATCGGAATGCTCAGAGACCACCGTCACCACCAGCTGCGAATCCCGACTTAGAAAACGGCTGTAATAAGCGTCCTGCAGTAATCGGTCAATCGCCTGCAAATAGGATATATTCTTCAGCGGGACATGCTGCAGGATATCCTGTCCGTCTGCATTGTAGCCTGTTACGGACACCACCCTGTCAAAGCGGTTGACTGCAAGCTCAATGGAAGGATTCACATCAATACTGATGTATGATACAGGTCTGCGATACACAGAATAACCGCCCATCCCAGCCAGAAAAAAGATACAGATTACAGCCACGGCATACTGCAGGATGGCATGTGGTTTTTGCCGGGAAGCAGAACGGTTTTGGCTTACCCGCCGTGCCTCCAGATACCGCAGGGTATTCTGCTTCATCACCTCTGTCGCTTTTATGTTTTCCATGCTTTTCTGTATTTTATTCTGCGCGCTGCTCATAACCAGTCACCTCCTAACCTTTCCCGCAGGATATCTTTTGCCCTGGAAAGCCATGTATAGACCGTGTTCTCCTTTTTTCCTAAGATCCTTGCAATCTCCACTGCCGTGTATCCCTCATAATAAAAAAGATAAATTACATCACGATATTTTTCCGGCAGTTTTAAGACAGTCTCCAAAACCTCTTTCGACGGATTGTCCAGCTCTGTACTCTCTTCTGCCAGTGCGTCAAGTGAAACCCATTTTCTGCGTGACAGGGCGCGCAGCCAGTCGGTGCAGGCATTGATGGTCACGCGCGCAAACCAGGCCTTCTCGTGCTCCATGCTCTCAAAGGTACCTTCATACAGTAAATATTTCATATATACATTCTGGAATACATCTTCTGTGTCATGTCTGTTCTTGAGATGTACGAAACATATCCGCCGTACCATATCCGCATAAGCATCCATGACACGGTTCATATCCTCTGTGCTTTTCAAAAGTTTTCCCCCTCATATGCCATGACAACCGCATCTTTGCCTCCCCAGTCGAAGACCCCGCCATTTTCGGCAGGGTCTTTTATCCGGCAGACGCAATTCCCTCAATATTATCCGCCCTAATGATGATGGCCTCCATGGTGTCCTGTCCCGCCATAATAATAAGTCTCCGTATGGTGCACCGTTCCGTCACAGTCTACCCCGAGACTGCACACACCGTCCACATCACAGCTTCCGTCTGCATAGCAGGACGTTGCGGTATGATGCACCGTTCCGTCACAAGCTGCCCCGAGAATACATACACCGTCCACATCACAGCTTCCGTCTGCATAGCATACAGGTGCAGGATTTTGCACAACTGTTCTGTGCGATCTTCCGTGATGGGCAAATGCCACATTGGATGTGCTCCCTGCCACAACTGCTGCCAAAGCCACGACTGCTGCTATTTTTGTTACATTATTACGCATGATCTTTTCCTCCGTTTTGAAAATGCAGGCGTTTTACGCGCGCTTTTGAATTGATTTCCTGTTTCATACGTAATACGCTCCGACGATGTCAATCCTTTCACTTTTTAACAAAATTTTTTATGCAGCATCAGTCCCCGCCACATGTACTGACGGTCGAAAAGACTGACCGCCAGTATAAAGTTATGCATACAGCCACATAAGAAAATCTGCCGCTTCGTGGCTGCGGCTGTCTACTCACGGCAGATTTTATCTGTCGTGAATATAACTATATTATATGATGGGGGCTGCTCATGAGCAAGTAAAATAATCATTTAATTAATTGCCAGCCCTGCGCTTGCGTATCCTGCTACTGTATTGACCAAAGTCAGTCCGCTTGCAGTTGCCGAGAATACAAGCATTAATCTTGTCTGTGCTGTTACCGGAATATTCAGTCCGGTGAGGGCACCGTTTAACAAGGTGCCAACGGATATGGCTCCGGTAAGTGACGGTGTCAGGCTAATCAGTGTTCCTGCAATCGGGGTAAACACATTGTTTGGCGTTGCCGACTGGTAAATCTGCGCATTTACTGTCACGGTGGAACCTATCAAAGAAAGTGCTACTGTTGTGCTGAAAAACGCGCTGAATGCAGTAATTATGCCAGCCCGCGGAACCTGAAATGCAAAGTTGGAAAGTGTTCCGCTGGCATTTGTGATGTCAATGGAGGTACCCAGCAGTGTCAGTCCCTGTGCGCTGTTTCCAAATCCCACAAAGGCAGGAAGTCCCGCAAGTCCTCCAGCGATTGTTGTCACGGAAATCGGAAGCCCTGATGCGAACGGAATAATCGCTCCTGTACCAGCAACTCCGGTTGCTCCCGTTGCTCCTGTCGCTCCATCTGCCCCTGTTGCTCCCGTTGCTCCTGTCACTCCATCTGCTCCGGTTGCCCCGATTGCTCCTGTCGCTCCCATTGCTCCGTCTGCCCCGGTTGCTCCTGTTGCTCCATCTGCTCCGGTTGCCCCGGTTGCTCCTGTCGCTCCCATTGCTCCGTCTGCCCCGGTTGCTCCTGTTGCTCCGGTCGCTCCGGTTGCTCCATCTGCCCCGGTTGCCCCGGTCGCTCCGGTTGCTCCGTCTGCCCCGGTTGCCCCGGTCGCTCCGGTTGCTCCGTCTGCCCCGGTCGCTCCGGTTGCTCCGTCTGCCCCGGTTGCCCCGGTTGCTCCGGTCGCTCCCGTCGCCCCGGTTGCTCCGGTGTCTCCAGGACAGCCTTTTGGGCCTTGTGGGCCAATCGGACCTGTCACGCCCTGGATTCCCTGCGGTCCTGTCACACCCTGTGGCCCCATTGAACCGGTTGGCCCTGTTGCTCCTGTTGGTCCCGGAATTCCCCTTGGTCCCTGTGGGCCAATATCACCTTGCGGACCAAGCGGGCCGACAGGTCCTTGCGGTCCGGCAGGTCCCTGCGGTCCCGCATCACCCTTCGGTCCTTCACAACCCGGGTCGCCTTTTGGACCGACATCACCGCGCACTCCCTGGATTCCCTGGATTCCCTGAGGTCCTGCATACCCTCTTGGACCCGGGCAACCTCTTGGACCAGTGTTTCCAGTCGGTCCTACCGGACCTGTATTGCCCCGCGGGCCTCTTGCGCCAGGCGCACCGGGAATTCCCTGCGAACCCATGGGTCCTGGATCGCCCCTGTCACCCTTTGGACCGGGACAGCCGGTATCACCTTTTACCCCCTGTGGACCCATGGGTCCTGGATCACCCTTCGGTCCTGCCGGACCTCGTTCACAGCATTGGGGACTGCATGGATTCTGACAACAGTTACAATAATTACTTTGATTCAAGAAAACACATCCTTCCTGTGTATTTTTAAAAATACCTGAAAAGTATCTTTATCTACAATTACTTTATGTCACATTAAAAAGAAGGTTACATTTTGTCGAATTTGTCATTTCCTGTCGAATTATTTTTCAGACTGTCAAAATACTGTTTATTATATAGGTATGCCTTGGAATACGGCTTGCAGGCTCCGGCTCTCTCATTGTACTCCTCCGCCTTTTGCCGCTCCCCTAGCCTGTCATGGCATACGCACAACTGTAGCAGAGGAACATAATCGTAACAGTCCGGCAGCATAAACCCGCCGGCATATTCATTTTTTGGCGTGTTCAGCGCCGTCTCATACCAGTAGACTGCGTTTCGGATATTTCCATGCTCCAAAAAATATTTCCCGATGTCACAGCACAGTTCTGCCCTTGGCAGGTCAAAACTCATGCTGCGCAAAAGTGTGAACAACGCAGTCTCCTCCTGCCCCAGATGCTGATAGCAGGAAGCGCAGACCACACACGCCTCTATTTTATTTTCCACCCATCCCTCCGCCGAGTTAAGAAACGCTTCCAGCACAGAGACAGCTTCCTTGTATTGTTTATGGTAATACAGTTCCCGTCCATAATAGTACTGCTGCCGCGGCTCCAAAACCTTTCCTTCGGCAATTATTTTGTGATATATCTTCAGGTTCCTGTCAGGATTCCCGGCGCCTATTTTTTTGTGGCTGACTGCGATATCCGAATACACGGTTTTACCGTTTGGAGGAATGACCTCATGAACTGCGCCAACCCAGCGGTACTGCGCGCAGTTTCTGACCCATCTCTCCCTGAAATAGGAAAATGAGGGTCTGCCTGACTCGTCAAATGCCGTATGATACTTCATCATTACAATATCCACATCCGGCGCAAGCGACTGCTTTAGCTGCAAAAATTTGTCCCGCTCCGCCGCCTCAAGGACATCATCGGCGTCCATCCACATACAGTATTCCATGGTTGCCCTCGAAAACGAATCATTTCTGGCATCCGCAAAGTCGTCCTTCCATTGGTAGGAAAAAACCTTTGAGGTATATTTTGACGCAATTTCCACCGTCCGGTCATCCGAACCCGTATCCACGATTATTATTTCATCCATAAGCCCTGCCACACTGTCGAGACAGCGTGCAAGGTGAAGCTCCTCATTTTTCACAATCATGCAAAGACTTATTGTCGGCATCTCTTTCCTCCTCCTTTACTGGTTAACGATATAGTTTTTGTATGCTCAGATTCATATTGATTTTGGCGGCGCCTGCTGATGAATGCCACTCGAAAAAAAGCGTGGTACCGGCTGGTATCTCGACAATAAAATATCTTGACAACACTAGCATCTCCTTTCTTTTTGCCGCCTCCGCATATGCGCTGTACAAGGTCTGCCTGCTGTCGTTCCATACTGGCGTCAGCCGGATGCAGCCGTGGCGTTTCAAGACTGCGGATAAAAAATAGCTGATGACATAATAACCTGGCGTCAGCGTGACGCAGCAGTTACTGTTTAACACAATATTCTGCGTGACATCAGGTATCTGCGCCCTGAGCGGAAGACTGGCGCTCTCCGGCACAACCAGCTCCTGCCCCATAAAAGACGCAAAAATACTGTTTTGCGGATATCCTGGCGGTCCCGCCGGTCCGCGTGCACCCGGCTCTCCCCTCGGTCCCTGCGGTCCTGTGGCGCCCTGTGGTCCCTGTGGTCCTGTGACGCCCTGCGGTCCTGTTTCCCCACGCTCCCCAGGACACCCCGGCGGTCCTGGTTCTCCCCTTGGTCCCATCGGTCCAATGTCACCGCGTTCTCCCCTCGGTCCCTGCGATCCGATGCAGCCGAAATCCCCCATGGATTGTGTCAGACCAATGTCACCGCATTCTCCCCCTGATTCCATCAGCCCCACCGCACCGCACTCATTTCCCGGTTCCATCTCCCTGCATACTCCGCAGCCATTCGATTCATGACAGCAGGGAGCAGCGTATTCCCCTGATTCCACTGGTATTGCAGTGTTTGTCTCATCCATCATAAAATCGCGAGAACGCTGTACCGCCTTCGGATGCCCGCTTCCGTTCAGCATCCTCACACCGAACAGGTTCGGGGGCTGGAACATCCAGTTCATGTTAAAATTATTCAATGAAAACCACCTCATTCATATAAAATATTACAGAACTAAATCATACTAAATTATATGCAGTGGAAAAAATTGGGTTTTAAACCAAATTTGGACACCCATGTGCAATCGAGTAGGGAAGACTTTTCCTACTTGCCGCGCGCCCCATGCGCCGCTTCTGCGGCATACTTCCTCTGCATGGGGCTGCGCATAAAAAAGACACCTTTCCGAAGTCTTACTCGGAAAGATGTCACTAACTCAATTCACCGCCCGCAGCCGCTCCACGATGCTCTGCCGTTCCAGGTTCCTGAAACACAAATATGGAATCACAAGCGCGGTCACAATCAGTACCGGCGTGCAGCAGACAAGCGGAAACAGGGTAAAGCGGAAGGTGGAATATCCGTCTGCTGCCGTCACCATTGCACGCAGAAGGACTCCGACTGCGAGCGCGCCCAGTATATAGGCTGCAAGCAGTGTCAGCCCTGCATAGCAAAGTCCCTCAAAGGTCAGCATCTGCCGCAGCTGCCGTTTGGTCATGCCGACACTCTGAATCATGGCAAACTCCCGCCTGCGCGCTATGATTGCCGTCACCATGCTGTTGACAAAGTTCAGCACCCCGACAAGCGCTATGATGATGCTGACTGCATATCCCATCACGGACGAAGCGCGTGTCTGCGCCTCATACTGCGCGATCATTGTCTGCCGCGATACCACGTTCATCCCGGCAGCCTCCCCCTGCTGGTACCGTTTAATCAGTGCCTGCGCATCCTCCATCGCCTCATCTGTGACATTAAAATAGAATTTCCGCAAGTTGCTTCCCTGCCACATCTCTGTAAAAACATCTGCCGGCAGTACAAGCGGAAGGTCAAAGGCTAACGAATCCCGCCCTGACACCATCGGACGCAATGGGCTTAAAACTGCCATCACCTCAAATTCACGCCCCGCAACCAGAACCTTCTCACCTACGGCATGGGTCGGAACCACGCCTCCCGGCGCCATAGACGGACCGATTGCCAGACAGTACTTTCCCGTTGCAAAGAGTGCTGCGTCAAAGGCACCGTCAAGAAGGTAGCCGGGGCAAAAGACCAGCACCGCGGTCACCTTCTCAATTGCCTTCCCGACATGGAATACAAAAATGTAAAGAAAAAATCCCGCCATAACCCCAAACAGACCATATGGGTCATTGGAATAAATGAAAGAGGTTACAAGAACCGTAATTGCGCAAACTCCCGCAATCCGCAAAATCCAGTTCTTCCGCATCGGAAGAAAGGCACAAATCATGCACAGAAAAACACATACATATCCATAAGCCAGCAGGTCACTGCAGATTTCCATAAGACGAATCTTAACAAATCCCCCCAATACTCCGCAAGCTGCTCCATAAACTGCCTGCGCTTAGGCTGGCTGATTGGGATTGTCTCCCCGGTAACCAGTGTAATCTCCAGCTTTTTGACTCCTTTCACAAAAAAAAATTCACGATGTAACTGGTATGGCAGCGCACAAATCCATGCGGTGCCAGCTCCTGCTACAATTCCTTCATACTCCTGTAGCAGATAATGTTCTCCTGCTCCGTGTGCAAAAGCAGATTGCGGTTGATAATGTAATTTGCCGCCTGATACTTGTAGCCCTCCAGCGCACACTGCGTGAGGGTCGTCAAAAAAATAATTCCCACCTTTTCATCCATCTGCCGGATTCGCTCCGCCGTGCGCAGGCCATTCACCATCTTCATCTGAATATCAAGGAAAATCAAGTCGATTGTCGTGTCATAATGCGCCGTCAGCTCCATGCCGTCATAGAACACGCTCACCTTGATTTCCTCCCCCGTGTCCGCGGCGTACCGGTTTACCAGTTCCGTTAAATATGTGACAAAATCTTTTTCATCATCACAGATTGCTATATGTAGCATACTATCGTTTTCCATCTATTGGTACAAATAAGATTTTCATAACTTGATACTGGATGGTCAGTCTTTTTGACCGTCGGTATCAATCAGGCACAGCTGCTGATACTTTTGTGGAAACTCCTGCAAATAGCGAAAACAGGCATCCACATCATGCACGATGCCATTGTGTCCGCACGTTTCCCGAAACAGCGCCATCAGCTCCCGGTCGCGGTCGCTTGGCAGTTCATACGCATGTCCGTATTTTTTGCGGTACCGCTCTTTCAATCCGGGGAAATGCCTGTCCAGCGCCGCATAAAAATACTCCCTGTCACCGTCACGCAGTGTCACACCCATGCCAAAGCAAATGATTCCATACACCTTTGCCTGGATACAGTATGACAAAATGCCCTCAATGTTTTCCCTCGTGTCATTGATAAACGGAAGGATTGGCGACAGCCACACGACAGTCGGAATATTGTGCTCATGAAGCACCTTCAGGGCTTTAACACGCTCCTTAGTCGTGCACACATTCGGCTCGAGTATTTTACACAGCGTTTCGTCATACGTTGTCAGTGTCATCTGCACAACACATTTTGCTTTTCTGTTAATGCGCTCGAGCACATCCAAATCACGCAGAATCCGGTCTGATTTTGTCTGGATTGCCACACCATATTCATATAAATCAATGATTTCGAGGCATCTTCTCGTAAGCTTTAACGTCTCCTCACAGTGCATATATGGATCACACATCGCCCCCGTACCAATCATGCACTTTTTGCGCTTGGCGCGCAGCGCCTTCTCTAAAAGCTCTGGCGCATTCTGCTTGACTTCAATGTCCTCAAAGTCATGTGTAAAGCCATAACAGTTACTCCTGCTGTCACAGTAAATGCAGCCGTGTGTGCACCCCCTGTATAAGTTCATGCCGTTCTTTGCGGACAAAATGCCCTTTGCGTCAACAAAATGCATGCGGAGTCTGCCTCCTTTTAAAATTTCTTTGCTATTTTTAGCCTAAAGTGGTAGTATATTTTAGGGCATCGTCTGTTGTATATTATGAAGCAAGTTATTCAGCAGGCCGCCCTGATATAAAATTCAGAAATGAGGATATGCTCTTGAAAACAAAAGATTACAATAGGGGGCTGCGCCATGGGGTTGCCGTTGGGCTGGGTTACTTTGCCGTTTCCTTTGCATTTGGAATGGAAGCTGTCACCAAAGGATTAAGCATCTTTCAGGCAGTCCTGATATCGCTGACTAACGTAACCTCCGCAGGACAGTTCTCAGGACTTGGCATCATCGCCGCAGGCGGCACCTATATTGAGATTGCCCTGACACAGCTGGTCATCAACCTGCGCTACTGCCTGATGTCATTTTCCCTCGCCCAGAAGCTGGACCGCTCCACACCAAGCTGGCACAGATACCTTATGGCTTACAGTGTGACAGATGAAATCTTCGCGCTGGATGCAAGCCTGGGCGGCTCCCTGAAGCCTGCCTACCACTATGGCATTACAAGCGTCGCCGTCCCCGGGTGGGTTCTGGGGACACTTGCAGGCGCGATATCGGGAAATATCCTGCCCGCCTTTGTCATCAGTGCCCTGGGCATCGCCATCTATGGAATGTTTCTCGCCATCATCATTCCGCCAGCGAGACAAAACAGAGCAATTTTGACCGTTATCCTGACTGCCATGGGCGTGAGCTTTTTGTTCTCTGTCCTCCCAGTGCTCAGCAAAGTCTCCTCGGGCTTTGTCATCATTATCACGACGGTCGCCGTCGCAGGCATTGCCGCATGGCTGAAACCAATTCCAGAAGAAGAAAGCAAAGGAGACGATTAATATGGCACACAACGTTTATCTCTATATCCTTGTCATGGCAGGCGTGACTTACCTGATTCGTATGCTCC
>Ga0137306_103195_pt1 | contig 12468 bp, 9 predicted proteins | sample Inofroosms_March_FD_97187 | JGI IMG/M metagenome (GOLD analysis project Ga0137306, IMG submission 97187) | Mouse cecal microbial communities from Vienna, Austria - N-Acetylneuraminic and N-Acetylglucosamine D2O microcosms_March | ecosystem: Host-associated > Mammals > Digestive system > Large... | reverse complement strand
CTGCCTGATCGCCCTTGCCGTCCTGGATGGTAATGTTTTCTTTCTTAAAGCCTAAATCTTCGGTTAAGTATCTTTCCAGTTCGGTACGATATAAGGTCATGAAGTTATCATCAAACTTATAGATGGAAATACCAACCGTTACGTTGGAAGCATCAAAATTGCTGGTAGCTTCCGCTACCTGCTCAGCGGTGGTTTCTGCTGCTTCTTCTGCTGCTGTGGTTTCTGCCGGAGCTTCGGTTTCTGCCGGAGCTTCGGTTTCTGCCTCAGCAGCGGTTGTTGCTGCTGTGGTTTCCGGAGCTGCTGTGGTTTCTGCACTTCCGCCGCCGCAGGCTGCCATGGAAAGCACCATCGTGGAAGCTAATCCAACTGCCATAACCTTCTTAAATAATTTCATGTAAATCTCCTCCCTTTTATGGAAATATTTTTATCGACTGGCATCTTTGCCATGCCGATGGTGCTATTATATCTTATTTTTATGCATATTTCCATATGTTTTTTTTAGAAATTTTATTAAATTTCTTTGGTTTTTCCTCTTTTTTCTACTTTTTTCGATGATTTTCTTCTATCTTATGGCAGTTCTTAACAAAAGAGGCAGTGAACTATAGTTATTCCCGCAAAAGTTCTTTTTGGCTGCTCCAGTAATACTTTTCATCGACGAAATCCAGAGATTCTCCCGGGTTTTCCCCGCAGGCCAGGGAGGCGGCGATAGTAAAGATCGCATGGGCATACTCGGTTCGGTCGCTCTGCACCGTTCCTAAAAGTTTTCCTTTTTCCAGCCCCTGAACTCCCTGGGGGGTTCCGTCAATCCCTACAATATTTATTTTTTCGGTTATTCCCATCCGCTCAATGGCGTCGGCAGCGCCCAGGGCCATATCGTCATTATTGCTGATAATCAGTTCAATCTCCCCGGGAAATTCCTCCAGCCACTGCTGCGTCAGGGCAGATGCCTGGCTTCGCTCCCAGTTGGCAATTCCTCCGGTCAGCTTTTCTAAGGGAACTTTCCCGTCTTTAATCGTCTGCACCGACCATTCTGTGCGAATCAGGGAATCCTGATGGCTGCTTTCCCCTTCAAGAAGAACATAATTAACCTTCCCATCTCCATTAATATCAATACTTAAAGGGTCTTTTTTATAGGCATCAACCACTATCTTTCCCTGCAGTACCGCCGATTCTTTTGCATCTGCCCCTACATAGTAGACTTGTTCCCACAGGTGCATATCCTCCTCTACCGGTTCGCGGTTAAAAAAGACCACCGGGACATCTGCAGCCCGTGCCGCTTCGATGATTCCGGCAGCCATGGATCGATCGACGGCATTGACACACAGGGCATCATAGCCTAAAGAAATCATCCGCTCCACCTGGCTGTTTTGGGTATTCTGGTTTTCTTTGGCGTCTTCGATATTGAGCACCACCTTAATCCCTGTTTCCTGCTCATATTGCTTCGCCTGTTCTTCTAAGGCTAAGCGTATGGTGCTGATAAAGGTATCATCTCCGCGATAGAGAAAAATCCCTATCCTTATCGATGTTTTTTCCGGATCTTTCTGACTTTTCTTCCCCTGCATCAAGATAAAGCTGCCTGCAAGCAATCCGATGACAGCGATAAACACTCCCCATCCCATTATCCGTTTCACTTCTACATCCATCCTCCATTTCTGCAGCATTGCCGCTGTTTGCCCGTACACAGCAGCAGGCATGACATTAATCAATAGGATACAGCATTTTTTCATAGATTGGGTTGCGAAGTTCTTCTCTGGTAATATAATAGCTTTCCATAATCAGTTCTTCTCTCTCACTATATCCCCCGGTAATCACGGCCACGGCTTTTTCAATGCTTAAATAGCCTTCGTCAAACCGGTTATGTGCCACCAAGCCCCGGATAATTCCCTTATCTAAGAAATTCAACAGCCGGGTAGTATCTCCGATTCCATAGAGGGCACGGATGTTTTCCTGATAAACGGTGCTGTCCTCCATAACCTTTGCTGCCATTTCCAGGCTGTTTTTATCCAGGGCAATCAGCACGGATTCCTGTTTTTGCGGATATACGGTGTTCTCAATTAAGCTTCGGCAGTCTTCTGGTGAATTGATGGTACATAAAATCGTGTTGTAGGCTTTTGCATCTGCGGCAAGTTCGTGACGGATTCCATCATAGATTTCCCGGGCATAGCCATAATCTAATCCCTCCGTAAGCAAATAGACCGGAAGTTCTTTCGGGTTTTCCCGGGCGGCCTTTCCCAAAAGCCGTCCGGCCTCCTGGTAATCTATGGATACCCCCGCCATCACCTGCGAAGCGGGCAGGATGTGTCCTAATATCACCAGCGGACTGTTTAACACCATCTCTTCCAGACCGATTCCTGCCTCTTCCGGTTTTGCCGGAGAGAGGATAACGGCTCTTGCTCCGTCGCTCATTTCCCGGGAAATCAGCTGAAGCTGCTGCTCCTGATCATGGGACTGGTAGAGGGTAATAAAATTTAAATCGACATGGAATTCTTCTGCTGCCCGATCCATTCCCTTGCGCAGTTTTTCATAGTCTTCATCGGAAGTTTCTTCAACAATCACCGAAATCGGGAGAATTTCTGTCTTTTTATCGTGCAGGATAAGGTTGGTGGAAGACAGCAGGTATAAAAAAATCAGTACAATACAAAATCCGCCGATAAACAGCTTGTTTTTAGGATTCATCACCTTTTTTTCCTCCCCCCCTTTTTTTCATCTCCTCTGCGGTAAGTTCATCATAAAAAACAACCGGAAGGTGAATGTAAATTCTGGTGCCTTCATCGGGTTCGGAATCAATCTCTAAGCCATAATCTTCCCCGAAATAAAGCCGAATCCGCTCATTGACATTTCTAACACCAATCCCGGAGCCTCTGCTGGAAGGTACATGAGAAGTATCGGTAAGAAGGCGTTCTACCTGTTCAGGACACATGCCAAGCCCATTATCCTCAATGGAAAACAGCAGTTCATCGCCCTTTTTGGATGCCCGGATAAGAATTTCCCCGTCCCCGTCCATAAATTCCATGCCGTGATAAATTGCGTTCTCCACCAGCGGCTGAAGCATCAGCTTCAGGCTTGCCATCTCCAGCACATCGTCGTCGGCCTGAATCTGGTAGGTGAATTTATTTTTAAAGCGCATATGCTGGATCATCAGATAGTTGCGCACATGTTCAAGTTCATCGCTCACCCGGATAATGCTCTTTCCCCGGCTTAAACTGATGCGGAAAAACCGCGCCAGAGCCGTCACCACCTTTACGGCCTCGGATTTTTGCTCATTTTCAATCATCCAGACAATAATATCCAAGGTATTGTATAAGAAATGAGGATTAATCTGGGACTGCAAGGTATCAAACTCGCTCTTTCGCTTCGACTCATGCTCCGCTACAATATCCTTCATTAACACCTGAATTTGCTGAGCCATCGAAGTGATGGAACGCCCCAGGTGCTGGATTTCATAACTTCCTTTAATGGAAATTTCCGCTTCCAGGTTGCCGTCCTCCAGTTCACCCACGGAATTTTCCAGTTCATGGATAGGGTTGGTAATCCGGGAGGAAATATAGTAATTGATTAAAACCAGGAGGAATAAAATCAGTAAAATCACAAACACGATAAACAGCCGGGTTTTTACGCCGCTGAACGAAATCCCCTTGGCCGGAGTTATGCCCACCAGCTTCCAGCCGGTATAGCCGACGGTTTTTACCGTAACAAAACGTTTTTCTCCCTGAAAGATTTCTTCATGGATGCCGTCCCTCCAGTTGACCGTTTCCCGGTGGTTTTCCTGTACCCGTCCGGAATCAATCAGTTGATTTTTGGGGTGATAAATCAACTTCCCGTCATCGCCAATCAGGTAGATGTAGCCTGCATTTCCCAAGGCAACACTGTTTAAAAGCTGTTCTAAGCTGCTGTAGCGGATGTCCAAAAGCAGAACGCCCTGGGAAACATAGGCTCCCTGTGTGATTTCCACGGCCCGGGATACGGAAATCACCCAGTGATACTGCCCTTCGGCGTTATCAAAAATATACTGTACATGGGGAAGGGAAAAATGAAGGTTTTCGGTCTTTTTTAAGGTTTCCTGAAACCATTCTTCCTGCGTCACATCCAAATCCGTCTTTAGCCGTGCTGCCGGAACGGCTTTTAAAAGTTCACCTTCCCGGGAAAACAGGGCAATATTTTCCAGGGAATCCACGTTGCTGTCATAGAGCAGCTTCATCTGACTGCCGATGGAGGGTTCGGAAATATCCGTATTTTTTACAACACTGTAATAAATCGCGTCCGAAAGCTTCATCATCCCGCGCAGATAAGAATCCACCGAGCGGCTCACCTGGTTCATTAAAATCTGATTTTCTTTCTGTACCTCATCCGTAAGCTGATCTGAAAAACGGGTGTACAGAGAAAATCCGATAATGATGATGGCAACTAAGGCCGTGATGGTAAAATAAATAAAGATGGAATAGCGGATACTGCCTTCCCCCAGCCGGGCGGTCTGGCGCTTTATCCAGTGACAGGCTCTTTTTTTTGACGATTTAACGCTATTCATGACAAATTTCTCATTCTTTCTTCTCCGTTTGGGAGGTTCTGTACTTCGTCGGCGACACACCAAAACGTTTTTTAAAAACATAGCTGAAATAATTTTGTTCCTGATATCCTACCTTTGCGGCAATAACATAGGTTTTATCATTGGTCATGCGCAGAAGCTCCACGGCCTGGTTTAAGCGCACTTCGGTCAGATAAGCCGTGTACGCCTGCCCGGTTTCTTTTTTAAACATAGTAGAAAAATACGCCGGACTCATATGGAGATGGCGGCAGAGTTTTTCTACGGAAAGTTCGGGATCAGAATAATTTTCCTGGATATAGCGCTTGGCTTCCTGGATAATCCGCTGCATGGAAGTTTCCCGATCCTGGCTCATCTGTTCATAGATTTGCAGACAGGCGTCCAAAAGCCATTTGCCAAAAACCTCTTCTTTTACGATTTTTGTCATGCTTTCCGGATAGCCCTCGCGCCCGAAAATCTCCGGCAGATCCAAATCATACTGCTGCACCAGGCGAATAATACTGTTGATAATGCTGATTCGGTAAACCTGCTGCTGACTGGCATGAACCTTTGCCCCGCCAATTCGCTCTAAGATTTCTTCTACGGTTTTTTGGATGTGGAGTGAAGGGCCGAATTTCACCGCAGAAAAAAGCTGCGCCTCATCCTGGCTTTCCCAGAGAAGCTTTCCTTTTTTCATCGGTTCCACGTCATAAATATAGATAACCCCACCTGTACCGACCATGGCTTTATAGCCCAGAGCATCCACGGCCGACTGATAAGAAACGGAGATATCCATTAAACTTGTACATCCCTTGCCGATACCAACGGTGATGGGAACTTCAAGTACCCGTTTAATCTCCTTGCAGACATCACCCATAACCGTGATAAACCCGGTCTGGCTGTTCGTTTCGTCAATCGCCGCGATTAACACCTGCTTGCCTTCCATGGAAGCGGTAAATAAAAGAATACGGAAGCTTCCCCGCAGCATTTCTTTAAGCATCTGTAATATCGAAATCGGAATTAAGTCTTTTTCTTTGTGAAAGGAAAGCCCATCTTCCCGGTTAATTTCCCCGTGTTCAATGTCAATCGCCGCAACCACCCATTTTTTTGCGCCCAAAATATCCAGGGCATACTGCCGGAGTTTTTCCTCGGCTTCTTTATGCGGAACCGGACGGCGGATTAAATCATTCAGGAAATGTTCACGGATAATGGGAAGACTTTGCCGGTAATTCTCCCGAAGAAGATTCACATCCCTCCTTTGGGCAATTTCCTCATCCAGATTGCTTTTGATTTTCAGCAAAATCGCCGTGAGTTCTTCCACATTTACCGGTTTTAAAATATATTCAATAACATTGAATTTAATGGCCTGCTTGGCATATTCAAAATCATCAAAGCCGGAAAAGATCACCATTTTAATCGAAGGATATTTTTCACGGATTTTCCCTGCCAGGGTCAGGCCATCCATATAGGGCATTTTGATATCTGTAAGCACCACATCCGGTTCAAGGAGTTCAATCTTTTCCAAAGCCTCCTGCCCGTTTTCCGCATCGCCCACAACCTTAAAACCCGCAGCCTGCCAGTTGATTTTTTTAATAATACTTTTTCGAACCTCTTCCTCGTCATCTACCAGGATAATCCGATATAAATTCATCCTCTTTACTCCTCTGTTCACAGGATTTATGCATCTGCCAGTACACGCAGCAGGCAGTCGTTTTCTTTTTTTGTTTTTATTCCCACCCGATAATAACTTTTATCCAGCCCTTCAAAATCCGCACAGGAACGAAGGAGCAGTTTTTCCTTTAGACAATGCTGATAAAGCATTCCCTCTTCGGCCCCTTCCCGCAGATCCCGGAAAAAAAGATAGTTGGCCCGGGAAGGATAAACCAGAAACCCAAGACGGGAAAGTCCTTTACAAAGCTGTTCTCTTCCTTCCCGAACAATGGTTTTTGTCTTTAGCAGATAATCGCTTTCCTTTAATGCGGCAATTCCCGCCATCTGTGCCGGAACCGAAACACTCCATGGCTGACGGACGGACGAAATGTTCTGCATAAACCGGGGGGCTGTACTCAGCCCGTAACCCAGCCGCAGTCCCGCCATACCGTAAATCTTCGTGAAAGCTTTAACGATAATCATGTGAGGAAATCGGCAGAGCAGAGGAAGAAGGGAATTTTCAGGAAACGGGGAATTCTTGTTTTCTTCTTCCCTATTTTCTTCTTCCAGAAAATCCATAAAACATTCATCTACCACCAGCCAGATACCCTCTTCTTCGGCAAATGCCGCTAAAACTTCCATGGCCTTTCGCCCGATAACAAAGCCCGTGGGGTTATTCGGGTTGCAGAGAAAAAGGATTTCGGGAGGGGTTTTCTGTTCAATTCTTTTTTTTGCTTCCCGGATAAGCTTCATCACATCGATGGCAAATCCTTCTTCCCTGGTAAACGGCACCGAAAAAACCCGGCATCCAAAAGCATTCAGCGCCTGTCTGTACTCTGAAAATGTAGGTGCAGGCAGAAGCGCATAATGAGGCTGCAGGGCAAAAATAAGCTGGTAAATCAAATCTGCTGCCCCATTGGCACAGACAATCATCTCTTCATCGATCTGGTAATGCGCGGCTAATGCTGCCCTTAGCCGGCGGCACTGGATGTCCGGGTAAAGACCGCAATACTCCGCCGACTGACGAACCGCTTCCTTTACGCTTTCCGGCGGGCCTAAAGGATTAACATTCACGGAAAAATCCAAAAAAATATCCCGGCTGTAGATATCGCCGCCATGACGGATACCGGTCAACATCCTTCCTCCTTGCACTGATACAAAAGTGCATTGACAATCGCCGCAGCTACGTTGCTTCCGCCCTTCCTTCCGGCGGCCACAATACAGGGAACATCCTTTCGCCGTAAAATCAATTCCTTCGCCGCGGCCACGTTGACAAAGCCCACCGGCGCAGCGATAATCAGCGCAGGAGAAATCTTTCCCTCATCCATCAGAGTATTTAAACGAATCAGTGCGGTTGGTGCATTGCCTATAGCAAAAATTACTTTCTCTGTTCCAAAAAGACGCACGGCCTTTTCCATACTGGCAGCGGCCCGGGTACAGCCTCGTTTTTTCGCCTCCTGCGCTACATCCTCATCCGCCATAAAGCAGTAAATCTCGATCGCGTGCGCAGCGGCTTTTGCTTTGTTGATTCCCGATTTTGCCATGTTGGTATCGGTAACGATAACGGCTCCCCGGGCAAGGGCTTCAAACGCTTTTTCTACAGCGCCCGGGGAAAAATACAGGTTTTTCGCATAATCAAAATCAGCCGTCGTATGGATGGCCCGCTTGACAATCTCCTCTGTTCCAGGCAAAAGCACAAGCCCTCTCTCGTGCAGTTCTTGGTCAATCTGCGCAAAACTTCTGGCTTCAATTTCGGCAGGAAGAAGGTCTTCGATAAAAAGAGATTCATTTGCCGAATGGTTTTTGATTTCCTGCTTCTTTTCACCTTCCAGGATAAGATATATTTTTTCCATATCCAAATGACGGCGCAAAATATCCGCCAGATGATTATACTGCCCTTCCCGGTAAGCCTGATAATCAAATCCTTCCAAATCCAGCGGGTACATTCCTTTTTGCTTTCGCAGGGCATTAACAATGGTTCCCGCAATTTCTGCCCGGTCAAAAATCCCGTGCGTATAGCAGCCATAGATATTCCCGCGGCTCCACCCGTCTTCGTGCATCTTTTTTGATGATGTGTGAAGAGGGAGAAGATAAGAAAAGGGCCTGCAGATTTCCAGCCTTCCCCGGAAAAAACGGGCGGTATCTGCCGGGCCGTTTTCCCGGTCAATCCAGGTATTTCCCATATGAATCTCGTAGCCGGAGAAAGACTTTCCGGATAATTCTTCAAAAATCCCCTCCGCCTGCGAAAAAGCCCCTTCGACCTGGTTTCTTGTTTTTTCCTGAGAAAATATGGTTTTTGTGGGGAAAAGTCCCATGCCGGGAATACTTCCTTTTGCCTGTCCTTCCACACCATAAGGATCTTCGAGGATTTCTCCCATCATCTGATACCCGCCGCAGATGCCCCAAACGGCTGTTCCCTGATTAGAGAGTGCCAGAACCGCCTGCTCCAGCCCGTTTTGGCGCATCCACAGTAAATCCGAAATCGTATTCTTTGTTCCCGGAAGAATAAGCAGATCCGGCGTCCCTAAGTCCTTTGCCTGACGCACATAGTAAAGGTTCACCCCCGGAATACAGGAAAATATAGAAAAATCGGTAAAATTAGAAATTTTAGGAAAACGAATAACCGCTATATCGATTTGATGTAAAGATTCACTTTTCTGATTCAGCCGTTCACTCAAGCTGTCTTCATCATCAAGATCAATATCCATAAAAGGAATCACACCGGTTACAGGAATCCGGCACAGCTTTTCAATCTGCCGGATTCCCGGTTCAAGGATAGAAGCATCACCACGGAACTTATTCATCACCAAACCTTTTATCCTCTGCTTATCCTCTTTCGGCAGAAGTTCAACCGTCCCATAAAGCTGGGCAAACACGCCGCCCCGGTCGATATCTCCCACCAAAAGCACAGGAGCATCCGCCATCCGGGCAATGCCCATGTTGACAATATCCTCCTGCATTAAATTAATTTCCGCCGGGCTTCCTGCCCCTTCGATAACGATAATATCATATTCCCGGGCCAGGGATTGATAGGCACGTTCAACCAGAGGAAACAAGCTCTTTTTATAAGCAAAATACTCCTTCGCCGGCATTGTCCCAACCGAAATTCCTTCCACAATAACCTGCGAACCCATATCGGTTGTCGGCTTTAACAAGATCGGATTCATCTGCACGGTCGGTTTAATCCCGGCAGCCTCCGCCTGCATCACCTGTGCCCGGCCCATTTCTCGTCCGTCGGCGGTAATATAGGAATTTAATGCCATATTCTGCGCCTTAAAAGGAGCTACCCGATAACCATCCTGCATAAAAATCCGGCATAATCCCGCCGCAAGCAGACTTTTCCCCGCATTAGACATGGTTCCCTGTATCATTATTGCTTTTGCCATGGATTTTCTTCCTTTTTACTCTATTATTCTTCGTACAACTGTTATTCTAAGCATAATCTTTATTCTTTGTACCATTTTTATTCTAAGCTATAGTCTTTATTCTTCGTACCAATTACTCTTCGTTCTTATATAATGCATAATAATCAGAATCCATATTTTCCATCATCTGTCCGAACCATAGTTTGGCATCATCAAGTGCCCGGTTATAAATGATTGGCGCAAGTTTTTCTTCAAATAATTCCATTAGATGCATCTGCTCAATCATCCCAATCTCTTCACCGCGCACATCCAGATAAAACGCCTTGATTTCCTCCTGCATCTTCTCTTTTTGTCTGTCGGAAAGCTTTATCTGCGGCAGTTTTCTTGTCTTTTTCACGATCACTTCTCCTTTGCATATTCTCCACGCAGGTTAAACGCATGATTCATCGGCCCGCTGCCCTTTCCCAGGTCCAGACCATCGACCAAAGCATCGGTGAGATACTCCTTCGCCCGTGCAATCGACGTCGGCATATCACAGCCCTTTGCGAGGTTTGCGGCAATAGCGCTGGACAACGTGCAGCCAGTTCCATGGGTGTTTGGATTATCAATTCTTTTTCCCATAAACCAGCGGGATGTGCCGTTTTGATAAAAGAAATCATTGGCATCGTTAATCCTGTGTCCGCCCTTTAATAAAACGGCACAGCCGTAAGCTTCACTAATGCAGCGGGCAGCGGCTTCCATCTCCTGAACATTGCCGATTTTTCTGCCGGATAATACCTCGGCTTCAGGGATGTTTGGAGTTACTATGGCAGCTAAAGGCATTAATTCTTTCTTTAATGCAGCAATGGCATCTTCACTAATCAGACGATCCCCGCTGGTTGCCACCATAACCGGGTCAAGAACGATTTTTTCTGCCTGATATTTCCGAAGCCGTTCGGCAATTACAGCAATCAGCGGACAGGAAAATACCATGCCAATCTTTACAGCATCCGGCACAATATCCTCAAAAACCGCATCGATTTGCTGAGCGAGAAATTCCGGTTCTACCTCTGCAATGCTCTTTACCCCCATGGTATTTTGTGCCACCAAGGCTGTAACCACACTCATAGCAAATACACCATTCATCGTCATTGCCTTTAAATCTGCCTGAATCCCTGCCCCTCCGGTGGGATCAGTCCCGGCAATGGATAATGCCGTTTTCATCACTTTTCTGGTCATGATCTGCTCCTTTTGTTCCTTTGCTTTTATCGGACAGTTTCCTTGTTTTTATTGGATAAATTTCTTGTTTTTATCCGACAGTTTCCTTGTTTTTATTGGGTAAATTTCTTGCTTTTATCCGACAGTTTCCTTGTTTTATCGAATAATTTCCTTGCCGTTATCTTATATTTTAGGTTCAGTGCGTTTAAATCGTTCAACCATTTCTTTTGCTGTCCCCCGCAATTTTCGGCACCTTTCTTCAATATTCTCCGCAGAAAAAATTGCCGAAACCAGGGCTACGCCATCCACACCGCTTCCGGCAAGTTCCATAATATTTCCCTGATTCATTCCCCCGATAGCCACAACCGGGACATCCACAGCATTGCAGATAGACTGCAGGGTTTCTATCGGCATCCGGCTTACATTGGTTTTTGTTGTCGTAGAAAAAACCGCTCCCACGCCAAGATAGTCAGCCCCGCAGGCAACGGCTCTTTTTGCCTCATCGACGGTATGTACAGATACGCCAAGAATCATCCCTTCACCAACCAGACGGCGCACATCACCTGCCTCCATATCTTCCTGACCCACATGAATTCCATCCGCATGACAGGCCATGGCGATGTTTACATTGTCATTAATGATCAGCGGAACATGATAGTGCTGGCAGAGTTTTTTTATGTCCATCGCTTCCTGAAGAAATGTTTCCTCATCCAGATTCTTTTCCCGAAGCTGTACGCAGGTTACACCGCCCTTTAACGCCTTTTCCACTTGTGTATACAGACTTTCTTTCCCGGTCCACGCCCTGTCCGTTACGGCGTATAAGAGCATGATTTCTTTTGCACATTTCATATTTTGTACCTTTCTTTTATTATTTTTTGTTTATGCGATTTCAGCTATCTTCGTACACCTCATATCGGGCTTCTTTTTCTAATCTTTCCGGCGTTAAATGGTACATGGCATCGATAATATAATTCCGGTAGGAAGCATTGCCGTCCATTTCACTCAATCGCCGGCAGCCAATCTCCCCGCACACACCCATCGCACACACAGCCGCAGCTGCGGCTTCCAGAGGCATGTTTGGATTTGCTGCAGCAAAAGCCGCCGTCAGCGCAGAAAGCTGACATCCGGTGCCCGTGACCAAACGCATCATCGGATGACCATTGCGGATACAATATGCTTTTTCCTGATCTGCGACAATATCTATCGCGCCGCTAATCGCCACAACCGCCCCCAGCTTTCGGGCAGCCGCCTGAGCAAACAGTACAGCTTCTGCCAGATTTTCTTCGGTTATCTGATCGGAAATATCGGCATCAACCCCTCTGGTTTTTCCGCCTTCCATGCTGCCTTCATTGCTGGTTTTTCCGTCTTTCGTGCTGCCTTCATTGCTGCTTTTTTCTTCATTTTTTATGCCGCTTATCAGGACTTTCATCTCGGAAATATTGGCGCGGATTACGGAGAAGGAAACCTCCTTTATCAGCCGCAATGCCGTTTCTGTCCGCAGCTTCGACGCTCCGATGCCCACTGGGTCAAGAATCACAGGATGTCCCAGTTCATTTGCCCGTTTCCCTGCCGACAGCATGGAAGAAATCTTATTTTGATTAAGCGTGCCAAGATTAATCGTAAGCCCGTGGCAAAGACCGGTAATCTCTACTGCTTCCTCAACATCATCCGCCATAATCGGCGAGGCACCACAGGCCAGCAGCATATTGGCACAGTCGTTGGCCGTGACATAATTTG
>Ga0137306_103193_pt1 | contig 12469 bp, 12 predicted proteins | sample Inofroosms_March_FD_97187 | JGI IMG/M metagenome (GOLD analysis project Ga0137306, IMG submission 97187) | Mouse cecal microbial communities from Vienna, Austria - N-Acetylneuraminic and N-Acetylglucosamine D2O microcosms_March | ecosystem: Host-associated > Mammals > Digestive system > Large... | reverse complement strand
TCAGGATGTGACGGAGTGTACCGCAGGTGTGCGGCTGCACCAGGGAAGCCAGTCACCGGGAGAAGACCTTTGTACGGTGCAGATTACCTTTGACAGAGGGTTCCGCACCAGCCTGACCCTCTGTGCGGACACCGGGCTGCTGTGCCGTATGGCAAGCAATTCTTTCCATGAGGAATCCGTCAGTCCCGAGGATCTGGAGGAATTCAGCAAAGAATATTTTAACGTACTCTGCGGCAGGATCGCCGGGGCTATGTTTCAGGCCACACAGGTCCCGGCGCATTTCAGCCCGCCTGTCTTTTACCGTGGGCGTTATGAGCCTGAGGGAAGTGAGGTACAGTTTATGCTTACATATTCCGATGAGAACTGCGGAGGCGCGCAGTTTATCCACCATGTACCGTGTTTCGATGAGGACGATACGGTTTCAGGTAACGAGTAAGAGGTAGTGTCAAATGATTTATGAAAAAACAGCAACGGACCGTACAATCCCCGGGAGTTGCGGAACTTTATGAGAAGGGGGTAAAGGAAATGAGCAAACGAGTGATGGTAGTAGATGATTCCCGACTGGTACGGGTTCAGCTAGGCGATGTTCTGGAAGGCACGGATTATGAAATCGCGGCATACTGCCGAAGCGGCGAGGATGCGATTGCCCAGTATGATGAAGTAAAGCCTGATCTGGTGACGATGGATATTATTATGCAGGGAATGGACGGGCTGGATGCTTCTGAGATTATTCTGAAACAGCATCCCGAGGCCAGAATCGTCATGGTTTCCTCCCTGGCATATGACGATACCTTTGAGAGAGCCAAAGCTATCGGCGCAAAAGGCTTTGTGGATAAGCCTTTTCACCGGGAGCAGCTACTCAAGGTGTTTGAGGAAGCGCTGTGCTGATATCAGAGACAAGTCTGCTGCCGCAAAACAATGGTTTCGTTGTTTTGCGGCAGTCTTTTCACACTTCATTTTCCAGCGCCATGGCGATCTGGGGGAACGGTTCCAGGCTGCGTTTTAAAATTCCGTTGATGTAAGCCATTAAAATACCGTAATTGGTAATCGGTACGCCCTGATCTTCGGCGCATTGCAGCCGGTATTTCATCTCCCGTTCATTCAGCATACATCCGCCGCAGTGAACCACCAGGGCATATTCGCCCAGTTCATCGGGAAATTCTGTGCCGGAGGTGGAGTCAAACCGCAGTTCTTTGCCGGTATATTGGCGTACCCAGCGGGGGATTTTTACCGTGCCGATGTCGTCGCACTGGCGGTGGTGGGTGCAGCCCTCGCAGATCAGTACTTTGTCTCCGTCTTTTAATGATTCTATGGCCCGGATTCCTTTTACGGTCAGCTCCAGATTGCCTTTATATCGGGCGAACAGGATGGAGAAAGAGGTGAGCGGAATATCCTCAGGAGTATCGGCGGATACGCCGGCAAATACCTGGCTGTCGGTGATGACCAGCCTGGGTTTCTGTCCCAGATGCTCCAGGGTGTTTTTCAGCTCGTTTTCCTTCACGACGATGGAAACGGCGTCAGCCTCCAGAATGTCCCGGATGGTCTGCTGCTGGGGCAGGATCAGACGGCCTTTGGGGGCGGCCTTGTCGATGGGAACCACCAGCACTGTGAAATCGGAAGGGGAGAGCAGGTCGGCCACGATCCGCAGTTTGGACTCCTGGGTGGCGGCCAGTCGGGCGATCAGTTCTTTCAGTTCATAAATATTGGAGCCTGTGAGGGCGCTGACACGGATTTCATTCGGTTCGGTTTCGGCGGTTCCGGCGCACAGGTCGGCTTTGTTGTAGACGATGACGTAGGGCAGTCCTTTTTTCCGGAACAGGGCGATCAGCTCTTCATCGCTCTGTTTCTTTCCTTCTGTGCCGTCCACGATCAGGACGGCCACATCTGTTTTATTTAAAACCTGTCGGGTTTTCCTGATGCGCAGCTCTCCCAGAGCGCCTTCATCGTCGATACCCGGCGTGTCGATGATCATAACGGGACCTAAAGGCAGAAGCTCCATGGCTTTGTATACCGGGTCAGTGGTGGTGCCTTTAACGTCGGATACGATCGCCAGGTTCTGGCCGGTGACAGCGTTGACAACGCTGGATTTGCCTGCGTTTCTGCGGCCGAAAAAACCGATGTGGACCCTGTCGGATGCAGGTGTGCTGTTAAGACTCATAGTGTTTTCCTCCCAATACAGTTCTGCAACTCCCCTTCCAGGCCCCATGATCTGGAAGAATTTCCTGCCGCATTTGCGTCAGAAAATCCTTCCGGGGCCTGTACGGTCCGTTGCTGATTTTACAGTTCTGCAACTTTTATTCTTTATAATCTCCCCGTCCGATGATTACCTGACAGCCGATGGCGTTCATCCGCTTTTTCAGGGAGTCGATGCTCTCGGCGGCTTCTTCGCCGGTGGAGATTTTATTATCGTAAAGCATGTATTTTTTGCGTACGGATAAAGGAGACAGGTTGGGCATAATAACATTTGCTCCTGCGCGTACGCCTTTTTCCCGTCCGTCCGGGGCGATGGTTCCCAGCGCCGTTGTGGCGGGCAGAAGTACTCTGGGCAGCATCAGCCGGATCAGGGCCAGGAAAAACAGCGTGTCCGCTGCCGTGCCCGCCGGTTCTTTTGCGAAAGGGGTGTCATGGTGGGGGATAAAGGGACCGATGCCTACCATCTGGGGCTGAAGCCTGTGGATATATAAAAGATCTTCCGCCAGATGCTCCGCGGTCTGAAACGGGGAGCCCACCATAAATCCGCAGCCGGTCTGGTAGCCGATCTCTTTCAGATTACCAAGGCATTCCATTCGACGGGCCAGCGACAGTTCCGGCGGATGGAGTTTTGCATAATGTTCCGGAGCCGCCGTTTCATGGCGCAGCAGATAACGGTCCGCACCCGCGTCAAACCAGGCCCGGTAGCTTTCGCGGCTGTGCTCTCCCAGAGAAAGCGTGACGGCGCAGTCGGGATAATCGTGTTTGATGGAAGAAACAATCCGGCAGATTTTTTCATCCGTATACCAGCCGTCCTCTCCGCCCTGGAGAACGAAGGTGCGAAATCCCAGGTCATAGCCTGTCCGGCAGCATTCCATAATATCTTCCGGTTCCAGCCGGTAGCGCCGGGCGTTTCGGTTTCCCCGCCGGATGCCGCAGTACAGGCAGTCGTTTTTACAGTAGTTTGTCAGTTCGATCAGGCCCCGGATATAAATTTCATTTCCATAATGTTTCTGCCGTGTCCGGTTGGCTTTCTCATAAAGATATTCATCCGTGTCAGGGGTATGTTCCCGGATCAGCCGGATAAACGCTTCCTTGCTTAAAACCTGATCCTGTTCCAGCCGGTCGATCAGGCGGGTTAATTCTTCCATAGACGCTCCTTTGTGCAGGTTTCTTTATTCATATTAATGAACAGATAGTTTTATTATAGTCTATTTATGTCGAATAGCAATAGCCTGTGCAAAAAAATACCTTTTGACCCCGCCGTGATGTTATGATAAAATAGTGCAAGGTGCCGTGCCTTTTGGCAGAGGAGGATCATTATGGATTATATCGTATTGGATCTGGAATGGAATCAGTCCCCTGCCGGCAAGTCTGGTGAGAATCGGGCCATTCCTTTTGAGATCATTGAAATCGGCGCATTGAAGCTGGGAGAATCCATGCAGATTGCGGACCGCTTTCATGAATGTGTCCGTCCTCAGGTATATCAGCGTCTGCACTTTAAGACCCAGGAGCTGGTCCATATTTCCATGAAGGAACTGCGGGACGCCCGCTGTTTTCCGGAGGTGATAGCGGATTTTATCAGTTGGTGCGGAGACGATTATGTTGTCTGCACCTGGGGGAGCATGGATCTGGAAGAACTGCAGCGGAATATTGAATTTTACCATCTGGAGAATCCTTTTCCTAAACCGCTGCTTTTTTATGATGTGCAGAAACTGTTCAGCCGGACCTATGAAGATGGCCATTCCAGAAGGTCTCTGGAATATGCGGTGGAATTCTTACATTTTCAGAAGTCTCTCTCCTTTCACGGGGCATATGAGGATACCTGTTACACTGCCATGATTATGCAGCAGTTTGACTGGGAACGGGTGAAAATGTACCTGTCTGTGGATTACCATCGGCCGCCTGCCTGTAAAGAAGATGAGATTTACCTGAATTTTCCCGATTACGCGAAATATGTGTCCCGTCTCTTTGATACGAAAGAAGAAGTGATGGAGGATAAGACGGTTACCGCTACGCCCTGCTGTGTCTGCGGCCGTTTTCTGCGCAAACGGATTCGCTGGTTTCCCTCCGGAGGGAAGACCTATGACAGTCTGTCCTGGTGTCCGGACCATGGCTATATGAAGGGGAAGATCCGTCTGAAAAAATCGGCGGACGACCGGCAGTATTATGCGGTGAGGGTTCTTCGTCCGGCCGACGGAGAGGATGCGGCGGAGGTTCGGGAAAAGAGGGAAAACCTCCGCATCAAACGGAAAAGCCGCAGAAAGCAAAAACAGGAGACCTGAAAGGATCCGGAAAACACGTCTCCGGCGCGTTTTACCGGATTCTTTGTGATAACAGACTTTCCGCCCAGGGAGAGTCTGTTATTCTTTTCGGTTTTCCTGATAATGCGATTTCGACGGAATTCTTTACGGAAAAAGTTTTTCATTTGGGCAATAATATGATATACTGTGTATGAAAGAAATGTTCAGCGCGGGCAAATGGGAGGGGATTATGTTTCAGTTCAAAGATATTTTAGGGCAGGACGCAGTGAAAGAACATCTGGCCAGGGCGATTGAAGAAACCCATATTTCCCATGCCTATATTTTTTCCGGCGAGGCAGGCATGGGAAAGAAGATGCTGGCAAAGACCTTTGCCATGGCGCTGGAATGCGAAAACCGCAAAGGCGCGGAGGCCTGCGGCGTCTGCCATTCCTGCCGTCAGTTTCTGACGGACAATCATCCGGACGTGATTTATGTCACTCATGAGAAGCCAGGCAGCATCGGCGTGGACGATATCAGGGAAAAGCTGGTGGAGGATGTGCAGATTAAGCCTTACAGCAATCCTTATAAAATATATATTGTGGACGAAGCCGGGAAGATGACGGTTCAGGCTCAGAACGCGCTTCTGAAAACCATAGAGGAGCCGCCGGAATATGCCGTCGTTCTTCTGCTGGCGGCAAACAGCGAGACATTTCTTCCGACGATTTTGTCCCGGTGTGTTACGCTGCCGTTAAAGCCTCTGCCTGACGAGACAGTGGCGGGCTATCTGACGGAGCACCTGCACACGGCGAAGCAGCAGACAGATATTTGCTGCGCTTTTGCCAGAGGGAATCTGGGCAAAGCGGTTTCGCTGGCGCAGTCCGAGGATTTTATGGATATGTACCAGAGTGTGCTTCGGATTCTGAAAGGAGCAAGAGAGATGTCCGTGCCTGTGATGCTGGAGAGCCTGCGCGTTTTGAAAGAGGGAAACAGGGATTTTTCGGAATGTCTGGAGCTGATGAAGCTGTGGTACCGGGACGTGATGGTTTTTAAAGCTACCCAGGATGCCAATGTGCTGATTTTCATCCATGAGCTGACGGCGATCCGGGAGACTGCCAATTACAGCAGTTTTCACGGAATCGACACGGTGATCGACGCCGTAGAGAAAGCCGGGGTCCGGCTGAATGCGAATGTGGGCTTCGATCTGACTATGGAGCTGCTGCTGCTGACGATCAAAGATCTGTAGAGAGGCGCCGTATGGATCGTATCCTGCGGAAGAATACATGAATAACGAAAAACAGGAAGGAACGATTGATCGATTATGATAAAAGTGATAGGGGTCAGATTCCGTACCGCCGGCAAAATTTATTTTTTTGATCCGGGAGAGCTGGAAGTCAGAAGGGGTCAGAATGTGATCGTTGAGACGGCCAGAGGGGTGGAGTATGGCTATGTGGTTATGGGCGTCCGGGAAGTAGAGGAGGAGAAGGTGGTACAGCCTTTAAAGGCCGTACTGCGTATCGCCACGGAGCAGGACGACCGGACCGAGGAAAAGAACAAGGAAAAAGAAAAGGCGGCCCACCAGGTATGCCTGGAAAAAATATCCAAGCATAACCTGGATATGAAGCTGATCGACACGGAGTATACCTTTGACAATAATAAAGTGCTGTTTTATTTTACTGCGGATGGCCGGATTGACTTCCGGGAGCTGGTAAAGGACCTGGCGTCGGTATTTAAAACCAGGATTGAGCTGCGGCAGATCGGAGTTCGGGACGAGACGAAGATTCTGGGCGGCGTAGGCAACTGCGGCCGGGAGCTGTGCTGTCATACCTATCTGTCGGAATTTATCCCGGTATCCATTAAGATGGCGAAAGAGCAGAATCTGTCTCTGAATCCGTCGAAAATCTCAGGAACCTGCGGCAGACTGATGTGCTGTCTGAAAAATGAGGAGGATACTTATGAGTATCTGAACAGCCGGCTTCCTTCCATTGGAGACTATGTTACCACCGAGGACGGGTTTAAGGGCGAGGTACACAGCGTCAATGTGCTGCGCCAGACGGTAAAGGTACTTGTGACGGTGGACAGGGATGACCGGGATATCCGAGAATATAAGGTAAAGCAGCTTCGTTTCCGTCCGAAGCGCAAAAAAGAGCGTCTGGATATTAAAGATGAGGAATTGAAAGAGCTGGAAGCGCTGGAGAAAAAGGAAGGAAACTCAAAGCTGTCATGACCGGGAGAGAAGAAAATGGTGTCAGCATATACGAGGACGAACGGCTGGACGATCTGCAGCGGAATCATTATAAGATTATTCAGAAGCCGAAACGGTTCTGTTTTGGCATGGATGCGGTTCTGCTCTCCGGTTTTGCCCAGGTGAAAAAAGGAGAGAGGGCGCTGGATCTGGGAACCGGAACCGGCATTATTCCGATTCTTCTGGAGGCCAAAACCGAGGGCAGGCATTTTACCGGACTGGAGATTCAGTCCGAGATGGCGGAGATGGCAGGCCGCAGCGTGGCCTGTAACCGCCTGGAAGAAAAGGTTTCGATTGTATGCGGCGATATCAAGGAAGCTTCCGCTTTGTTTGGTGAAGCTTCTTTCGACGTCGTCACCTGCAATCCGCCCTATATGAACCAGAATCACGGGCTGAAAAACCCGGAGGAGCCGAAAGCAATCGCCCGTCATGAGATTCTGTGTACGTTTGAAGACGTGGCAAGAGAAGCTGCAAAAGTTCTGCGTCCGGGAGGCCGTCTGTATATTGTCCACCGCCCCCACCGCCTGACGGAGCTGTTTGAAACAATGCGGGTTCATCGGCTGGAGCCGAAGCGGATGAAATTTGTACATCCCTTTGCGGATCAGGAAGCGAATATGGTGCTGATTGAAGCCTTTTTGGGCGGCCGGCCCCAGATGCGCGTCGAGCCGCCGGTGATCGTCTATCAGGCGCCGGGCGTTTACAGCGAGGAAATTTATACAATCTATGGATATTGAAACGAAGTCAGGAATACTGTATCTCTGTGCCACTCCTATTGGCAATCTGGAGGATATTACGCTGCGTACCCTGCGCATATTAAAAGAGGTGGATCTGATTGCCGCCGAGGATACCAGGCACAGCCTGAAACTGCTGAATCATTTTGGCATCAAAACGCCGATGACCAGCTATCATGAGCACAATAAAATGGAAAAGGCCCGTTATCTGGTAGAGCAGATGCTGAAAGGGCTGTCGGTGGCGCTGATTACCGACGCAGGCACGCCCGGCATTTCCGATCCGGGGGAGGAGCTGGTGCGTCAGTGTTATGAAGCCGGTGTTCCGCTGACGGCGCTGCCGGGGCCGGCCGCCTGTATTACGGCGCTGATCACCTCCGGTCTGGAAACCAGACGGTTTTGCTTTGAAGCCTTTCTGCCCTATGATAAAAAAGAGCGGGAGAGAGTGCTTGCGAAGCTTGGGGAAGAGACCCGGACGATCGTCCTTTATGAAGCGCCCCATCATCTGCGGAAAACGCTGGCGGAGCTTAAACAGGTACTGGGTGCCGGGCGCCGTCTGACAGTCTGCCGGGAACTGACAAAGCGGTTTGAGGAACGGCTTTCCCTGACGCTGGAGGAAGCGGTTGATTATTACGGGCAGAACGAACCCAAAGGAGAGTTTGTTCTGGTGATCCGGGGGAGAAATCCCCGGGAACTGGAGGAGGAAAAGCAAAAAGAGTGGGAGACGGTTTCTTTGGAGGACCATCTGCGGCAGTATCTGGATCAGGGGCTGTCTAAAAAAGAGGCGATGAAGCAGATGGCGAAGGACAGAGGAGTGAGCAAGCGGGATATTTATCAGAGATTGATAGACGGAGGCATATGAATAACAGGCCGGCCTGATTATTTACTTGACATCGGCCGGATTCTTTTTTACAATGAGTGGGTAACTTATGATGAGATGAATTTTGAGGCGAAGGTTTGAAAGGAAATGTTCAAATCTGCCCGGATGACGCGATAAACGCGTCAGGAAAGAGGAAAGTATGGAACAACAGGAATACGAAAGAGAGATTGACCTGAAAAATCTCTTATATTATGTATTGTGCAGATGGAAGCTGCTTTTTGTAGCTGCTCTGCTTTGTATGGCGGCCCTGGGCGGTTATAAATATGTTTCGGCAAGCAGAGAGCAGGCAGCAGCGCTGGAGCCTGCCGAGAAGGAAGAGGAAGAAGAAGAAATAGCCCCCGAACAACTGGTGCAGGATGTCATGGACGGGGTGGCAGATCCCGCTCTGATGACGGGAGATACGCTGCTGTATTATAATCTGCGGGTGAAAGGGAAGAGCCTGGAGGATGAAATGGGCCAGAGGGAATACCAGCTACAGGCCAGCCATAAACAGTTGGAAGTTCTTGAAAACCAGCAGGCCGAATTTGATCAGACCTGGCAGGGGCAGGAAAATCTGACAGGGGAAGACGCCGTTTTGCTGTACGGTCAGAAGACTACCCTGGCAAATTCGGTTCAGTCCTGCAAAAGAGATATCGCGTCAAAAAAATACTGGAAAATGAAAAGCGCGCCGCCGCCCTGCTGGAGACGCTGGAGGAGACGGAAGAGACAGAGGAAGAAGAAGCGGCTGTTGCCGCGGCTCCTTCCAGGATAGCCGTTAAGTTTGCGGTGATCGGTCTGGCAGGAGGTGTTTTTGCAGCGGGCTTTATTCTCTGCCTGATGTATCTGTTTAGCGGGAAGCTTCTGGATGCCGGGGCCTTGAAGGATATGTACGGCCTCAGACTGCTTTCGGTTATTCCCGTGAAAAAGGCCCGAAAAGGAATCGACGGTCTGGTTGACCGGTTAAACGGACATATTTTCCATACCAGAGAAGAAGCCTATGACGTGATCTACGGCAGGATGTCCAATCTGGCCGGAGAACTGAAAGGAAAAACGGTTCTGGTGACAGGTATGGCGGAGGAAAGCCATCTGCGGGAGCTGACGGAATATCTGGGAAGAAAAGACAGTTCCGTGAAATATATGATTTTGGCGAATCCTCTGAAAAATCTTGACGCGCTTCCCCAGTTCAGACAGGCTGACGAGATTCTGCTGGTAGAGCAGACGGGAAAGAGCAGGCTGGAGGAGATCCGTCAGGAGATTTCCTTTATAGACGACGTAAAGAAAAAGCCGCTGGGCGTGGCAGTGGTGGAATAAAACCGCTGCTGTCCGGGTGCATTGCGAAGGGTGCTGCCGGCGGCAAAGTGATACATAACATAAAACCGGAGGGAGCGGATATCCGTTCCCCCCGGTTTTATACGGAGTATGTTAAAAACTGATTTTGACAGTTGTTCCTTCCAGCGCGGCGCCCGGGGACCGGGTTACGTCATAAGAATGTTCCTTGGAGAATCCGATCGCCTCTCCGTCGTTCAGCGTTCCGTTCTGGGCGATCAGGTAGCCGATGATCTGATAGATAAACTGATAGATCATCACCATGTCCGCATCGCTGTCCAGAATCTCCACTTCCTCCCTGCCAAACTGTTCCAGTCCGTATGTATAACAGCAGATCTTGCCCAGTTTCCCTTTGTAAAAACCGGCAAATACCCAGATCGTAACGGGAAAATTGTCCTGTTTCAGCGACATGGCGGCTTCGATATAATCGGAGGCCTTTCTGGTTACCGGATACTGATACAGGCCGATCGCATTTTCCTGGCTCATGATGCTGGCGGCAGTCATCGTAAACAGAATGTGGCGCTGGAGCGGGTTGTCAGCACCGATAACGCCCAGAGCCACATGGGCTTTGTGGCTGCCGATGGCCTCCGCAGCGTTGATCCAGAGATAATTGTTCTCCGCCGTGTCAATGGCTTCGGGCACGGTTTTTTTAATCAGGGACAGGGTGACCGTGATTTCACCGAGCTGGAAAATCAGGTTGTCCTCCACAGGCTCCTCAGTCACTTCTGTCTGCCAGTTGTCAAAAAATTGCAGTTTAAACGTATCCCAGTCAAAGGTATCCGTGGATAACAGGATATGACCGGAAAGGGTTTGGGGAAAAAGGGTATGTTCATCGCTCATTTCATGATTCTCACTTTCCTTGAAAATTTAAAAACTATTTTAATATAAATCCGGAGGATTGGCAATATCGGCCGGTTGTTTTTTCCATAAGAAATAGTGGCCTGTCCGGGAATTTTGTGTTAGAATGGAAAGCAATGTGTGAATGTCATAAAAAATATGCCGCGGTTTTGCGGAACGGGAAAGGAAAAATGGGAGAAGGTCTGATTCGGTTTTACCACACAAAAATAAAACAGGAATGGAAGAAGGCGTTTGCCTCCGCTTTTCTGATCGGTCTGCTGATCCATATCTATAAGTTTACCAACACGCTGCCGGGGCATGATTCTCTGTATAATGTATACAGCAGCCAGAATATGGCGAAGCTGGGCAGATGGTTTCTCTCTGCCGCCTGTGGTTTCAGCTCTTATTTTGACCTGCCTTGGGTGATCGGACTGATCGCATTGTTCTGGATCGGGATTACGGCAGTACTGGTTGCGGATCTGTTCCGCATGAAAAATCCGGTGCTGATTGTGCTGACCGGTGGTTTTCTGGCGGCATTTCCGGCCGTGACCCAGACCTTTTATTTTGGATTTACGGCGGACGGATATATGATGGCCATGGCGCTGGCGGCTTTTGCGGTCCGCTGTTCCATGATCGGAGAAAAACGGAAATCCTGTCTGTCCGCGGCTTTTTTCAGCATTGTGTTCTGCTGCGGCATTTACCAGGCTTATCTTTCTTTTGCGCTGGTTTTGGCGCTGTGTTATTTTATGGCAGAGCTTTTGGAGAATCGTTACCCCTGGAAGGAATATCTGCTCTGGATCAGAAATCAGATTTTGATATACGGAGCGGGGGTGGCGGCATATTATGTAATCTGGAAGCTGCTTCTCTCTGTTCAGGGGATCCGGCCCTCTCCTTATCTGGGAATTGCGGCGGTGGGGCATGTCAGTCCGGCTACGTTTGTGCAGGCGGTTCTGGAAACGGCGAAGGCATTTTTTTCCGTATTTGCCGTATGGAATTTTATGCAGAGAGGGCTGACGGTTTATACGCTGCTGAATATGATGTTTCTTCTGCTCTTCGGTGTTACGGTTGTGACGTCCATGATAAAAAGCCGTCTGTTTGCCGGAAAAGGCCGGTGTGCCCTCTTTCTGCTCAGTGCGGCGGCGATTCCCTTCGCGGCCTTTATCTGGTTTTTTGCCTCTCCGGGAACCCAGTACAGCACCCGGATGGAGCAGAGTATCTGTCTGCTCTATATTCTGACGGCCGTCTTGCTGGAACGGTGGGTAAAGCCCGGACTCAGCAGTATGGCAGCATTGTTTCTGGCCGTGATTATTGTACACAACGGCATTACGGCCAATCTGTTTTACCAGTATGTTCACCGCTGCTATGAGAGGTCCTACGGAATCGGCGTGGAGATCGCTTTCCGGATTCATCTGCTGGACCACGGAGAGATTACCTCCGTTATGGTAGTGGGAGAGACAGACTGGTTTAACAAAGAGGAATATGAGGGAGCTGCCGGACTGCGGGAGCTGGGCCTGCTGAAATATGTTCACAGAGATCTGTTCAGCGCCGGGAATACCTATTCGACGCTGTTTTTATCGGAGATCGTGGGACTGGAGCTGTCCTACTACCGGGAGCGTCCGGAAGAGGAGATTCCTCCCGTGGATTTCTCCTCCCAGCCCCAGTGGCCGGTGCCGGACGACTGGGAATGGAAATTCCCCATGACGGATTTTGAGACCTATAAGAGACTGGCCGGCTCCGAGCAGGTGAGGGAGATGGGCTGCTGGCCGGCGGCGGATGCCGTGCAGGTCGTCGATCATGTGGCCGTGGTGAAACTGTCGGAGACAGGAAAAGAGGAATGACGTGAAAAAATATATGGAAAGAATCCTTGAGAAAATGGACTGGCGGCATTATGCGCTGATTCTGATCACGGCGCTGGGCGCCGGACTGCGCCTCTATGGCCGGGGCTGGGGACTGCCGCTTTTGCTGCACCCGGACGAATGGCAGATCGTGGACGGCGCCATGTATATGGTCAGGGAGCATACGTTCCTGCCGCCGGAGGAAATTT
>Ga0137306_100758_pt1 | contig 12490 bp, 9 predicted proteins | sample Inofroosms_March_FD_97187 | JGI IMG/M metagenome (GOLD analysis project Ga0137306, IMG submission 97187) | Mouse cecal microbial communities from Vienna, Austria - N-Acetylneuraminic and N-Acetylglucosamine D2O microcosms_March | ecosystem: Host-associated > Mammals > Digestive system > Large... | reverse complement strand
TATTTTGAGGGAGACAGGCACGCTTCCTACCGGATATTGCGGGGAGTGAAGAACCGCTTCGGTTCTACTAATGAGATCGGCGTCTTTGAGATGCGAAAGAGCGGCCTTGCGGAGGTGGAGAACCCCTCGGAATTCATGCTGAGCGGGAAGCCTGAGCATGCGTCAGGCTCTGTGGTAGCGTGCGCGATGGAGGGGACAAGGCCCATGCTTATGGAGATTCAGGCGTTAGTCTGCAGGAGCAATTTTGGGATGCCGAGGAGGACTGCGGCGGGGCTTGATTACAACCGGATAAACTTGCTGATGGCAGTGCTTGAGAAGCGGCTGGGACTGCCGCTTTCGAATTACGACGCCTATGTGAATATCGCAGGCGGGATCCGGCTGAATGAACCGGCGGCCGATTTGGGGATCGTTATGGCCATTGCCTCAAGCTATAAGAACAAGCCTGTTTCCGAGGATACGATCGTGTTCGGTGAGGTTGGCCTAAGCGGGGAGATCCGGGCGGTCACCATGCCGGAGCAGCGGGTGGCGGAGGCTAAGAAGCTTGGCTTTAAGACCTGCATCATACCAGAGGTGTCCATGAAGTCTGTGGGAAAGGTGGCAGGGATTGAGGTGATCGGGGTGAAATCGGTCAATCAGGCGATAAATTATCTGGTGTCATAAGCCGTCCCGGTATTATAGATCAGAAAGGATACCCGGTCAGAAGGGATGCACTTTAATGCGGCCTGATTTTGCGGAAAAATAATGCGGATAAGTGAATGATGAATTGATCGTATAATCAGTGAATGGGTAACAGATTAAGAGGATACATGAGCGGCGGCAGGGCCGAGATGTATCCTCTTAGTTATTCTGCGGGCGGATTTGATTTTTGGTGTATGTTGTTGCTTTTTAAATCTGTCGATTCACGTCTATTTGCTTTCCAGGATTTTATCGATACTTACCAGCTTGACGCAGAGGATAAAGATCTGGCCTGCCAGCTTTAGCTCCTCAAGGGTCGGATAAGAGGGTGCGATCCGGATGTTATTGTCTTTCGGATCATTTCCGTAAGGGAAGGTGGCGCCTGCATCGGTCATCACAAGCCCGGCTTCCTTCGCCTTGGCTACGATCTTCCTGGCGCATCCTTCCATGGAATCAAAGGAGATAAAGTAGCCGCCTCTCGGTGCGATCCATGAGCCGATTTCAAGTCCTCCAAGCTCTTGCTCGAGAGTGGAGAGTATGGTATCGAATTTAGGGCGCATGATCGCTGCATGGCGTTTCATGTGGTTCACCATGCCGGAAATGTCCCCGAAGAATCTGGCGTGCCGTAACTGGTTCACCTTATCGTGGCCGATGGTCTGTATCTGCATCTGCCTGCGGATCTCTTTCAGATTTTCATCGGACGCTGCGATTGCTGCGATGCCGGAGCCCGGGAAACTGATCTTGGAGGTGGAAGAGAACTTGTATACCATGTTCGGGTTGCCCTCCTTTTTGCATTCCATCAGGATCTCGATCAGGTAGTCCTGTTTATCGTCATACAAATGATGAATGCCGTATGCATTGTCCCAGAAGATCCGGAAATCTTCTGCAGCCGGTTTCAGGGCGGCAAAACGGTGGACAGTTTCGTCGGAATAGGTGATTCCCTGCGGGTTGGAATACTTTGGCACACACCAGATTCCCTTGATGGCCGGATCTGAGCTTACCAGCTTCTCCACGATATCCATATCAGGCCCGGTAGGCGTCATAGGAACATTGATCATCTCAATCCCGAAATACTCCGTGATGGAAAAATGTCTGTCATATCCTGGCACCGGGCATAAGAACTTTACCTTGTCAAGCTTGCACCAGGGAGTGCTTCCCAGTACGCCGTGGGTCATGCAGCGGGAGATCGTATCAAACATCACGTTCAGGCTGGAGTTGCCGAAGATAACGATATTGTCCTTTGGTACTTCCATCATATCAGCAAGTAGCTGCTTCGCCTCCCGGATGCCGTCCAGAACACCATAATTACGGCAGTCCACGCCCTCCTCACAGGCAAGATTAGAGCGGCTCGTAAGGACGTCCATCATCTCCATGGACAGATTAAGCTGCTCTGCAGACGGCTTTCCCCTGGACATATCCAGCTTCAGGTTCTTTGCCTTCACTTCGGCAAACTGCGCCTCAAGTCCTTCCTTTAACTCCAATAATTCTTCTTTCGATAATTCACTATATGCTGCCACTTTTATAACCTCCATCATATGTTCTAAATCTCAACGTTTACTATTCTAGCACATTTTGACAGTTCGTCAATAATTTCCTGCAAGAAATATATAAAACATATGAAATAAATGGGTTTGAAGCTATGAAAGATTCGCTGTTTGAATTTATTTTTGATGAATTATTCAAAAGTCGGTCTTTTTACAAATATTCAATAAAATGGCAGATAAATATTTTGCGTGGCTGAATGAGTAAAACAACAACGGGAAAATAAGAAAAATAAAATAACAGATTGAATAGTAAACAGGAGTTTGCTATAATGTTAATAGCGTTGGTAACAACATACATAATACTAAATGAAGGAGAGCAAGGGTATGAAGAAAAGAATGAGCAAAATCTTATCTATTCTGTTGGTTTCTGCGCTCGTAGTGTCAACTGGGGGCGTTGTACAGGCAGCAGATGCAGAGGATGCGGCAGCGCAGGTGCAGGCAGCAGATGGTGAGGCAGCACCGGAGGAAGCACAGGCAGAGGAAGTTAAGGAAGATGTGCCCGCGGCAGTTGAGGAAAAGGTTGGAACAGAGGAAGTAAAGAAGGAAGAGGTTCCGGAGGAGAAAGCGGATGAAGAGCCGGAGATGGATATGGATATTCTGGCGGCAGATGGCGCAGAAGAGCCGGAGACGATAGATGCTTTTGGCCTGTCAAAGGATTTGGATGTACAGGCTACAGTGGCACGTCCCATTGCAGTAAAGATGGCAGTAACAGGGGACGAAAAACTGAGTGAAAGTGATGTAGGGGTAATTCGTTATACTCAGGATGACGTGAAAGGCAACGGTATCTGCGGATATAGTCAGCGGTTTGATGTTACTGCGAAAGGCACACTGTATTTTCATGTAGCAACAAGCCAGGGTACGCGCTTGGTTTCCTTCGGCGTGTATTCAGATGAAGCGCTGACACAGCCAGTTGATTCCTATAAAACTATATCAGGAGACGGTGGGGATTCAATCGAATGTTTCAAAATTCCTGGTGCAGGGACATATTATATGGGCATTTACTCGAATGTTTCCGGTACAACAGAAGTGAGTCAGATAGTAGGGGCAGAAGCTATTTTCTATAATGGCGGAGACCGTACGATCAATGCTGGGAATAATGCAGTTGGACAGAAAGATGCGCAGACAAACTATTTTAAATTTAAGGCCACAAAGACAGGGTATTTGAGAGTTGCAGGAGATACCGCTACATCATCATATAGGGTGGCTCTTTGCAACAGTTCAAAGAAGGCTTTGTCTGGAGAAACATATTTTAGCAAAACTCCGACCTATGGCGTAACAAAGGGTAAGACATATTATATCAAAATAAATTCTAATGCTAATTCTAAGGGTGGATATAAATTTAAGCTTGATAATGTTAAAATTTCCGAAAAGAGCGGAAAGAGCAGAGCCAAAGCTGTCAATGTTAAGAAAGGTAAAACAATAAAAGGTACAATTCAGGCAGGAAGCGGACAGGCGGACTGGTATAAGTTTAAACTGACCGGAAAGAAGAACGTAACGATCAATGTAACGACAGGTTCTAATGACGCGTTAAAGATCATCGTTTATAAAGGCGGAAAGAAGGTTGGCAACGGTTCGACAACTGTTTACAATAATGCTACAGGGAAGCTGTATTCTTCGGCTAAATGGTCGAAAGGCACCTACTATATCAAAGTTTTGAGGGCAAATGGGAAATCATCCGGCTATTATTCACTGAAATGGAAATAGAAGAAAAGCTGCATCACAGCGACAAAAAGAAATTTTGTATAGCTAAATAAACGTTTCTTTCTCCACTTTACTAAAAGCAACATTTAGTGTGTGACAATTTATTTGTCATAGTTTGGCTGATAATTTTTTATGTAGTTATACATATTTCCGTTCGTTTCTATTACTATGATTTTACCACCCTAATTTTACCTTGATTTTTTTACTCGAAATACTGTAAAACACTTTGAAACACTCTGAAAGATAAAAAGAAAAGTGCTGTAACGCCCTAAAATTCAAGGTTTACAGCACTTTTTCATCCAACAGGGGATGAGGGAATCGAACCCCCGCCAAAGGTTTTGGAGACCCCTATCATACCACTTGACCAATCCCCTGTATGTACTTATCACACTAGATATTTATATCATATTTTAACAGTGGATGTCAAGTGGTATATGTGTTAAATATTCAGTTTTTCAAATTTATTTTGTTATCTATGATTATTTTGCAGGCTGAACGCTTACTGAGCCTGAATTCATCCTTTTAAATACCTGGATCAGCACTTTTCCGACAGCGAGGACAAGGACTGCGGCCGCGATCGCTTCCGGGATTCCGGAAGCAGTGACTGTCCCCATAACAAGTCCCCATACAGCAGTGACAGCGACCTCTCTCGCCTCGGCATACTGCTGCGCGAATAAGAAATAGATACTTCCCATAACGGTAATGGTGTTGACCATAGAGCCGACAAAGCCTGCAACCGGCAGCGCAACAAGCTGGTTGACCTTAAGCTTCTCCAGCGCGATCCAAAGCCATCCTGCGGCAATGCCGATGAGCATCCGGCATCCTACGGAGATCCAGATAGCCTTTATGGCTCCAGGGATTCCTGAGGTACTCATAAACGGTGAGAATGCAAAGGATAGAAGTGTCGGTGCCATCGTGTTGCTGATCAGCGAGCAGATTCCGAATACTGCGCCGAGGATCGCTCCGGCAGATGGTCCCAGCAGGATCGCCCCGATGATGACCGGAATGTGTACAGTTGTCGCCTTGATGATTGGGAGCTGAATCATGCCCAGCGGTGTGTTCGCCAGCACGATGACGATAGCTGCCATAAGTGCAACACTGACCATCCAACGAGTGTCGTGTTTTTGTGTTTTCATTATTCAATTCCTCCTTGTTATCATTCCCGCTTAAGCGGGATACAATACAATTACGGAGGTATTATAGCATTTAAGCGGTGACAGAGGCAAGTACAAAATCATATACAATACCGTTCGCTGCGTGACGGGTGTTACGGTTTATCCCGTTCATGGCGGCATTCCTAAGTTTGCTGCGCAAAAGCCGCCACCTCGCTCCTGTATCATGTTCTTACGGAATGTGCAGTCAGTGTGCATTCCTGACCCATGGACAGTAACCATGTCCGGGACAAATAGGCGGGTTGAAGCATAAAAAGCTTGCAATGCTCTGCACTTGACGTTATACTAATATAACATAATTATTTTCCGGCATAACAGCCTGATGAAACAATAATAAGTAGGAAGAAGGAGACTTAAGAAGGTGAGGTTTAAGCAATGGTAGAGAAGACGATGGAAAAGATTGTGGCTCTGGCGAAATCAAGGGGATTCGTATATCCTGGGTCTGAGATATACGGCGGACTTGCGAATACATGGGACTACGGCAATCTTGGAGTAGAGCTTAAGAACAATGTGAAGAAAGCCTGGTGGCAGAAGTTCGTTCAGGAATCACCTTATAATGTAGGAGTGGACTGTGCGATCCTGATGAATCCGCAGACGTGGGTGGCCAGCGGACATCTGGGCGGATTTAGTGATCCGCTGATGGATTGTAAGGAGTGCCATGAGCGTTTCCGTGCAGACAAGATGATTGAGGATTATGCGAAGGAGCACGGCCTTGACATTGGAGATACGATCGACGGCTGGAGCCATGAGCAGATGGAGGATTATATCAGAGAGCATGAGATTCCATGTCCCACATGCGGAAAGCATGATTTCACAGAGATTCGTGAATTTAACCTGATGTTCAAGACTTTTCAGGGCGTTACAGAGGATGCGAAGAATACAGTATACTTAAGACCGGAGACGGCACAGGGGATATTTGTAAACTTTAAAAATGTACAGCGTACATCCAGAAAGAAGATTCCGTTCGGTATCTGCCAGATCGGCAAGTCCTTCCGTAACGAGATCACGCCGGGCAACTTTACCTTCCGTACAAGAGAATTTGAGCAGATGGAGCTGGAGTTCTTCTGTGAGCCGGATACGGATCTTGAGTGGTTCGCATACTGGAAGCAGTTCTGTCTTGACTGGCTGAAAAAGCTGGGCCTTAGTGAGGAGGAAGTCCGCTACCGCGACCATACGCCGGAGGAGCTGAGTCATTACAGCAAGGCGACTACTGACGTAGAGTTCCTGTTCCCGTTCGGATGGGGCGAGCTCTGGGGGATTGCGGACAGGACAGATTTTGACCTGTCGCAGCATATCAACACGTCGAAGCAGGATCTGAGCTACTTTGATGATGAGAAAAAGGAGAAATATGTTCCGTACGTTATAGAGCCGTCACTGGGAGCGGATCGTATGGTATTGGCGTTCCTGTGCAGCGCATATGATGAGGAAGAGCTGGAGGGAGGAGATAAGCGGACCGTGCTTCATTTCCACCCGGTACTCGCACCGGTTAAGATTGGTGTGCTCCCGCTCTCTAAGAAGCTGAACGAGGGCGCTGAGAAGGTATACGCAAAGCTCTCTAAGAAATATAACTGCGAGTTTGATGACCGTGGAAATATCGGAAAGCGTTACCGCCGTCAGGATGAGATCGGTACGCCGTTCTGTGTCACCTACGATTTTGATTCTGAGGAAGACGGAGCAGTTACTGTGCGTGACCGCGATACGATGGAACAGGAGAGAGTTAAGATTGAAGAGCTGGATGCTTATTTTGCTGAGAAGTTCGAGTGGTAGAATTGGAACAGACGGCGTTTTATGGCCAACGCCGTTTATTCGCTGGCATGACAGTGTAAGATAAAAAGGACCGTCCGTGGTGGGCGGTCCTTAAAGCTCTGCAAGATTTTGCTATATTATTTTGCAGCGTAATTTTCCGGATGCAGTCTTCTGTCACGAAGCTCAGCTACTGCTGTGTAAAGAACGTCTGTGGAGGAGTTAAGACCCGTCTCACAGGAATCCTGGATCACACCAACGATGAAGCCGACACCTACTGCCTGCATAGCAACATCATTCGGAATACCGAACAGGCTGCAGGCCATAGGGATAAGAAGCAGAGAACCGCCCGCAACGCCTGATGCACCTGCCGCACTGAGCGCTGCCAGTACGCAGAGGATGATCGCCGTGAGGAAATCAACCTTTACACCAACAGTATTTGCCGTTGCAAGAGCCATGACAGAGATGGTGATCGCCGCACCTGCCATGTTAACAGTTGCACCTAGAGGAATAGATACGGAATACGTATTCTCATCCAAGCCAAGCTCTTTACAAAGTTCCATATTAACCGGAATATTAGCAGCGGAACTTCTGGTAAAGAATGCAGTGATAAAGCTTCCTTTCAGGCACTTGAATACAAGCGGGAAAGGATTCTGCTTTGTAAATAAGAACACAACAACCGGGTTGATCACCAGCGCTACGACAGCCATACTGCCAACCAGTACAATGATCAGCTTCCCATAGCCTAACAGTACGCTAAGTCCCTGTTCAGAGATTACCGTAAAGATCAGGCCCATGATACCGAACGGAGCACAGCTTATGATCCACTTAACGGCGGAAGCTGTCGCATCGGAAATATTTTCCAGTGCGGTCTTCGTCCCTTCGCTGGCACCTTTCAGCGCAATACCGAAGATGATCGCCCAGAACAGGATACCAATATAGTTCGCATTAACGATAGAATCTACCGGATTCTTAACCAAGTTCATGAGCAGGTTGGTAAGGACTTCTGTGATGCCGCTGGGCGGAGCAATGTCGCCTGCACCTTCTGTCTCGCTGAAGGTCAGGGTGATTGGGAATGCGTAACTTGCGATAACTGCTGTAAAAGCAGAGATGAGATTACCCATGATGTACAGGATGACGATGAACTTCATGTTCGTCTTCTGGCCTGCACCCATATGACAGAGCGCGCTCATAACAAGGAAGAATACCAGGATAGGAGCGACGCCTTTTAGTGCTCCTACAAACAAGTCTCCCAGAATCCCTATCGCGGATGCCTGCGGAATAACAAGACCAAGGACGATACCGATGGCCAGACCGCAGATGATTCGTTTTACAAGGCTGATGCTGTTCCATTTTTTAATTGCGTCTTTCATACCTCATTTTTGCAGATACCATGATTATGTAAGGATATCTGCTTCTCCTCTCTTTCCTTTTTTGATTTTGTTCCCCGATATATTGATATGCCAAAACGCTCATAAAGCATATCAACAACATATAAGTAATTATAAACAATTTCTATGGATTTGTAAACATAAAAACTGTAAATATTGACATAAATATAAAAATTATATGTGAAAAAATTGACAAATCAGACAAAAAATGTGCAAAATACGTTGTGTATGAGGTAAATGAGTGATATAATGACAGCATCAACAATAATATCGTCTGGGGAGACGGTGGAAATGGGAGGTAACACAATTGAGCGAGAGAAATGATGGCATGATGTGGGCGCTTGTGAAGGAGAAGCCGGAGGAAGGACTGTGGATGAAGAGAGTACCGATCCCGGAAGTAGGGCCTAATGATGTGAAAATCAAGATCCATAAGACGGCTATCTGTGGAACGGATGTGCATATTTACCAGTGGAATGACTGGGCGCAGCATACGATTCCGGTAGGACTGACCGCGGGTCATGAATATGTTGGGGAAGTTGTTGAGACAGGCGAAGGCGTACAGGGTTTTAAGATCGGTGATCTGGTATCCGGTGAAGGACATATTACCTGCGGCAAGTGCCGGAACTGTCTGGAAGGACACAAAGAAAACTGCAAGGATGCCAAGGGAGTCGGCGTGAACCGCAACGGTGCGTTTGCAGAGTATCTTGTGATCCCGTCTTCTAATGTATGGCCGTGCAATCCGGCGATTCCGGAGGAGATGTATGCAATCTTCGATCCCTTTGGGAATGCGACCCATACCGCGCTTTCCTACAAGATGCTGGGCGAGGATGTGCTGATCGCGGGAGCAGGCCCGATTGGCTGCATGGCTGCGGCGATCGCGAAGTTTTCCGGGGCAAGGCATGTGGTTGTCACAGATATGAATCCGTACCGTCTTGACCTGGCGGAAAAGCTCGGAGCGACCAGAGTAGTGAACTTGAAGGAGGAAAAGCTGCCGGATGTGATGAAGGAGATCGGCATGACCGAAGGCTTTGACGTCGGTCTCGAGATGTCCGGTTCCCAGATCGCGCTCCATGACATGATCCACAATATGAAGCATGGCGGCAATATCGCGCTTTTAGGGCTTCAGAGGACGGATGCCAAGGTTGATCTTGAGACGGTGATTTTCAACGGGCTGAACCTGCGCGGTATCTATGGAAGAAAAGTATGGGATACCTGGTACATGATGTCCACTATGATTCAGGCAGGTCTTGACATTTCAGGGATCATTACGCATCACTTCGACATCAAGGACTACGAGAAGGGCTTTGAGGCCATGATATCCGGTCAGTCCGGCAAGGTGATTCTTGACTGGGCGCATATTAATGATTAATGATGGTTGCTGTTCACAGATAGTACTGCGTTACGCAATGCTGGCAGAAACAGCTGGCACAGAATTCACTGTTAATTATACAATGCAGTACTAACGATGTGCTGATTTTGTATCCGCAAAGAGGGCGGGTACAGCAAAGGGTCTGACAGCAGGCTGTAATAGCCGAATATGAAAAAATAAAAGGGGATGATAACGATGGCACGTAAAGATGACATTTTAAGTATTTATACAAAAGAAGTAGAAGGAATCAAGGAAGCAGGACTTTTTAAGGGAGAGGCGCCCTTTGTCTCACCGCAGGGTTCCCGAGTAAAGATGGAGGACGGGAGAGAGCTTCTGTGCATGTGCGCCAACAATTATCTCGGACTTGGCGACAACGCAAGACTGATTGAGGCGGCGAAAAGAACTTATGACGAGAAGGGCTACGGAGTTGCATCTGTACGCTTTATCTGCGGAACTCAGGATATCCATAAGAAGCTTGAGAAGAAGATTTCTGACTTCCTGGGGACCGATGATACGATCCTTTATTCTTCCTGCTTTGATGCCAACGGCGGATTATTTGAGACGATCCTTACGGCAGACGACGCGGTGATCAGCGATGAGCTGAACCACGCATCGATCATTGATGGCGTGCGTCTGTGCAAGGCAAAGCGTTTCCGCTATAAGAACAATGATATGGAAGATCTTGAGACGAAGCTGAAAGAGGCTGACGAGGCTGGCGCAAGGATCAAGCTGATCGCTACAGACGGCGTATTTTCCATGGACGGGATCATCTGTAATCTGAAGGGTGTGTGCGATCTGGCAGACAAGTACAATGCCCTGGTTATGGTAGATGACAGTCATGCGGTTGGATTTGTCGGAAAGACCGGGCGCGGGACTCCGGAGCACTGCGGCGTACAGGGACGCGTGGACATCATCACCGGAACCTTGGGAAAAGCTCTCGGCGGGGCATCCGGCGGATATACGTCAGGGAGGAAAGAGATCATCGATCTGCTCCGTCAGAGGAGCCGTCCGTACCTGTTCTCTAATTCTCTCGCTCCGGCGATCGCGGGAGCCAGCATCGAGCTGTTTGACATGCTGGATGAGAGCACAGAGCTGAGGGATCATTTGGAAGAGGTTACGGCTTATTACCGCAAGGAGCTGGTAGACAGCGGATTTGATGTCATCCCGGGAACCCATCCATGTGTGCCGGTTATGCTCTATGATGAGAAGACGGCGGCTGAGTTCGCAAAACGGATGATGGAGAAGGGCGTTTATGTAGTAGCGTTCTCCTATCCGGTAGTGCCGAAGGGAAAGGCAAGGATCCGCACACAGGTATGCGCGAGCCATACGAAAGAGGATATTGATTTCATCGTGAAGTGCTTTAAAGAAGTGAGAGAAGAGATGAAGTAGAGAAGAGATGAAACGCAGCATCGTTACTGGTGCTGCGTTTTTGTGCGAGATCAAGGATCCCAATAAAAACTTGCATAGACCCTTTGCAAAAACGAGAGGTTTTGCTATACTTTCTGATGTGCGGCAATTTATTGATGATGGTCGTAGAGTGCACATGCTGAAGGATGCCGTTGTTTATAATTTTAGGAAGGGAGATGTTTAGCAATGGACAGGAAAAATGTCTGGAAAAATTATACGGATGAGCAATTAAAGGAGCTTGAGAGGATCAATGAGGACTATAAGCGGTGCCTGGATCTTGGGAAGACAGAGCGGGAGTGCGTTGCGCTTACAGTGGAGAGGCTGCGGGATAGCGGCTATGTGAGCCTGGAAGAAAAGAGAGCATCGAAAGAGGGGCTGCGGCAGGGCGACAGGATATACGCGGTATGCATGGGGAAAAGTATAGCAGCGTTTCAGATCGGGAGTGAGCCGCTTGAGGACGGCATGAACATCCTTGGGGCGCACATTGATTCTCCAAGGATCGACGTAAAGCAGAACCCGCTGTATGAGAGTGATGAGCTTGCCTATCTGGATACGCATTACTACGGAGGGATCAAGAAGTACCAGTGGGTGACGATCCCGCTGGCTCTTCATGGGGTGATCGTGAAGAAGGACGGCACGGCGGCTCAGGTGAACATCGGGGACAAGGACGATGATCCGGTATTTTCCATTACGGACCTGCTGGTACATCTGGCGTCAAAGCAGTTGGAGAAGAAAGCGAACGCGGTCATCGAAGGGGAAAAGCTTGACCTTCTGGTAGGCAGCCGCCCGCTTGCTGAGGCGGAGGGGCTTGAGAAGGATGAAAAGGACGCGGTGAAGGCGAAGGTGCTTGCGCTTCTGAAGGAGTATTATGACATGGAGGAGGAAGACTTTGTGTCCGCGGAGCTTGAGATCGTACCGGCAGGACGGGCGAGGGATATGGGCTTTGACCGGAGTATGATCCTGGCTTACGGGCAGGACGACAGAGTGTGCGCTTTTACGTCGCTGTTCGCTCTTCTGGATGTGCCGGAGGTAAGAAGGACGGCCTGCTGTATCCTTGTTGATAAGGAAGAGATCGGAAGTGTCGGAGCTACAGGTATGCATTCCCGTTTCTTTGAAAATGTTGTGGCAGAGCTTGCGGCGCTTTCCGGAGAAGGATCAGACCTTAAGGTAAGGCGTGCGCTGCAGAATTCGAAGATGCTTTCTTCAGATGTGAGCGCGGCGTATGACCCGATGTTTGCCGAGAATTTTGAGAAGAGGAGCTCGGCATTTTTCGCCAAGGGTCTGGTGTTCAATAAATTTACGGGAAGTCGTGGAAAAGCGGGCTCTAATGATGCCAATGCGGAGTATCTTGCCCAGATCAGACGGGCGCTTGATAAGGAGAATGTGGCATATCAATTTGCGGAGCTTGGCAAGGTGGACGCAGGCGGCGGCGGTACGATTGCGTATATTATGGCCAATTACGGAATGGAGGTTATCGACAGCGGCGTA
>Ga0137306_103187_pt1 | contig 12495 bp, 10 predicted proteins | sample Inofroosms_March_FD_97187 | JGI IMG/M metagenome (GOLD analysis project Ga0137306, IMG submission 97187) | Mouse cecal microbial communities from Vienna, Austria - N-Acetylneuraminic and N-Acetylglucosamine D2O microcosms_March | ecosystem: Host-associated > Mammals > Digestive system > Large... | reverse complement strand
CAATATGATGATTTCTTCACTCTTTCTTTTGATTATTTCATTGAGTCAAGTGATTTCTGTAGTTGTAGGATATATTTTAACACAAGGGATGCATGGACTGTATCAATTGTCGCCGAAAGGGCAAACTGGATTGTTGGCTATTGCAGAGATAAGTATCATAGTGGGAGTTTTTTTATGTGTAAAGATCATAAAAAATATACCTTCTAAAATCTCAATATTAAACTTTATTACTATTTTAATTCCACTTATTATAAATATTGCAATTATGGCCTTTATGGGTGACGACTTGTATTATAATTCGGATCAGTTTGATGCAAATATAGTATCTGTTGTATCAATGTTGCTTGTAAGTTTTGGGTTGATAGTAGGAAATATCTGCAGTATTGCCATGTTGGAGTATTACTTAAACGTAAAGTATATCGAAGCCGAAAAAAGAATACAAATTAATGAAATGAGCCAGCAATATGATTATTATATCAGGCTGGAAAAAGAGACGGATAATATAAAAAGATTAGCCCATGATTTCAGAAACCATCTGGAAGCATTAAAGTATAATCATGATACTGAGGCAAAACAAGAATACATTCGAAGTATTGAGAAGCGCTTAGAAAGATATGAATGCTATTATCGAACAGGAAATACATTTATGGACAGTCTTCTGCAAAGTAAGGCTCAGCAGGCGGCGGATTTGGGCATAGAGTTTAAAGTAATTGCGGATTTTCGGCCATTCCAGAAAGTGAGAAATGAAGACCTGTGTACGATCATAGCTAATATTGTTGACAATGCATTGCGGGAATGTTCCCTAATACGAATGGAAACTCCGGAAGAGGAATGTATCATTCAGGTGAAAGCCAGAAAATCCCTTGACTTTTTATGGATCTACTGTGAAAACAGCGTGCGGGAAAAACAGGCAAAAATGGTCAGCAGAGCGAAAGAGCTGAAAACAACGAAAGATGATAAAAAGAACCACGGATACGGAATAAAGAATGTTCAAAGTACGGTAAATGAATATGGCGGAGAAATTTCAATCTCAATCAGAGATGAACTGTTCTGCGTATCTATAACTATACCAACCAAAAAAGAGTCATAGAAACAGATTTGGAACTGTTTCTATGGCTTTTTTTGAAATTAAATAAGGATCTTGACAGTGTTCATTTTACTCAACAAAAAGGTCGAAATAAGCAAAAAATATAGAAAAAGAATCAGAAAAGGATAGAATAACAAAAAGAATCATATATATGATCATGGAAAAATGGGACATGGAAGGCAGGGAGGCGATCACTTTGATTTCTGGCATGAAAAAGGATAGGGAAAACAGAGGGCTACATGTCCGTTTTTTGAAAGAATATGCAGGAAAAGGAAGGCTGATACATTTATACATATTCATCATTGTATTCATCGCAGCGAATACGGTGATTTCCCTGATCAGGCCAAAACTGCAGGGAGAAATAATAGATGACTTGAGTAATCCTGATGCCGCGGATCTGCAGGTCTTTATGGTTTCTTTATTTGCGTTTTTAGGAATGCTGATGATCAATTATATTGTGATCTACTGCCAAAAATATACTGTGTCGGCTATTTCAGAGGAGATTGCGGCAGACATCCGGCAGAAGGTTCACGATAAACTGACAACGGTTCAGACAGAATTTTTCAGTCATATGGAATTGAGCGACATTCTGTTAAAAGTGGATAAAGACGCAGAAGCAATAAAGCGATGCGGTATCACCAGTATCATAACATTGGTTTCCAATATCGCTGTTTTAATTGTAGTTCCGCCCTATATGATATCCATACATAAGGGGATCGCGGTTACCAATATCTTGCTGCTCATATCGGTTCCTTTTGTGAGTAAATGGCTGGGGACGTATATCCAGCAGACGAGTGAAGAGGTTCTGCAGGGATATAATGATATGACAAATGCATTGACAAACAGCTACAACAACTGGTTTATCATCCGGATCTTTCAGTGCGGCGGATATGCGCATGATAAATACAGCCAGAGAAACCAGCACTACAGGAAAAGGGTAAACAGGCAGAATCTCTTGTATATAGCAAACACTGTGCTGGTCCTGGTGATACAATTTATCGGCGCGGCAGTGATCTGGATAGTTGGAGCAGGGGAGATTTTTGCGGGGAATATGACTGTTGGAACCATATTGGCATTGATGAATTATCAGAATATCATTATGAACCCTATCCTTGGGATTGCCGATTTTGCAAATGAGTACCATACCGCCATGGCATCACTGAAGGATATCCATATGCTGCTTTCCTGCCAGGATATAAAAAGAAAAGGAAAGACCGGAATCCGGAAGGTTCGGGAGCTTACGTTGGACAATGTTGGATTTTGTTATCCGGGATCGGAGTATATGGTTTTTAAAAATGTGAATCTTACATTTCAGACTGGAAAGATTTATGCGGTTCTTGGGAAGAGCGGGCAGGGAAAAAGCACTTTATTCAAGCTGCTGACAGGGATCAATAAACCGACAGAAGGGGAAATTTTTATCGGCGGAGAGAAAATGTCAGAAACCGATCTGTATAGTTATTGGAAACGGGTTGGATTCGTGATGCAAAGATCCACATTTTTTAAAGATTCTGTGAAGAAAAATCTGACTTTACATACCCTATTGGACGAAGTCCGCCCGCCCCGTAGGGGCATGCATTATGGGATGCCCTTTGGGCGCAAGGATCAGGCAGTGAGTCAAATGGATGAGCTTTCCAGATGCCTGGATTTATATGAGGAAATCCACAGTCTTCCGGATGTATGGGATACGGAAATAAAATCTGATCCGTGTAACTTTTCGGAAGGCCAGATGCGGCGTCTGGATATTATGAGAAATGTATTAAAAGACCCGGATGTACTGATTTTTGATGAGGTAACGGCGAATATTGACAGAAAACGCAGAAGAGATTTTTATGCGCTGCTCCGTTCCTTGTCTGAGCATAAGATCATCATTTATTCAACACATAATGAAGAAGAACTGGCCAAAGCAGATGAAGTAATCAATATGGCTGAATTGTGTCAATAAGTTAGAGCAGAATGACTTGTGCGGGACAGGCAGTTCAGGAGTTCAGCTTCTAGTCGGATTGAGCAATAGGGAGGTGAATATGATTAGAATCGGAGTACTGGATACGGACGGAGCATTTACTGACAGCTATTTTGCAGGAAAAAAATGGAACAGGCATGGGCAAAGGATTGAGGAAGGGAATAGGAAAAAAGCCGGATTTTCACATGCGGAGTACGTCTGCTCCCATATATACAAAGAAAATCCAGATGCAGAGATCCTTTTACTTCCAATCCTCGGGCCGAATATGAAGTGTACGGTCATGGAATTGATCCGGGGGATTGAAATGCTGATAGATCTAAAGGTAGACATCATTCATATCAGCGCCGGCAACGAACATACTTATCATCAGGAACTGGAACGTGTCTGCAGAAAAGCATATGATGAAGGAATCCTTATGATTGCTGCCCATTCGAACCGTGATGTGAAAGCGACCTATCCTGCGTCATTCCCGTTCGTGCTGGGCGTCAGATCTGTTGATGAAAAAGAACCGGGAAGAATAATCCAGATTGATATGAAAAAAAGAGACATCATTTTTTCATCCGGTTATTTTTCCATTTATCATCTGGGAATCCCGAAGCTGCACCATGGGAACAGCTTTGCCTGCGCGATGGTGACAGGGCTTCTCAGCCGTGGTGAAGCAGGGGATTACGGACTGGTAAATGCGTTTCAGAAAAGCCCGCTTAATCGATACTACCCATATCAGGAGTTAAAAACAAAGAAATGCTATTTTCTGTCAAACCGCCCGGAGGAATTTTTACAGCAGAAGTTTGCGGCACAGATTACAAATGCGGCTGTCTATGAGAAGTTCCGGCCGGAAATCCTGGAAAAGTGGAATGGTGGGAATGAGATAGAAGGATATGATACGGTTTTCATAGATCATGACTGCTATTCAGACATTTTTCCATATAAGAATATGCTCCTCAATTGTATGAAAAATAATCTGCGGAAAGAATGGGTATTCAGATATCCTTTGTTTAATTTATCTGAGAGAATGAGCTTTTTTAGAAATCATAGAATGGTAATCTCTCAATTTTTTCTTTAAGAAACCATATTTTGACTGGAGGAAAATTACATGGCAAAAAACAAACTGCCGGAATTTGTAAAGATTTTACATAAAGACAAGGCTGTCCTGGTTGATCCGAAGAGCAGGGTATGCTTGAAGGTGAGCAGAAGGATTGCTCAGTATTTGGACAAGCCGGAGGTTCAGGAAAAATTATATCCAATCTGGAGAGAACAGTCGGAGCTTCATAAAATAATCGAAGCGCAGCGTGAAAAAATCAATACGGCATACCTGATGGTGACAAGACAATGCAATATGGATTGTAAATTTTGTGCAATGAATGCAAACCAGGGTATGGACCTTGGGCAGGAGTTTAAAATTTCTGATATAAAAGAAAAGGTTGTGCCCTTTTTTCGCGAAGTGCGTCCCCATAAACTGATTGTTTCTGGCGGTGAGCCATTGCTCAAAGGGAATATATCAGAGATCATTAAAATACTGCATAGTGGATTGTCCTGTCCGATTACACTGCAAAGCAACGGGCTTTTGATTGACAAAGATATCATAGAGGGGCTTAGGGGAAACATTGCGGAAATTGATCTCAGTACCAGGCACATGCTTGAAAATCCGGCCGGGGAATCAGCACTGCGGGATCATATCACGCTATGCCAGAAGGCAGGAATGCAAGTGGTTTTGAGCTTTATTTATGAAAAAACAAACAGAAGAGAGCTGTACCGGGTGATTGACATTGCGGCGGAGTATGATACGGGGCTCCTCATTAATTCGGTTGCCCCGGTCGGGAGGGCAAAAGAAAATTCAGCGATATTATCGGAATTGGACAAAATGGAGATGAATCTGGATATTGCAAAGTATACGTATGACAGGGGGTATCAGGAAAAAGCAATATCGAATTTAGAGGGCCGGCCTGTACGGGTCAGGGATTCCTGCGGCGCATATGGAAAGATACTGGCAGTTTTTCCGGAAGGAAATATATATATGTGTCAGTGCCTGGAGAAGGAAACGTACTGTTTGGGCAATCTGTTGGAAGCCGCGCCGGATCACATCCGTAAGAAGCTTTCCGCAAAACTCCATGAGAAGGAAATCAGAGAGAGCTTTTGCGTAGAAGAAAAAGTGCCGTGTAATGAATGTGAATATCGATACTTATGCGGCGGAAGGTGTCTTTTGTCAGACGGGGCAGAAGTCCCGGAATGCTTTTTTACTAAAAAAATGATAGATTATCAGCTGTTTTATATGGGGCAGCCTGGAGATAAGAGAGAAACTTTAAAAAGATACATTCGTTATTTCGAAGGAATAAAAAAAGAATATTTAATCAAAAGAGGGCTGGCATAATCACCAGCCATAGCCCTCTGTATATAATTTGATTCTTCTCAATAATTTTCTGTACATCCGATCTTTCAGCAGATCTATCCTGCCGCACCAGACAGGGAAATCTGACATAAAATCCTGAACCTCTTCGAAAAATTTTTTCTGTGCTTCATCAGGCAGATGGATTATAAATTCCTCATAAAACTCCAGATCATCTTCCGTAATGAGTTTCCAAAACTTCTCAATTTGTTTTAAATTCATCTATTCTCCTTTTCTGCTACAAGATTATAGTGAATGCCTGTTTTCCAAGATGCTGTTGCTGGTAGATCAGTTGCTTAACAGAAGTCTGGAGAGAAATACATTCTAAGTGAGAGCTGTTTTATCCAATATCTTAGTATATATAGTAGACAATTGTAGTTGAAATATTATACGTTTTTTTAACCAGTTATTTTTAAAAACGAAGTCCGGTCAAATATACTACCACGAACTGTAGTAAAAACACAAAAAATACCACGAATCATGGTATTTAAAACTTAAATACAGTGTAAAATAACACTACTAGGAGGTGGATTGTTTGAATCGAGTCTCGGAACTTAGGAAAAAAGCTAAATTGACTCAGAGAAAATTTGGTGAAATAATGCAGGTAAGTCAACAGACGATTAGTAAGTATGAGAGCAAAGATGCCAATATACCACAAGATATTCTTAAAAAGATGGCAAAGTTTTTCAATGTATCAATTGAGTATATTCTGGAGGAAGATCAGCAGGAAAAATCCCCGATCCATAACCAAAGAGAAGAAATGTTAAAGATTTACAGAGGCTTGAATCAGTATAACAAAGACACCTGGATGCTTTTAGGAAAACGCTTATTGGAAGGGCAAAAAGAAGATTAGGATATATAGAGGATGAAGGTCGGCTGCCGTATCAACTATGATGTGGCAGCCGATTTTTGTCTCAGTTTTATAGTATAAAACTGATCTATAAAACGAAGAGAAAATTAGGAAGAAAAAAGGACGAGTTATGCATAAACGGTTGGTAGATAGGGCTATATGGTCTATAAATTAAGAGTACAATATAGAATCTATGTTTCTAAAATTTAAAAGAAACAGATACCGTATTTTGTCAGTAGATCCGGCAAAATACGGAAATATCAGGGAAAACAAGAGCAAGGTATGTCAATGATCATACCTTTTTTTTCTGCACTGGCAGGCAGGTATTTGTCGAATTTTTCGGATTTTGCACAAAGATGTCGTATTTTGAAAATGCAGCATGCAGAACTGTTCTTTTCTTCCCTTTTTGAAAGTTCGCGTAGCTTGCAGTTTTCTTGATTTTCGTATATGATGCATGACAAGGATAAACACATGTGATTTATGCAAATTTCATAGAATGAGGAGGCTTACACTTGAAGTTACTGTGTATAGCCGAGCGACTTGCTGCTCCTGTAAGGGATTTGAATGGGATGCTGCTGGCAGTCGCTGCCGAATCGGAGTGGGAATTTATGAAGATCAGCCCGGGAGATGCGGGAGTATTCAATTCACTGATTTTGAAAGTGAAAGATATCGGAGCTTCCGGATACGAACTGATGCTGACGTTAGGGGTCATCGGTCTGGTATTTTCCATCATTTTTACGGCAGTGTCATTGCTGCTTACGAGCAATGCCCAGAAGAAAGAGGAGCAGAAGAGCCATGCATTAGTCATATGTATAGCGGGGATTGTTATTTTTTCAGTATTTAGCATCATTGGTTTTTTCAAGTCAATCGGCACAGGATTATAGACAAAAAGCAGGACTTTCGGTCCTGCTTTTTGTTTTTGGGACAGAGTTTTGGAGATAAAAAAGATTGGAGGCGGTGTAATGTCCAGATTAGGAGTATTTCCGATCCCAGGGGAGTTTAAGAGTGAAGATAAATGGTTCCGGTATTTTGACAGGAAACAGGCATTGGTACTTGTGATCTGCGGAATCATGGACTACAGAGCGGTTATGACAGCAGCGGCAAAAGGGATGCTGGTGCCGGCGCTCATCCTGATGCTGTTTCTCACACTGGCAGCAATGGGGATCGTGATGATCCGGCTTCCGGTGGACGCCCTGTTTTTGTCCGGCGGCGGCCTGACCATAGATACACTGATATTTCGGGTCTTATATCGGAAGCTGCACCGGGAGATTTATACCAAAAATTACGGAATGAAGAGCGGGGAAGAACTATGAAAAAGAAGAAAAGATATGCTGCGGCATGGCTGTTTCTGTGGATATGTATCCTGTCAGGCTGTGCTAAGGACGGAGGCGAAGAGATATTCCAGGGCGAACCAAAGGATTTGAATCCATGGACCTATGTGGAGGATACGTCAATCTCCATGAACAGCACTCTTACAAACCTTGCCGCATCTTCGGCGGAACTGGGAATCACGGTGGGCATTATGGGGATTACGTTTTCGATATTCTTTATGGTTCTGCGCATCTGTTTTACAAAAAATGCGGCGGTGCGGGAGGAAGTAAAACGGGAGGCCGTCATGAAGGGGATGATTGCGGTGATGTTATTTAGTATTCCATTCTGGCTGGGGATCTTTAAATATTTTTCTGAATTATTGGTGTAGAGAGGAAAAAAGATTATGCAGATGATAACTGATTTGGTAAGGAATGTACAGATCATCGCGGCTGCGGTTATCCTGATCCTGCTGTTCTTTGCAGGGCTTGGGATCTACATGTTCAAGCTGCGGAAAAGACCGGCTGCAGAGAAGGATTGCGATTATAGTTCCTTCAATCGAAAGGACGTGACAGCATATATCAGGATTGATGATGTTACAGAAGACATGCTGGTATCTGATGGAGGAAAGCGGTTTATTGCGGCGATTAAATGCCAGGGATTTTCATTCGCAGATGCGGAGGTGGAAGAAAAGCTTCAGACAATAAGGGGATATATCACATTTTTCAATGTGCTGGATAACGATCCAATCCAGTTCCGTCAGTCGGCCCGGGATGTAAATCTGGATGACCTGATACAGGATTACCAGGAACAGATGGCAAAAATGGAGGAGCATCGTTTTTCACTGAATCTGGATTATACAGATGTAAAAGCAGAATCAGAAAATCCGGAGCTCTCTGCGGAAGACTATTCTATCTACTACGATAGATTAAAACAGATGCAGAGGGAGCTGGTCTCTCTGGGCTATCAGATGGAGCAGCTGAATGCACAGGTACAGTACATGCAGGCAATTTCCGGAGAAAATGCAGAAGCAAAACGGGAGGAAATCTACATATTTGACTGGCAGTACAATGCAGTGGATTTTTCTTCCCAGAAGCTGGAGGACCAGGAAGTATATCAGCGTGCAGATGCCCAGCTCAAAGCAAAGGCAAACGCATATATCACGGCGCTGCGCAACTGCGGTGTCCATGCGAAACGGATGTCGGGGGTGGAGCTTTTGGAAGAAATCCGGAGATACACACATCCGGTATCTGCTTCAAAAGGGACGGTAGAGGACATTGTACAGACAGCCTATGACAGTATCTGTGTCACCAGTGATTCTCTGTGGAGCCTGGAAGAAGAGTTCAACCAAAAGATCGTGGAAGAGATAGGAGAGGAATTCCAAAAAGGTTCGAAGCTTCATGGAAGGAGGCGAAAGCATGCTTGACTGGATGATGCGGCATATAGAAATTGCGTTTGCAGGAATCCTGATCTTACTGATCGCTGCCCTGATCATGACTGTCCTGGGATTCCGGACGATAAACGGAAGGAAAAGCGGGCTGGAAAGGGAGATTCAGGAAGAAAGGGAAAGAAAACGGGAAAAAATCTGTGAGGCGAGGAAGGTGGCGGCGCCGGACGGGATGAATCCGAACCCTCTTTCGTATACTGTGATTCATGATGCAGGCCACAATATTTATGTACGCAGCTTTACGGTGGACAGCCTTCCGAAGAGGACCGTATTTGCGTCCACATTTCCGGCGCTGTTCAATTTTGACCGTGCGGTCAGTTCAGTATTTATTGAGCCAATAGGGGAAGGGCGCGCGTCACATCTGCTGGACGGACGTATTGTAGAGATTGAGACCAATATCATTACTGCGGAAAAAAATGCGGACCGCAACCAGATCCGGAAGCTGAATGCAAAACTGCGGGATGCGGAGGAATGGGCACAGAGGATTGAGACGGGGGATAACAGCCTGTACCATGTATATTTCCTCTTTACCATTATGGCAGATAGTCTGGAGCAGCTTAACCGCAGGACGGATGCGTTTCGGAATCTGGCAAAGGAGAAGCAGATTATCATATCCTGCTGCTATTCCCTGCAGGCTGAAAGCTATCTTACCGGGATGCCCCTGATGTATCGTTATCAGGCGGCGGCCGGACCGATCCGGGCAGATGGGCTGAAACGCCATACTATGGACAAGCTGAGTGCAGCGAGTATTTTTAACCATACACAGGACAGCTTCTTTCACCCTCACGGGATCATTATCGGCAGGAACATGAGTACCGGGATGCCGGTCGCTTTCGATGTATATGAGAAAAAGCATAATGGCTATAACATGGTATTTGCCGGGATGACCGGAACCGGGAAGTCAGCCTGCATGAAGATCTTAGCATCCCGGTATATCACGAAGAACGGATACCGCTTCGTATGCATTGATTCCCAGTCCAAAGGAAACCGGGGAGAATACGCTATGCTGGCGGACATCATGTGCGGCACGAATTATGAGATCAAGAGTAATGCCGGGAATGTCATCAACCTGTTTGATATTGACAAGGAAGAGGAATGGTCGGAGATCAGCGGGACTTATGACGTACTGCGGCTGCAGGATAAGATTGCCAATGCCAAGTCAGATCTGATGACACTCATACAGGGGAGCAAAGAACCGGCGGAGTTTTCGCTTGTTACGCATGTAGAGAGGCTTGTTACCGATATCATTGCGGAACTCTATGAAGAGCGGCAGATATTTGACAACGTGGTGGAGTCGTTATATGAATCGGGAAAAGGACTGAAAGACGGTGTGCTGACAAGCGGAAAGGTCAAAAAGGAAATGCCGGTGCTTTCGGATTTTTACAGGAAGGCCCTGCTGAAAAACAAAGATAATACGATTGAGGAGCATAAAAAGGCATACCGGATCATCCTGGACAGTCTCAAAGACCGGGTCCGTGAATTATATTACTGCCCGAAATGCATGAGATTTTTCACAAGGGAGGAGTGGAAAAAGGAAAACGGGATCTGTCCATGCAAAGGAAAAATCATCAAAATCCATGGCTCAAAATCCTATTATGACGGGCAGAGCACCATCAGGATCAATGAAAACGAAAGCTTTACGAATATTGATATTTCCCAGCTTCCGGAGTCGGAGCGGCCGATTGCCAGGCAGATTGCATTGAGTTTTCTGAACGAACAGTTTATCAAGACCAACGCGACGAACCCAAAGAAAACCCAGTGCCTGGGGGTCATTGTAGATGAGGTACACCAGAATTTTGATATGAAATCAGCGGTTGCCAGCCTGGATTATGTGGCAAGGACTTCAAGGAAGCGTCTGGTTTCCCTCTGGACAGCTACACAGGCGCTGAAAGATTATGACTGCTGCAGGGAAACAGAAGCACTATTGAAACAGTCGGCGGCAAAATTTGTATTTAAGCAGTCCTATTCCGACCGTAAGTGGGTACAGGAGGCGCTGAACCTGACAAATGGCCAGACAGATCGGGTTCTGGAGCTCGGCGGAGATCCCGAGGATGATTCCGGCAGCCGCAAAGGGGAGGTCTGCATCGTAGACAATGGAAAGGTCTGTTTCTGCAAGATTGATTATCTGCAGTCAGCGGAGGCTGTATTTGTGGAGACAGATCCGCGGATTATCCAGGACATGTATGCATAGGGAGAGCTTTATGGAACGGAAGAGAAAGGGTAGAAAAATTATAAGCATTGCCGTGCTTTACATCGTAATTATATTTTTGGGAAGCTCGGTGATTTATGCGGCAGAGATATCAGATGATCTGACAAATGAAGTGAAGGAAGAGAACGAAAGCCGCTTTTCCAAAGGCTCGCCCTGGCTGGATCATGCGGATGGCTCAATCTATTCGAATACCGTAGATACGATGGAGGAAGAGCAGGAGATCGAGCCGGATGATCCGGGATCGGTAGAAAAATATCTGTCAGAACTTATAAGGAACGCTGCCAGCAGTCTGATCGCACTTTTGGAAGAGAATCTGGGGGCGGGGTTTGACCGTATCATCTATGGGCGTGTGGGGAGCGGAAGGCCAAATTCTGTCAATATATATGGTTTTGAACTGCGGTCCGGAAACCCCTATGGCGTAACCGCTTCTGTATGTTACGGACTGGTACGGAGCCAGGCGTTCGTATTCCTGGGGATCAGTTTTGTATTCCTTCTGGCGAAAAGCGCATGGACGGGGCAGACGGCACAAAGCCGGGAGCAGGTCAAGTCTGGACTTTATACGACGGCTATGAAGTTTTCTATGCTGACGCTTATGCCGTATCTGTTCGATGTGGCGCTGTATGTGCGAGATGTTGCACTGTTCGGAATAAAGGAAATGACCGGCCAGATGATCACAGGGGGTGCTACGCTTTCTCTGTCCGGCGCATTTCTCGTGAATGCGGAGCGGACCGGAAGATTTATAGATTCTTTGATGTATCTTGGGACGGTACTCCTGACGCTCTACTTTGCGTTTGTCTATGTGGCGACAGCGATTGACCTTTTGATCTGCTTTGTAGCATTTCCCGTCATGTGTATGCTGCATACGCCGAAAAAGGATCTGCTGGGCGGCTGGGTGATGGGGGTATTTTCAGATATACTGACCCCGGTGCTGGATGCGGTGCTCTTGTTGGTTCCGCTTCTGACAAGCCTGATGCTCTCAGACGTGATCAAGGGGATCGCAATCATACAGATGATGATGTGTATGCTGATCATCCCTTCCAGAAATCGGATCAAGATGCTGCTGGGCATCCAGAATAATGAGCGGGGCGGGCTTTTGGGCGTAATGGCATTGGCTGCTCTGGGGAGGGCCGCTGCCAGAAAAGTGAAAGGCGCGGCAGGACGCCTGTCGGAGATCCATTCGGATATGCAGAAGAGCAGGATGCATAAAGGGCTGGCAGATGTGGATGAAGAGGAACAGGAAGCTCTGCTGAG
>Ga0137306_103186_pt1 | contig 12501 bp, 8 predicted proteins | sample Inofroosms_March_FD_97187 | JGI IMG/M metagenome (GOLD analysis project Ga0137306, IMG submission 97187) | Mouse cecal microbial communities from Vienna, Austria - N-Acetylneuraminic and N-Acetylglucosamine D2O microcosms_March | ecosystem: Host-associated > Mammals > Digestive system > Large... | reverse complement strand
CTGGCGGCTTGTCCTCTTAAGGCTTAAGTAACTCGTTATTGGGGGTAAGCCGTTTCTCTGTTTCCTTTTCATAAATATAATATACCATATCTGCAAAGAAGAAACAAGTTATTTTATCAGGAGAAATCCAGGGATGAAAAAGCCATATTTTCCGTTATTTATTGATATATCACAGAAAAGCATTGTTGTAGTCGGGGGAGGGAGAATTGCGGAAAGAAGAGTGAAGACACTTCTTCAATTTGCGGAAGACATACAGGTTATCTCCCCAAAGCTTACAGAAGAACTTAGGTGCCTTGCAGAGAGCAGGCGGATTGAATGGATACAGAAAAGATACATGCCGGGACAACTTGCCGGGGCTTTTTTTGTTCTTGCCGCTACAGATGACGCTGCCTGTAATGAGCAGATTGTCACGGATTGCAGGAAGCTGGGGATTTTAGTAAATACATCCCACAGGAAGGAACTGTGTGATTTTTACTTTCCGGCAGTTGTAGTCCGTAAAAATGTTGTGGCGGGGATCACAGCCAGCGGAGACAGTCATGCACAGGCAAGAGATGCCAGGATACAGGTGGAAAAAGCACTGGAAGAATAAAAAAGGAGGATAATGTAAGATGATCTTGAAGGTAGCCCTGCTGCAGATACTTCCGGGAAACGGATTGACGGAGCAGTTTCACATAGGAGAAGAAGCTTTAAGGAGGGCAAAGGATGCGGGGGCAGATCTTGCGCTGTTTCCAGAGATGTGGAGCACTGGCTATGAGATCCCTCCGGATGAAGATGTGCTGGGGAGAATGGCCGTTTCCGCTGACGGTAATTTCATAAAAAAATTCGGGCGGCTTGCAAAAAATCTGGAGATGGCAATCGGTATTACATTTCTGGAAAAGCATTCTCCGAGACCGAAAAACTCCATTGCCCTTTATGACAGACATGGGGAGAGGAAACTTCTTTATTCGAAGGTACATACATGTGAATTCGGGGATGAGAGGCTGCTGTCTGCGGGAGACGATTTTTATGTGACAGAGCTTGACACTGCCGCTGGAATGGTAAAGACCGGATGCATGATCTGTTATGACAGGGAATTCCCAGAGAGTGCACGGATTCTGATGCTGAAGGGCGCAGAGCTTGTGTTAGTGCCGAATGCCTGTCCCATGGAGATCAACAGGCTGGCACAGCTCAGGGGGCGGGCATATGAAAATATGATGACAGTCGCAACCTGCAATTATCCGGATGGACAGCCGGACTGCAATGGACATTCCAGTATTTTTGACGGAGTTGCCTATCTTCCGGGGGCATCAGGTTCAAGAGACATGTGCATTCTGGATGCAGACGAAAGACCGGGGATCTATCTGGCAGAGATTGACATAGATATGCTTCGTGCATACAGAAAACGTGAGGTTCATGGAAATGCATACAGACATCCGGAAAAATACGGATTGCTTCTTTCAAGAGAAGTGGAAGAACCCTTTATCCGTGAGAAGGAGCTGACACAGAGCCCCCTTATTGACGTAGATTAACTTTTCGCCGTATCCTGCGCCTATCTGCTGCTTTACCATTTACTCTACGGCAGACATAACACCTGGATCCAGTCGAAACAGACCGAACAATAAAATTTCTATTGCATGTTTGCCGGAAGAGAAGTAGAATAATAGGAAATGCATAAGAGAAGGTGAAAAAAGATGGAAAATCAAAGCTATGGAAGGCGTATGTGGAGCATATGGAGTCCTTTGGTCATAAAGTATGCCATTGCCACTGTCGTGACCTCTGTTGTCCTGTTTTTTTTTACAGGAGCCGGTATGATGCAGCAGGGGAAGTCCGGCGAGATCACGAAGCTTATGGAAGAGCCGGATCATATGGCAGAGCTTATGCAGGCGGCATCGGAGCGCCTGATGGATTATGCGGTTCCCCTGGAAGGCGCGGCGGCACTGGTTACGATTCCAGTCATGCTCTTCTTCATGAACCGGGACAAAAAGAAGCTAAAAAAAGAACTGATGATGAAGGGCAGGGCTCCTCTCTGGAAATACCCGGCCATTGTGGTGATTTCTTCAGCAATGTGTCTGGCATTAAATAACTTAATCCTGTTATCGAAGCTGTCTTCCTACAGTGAGTCTTATGATGAGACGATTCAGATGCTCTATCAGCCGTCTTTTGCCGTGCAGCTGATCTGTCTCGGGGTTCTTATGCCGGTGTGTGAGGAGCTTACTTACCGGGGGCTTATGTACAGGCGTATGAGGAAGGACATGAGCTTTCTTAATGCAGCGCTCTATTCCTCGCTGATCTTTGCTGTCACACATGGCAATCTGGTGCAGATGCTGTACGGGTTTTCCATGGGAATGATGCTTGGGCTTGTCTATGAAAAGTATGGGTCTGTCCTGGCGCCGGTCTGTGCCCATGTGACTGCAAACGTGGTGTCTGTAATCGGAACACAGTATCAGTGGTTCGACTGGATTTTTGGGGATGTGGTCCGCGTCGGGGCAGTAACCGTACTCTGTGCGGCGGCAGCATCGACCGTATATATCAGGATGCAGAGAATGGATTCCAGGTTTCCATAAATCTTGTTATCTGATAATTTGGGAAAAAGTTTTTATTTACAAATGAGACGAAAAGTTGTATAGTAGTAAAAAATAAATGAAAGGGACAGTAGACGTATGAGCAAAAGATATAAGGAACGTCCGTCTGGCCTGTACCGTCCGCAGTTTGAGCATGACAACTGCGGAATCGGTGCAATTGTAAATATAAAGGGTCAGAAGAGCCATAACACAGTGGCAGACGCATTGAAGATTGTTGAAAATTTAGAACATAGAGCTGGCAAGGATGCCGAAGGTAAGACAGGCGATGGAGTTGGAATTCTGTTACAGATTTCGCACAGGTTTTTCTCCAAAGTCTGCGGACCTCTCGGCATCTTTTTAGGTTCAGAGAGAGATTACGGTGTCGGAATGTTTTTCTTCCCACAGGATGAGCTGAAAAGGAATCAGGCGAAGAAGATCTTTGAAGTGATTGTAAAAAAGGAAGGAATGAATTTTCTGGGATGGCGTGAGGTCCCGGTTAAGAGCGGGGTTCTTGGGAGCCGTGCTGCCCAGTGCATGCCATGTATTATGCAGGGCTTCATTGAGAAGCCCGGGAAGATAAAGAAAGGGCTTGACTTTGACAGGAGGCTTTATGTCGTGCGCCGGATCTTTGAGCAGAGCAGTGACGATACCTATGTGGCTTCTCTCTCCAGCAGGACCATTGCCTACAAAGGGATGTTCCTGGTAGGACAGCTCCGCTCCTTCTTTACAGACCTGCAGGATCCGGATTACGAGTCCGCAATTGCCCTGGTGCATTCCAGGTTCAGCACGAATACGAATCCAAGCTGGGAGCGTGCACACCCCAACCGGTTTATTGTACATAATGGAGAGATCAATACAATCCGCGGAAATGCAGACAAGATGCGTGCAAGAGAAGAGAACATGGAGTCAGAGCATCTGAAAGGCGAACTTCACAAGGTGCTGCCTGCAATCAACAGCTCCGGCTCAGATTCAGCCATGTTAGACAATGCGATTGAATTCATGGTAATGAGCGGTATGGACCTTCCCCTTGCAGTGATGATTGCCATACCAGAGCCGTGGGCGAATACGAAAAATATGTCACAGAAGAAAAAGGACTTTTACCAGTACTATGCTACTATGATGGAGCCATGGGACGGCCCTGCTTCCATCCTGTTCAGTGACGGGGACTGTATGGGTGCTGTTCTTGACCGGAACGGCCTCCGCCCGTCCAGATACTATATTACAGATCAGGATACCCTGATTCTTTCCTCAGAGGTAGGGGTACTGGATATTGACCCTGCAAGTATTCTTGTAAAGGAACGTCTCCACCCCGGGAAGATGCTTCTAGTAGATACCGTAAAAGGAAAGGTGATTGATGACGAGGAGCTTAAGGAGCTGTATGCAGGAAGGCAGCCTTACGGAGAATGGCTTGACAGTAACCTGATCCGCCTGGAGGATTTAAAGATCCCGAATCAGAAAGTGCAGGCTTATACCGCAGAAGAGTGCAGAAGACTTCAGAAGGCATTTGGCTATTCCTACGAGGAAGTAAAAACCTCTATATTGAATATGGCTGCAAATGGGACAGAAGGAACAGCAGCAATGGGAATCGACACGCCGCTGGCAGTTCTTTCGGACCAGCATCAGAACCTGTTCGGATATTTCAAGCAGCTGTTTGCCCAGGTGACCAATCCTCCCATTGATGCCATCCGGGAGAAGATTGTTACTTCCACCACAGTCTATATTGGTGCGGACGGTAACCTTTTAGAGGAAAAGGCGGAAAACTGCAGAATGCTGAAATGTAACAATCCGATTCTGACCAATACAGATCTTCTGAAGATTAAGAATATGAAGAAAGAGGGATTTAAGGTCGCGGAGATCCCCATTACCTATTATATGAATTCAAGTCTTGAAAAAGCGATGGATTATCTCTTCATTGAGGTAGACCGTGTGATCCGGGAGGGTGCCAATATTCTGATTCTCTCTGACCGGGGCGTGGATGAATACCATGTGGCCATGCCATCTCTCCTTGCCCTTTCAGGACTTCAGCAGCACCTGATCCGCACGAAAAAGAGGACCTCTGTAGCCGTGATCCTGGAGACCGGGGAGCCCAGGGAGGTACATCACTTTGCTACACTTCTTGGATATGGAGCCTGTGCGGTGAATCCCTATCTGGCACATGAGTCAATCCGTCAGCTCATTGCAACAGACATGCTTCAGAAGGATTACTATGCTGCGGTAGATGATTATAATGAAGCGGTTATAAACGGAATCGTAAAGATCGCTTCCAAGATGGGCATTTCCACCATCCAGTCCTATCAGGGAGCGAAGATTTTTGAAGCAATCGGCCTGAGAGAGGAATTTATAGAGAAATATTTCACAGATACTGTGAGCCGTGTGGGAGGAATCGGAACAGCAGAAATCGCCCGGGATTATGCGGCAAGACATTCCCAGGCCTTTGACCCGCTGGGACTGGAGGCAGATCTTACCCTTAACAGTGTGGGACAGCATAAGTCAAAGAGCGGCGGGGAAAGGCATCTTTATAATCCCCGTACCATCCACATGCTTCAGCAGTCCACCAGGCGGGGCGATTACGAGATGTTTAAGCAGTATGCAGATATGGTAAATGAAGAAGGGGCGCATATTAACCTGAGAGGACAGTTAGAATTCAATTATCCGAAAAAAGGTGTGCCCATAGAAGAGGTGGAGAGCGTAGACGAGATTGTGACCCGGTTTAAGACAGGCGCCATGTCCTACGGCTCCATTTCCAAGGAGGCACATGAGACACTGGCCATAGCCATGAACCGGCTCCACGGGAAGTCCAACAGCGGAGAGGGCGGGGAAGAAATCGACCGGCTGGACAGTGACAGATGCTCTGCCATAAAGCAGGTGGCATCCGGGCGTTTTGGCGTGACATCCAGATATCTGGTTAGCGCCAGGGAGATTCAGATTAAGATGGCACAGGGGGCAAAGCCCGGAGAGGGCGGACACCTTCCGGGAGGCAAGGTCTATCCGTGGATCGCGAAGACCAGACATTCCACCCCGGGTGTGAGTCTGATCTCGCCGCCGCCCCACCATGATATCTATTCTATAGAAGATCTTGCACAGCTCATTTATGACTGCAAGAATGCAAATAAAGATGCCCGCATCTCCGTAAAGCTTGTATCTGAGGCAGGAGTGGGGACTGTTGCGGCCGGCGTTGCCAAGGCAGGGGCAGGACTAATCCTCATTTCCGGATATGACGGAGGTACTGGTGCAGCGCCCAGAAGTTCCATCCATAACGCGGGGCTTCCCTGGGAGCTGGGACTGGCAGAGACCCATCAGACGCTGATTCAGAATGGTCTCAGGGAGCGTGTGCGCATAGAGACAGACGGGAAGCTTATGAGCGGCCGGGACGTTGCCATTGCCGCCATTCTCGGAGCGGAGGAATTCGGCTTTGCCACAGCTCCGTTAGTTACGATGGGATGTGTCATGATGCGTGTCTGCAATCTTGACACCTGTCCGGTGGGAGTAGCAACCCAGAATCCAGAGCTTCGTAAGAGGTTTACGGGAAAACCGGAATATGTCATGAACTTCATGCGGTTTATAGCACAGAATCTGCGGGAATATATGGCGAAGCTGGGCGTGCGCACCATAGATGAGCTGGTAGGCAGGACAGACCTTCTTAAGGTAAAGGAGGAGCCGGGCTCTGAGCGGGCCTCTGCCCTGAATCTGGAGCAGATTCTCTATAATCCTTATGAGGGGACGAAGAAGGCGGTGACTTATAATCCGAAGAAGCTCTATGATTTTGAACTGGAGAAGACACTGGATGAGCGCGTCCTTGTGAAAAAGCTGCTTCCGGCGCTTGAAAAGGGACAGAAGAGAAGTATAGAGGTGGATGTATCCAATACAGACCGCACCTTCGGAACCATCTTCGGCTCGGAGATTACAAGGAGATACCCGGAGGGACTGCCGGAAGACAGCTATGTAGTGAAATGTAAGGGTGCAGGCGGACAGTCCTACGGAGCCTTCATTCCAAAGGGACTGACCCTTGAGCTGGAAGGAGACAGCAATGATTATTTCGGTAAAGGATTGTCAGGCGGGAAGCTTGTTGTGTATCCTCCGAAGAGTGTGAAATACAGGCATGATGAGAATATTATTATAGGAAATGTGGCTCTCTACGGTGCAACCAGCGGCAAGGCATTTATCAATGGGGCAGCAGGAGAGCGGTTTGCAGTCCGCAATTCCGGTGTGACCGCAGTTGTGGAGGGCGTAGGAGACCACGGCTGTGAATATATGACTGGCGGTCGTGTGGCAGTACTGGGAAAAACCGGCAAGAACTTTGCAGCAGGAATGAGCGGCGGAGTTGCGTATGTGCTGGATATGGACAGTGATTTATATATGAATGTAAATAAGCAGCTTGTCAATATTGAACGTGTTGCCTCAAAATATGAAGTAAATGAGCTGAAGAGTATGATAGAGGAGCATGTGGCTTGCACGAATTCGGAAAAAGGAAGGGAGATTCTTGACAGCTTTACAGAATATCTTCCTAAATTCAAGAAGATTATCCCAAAGGATTATGAGAGAATGCTGACCACTATCCTGCAGCTTGAGGAACAGGGCATGAGCAGCGGGCAGGCGCAGACAGAAGCATTTTATGCCATAAAAGAAGGAAGATAGGAGGGCGGAAAAGTGGGAAAAGCAACAGGTTTTATGGAATATGAAAGACAGGATAAGAAGGCGCAGGATCCAAAGGAGCGGATCAGGCATTTTCAGGAGTTCCACACGCCCCTTCCGAAGGAGGAGCAGGAGCGCCAGGGAGCCAGGTGTATGTCCTGTGGAGTCCCGTTCTGCCAGGCAGGGCAGATGATCATGGGAATGGCAAGCGGATGCCCTCTTCACAATCTGGTGCCTGAGTGGAATGACCTGATCTGGCACGGGAACTGGGAGGAGGCTTATTACCGTCTGAAAAAGACGAATAATTTCCCGGAATTTACCTCCCGTGTATGCCCGGCACTCTGTGAGGCAGCATGTACCTGCAGCCTGAACGGGGACGCTGTATCAACAAAGGCCAATGAATATGGGATTATCGAAAATGCATACGAGAAGGGGTATGCTGCTGCGAAGCCGGTGAAGATCCGTACAGGAAAGAAGGTAGCAGTTGTAGGCTCCGGTCCGTCCGGCCTTGCGGCAGCAGATCTGTTAAACCGCAGAGGACACAGTGTGACCGTATTTGAGCGTGAGGATAAGCCGGGAGGGCTTCTGCGCTACGGAATCCCGAATATGAAGCTGGAAAAGCAGATTATTGACAGGAAGATTGCAGTCATGGAGGAGGAAGGAATCACATTTGTCACGAACTGTAATGTGGGGAAGGACAAGAAGGCAGCAGCCCTGCTAAAGGAGTATGACAGGATCCTTCTGTGCTGCGGCGCGTCAAACCCAAGAGACATTAAGGTACCTGGAAGAGATGCCAGTGGAATCTTTTTTGCCGTGGATTTTCTGAAATCCACCACCAAAGCACTGTGGGCGAATGATATGAAGCTTATAGAAGGAAGTTACATTTCCGCAAAGGATAAGCATGTAATTGTAATCGGAGGCGGGGATACGGGAAATGACTGTGTAGGCACATCCATGCGCCACGGTGCAAAGTCCGTGCTTCAGATCGAGATGATGCCAAAGGCTCCGGATACCCGCGGGGAAAATAACCCGTGGCCGGAGTGGCCGAAGGTCTGTAAGACAGATTACGGACAGGAGGAAGCAAAGGCAGTATTCGGACACGACCCGAGAGTGTATGAGACCACAGTAAAGGAATTCAAAAAAGATAAAGACGGAAATCTGAATCAGGCTGTACTCGTAAAGCTGACGCCGAACAAGGATGAGAAGACAGGCCGTATGCTTATGACAGAGGTACCGGGGAGCGAATATACCGTCCCGGCACAGCTCGTACTGATTGCCGCAGGTTTTCTTGGAAGCGAGGCCTATGTGACCAAGGCTTTCGGGACAGAAGTAAACGCCCGGACGAATGTAGCCACCCCGGAGGGAGGATATCTCACCAGTGCAAAAAACGTATTTGCCGCCGGGGATATGCACAGAGGACAGTCCCTGGTAGTGTGGGCAATCCGGGAAGGAAGAGAAGCGGCGCGGGAGATTGACATAAGCCTGATGGGGTACACGAATTTAGAGATTCAGTAATAAATGTTACAAAAATGTTAAAAAGTATTGCAAAATTGTTTGACTTCGAATATAATCTACCTATGAGCAAAATGTATAAAAAAGGGGCAGCTCATCATAAGCGGGTTATCCGAAAAGGAAAAACTGCAATAATTTCAAAAAATGTATTGAAATCAACCGGAAGTTGTAGTATCCTAGCTTTAGATGTGCAAAAGAGGTAACAGGGAGGGAGCTATTGTCAGCTGTTGCCGCAAGGGGAGTAGACTGCATTCAGAGGGAGGCACAGATGAGACAGCACCTCTGGATACTTGAAAAATAATGTAACTGTTGAGGTACAGAACAGCTACGGAATAATTGGCTAAGGATAGGTGAAGATATGAAGAAAAGACTGGTAAAGGCACTCATTGCTTCAGCCGTGATGAGTTCCTTGATGATAACAACTGTTTTTGCAACCCCGTCGGTAGATGAATTGAAGAATCAGAAGGCGGCAACGGAGAATGAGGTGAATGATCTCCAGACACAGTTGAATAAATTGATGGACAAAGTGAATGAACTGGAGAACAAGCTGATTAAGAAGGGACAGGATCTGACAAAAGCGAAGAAGGATCTTGTAGTTGCCGAGGAGAAGCAGAAGAAGCAGTATGAAGACATGAAGCTCCGTATACAGTATATGTACGAGGAGGGAGATTCTTCAGCGCTTGAGAGAGTGGCGTCATCCGGAAGCATTGCAGAGATTCTGAATCAGATGGAATACGTACAGAAGGTACATACATATGACCGTAACAAGCTTCATGAATATGAGGAGACGGTGCAGGAGGTAGAGGATCTTAAGACAACCCTTGAGAAGGACAAAAAGAAGCTGGAGAATCTGCAGACCGAGTATGAGGCGCAGTCACAGGAGCTGAGTACAACAATTGAATCCAAGAGTTCAGAGATAGAGAATCTGGATGTAATGATCCAGGAGGCAGCGAGAGCCGCACTGGAGGCTCAGAAGGAAAGAGAGCGTCAGGAGAGAGAAGAGCGCGAGCGTCAGGCACGCGAGCAGCAACAGCAGCAGGATCAGCAGAATCAGCAACAGCAGCCTGATCAGGATCAGAATCAGCAGCCTGACCAGCAACAGCCTGATAACACGGATCCGGGCACTCAGGACGAACCGTCATCAGGCGGAGATACATCCACTCCGGAGCCGAGTTATAATGCGGCAACAGGTAATGCGGTAGTTGACCGTGCTTACGGATGGGTCGGAAAAGCTTCATATGTATGGGGAGCCTGCAGTCCGGGAGCCTTTGACTGTTCCGGATTCGTAAGCTACTGTCTGACAGGAAGCTATTCGCGTCTCGGGACTACATACACCTTCCTTGCATGGCCTCAGACAAGCAATCCGCAGCCAGGAGATGTGTGTGTGAATGCAAGCCACTGCGGAATCTATATCGGAGGCGGTCAGATGATTCATGCGGCAACCGAGGGAGTCGGAGTCGTAGTAGGACCTGTACAGGGTGGTATGATATATGTCCGCTATTAATTGAACAGAGAGATTATATAAAGGGGAACTGCATTTTTCGCAGTTCCTCTTTTGAAGGTCTAATATCATATGATAGAATTTATGATGAACGTTTGAAATTTCTTGCATTTAATCCTGCATTATGTTATACTATCCACGTTGTGAAAAAACACGTATGTCCAGTTCCGGAAGGTGCCTAAGTCTGCTGTATGAAGTGCAGACCGGCTTCGGAAGAAAAGAGACATTCGGAAGATCAAAACCAAATGGAGGAAAGAAACATGAGCGTTATTTCAATGAAGCAGCTTTTGGAAGCAGGTGTTCACTTTGGACATCAGACAAGAAGATGGAACCCTAAGATGGCTCCGTACATTTACACAGAGAGAAATGGAATCTATATTATCGACCTGCAGAAGTCTGTCGGAAAGGTTGATGAGGCTTATAATGCGGTTTCCGATATCGCAGCAGAGGGTGGCATCATTCTTTTCGTAGGAACAAAGAAGCAGGCGCAGGATGCCATTAAGGCAGAGGCAGAGCGCTGCGGAATGTTTTATGTAAATGAGAGATGGCTCGGAGGCATGCTCACCAACTTTAAGACGATCAAGAGCAGAATCGCACGCCTTAAAGAAATTGAGAGAATGTCAGAGGACGGAACCTTTGATGTGCTGCCGAAGAAGGAAGTCATTCAGATTAAGAAGGAATGGGAAAAGCTTGAGAAGAACCTTGGCGGAATCAAGGAGATGAAGAGAGTACCAGATGCAATCTTCGTAGTTGACCCGAAGAAGGAGAGAATCTGTGTTCAGGAAGCACATACACTTGGTATCCCTCTGATCGGTATTGCGGATACAAACTGTGATCCAGAGGAGCTTGACTATGTAATTCCTGGTAATGACGATGCAATTCGTGCAGTTAAGCTGATCGTATCTAAGATGGCTGATGCTGTAATCGAAGCAAACCAGGGAGCTACAGGCGAAGAAGATGCATATTATGAGGAGGCTTCCGAAGAAGTATATGAGGAAGCAGCAGCTGAGGAGGAATAGAAGATGGCAATTACAGCTAGTATGGTAAAAGAGTTAAGAGAGATGACAGGTGCAGGCATGATGGACTGCAAAAAGGCGCTGACTGAGACAGACGGTGACTTTGACAAGGCTGTTGAGTTCCTTCGCGAGAAGGGTCTTGCAACTGCGCAGAAAAAGGCAGGCAGAATTGCAGCAGAGGGTATTGTTGCAACAACAATCAAGGACGGTGATAAGGTAGCTGCAATTGTGGAGGTAAATGCAGAGACAGATTTTGTTGCTAAGAATGAAGTATTCCGTACCTATGTTAAGGAAGTAGTAGAGCAGGCGGCTGACACAGATGCAGCAGACATTGAGGCATTTAAGGCAGAAGCATGGACGCTTGATAGTTCCATGACAGTACAGGACAAGTTGGCAGCCATGATCGCAAAGATTGGCGAGAACATGAATATCAGAAGATTCGAAAAGATTGTTTCTGAGGATGGCATTGTGGTATCCTATATTCACGCAGGAGGCAAGATCGGCGTACTTGTTGAGGCTAAGACAGAGAACAACTCTGATGCAGTAAAGGAAGCTCTTAAGAATGTGGCTATGCAGATTGCTGCGCTGAATCCGAAGTATGTTTCTACAGATGAGGTGCCAGAGGATTATAAGGAGCATGAGAAGGAGATTCTGATGGCTCAGGCTAAGAATGATCCGAAGAATGCCAATAAGCCGGAGAACATCATCGAGAAGATGATCGCAGGACGCCTTAACAAGGAGTTAAAGGAAGTCTGCCTGTTAGAGCAGGAGTACGTTAAGGCTGAGAACAAAGAGAACGTTGCGAAGTATCTGGATATGGTTTCGAAGGAAGCAGGAACGACAGTTGAACTTAAGAGATTTATCCGTTTTGAGACTGGTGAGGGACTTGAGAAAAAGAACGAGGACTTTGCGGCTGAGGTTGCGGCACAGATGAATCAGTAAACTTCTGAATGAAATTGATTCACGAACCCCTGAAAATCCCATAGAATGGGCATTTTCAGGGGTTTTTTGCGTTCAAAGAAGAGGTTCATAATTTATCGTAAATTACCGTATTTTGAGTGCCAATTTGGGGGATTTTTGGGGGAAGAGTTGGGGGAAGGGGTATCCCCCAAATGGTGTGTGAAAGTTTGCCTGTTTCTTTTGGGAAAAGGGGAGAAGTTTGCTTGCCGTTTCTGGACGTAGATTTACATGGATTTTCTTTAAATGGTGTTAGAGTGTGTAAGCTGTTATATCTTATCAGATAGGAATTACGGTGATGATGGAGATTGTTGGTTGATAGAGGCGTGAAATTGGCCTATAA
>Ga0137306_103185_pt1 | contig 12504 bp, 17 predicted proteins | sample Inofroosms_March_FD_97187 | JGI IMG/M metagenome (GOLD analysis project Ga0137306, IMG submission 97187) | Mouse cecal microbial communities from Vienna, Austria - N-Acetylneuraminic and N-Acetylglucosamine D2O microcosms_March | ecosystem: Host-associated > Mammals > Digestive system > Large... | reverse complement strand
TTTTCTCACTGTCTGGATTTATCATAGCCTCCGGTTCCGATATCTGCATTTGTTTCTCTGCTCCCTGGATTTGAGCCTGCTTCTCTGATTCCGATATCTGCACTTGTTTCTTTGGCTCCGATATCTGAGCATGTTCCTTCGGCTGTTCCCCTTTGATCGCTCCGGCTTTCTTTGCCAGTTCTTCTTTTATATTTTGCTTTGCCAACGTCTATTTCTCCTTCAACAAAGTTTTGATCGCCCAATATAAAAGCCGTTCTCTCCAGCTCATTTTTTTACGCCGCTTTTACCATGAGCCGCCTGCTCTGGATCACCTTCTGGTACTGTGCATAAATCTCGGGCTGTTCTTCTTTCAGACGTGATTCATCGACCCGGCTGCTGGAAACGGATTTCCAGGAGACTCTGTACTGTTCATTTTCTGCCTGCTCCGCTTCTCCGAGGTAGAGCTTCAATTCCTGCTCGATCTTCTTTTTCTCCCTCTCCATCTGTTCCATATCCTCTTTCAATTCCTGACGGCGTCTTAGTTTATCATCAAATCCTTTGAGCGGCAGGATCTCTGCCACAGAATTTTTATAATATTCAGCTATCACACTGTCCGCAAGTTTGGAACCATCCGGCTCAGGAAGGATTCTCTTCTGCACATGGTTCTCCCAAAAATCCTGTTCGATTCGAACCAGATCTGCCAGCATGGATTCATCCCGTTCCAACCGATAGTATTTAAAATCTCTGCCGTAAATAAGTACGGCGATATACCATGCATCAGCGTTGCAGACCGTCATGTAATGGTAGCACTGTATCTGGTAGGAGAGCGGAATCTTTCCATCTTTCCAATGCTCCGCCATAAAGGGGCTTGCAGTCTTGCATTCCAGCCCTGCGTTTTCCCCCACTACCATCCGGTCTACATCTGCCAGCATGAACGGATAGGATTCGTGACAGAACATAGCGTTTGCCCTGCGTACTTTCTTTCCGGTGGCCTCCGTAAATCTTCTTGCAACATAATCTTCAAATTCCCGTCCCTGACGCATGGCTTCATTGTCGATCTCTTCGATCGTGTCTGAGGTCTTGTCGCTGTATACCTGCATTGCAGTGCGGTAGGGATTCAGGCCGCATACGGCTCCGGCGTCGCTCCCTCCGATCCCTTTCTTGCGGTATTTCAGCCATTCCTTTTTATCCAGGTTCAATGTCGATACTAATTTCTTCATGCGATTTCATCCATCCTTTCCGTCCTGTAATAATTTTTCAGGGATTTCAGTTCTTTATCAATGTTTTTCAGTGCTTCCAGCTCCTGATCAATACAGCCCTGTAGGTCCTCCGCATAGGAATCCCCATATTCAAGCCACCTGCCATACAGGAAATGCAGAAGTTCCGGAATTGTGATTGCAATGATAAGGAGTTCCTCTTTCATTGTCCGGCACATTTCTATCAGCAGTTCATACAGATGAATCATGCTGTCAATCTGATAAGCGGCATGATAGATCTCCTCTTTCTCCTTTTGAAGGATGCCATACCGAAAGGCGCTTAACTCTGCGCTGACCTTAAAACGAAAAATCTCTTCCAGTTCTTTATGTTCCAGTTTCATCCCGTCACCTACGCTGCGCATACCATCTGGTATGCCTTGTCAATCATCGGATTCCCTTCCATTGTCCTTGCAAACAGGTTCTCCTTGTAATTCGCAGTCTTTCGAAGCGGTTCTGCATGGGTGGCAAAATCAGATACCGCATTTACAAAGCGGTACGCATTTTTTCCTACATGCTGCAGGTCCGGCGCGTCAAAATAGCGCATCTTCATGTCCTCCCTCAGCTTCCGGATGTTCTTGGTCTGCTGCGGGGTGGAATTATCTTCCAGCGGGAGAAGGATTTCAATGTATTCTGTCACCTGCCTGTCTGAGAGCTTCTTCATGCGGAGGTTTTCAAACTCCTGCCCCAATTCCTGCATATAATTTTCTGCCCTGAGCAATGTGTCCCTGGCCTCCTGCATTTTTTCATGGATATCCCCGGTGTGGATCATGGACCAGCAGCGATTCGCCTTCGCCAATGCCAGATTCAGCGTGTTCTGACATACCACACGGATCGGAGTCAGAGCGACCTTGATTGCGCCGGAACCATCGTGGGTGTTAGAAAATACCAGATAGGGGCTGATCTGTTCCCCGGAAATAATGTACTCCCGGGGCATATGTGCCAGTAACCAGACTTTTTTCCTCCCTGCAGGCTTCCGGCTGTCTCATACCGGACTCCTTCGCCTAATAATTCATCCGTGAAGGCAAAGGCTTCGTTATTTTGGATGACCTTGTATCGGTCGGTCACCACGCCCAGGACTTTCCTGTCCGAATCACGGACATTGACCTTGTAGCCCTCAATCGGTTCACTTGCGGCTGTGAAGATCGGCTCCTGGAGCACCTGCCAGTTTAAGCCGGCCAGGATCAGTGCGTCATTGGATGCGGGAGCCTCCTTTACCTTTGTTCCCAGGCCATGCCACGGTGTTTCCCTTACATAAAACATACTCTCAACGTTTGCTGCCATAATAAAATCCTCTCTTTCTTCTGCTTTTACTTATACGAATCTCCATAATAGAGTTGCAAAATAGCTGATAAACCGCCGCTTCTAATCATCGTTAAAAACTTCTTCGAGTACGGCAGCCGCAACGTTTATCAGTGCCAGTAGAATCCTTCCCATCCAAGCCCTCCTTTCTTGAGCCAAAAAGAATGGGCAGAACCCGGTAGGTGGATTCTGCCCTGTATGTAGTGTGATTACGATTAAGACTCATTATTATAATATATAATTATAATCTGACATTTTTTCAGGGGATAGGATTGGCAGGTTCCATGAGGAATGTTCTAAAAGAACACCTTGGCCACTGACATGATCTTATCTATATATATTTATAACAATTATAAATTTTCTACTCTTATCATTACCATTTATTGAATTCATATGGTCTTACATATCCCTGATTATTTGTTGCATCAAAAATTGATCCTGAATCCATACCAGTTATTTCCCCCTGATTTGTTACATATAGATTTTCTCCATCTGTCCATGCAAACGTAATTACAAATCCATATAAATTAATTTGTGCCGTATTACTATTTATTATTGCGGCATCTTCCGTCAATATAGTATTTGACCAATCTAAAATTCCAAGACTGAACCGAATTGTATTTTCTCCAATGTCTAAGATTTCAATTTTTCCTGTATTCCCCATTGTGGTTCCACTTAATGAATTAGCAGATACATACACTCCCGGCATGCCTATGAATGTTTCAGAAGGAGCACTTACTCCGTTAATCTCATCCTCTATACGCTTAATTAACTCCGCATTCTTTTTCTCAAAATCATTAAAAACCGCATCTGCATTAAACTGTTCTGCCGTCACGGTTCCTGAGTACCATGGCATACTATTAAAATGCTGCTGCAGTCCTTCGTCCTGAAAAATATATCCATGCCTTGCAAATATTTCATTCCTTCCGATAAAAAGCCTGCCAGTTTCTACACCCCTTACCTCTTCTTCGGAAAGATACCGGCTGTTGCTGTCGGGGAAGATATACTGTGCCCGCATCTGTTCTTCCCTGGCCTGCCTGTAATTTCCGATTTCTTCATCCGACAGGAAACTGACATTGATATTGGCAACATTGTTCCCATTTAATCCGCAGACTACATTCCTCTTTGTATCAAGGTTCATAAACTGTATGCTTTCCCCGGAATCAACAATCTCAGGATAAGCGTCACTCATCTTACCTGCCGCTTCTTCCTTTGGCATTCCGATTCTGATTCCATGGAAGGATGGCCCTTCTTCTCCGCTGCTCTGGATCACAATGTTTACAAGATTCCCTTCCTGATACACAGCTTGTACACTGCCATCCAGTCCCGTATAAGCCGGATTCCCTTCTGAATTTTTCAGTCCGAGTTCTACCGCGTAGTCCTCTGGCTGTCCTAACAGCGTTTCCATATCAATACCGGAAAAATCTGCTGCTTCTTTTTCCTCTTTCTTTGGTTTCATTCTATTTTCATCCTTTGTCCCTTTTTGGGACAGAATGCCTATGTATGCCGCAAGCCCCAGCACAAGAATCAGGAGCAGGATCATCACCCAAAACCACCAGTTTTTATATACTGCTTTTTTCTTATGCTGTGCTGACTTTTGTGCCCCGGTCGGTGTTCCGCAATTCGGACAAATCTTCCAACTGCTTTCCAAGAGGGCTCCACATTTTTTGCATTTCATTCTCCGATTCTCCTTTATTCTATATTTAATGAACAGGCCCATTTTCTAAACAATACGATATCTTTTTATTTTCTCCGCTGTTTTCAATATTACTACCCGAAAATAAAACCGTACACACCAATAGCAAATTTATTTCACCAACTAATCTATTTCCTCCATGTCCTCTAAGAGAGAATTAACCAACAACATTTTCACCAAAGAGACCACTTCTTTGAGATTTTCCTGATTCTCTCTGAACGCTTCCTCTGTCTGTTCCTGCAGACTTTCGTATGCCGCATCTACTTTTTGTTCCGTAGATTTTTTTACATCCTTTACATTCAGCAGTACTTTCTTTAAAAGTTTATCCGTTTTGTCCATTCTTGCCTCAATACCGCCGAGCATCTCTGCAATTTTTTCATAAATTTCATTTTGCTGCCGCAAATTCTCTTCCAGTTTCATATGTACCTCACAGAACTGTTCCTTATAAAACACCTTTTCCCATTTGTTCATATGCTTTTCTCCTGATATTATCTGACAATTCTTTATATTATACTTTTTACTAATTCGGCCGCTTTTAAGACGGCCATTGGCTCCATAATACTTTTTTCAATATCAGACTCTTTTGAACGGCCCTCCTTAAGCATAGCTTCATACTGCCGTTTTGCTATTTTAACCTTTTTCTCCTGTGATTCAGCATAATCCGTGAAATATTCTTCGATGCCTTCTGTCTGCTCCTGAAGCACATCCGTCACCTTCATAGCAAGATTATTTAGGGACTCCCGTATTATTTTTTTACTGAATTTTTTCATCGCCTTTTCTTTTTCTTTACCGGAATCCAGCTTTAATATTTTCAGACATTCCGGATCATCCAATGACATCCTCTTTGCAAGCGGTTCCTTTAAACTGCCGATAATTGTGGTACGGATTTTCGAACGATTCCGTTTAACACGTTTCAGATTAGAGGTATCTTTCGTAAATTCTGATGATTCCTCCAATAAATCAATCAATGCATTACAATAATCCTCTACCTCTTCAATGCACTGTTCTTCCAGCTTCTCACAATGATGCAGATACTTTTCAGAGAACGAAACCAGTATTTCATTCAACCTCTCTGTAGTAAGGACATTCGCTACATTTTTATCATAAGAGCCCTCTTTAGATACTTCCTCGGAACAAATATCCTGTATTGCCGTTCCCAATTCGCTTATCCCATACCATCCTGTCTTTTCTGCAACCTTATCTCCTATTTTTTCTATGCCTTTACCAATTTGTCTACCAATCCAACCAAAGAAACCCATCCCTTCACCCCTTCAACACATATTCAGCCACACAGCAGTCAATGATAATATCATTTGCATTTGCAATGATCTGTTCAGACTGTTCCTCACAATTATCCGCATTTATATTTTCTAATTCACGGTTATTCCTGTCTGCAGTCTCTTTGGCTGCTTCGATCACAGACAGAACCCCTTCTTCTATCTCTTCAAAAAAAACTGAGAGTTCTTCACGGATATGCTGGCAATAGGTATCTAATGCTTCCCTGAATACTCTGTCAGCAAATTCATTCATCGCCCGTTCTTTTTGCTTCCCAGGTATCATTCGAATGACATCTCTCAACTCCTGATTACTCAACGTTATACTCTTACAAACCTCATTGTCGATATATCCTCTTATTTCCGCCAATAAATGATGAATCTGCCGCGCAATACGCTTTCTGCTGATTCCATATTTTTTTATCAGTGTTTCCCGATCGTCAAAAAGGATCTCGAGTTCTTCTGTAAAGGAAGATACCTCTGCATAAACTGATTCTTCAACCTCACTTGATTTTTTTCTGATTTCCTCCTTGTATGTTTCAAATATCTCGATGAGATTGTCCACATCGGAAACCGAAGATTTTTCATCAATAGAATCTGTAGATGATACTTTTTTCCCAATGATAGATATTATATCTGCAATCGTTTTTCCAACGGCTTTCAGTATTTTTTCAATGCGCTCTGAATTATACGGTATATACGGCTCCTGCAGCATTATAATCACCTCCCCAATGACTTGATTGCCTGTTCGAGTTCCCCTGCTCTTTTCTGTGTGATTGCCTGAAGCCTGCTGATAAGGCCTTCTAATTCCTTTTTATCGTCACTTGCTTCTTTATATTTTTGGGTAAACTCTTTTTTCTTTTTCTGGATTTCTTCTATGCCTCCCCGGCTGGTTTGAATAATGTCTTCCTGTTCCGCCCTGATTTTACGCATACAGTCCTGAATCTCTTCCTTACATATCTTATATGTACTTTCTATATCTTCTCTTAATTTTTCCTTATGGTGGTCTGCAATGTCAGTTTTTATCGTTCTTTTCAGCTTTTCTATATTGGTAAAATCGCACAGCCAGTCATATTTTTCATGGATATCTTTAATCCGTAATTTACTTAATATAGATTCTAAATCCCATTTCTTATCATTCTGGTCATCTTCTGCATATGTATCGTATTCTTTCAAAAGAGTATATAAATATGCCGACACAGGAATGGTATTTGCTTCTGCCAGTTTTTCACTGCCATATGCCCCTCTCCCTTTCAAGTGTTTTAACCATTCCTTTTCCTGCAGCTTCCAGTTTTCTTCTGGCCGGTTTAAAGTATCTAATTGGGTTGCAATGATAAATACCTTCTCCGGATGATATCTCACATTTGAAAAAACACTGTATATTGTATGCATCTCCTGTCCGGTCAGCGCATCCGATTTTACACATACAAGGACAGCATTAGCCCGGTCTATATAATCCCTTGTGATATTGGAACGGTACTCAACGATATCATCAAGCCCCGGAGTATCTACCAGCACCACACCTTCCGGCAGTTCAAAATCTTTCAGTCCGACTTCAACCTCTTTGACAAAATAATGAACCGATGATTTTGATGATGTCCATCTTTTAATTTCATTAACCAGTTTTTCTTTATCATCACACACAATATTTTTAGGAGAACTGCTCAGCCATTTGCTTTTTTCTGCGTCTGCCTTTAGCGTTTTATATTCTTCTAAAAAAACAGTTGCTTTAGCTTCATTCGCACTATCCCACAATTCCTGCCACTCTTCGTTGGTATAAAACGATATTTTCACATGGTTCTTATCTGCTTTTTTAAATTTTGTCAGGGATGCTGTCTCAGGAGTAACCTCCGTAGACGCATACTCATATCCTAACAGCGCATTGATCAGCGTAGATTTTCCGGCTTTAATAGCGCCTACTAATGCAATATGAAATTCTGCGTTTGCACATCTGTTTAAAAAAGTATCAATATTTTTCATCATACCCATGGTAATATAATCCTGGATTCCTTTTGATGAAAGAACCTTTTTCGTTCTCCGCATGGCCACTGCATACCTTCTGACTGTCTCATCCCACAAATGATCTGAATCCGTGACCGGCTCATCTGCTAAAGCCTTTAATTCCGCTACCCTTTGTTCATATTTTTTTTGAAGCGCTTCATCCTTAAAACTAAAATTTTCCATCTTTCTCTCCTTTGTATTTTATTTTTTAAATTTTTCTACTGCATATATGCTTATCCAGTTTTGGTCATCTGACCTCTCCTCTATGCTCATTCCTCATACATCTGTTTCATAGAACCGACCTCAGCCCGCATATCATCCAGCAGCTTCTCCGGCCCCAATACTTTTATCCATTTTCCCTGCGATAGCAGCTCCATCATTGTCCCTCTGCTGTACTCCACCATGGCTGTAATTTCTGTTCTTTGTTCGTCCTGAGAAACAATATCCGCTGTTGGAAATCTGTCTAATATGGCTTCTACAGACGGCCCAGTATATACAAATCTGATTTTCATATATTCCCCCATAAACATTTTTTGGTTATAGAGCCGTGCCCTTTCCAAATGCCGTTTTTCTTCAATTTCTATTGGAACCTTTTCTTTCTTTATCCGAATCTGTTCTATCCGGTCAATTCGGTAATAAATCACTGCAGAATTTTCCATATCACCCCGGCATGCCAATAAATAAAAATAAAAGCCCGAAAAAGCCACTGCAATAGGATACAGCCATCGTTCTACCAGTTTTCCATTTAATTTTTTATATGTAGCTTCAATACTTCTCCCTTCCTTAATCCACGTTTCAAGCTGCCAGATCAACTCATATAAATGGGTACTTCCTTTCGCACTTGCCTGGCTATAATATTCCATTTCATTTTTCCAAAAATTTTGAAACATTTTTTGATCCTCAGGGTTGCTATATGCAGTCAGTTTCCCAATCAATCCTTTTAATTCCTCTTTTGTAAATACCCTGCTTCCCAGAAGAATCTTTAATATAGTAAGCAATTCTCTCTCCTGGAGCCCATCGCTTCTGTTGAGTCTGTAAACATTTCTCTTTCTGTCATACTCCAGTTCGAGATTTCCTACCAGATTTCTGTTGTCAGCTAAAAAGGAACGGATTATGCTGATATCACGCAAAATACTTTTTTCTGACACCTGATATTCTTCCGCAAGCACTGACGCAGTAATTCCTTTCCCCCAAAAAAGCCTATACAATATTGCTAAAATTCTGTTCTTCTTATCCATAGATTACCCTGACCCATTTTTCTTAAATTTTATATACTACTCTTTTAAAACCTACTTTTTGTATCTTATGTATACATTATATATTCTATACATATATTATGCAAGCATAACTTATATATACATCATTCATGTAAAAGTTGATTTTCCGGTATAATCATCAAAAAGGAGGGAGTCAGATGGTACGCTTACGAATATTAGAAATCCTGGAAGAACAAAATCGTACAAAGTACTGGCTTTTTAAACAAATGGATTTAAGTTATCAGAATTTCAACCGCATGATAACAAATCAGACAAGTTCCATCCGCTTTGAGAATCTGGATTCACTAAGTACAATTCTTGGATGCACTGTTGGTGATTTATTTGAAAAAACAAATGACTCTACCTAATGAACAGGTTCTCTTTTACTATCTTATAAATACAGTCGCATGAAAGTCTCCGTTCAGTGGAATAATTTTCCTTTTATTTTTTACTTTCATGTGACTGTCTCCTATGAACATCATATTGCCGCCTGATATTTTTCACAAAAAGGGTACATTTTTATTTTTGATTACATTCTATAAATAAGTGATATGCATATTTGAACCCTTTTATAAAACCATTTTCTTCTCCGGCAGCCCCTATCATAAAGGCTATATCACGGATTTTTTCAAATTCCGTTTCATTTTTTTGCCCTATTTCTGTTCTCAGCATAGCTACAATTTCTTCTTGAAAATCCTTGCTGATTACATCTTTCTGATTTTCTTCTCTCCTCATAGAAAGGTATAGTTTTCTTATCATTTGCTCCATATTTTTTTAGGGATTTAAAAACCATATCAAAGTCATTGATCCGATGAATATCCAATAACTTTTATGCAGTTTCTTTTATTTCCCACCCACCCTTCCTTAAAAATCAATATATATCTTTCACTATTTGCGTTTCTTTTTCCTGCTTATCTTAACAAAAGATAAAGGACACCCTTCTGTCCTTCATCAAAAATTCTAATATTTTTTCTTATACGCTTATCTATTTTATATTTACTTTTTATTCATAGCTTTCTTCGGAACTTATAAAGGTTCCTATGTCTCCTTCCTCAGTAATTCATCTAAAGTAATACTTCTGTCTGACATCCAATGCCAATCGACTTCTGAAATATAGACAGTCCCCTGCGTTTCTACATCTTCCAGTTTTTCCCTACATAAAAGGCTCCCATAAAAATTCACCAGTATGCCCCTTGAAATCTGTACCGGATTGCCAAGTCCTTCATCATCATGGCGGACTTCATATTGATACAGTCCCTCCGGAACAGAATCTTCTTTTATTCTGTCACAGGTAAAAAATGCTTTCTTTTCAAATATTCTTACCCTCTCATAGCGTAATTCCTCTGCTTGGTATCTCATTTATTTTTCTCCTCGCGATCATTCATCCATATAGGACTTCTCTTACATTAATCTGAAATTGATTTGCTCATCCTCTCACTTTTTTTCTATATATCCAAAAAGTGTTCGGTTTGAACACCTCCATACATTACCATTCAGCCTGACGGTTTGCTGTAAGGAAGCTCTTGTATGCTTACTGAAATCTATCGATATCCATACTATTGGCCTATGATATTTCTCCAATTTCAATAAGCATACAGCCTCGTAGTCTTTATATTTGTGCCCGGATTAAGCACTGATATTCTGCGGCTTCAATCTTTTAAATAAGGGACTCTATTTTCAATTCCAATCTCTTTCACCCATTTATCCTTATATAAGTCAACTCCCGTTTCTTGTCCGCGTTTTATTCTCCCATCATAATCCCGATATGTAAAAGACTGCAGCGGAATATTATAGAAACTTCCAAGCAAATCCGCTATCTGCCATCCTATACCCTCCCAGGTTTCCCTACATAAACGTAATGTATATATATTTACCGGATTGACAATCATATGAATATGGTAATGGGACGGCTTGTCCAGATGTAAGAATAATATATGCTGGTATTCTCCAAATAAATATTCATTTAGAAAATGCATAATTTCCATCATCTTACTTTGGTCTACATCCTTCTCCCATCTTAGTGTATCAAAACTTAAGATATAATGTAACGCTCTTGTATTTACTGACTTTACTCTTCTCCATTGCAGGCGCATCATTTGATTAAAGATGTATTCTATAAATTCTTCTCCAATAGGATATAGATTTTCCATTATCGTATAGCTACTATGGTTATATGCATAAAATAATAAATTCCTCAGATCCTTCTCTGTCCTGTATACAGCCTTCTTCCCATTCTCTTCTGTTCCTAACGTGAATACTGCCATAACTCTTTTACTCCTTCCATAATATCTATAGCAAATGGACGTATCGTACATTCCTTGCCGCATTGACATTTGTAACAGTTTTCTGATAATCCTGCTGCTGCAGCAGATATTTTATTTAATGGATCTGCTGCACCTTGACACTGAAAGTCGTCTTTATCATTTCTTATTAAATATTCTATATAGGTCGTTGTGTCTAAAATTCTCTTTTTCTTTCTTTCTTCAAGTAAAGCATAATCCTCATTTGATAGCCTTATATGTATATCATTTGTCTTTTTTTCTCTGGTCTTTTCCTTTTTATTCACATGATTTTTCATAATTTCTCTCCTTATTTCATCTTTATTTATATGATCCAGACATATTAATTATCTACTTTCCCAATCCAGAAGATAGATCTCTGACTGAATCTAAATTCAGTCAGTTAATAAGTTCTATAGTATATAACCTCCCTATTGTTCTCTAATAAACATTCAACTCCTCTCTATATATTTTCACTTATTCCTCCATGATGCAAAAAAACGAATTACTCATTTCTATGCTTTTTTATTAGATTAATTAATGACTTTCATTTCTCATTTAGATTATTATTATCTCCTATTTAGACTATAGATTCGTTTTTTTGCATCATTCAACCAGTATAGCAAAAGTGTACACACTTTATTTGCTATACCCAGTATTTTTTTCATCGTTTATAGCTCATCCAAGCATCGATTTAATTTATTGTTTGTTATGTTGAATTTTTTACGCATTGCCAGTCCCTTTTTGTTTTTTTAATTTATCGGTAAAAATATTAACATCAAATAAATCTTTAATCCGAAGGAGGGTTCAATAATGTATGAAGAATTATACCAAGACTTAATAACTATAGAAGAGCTTTGCGAAGTACTTGCAGTCGGAAAGAATACTGCTTACAGGCTGTTAAACAATGGAGAGATTCCTGCTTTTCGTATTGGACGAACGTGGAAAATTCCCAGGCAGTCTGTGACCACCTTTATCCAAAAAAGATGTCAGGCCAACTAAAAAAGGACTGTGGTTATCCAGTCCTTTTTCTTATCTGCTTAAAGCAAAGCGGTAATAGAATCTGACAGCTTGGCAAATCATTCCGCCAGCCTGTTTAATAATTATACAGCCTGCTTTTTAAACATGTTCAGATATCCCTGTGCCTGCTGTAAAGTGATATCCAGTTTTCTCTGCAGTCTGACCAGAATATCATTTTCAGAAAAATCAAATTCATATCCTGTTTCAACAATTTCTTTCGCTCTGCCTTTTATTTCATTCTCTTTTGCAATTTCATCAAATAAAGTACACATAGTCACCTCTCCTTTTTCAAAAGCATTATAATCAATCTTACTATTCGTTGCGCCTGCTACAGTCATAACCACCGATTTATCTACCTGATGTTCCTCGCCGTATTGTATCGCTCTTTTCTTTGCTTCATACTTAGGCATCCTGTCATCCAGAATAATCTCCAGCAGATTAAAT
>Ga0137306_103184_pt1 | contig 12507 bp, 14 predicted proteins | sample Inofroosms_March_FD_97187 | JGI IMG/M metagenome (GOLD analysis project Ga0137306, IMG submission 97187) | Mouse cecal microbial communities from Vienna, Austria - N-Acetylneuraminic and N-Acetylglucosamine D2O microcosms_March | ecosystem: Host-associated > Mammals > Digestive system > Large... | reverse complement strand
CGGGAGGCATAAGAAGGGCTTCGGTCAGGTAGACTTCACAACCATGCAGATATTTCAACCCAGCTTTGTCGCAGGCGATCTTCTTCTCTACCCACTGATAGATGTTGCCATGCTCTGTAAATGCTAAAGCGGTTTGCCCTAACTCCACAGCCTTAGCGATATAGTCTTGGAATTTGGTAGCGCTATCGAGTAGGGACAGCTCGGTATGTAGGTGAAACACAGTGTAATTGTTCCTGCTTATCGTTGACTCTACCAAACGCTTCATCTTCGCTGTTTTCCTGTTCAGCTACCAACTGAGGAGGCAACGGCAGCGGTTCGGAGTAAGACTTTGTATCCCAACTGAAACGCCGGTCATACTCATCCATGTCGCCAAAGAAGCGACGAGACGCCTGATCGTAGTAAAGACCAATATCAATGTTCTGTCGGCCAAACATACGATCTTTGACAATGGTTACAATTACGTCGTATTTGAGTAGACGGCGGCGCTTCTCTGAGAATTTGGCTGCGTTCTCACGCTCAACATCGGTTACACGACGGAGGCCGATTGTGCGGTGAGCGAGGTTCACAATGTTACTGGTGCCAGCGATATCATAGATACCGACATTGGTACTTGCATCCATCTTTCGAGGATGGCAAACAAGAATCACCGCCACCTGGTACTTCTTGGCGAACTTGATAAGACGCTTGATCGTTTGGGTTTGAGATCGCAATTCCTCGTCTGAACTATCCGTGTCGATACACATAAAGTTGTCGAGGATTAGACAACGAGTGCCATACTTCCGCACCGTATCCGTCATAGATGTGATGAGGTTGTCAAGCACGTTGTCATAGTCGTCGCGGTAGATATACCACTGACCTTTGTAGGTCTTGTTGATTGCCCCCAGCGTGGTACCGGAGATTTTCTTGTATGGGTTTCCTCTGCGAGAGATAGCATCTTCAACGTTGCGGGGGCCAGCAAAAATGTAATTGAACCAGCTCTTTTCCACACCGTTAGGAAGCTCACCGGAGAATATCCATGCCTTTATATCATGGTCAAGTGAGTTGCACATAAGCTGTGTCAAAAGGCTGCTTTTGCCTGCTCCGGGTTGGCCGCTGATAATGGTAAGAGTGCCAAAGAATAGCCGCATCAACTCATCGTCAATAGCTTTGAGGCCGAATGTTACACCATCTACATCCTCATACTCAGTTGGCTCAACGTCGGACAGATCCGCTACGGAAGGAACAGGGGAGTCCTTAGCATCCAAGATCAGCTCCAATACCTTTTCTTTGCCAGCGACATACAAGACTTCGTTCAGATCTTTGGTAACACGACCACTATTGCCAATCGGCATAGCGGGCACATCCACAACCTTTGTTCGCCAGCTACCCAGCCTGGGGACACATTCTTTCTGCATCTTCAAGCCTGCCTCATCGTTGTCAGCACAGATGATAATGCTGTCAAACTGATCGAGCCATTCAAGATTTTCGTCGATCCAGTGAAGATTAGAGCTACCCAGCGGGACAGACACAGCATTTTTGAAGCCTGCTTCGATTGCAGACAAACAGTCAGGTTCCCCTTCGCAAATCAATAGGGGAGAGTTGACATTTACCCGGTTCATATTGAACAACAACGGCGCAGTATCAGAACCAGGTTGACACCAACACTTATTTTGGCCGTGCTGAACTTTATGTGACGGTTTGTATTTCACCATCGTCAACACGTCGTTGGTATCATAGTAGTTGAACACAGCATTGCCATCGGCATCCTGCCGCACGTCGGCATAATCCAGTGTCTCAGGACTGATTTTGCGTGTACCGAAATATGCGTATACTTTGGATTTATCACTACAAGCGACCTCTTTGGGATACCTGTAATGTCGTTTTGTTTTCACACCCAGCTCCCCAAAAGAGTAGGGTATCTCAGCAAGCTCAAAGAGTCTCTTGCAGGCTTCGGCGTAGGTTGCGCCCTTGTGTACAAGCACGTCAAGCAGGTCGTAACTGCGGCCACAACTTCCAAAGCAACGGAAGTTGAACGCTTTCCTGTTGTAAATGAAGGAAGCATGATCTTCTTGATGGAACGGACAGCAACACTTCATATTCCTCTCGTCGAAGTCGGTGATTCCCAGCTCTTGAACGATAATATGTGCGTTCTCATCCCCGAGCTTTTCTTTGGCCTGCATGATTGCGTCTCTATCAATCTGCACGGATAAAATCACCTCGATCCCCGGAAAGTCCCCGCCCACTCCTCATGAGCGGGGATTTTTCCGAATAAAACCAGTCTTTCATTCTACAAACGACGCCGAGTGCTCACAGTGCTCCCGCACAGAGCATAGGTGATCGCAAAAGAAGTGATCTGGTTTGGCCGGGAAGCTCTCGGCCTTATAGATGTTGTCAATGGATCGCAAGAACCAGTCTCTGTCCTCTTGTGCAGCGATTTCAGAAAACGGCTCCCTGTCCAACCGGCCCTCTCGGAACTTGTTAAACCACAACTCGACGGGCCACTCTCCGTACTTCTCTTTCAGCCGTATAGCATAAATGTTCAGCTGACGGAGATATTTTCGGCGTTCTTCTTTGGACTTCCACTTGCCGCGACTTTTGTGATCGCAGACAATCAAGCCGGACTTATTACGGGGGATCAGGTCGATGACGCCGACCACCGGCCTGCCTCCCAATGTGGAGTGATACCGCTCCTCTATTCCGAGCACTTCTATCTCATCCCCGATTCGTCCGGGAAAGTCGTTGAAATACTCAAACCCACGTTCGTAATAGCTCTCTTCCAACCGTGGAAATGGGAACCGCTCTGAAATTACCGTAGGATATTCACTCTCATAGAGGCGGGACATATCCCATAATTCGATCTGCTGCCGGAAGTATCTCTCAAAAAGCGAGTGCCCCAGCGACCCCCACTGAGCAAAAGCATTTTCTATGCGATCTTTGCATTGGAGGTATGTAAGGTCGAACATATGTGGGCATTGATCGAAACTACTAACACGGGAGTACGACCAGTCCATAGCGTCCAGAAGAAATGAATTGTCCATCTATCAGAAGGGCAGGTCGTCTTCGTTGGGAGCGCCCATCTCGGCATAATCGTTCTGCGAAGCAGAGGCATTAGAGGGAGGCGCGGAAGGTGCATCAGCGGGATCATCATCCTTCTTTTTGCTGCCGCCGAAGTAAACGCTATTGGCAACGATCTCAGTGGCAGTACGCTTGTTGTTGTCCTTGTCGGTGTAATTGCGCACCTGAATACGCCCCTCGACAACGATCAAACTGCCTTTGGTGAAGTACTTGCCAACAAAATCGGCGGTGCTACGCCACGCAGTCACGTTGATGAAATCCGTCTCGCGCTGGTTGGTGCTCTTGTCCACGATGTCACGGTCAACAGCAACAGAGAAGCTACACACCGAAAGACCGCTCTGTGTCTGCCTGATTTCGGGATCGCGGGTCAAGCGCCCCATAATGATTGCTTTGTTCAGCATCTTACTTTACCTCCAGTTTCTTAATCTGCTCAGCGACCTTTTGGGCCGTGGGGATATCCTTAATGGCGTTGGGGTTTTTAGTACCCGCGATGGACTCAATGACCTTGTAGATCTGCTCCTTCGGGACACCGGCCTCCAGCTTGCCACTGACAATGATCAAGATATCCTGCTTCACGCCGTCCAAGTCGTTCTCCTTCTTCTCGCGGGCGGCGCTGGAAAGCTCCTCACCAGTCCAGAGAGACAACCCGAGGCCGTGCAGTGCCGCACATTTAACCATGCAACGCTTGATCGACTTTTCCACGTCAGCTGAGGTGATGTTCGCCACGGGGATAGACTTGTTGCGGAAATCCATGATTGCCAGACTCTCGGTTTCGGTGTGGCCTTTGATTGTGATAGCAACCTTTACCCATGCAGTCTTGCCGTCCGTGAAATAGCGAACAACGTCGTCACTATCAAAACCAGCATTTTCAATGACCTCGACCTGAGAATCGGGGTAAAGCGTCTTCAGGATCATCCACGCCTTTGACCACGGCAGGTAGATAATTTTGTCCTTTTTCTTTAGGTGTTCCGAGATGTCGTACTCGTTCAGAGTCTGGAACACACTTTTTTCAGACTGGGTTGCCGTCAGCTTTTGCAGCTCATCTTTGAGCTGAGCATTTTCGGCCCTCAGTACCTGCAACTCTGCTTGCAGTTTTTCGTTGTCTGCCATAATTGCCCTCCGTACTATGTATTTTGTTTTCAATCGTTGATCAGAGCAATATTGGTGCTATGCACCAAATACGTCTTACCATCGACTGTGACCTGAATCTGGTCGCCATCCTCGTAATCACGCCACGACTGAATTTTCCCATCAACCACCTCGCCGTTAGGCAAAGAAATAATTGCACGATCGTAGGTGTAGGTTGTGTCAAGGATTTGCCGATTACCGCACGCTGCCAAGGAAGCGCACAAGGCAACGGCCAGCAAAAATGCGCCAATCTTTTTCATAGCTACCTCCTATTCTTTGCTCTTACCTTCTACCAGGTAAGTAGCTTCCATGTCAGCCAAATGTGTCATAACGGCCAGCGGACAAAGCTCAAAAGCGTTACCCATACCGTAGTCACCACCCTTGACCGCACTGTCAAAACTGCCCATATGCCAGCGGATGGCATAAATTTCATCCCGCGTGAGCTTGATATAGCTCTGAAGGATAATAACAGACTTCTCGCCGTGCCCCAGAGGGAGACGGTCTTCTGTTTTGAATGTGGGCTGCATCTCCCAGTCAAACCGGCCCTTGGCGTCATTCTTTGAACCATGCTCACTGTACACCTTGACATTTTTGAAGTCAGAGATGTAATTGTTCACCTTGCACAGATCATGGAATAGGGCAGTAACCGCTACCGTTTCAGGGGAGATACCAAGCTCGGGATACCTTGACACGAACCCCGACAGCTTGTCATAGACATTAAGGCTGTGTTCCAGCAAACCGCCCTTATAGCTGCCATGGAATCGAGTGCTGGCTGGGGCAGTATAGAAATCGGAGCGTTCAAGCCACCCCATCAGCTCCTCCATGCCCGAACGATTGATAGTGGCACAGATCTCAATAAACCGCTGTTTCAGTGCATCCAAATCTACGCCCTTCTTTACGTCATCCAAATTTACCACTCCTTACTATATTTGGTACCCAGGGGAGGGGCGTTGCCCCTCCCGCCAGATATGAGGATCACTCTTCAATAATTTTGAAGAATACATCGGTTCTACGGTTCAGATATGCGTCAGCAGAGCCGGGATCAGCGACCATCTTCGTGTTGCCATTACCCACTGTAATGATACGGTTGGGATCAATACCGCAGGCAATAAGATACTTGGCGACAGCCTTGGCACGCTCAGCAGACAACGCCTGACCAGAATCGCTGTAGTCACGGGCGTTGATATTGCCCTCCACCTGAATAATTGCGCCGTCCAGGGTATTGGCAATAGCCACAAATTCATCCAAGGTGGCATATGCTTCGTCGGGATTTCTGAACGCTGCCATATCCGCCACAAACTCAATGGTAGCGCTCTTGGTCAGCAGTGCCTCATAGTTGATAATCTCTTCCTTCTGCTCCTCGGTCAGTTCAACAGGCTTATTGGTATTGGAAGGAGTAGAGGAATACTTGCTTGCCAGCGGCAGCAAATACTGATTATCGAAAAGGGACATAGCCGCCTTACGGTTTACTGTCTCACCCAGAGACTCCCAGATGTCGCACATATCAGAGTAGACGGAGGGAGCGGTGGAATCCAAAACTTCCTTGTTCTCGGCATAGCTCATCATTTCAGCATCGCCGCACTGAGCCTTAATTTCCTCGTCGGATACACCGGCAAACATGGGCATAACGGCCCGGATGTAATCAAACTCAGTGGTATACATTTCGTTAGCCTGGAAGATGCCGTCAATAAAAGCCGTCACAACGTCTGGGTGTGCCTGAGCAAAATCAGCGCGGAACACAATACCGTCCATAATCAGACTCTTGGATGCCGTAGTCGAGAACATAATGTGCGCATCGCTGTTTTCGGTGGCATAGGACAGGTAGGGTTGCCAAGTAGCAGCCACGTCCAGCTGGCCGGCGAAGAACGCCTCGCCTGTCTCAGACGCATCCTCAAACAGAATCATATTGTCAATGATAGACTGCTTCTCGGTATCGGTCAGATCAGACTTGTTTACAAACCAAGCCACAAGGGTCTGGGCTTCGCTGAAACGAGGGACGCCGATTTTCTTACCGATCAAGTCGTCCACAGTATTGATGTCGGACTTGGCAATGATGCCGTCGCCGCCAGCGCTGTAGTTCGTAAACACCGGCATAACCACATTTAGACCAGCCTCTTGGAACTTGCCAGAGAGGAACGAGGTGCGGTTAGTAGTATAGCCTGCCGCGTTCAGCTCGCCAGTAATCAACGCATTGCTACTGGCGGTGGCGTCGTTGATAATATTGATGTTGACCTTAATGCCCAACTTGTCAAAAATGGAGCCGGGTTGCGTGGTCAAGCCCTGGTTGGCGTCAATGATGGGCTTCCAGCCCACCCATTCGTCCAGAGACAAGTTGATCACAGGACTTGAGGTATCAGTCTTACTCGCCGGGGGAGTCGTCGTAGGATTCTGAGTATTGCCGCCGCTGTTGTCAGAATTGCCGGAGTTGTTCGGCGCGGACACGGAGAGCTTGTTGGGTTCGATGTTGTTCTTGTAGTAGTTGTAGCCGAAACCGCCGATACCGGCGAGGAGCGCCAGCACGACGACGAAGATCACCATACGGCCAGCGGTGGTCAATTTCATTCTCTTCATGGCAGATTACTTCCTTTCTTCTTTGACAGTAGATTTGATGGTGGTATCGAACGCGAAGCCAGTACGAGGGGCCGACAGAGCAGGTTTTGCCCCATACTTTGCGGCGAGGGACTGTAGGTAAGCATCTGACTGAGCTTGTGCCGCGTGCTTCTCCGCCACTGACATTTTGGTAGAAGTGCGGCTGGCGTGTACGAGAATCGCCCCGTCAACCTCTTTGCGCAGATCTTCCGCACCGTCCCGCACAACGCCCAAGAGCTTGTCAGTCGCGGAATCGCGCCGTAACTCATCCAAATCGCCCAAAAGGTCTTTCATATTACCCCGTAGCTTCATTTCCTCAACGGTCATACGGCTCTGCTTCTTCAGCTCACGGAGTTTCTTGTCATACGCCTCATAGACGGTCTGGGCTTCTCTGACCATCGGATCAAGTTCGCGCAGGTACCCTTCCTTTTGGGAAATCTCAAACAAAATTTCTTCACGCCTGTTTGAGTAGATGGCAGCATCCACCATATTGCCCGACCTGACCAATGACTCGCACTTTTTCTCAACGTCTTGCAACTCAGCATGGAGCTTATTCAGCTCTCTTTGCACAGAGGCTTGCTCGCCCCTAAACCGATTTAGGGTATCACCGGCCTTATTGTAGCGGTTCTGCACTTCCTCAATGGCTTGCTGAAACACGGCTTTTGCTCCCTCGGGCGTTTTTGCCACATCCTCAACAAAGATATTGAGGAACCCACCAACGAGCACCTTGAGCTTCTGCCGTACACCAGGGAAAACGATTAGGGCAAGTACAAATACGACTCCCACCGCTCCAATCACAAGTCCCATTACTGCGCTCCTTCCTTACTGGCAATGCCGTCCGCAAACTCCAGAAGCTGAGTGACAGCTTCCTTCTCCCTCTGAATTGCCGTGCTGGAATCGGACACTTTCTGTTTTGACTCAGTGATCTTGGCATCTGCGGCTTCAATCAGAGCTTTCAGATGCTCAATATCAGCCTCTGTCTCAGCAACCAAGGCGTCACTCTCAGCCTTAATACTTGCATCTGCGGCTTCCAGCACTTGGATACGGGCCAACCCATCAGCGATAAGGTCAGCCACATTGATACCATTGACCGCCAAGATACCAGCAATCGACGCTTGCTTTTTGGCCTTGGTCATCTCAGGAGGCAGAATATCAGTGTAAGCCTTGATCTTGAAAATCGAGTTCTCATCACTGATATCACCCTGTTCATAGATGGAGGGGATGATGTCTTCGTGGGACACTTTGGAAGCGTCAATTTCTGGCACTTCCGATGCGTAGGGGGCTTCCGGCAACGGGATAGGGGGCGCAGCAGGGAGATTGTCATATTCGGTATGAACCAACCCCATGCGCTCAAGCAGATTTGCCATGGTCTTCTACAACTCCTTTCACTTCAAATTTAAGTATCTTATCACACATTTTGAACGCCTCGTCCTGGCTGTGTGTTACCATAATGATTGTGTTGCCTGTTGTTTTATGTATGTCCAAGATCAGACGTTGCATTTCACCACGAGTCCGATCGTCTAAGGCCGACAACGGCTCATCCATGAGCAAGTATTTTGGCTGGACATATAACGTTCTTGCCAAAGCAAGGCGCTGTTGCATACCACCAGAGAGCTGGCACGGCCATTTGTCCTTACAGTCACCCAGCCCTACCTGACAGAGCGCGGAATAAGCATTGTCACGACTTTCGGTCGTGTATCGCTCCCGCCTGTCACGCTGAGCAATCAACACATTTTCCAAGCAGGTGAGCCAGTTGAAATTGCAATATCGCTGGTGTATCATGTATACTGGATTACGTCTGGAAGTCCGATAATGCACACCATCAATACTGACATGACCTTTAACAGGCGGAATCAGACCGGCAATGGTTTTCAAAAGCGTTGTTTTGCCCGCTCCCGATTTTGCCAAGATGCCGTAAATCAGGCCGTCATCAAAATTCATGTCCAGGTGCTCCAGAATGGCCTCGCCGCCATATCCAATGGATAAGTCATTCAGCCTGATCATTGCAGAACCTCCATCGAAAGACTTTCTGAATCAAAAGGTTTCCGAGCTTGTCAAAAACAAAGCTGAACACCATAATGACGATGATTGCCCCAAACACTACCGCCGTGCGTCCCCTGGCCGAACTAACGTTGATGATGAAGCCCAGCCCATATTTAGCATTGGTGGCTTCTACCACGGCGCAGTATGTCCAGCCAATGCCATACATCATGAGGAACGTGCTGCAAATGGAAGGAAGTGAAGCGGGAAGTAAGATCTCCTTGATTGTTTCCCAACTCGTCATTCCGATTGTTTTGCCGGTGTCCATTAAGTCTTGCGGCACATCGTTAAAGCAAAGTAGAATTGACGGTAACAGGTAGACGAAGGTGGCAGTGAACAAGAACGAAACCTTCATTTGCTCACCAATACCGAACCAGAGAATCAGTAGGGGCGAAAATGCGGTTACAGGTATGTACCGCAAAAACGAGATCACAGGCATGATAGTTTCTTTGATAGGTTTCACACCATAGATCAGAAGTGAAAGCGGAATGGCAACCGACATAGAGATAGCGGAGGCTACTGTAATTCGTAGGAACGAGTATAGCAATCCCTTTTGTAGCTGTCCCGTTTCCGCCAGACCAATGATTGCATACCATACTGCACTGGGGGCTGGGATAAACAGTGGTTGAGTGAAGCACGAAGCCACATACCAGATAGCAATGAAGCATATCAGTAGCAAAAATCCACGAACGCCACCTTTTGCATATTGTTTAACTGATTTTTTCATACCGGCCTCCTAATCATCCAGCGATCTCAGCATAAAGCATGAATCGCAGTAGCAGTCGCCAGTTGGATTGATTTTGACGTAATCGCCAGTAATTGGATTGCCACAAGCGTCACAAAAGATTGTGTGGGTATAAGCTCCTCCACAAACTGGGCAACCGCTTATTTCTTCATAGGGCGGAGTATCCAGTCCGTGACGTTCAATGAACTTCTTTGGTTCGTCAAACAGTGCCCCACATTCTAAGCAAATGAACTCAGGATTCAATGCTTGATCACCTTCCAAACCGCTGTGCTGCACCCAGAATTACCTGTTCGCTTACCGACGACCTCGACCTTGCCCTCGTCTTTTAGCTCTGTCAAGCGAGGGCGAGTAAAGTTCGGATTGTTCTGGAGAATCTTCCCTTCCTTTACCAGCTGTTCACCGATTTCGTCAGCGGTCATGCCGCCTGGGTCGCCGGCGGTTAGCACATCCAAGATCATGTCTTTGCGATTAGGCCGTTTTGGTTTGACCTTCTCGTATGCTTCACGGCGGTTTTTTATCGTGATGCTCATATGAATCACCCCTTTCTATACGGCAAATGCCAATTTCTGTTGAAACTATTCAACCCCTTGGTTGCTTTAGTGCATACCACCCGGTTTTTGCTCCGCCGCCCCCAGCTTCGGCTTTCAGGGCACGAGCAACAGTGGAGCCATCGTAAATGCGGTTTGCGTCGCCGTTATAATCGTTGATATACCCCAGTTGACGTAGCTCGTCACTTTCTGCCAGACTTCCGTGGTTGTCACCGTCAACAGAAGAGTCAAAGGTAGACAGCGCTTTTTCAAATGCGCCGATACCAGAGAAAAACGATCCAACCACCATGTCTTCAAAGAGGTAGGGCATTGCACTATACAGCTCTTGCATAATGGCACAAAGTACATCAACCACAATAGAATTTCCTGCCTGTTTATAAAGCTGGGAACCACTGCGATCCTTGCCACCGTACAAATTTTGGTTCATTGCAGCCTGGGCTTTATAAAAGTCTTCATCTGCAAAACCCATAAGCCGCCACGCTTCCAGCTGGGTCAATTTCCGAACACGGATGTTGGCTTCAGGTGTCTCGTTGGTTTCCATCACTCTTTTGTCCCCCCCCCCGTCAATAGTGCGAATCGTACCGCAAACACTATCTTTGAAAAAGCGCACGCCCTCATCGCAACGCTGTTCACATACAATCTTCATGTCTTTCAATCACTCCCGTCATTTGTTGATTGCCAAAGCCCTTATAATCACGGGCCAGCAAAGTTAAAGCTGTATCACAGTATCCCTCAAACTGAGTCCCCTTTTTGCTTAGCTTTACACCAGCAAGGGAGCAAGTCCCAGCAGTGACGGTCTGTGGAGCCTCTGCCACTGGTACGAACTGTGTTACTGATTTGTCTGAGTGGGGGGGGGAAATCATCGCTGCTATCTTATCATCAGATAAGTAGTAACGCTCATCAACCTTATCCTCCAGCATATCAACGAGTGCCTTTTTCAATGGAATTGGAGCCGGGAACTTAAAATTCCCACTGTCCAAATCCTTACGAATAATGACACAGTAGACACGTTCACGATTCTGCGGAATCCCATGGTTTTTCGCGTTCAGAACCTGCCAATAGACATTGTAACCGTAGTCCTCAAGCTCTTTGACAAAGAGATTGAATGTAGAACGGAAGCGGGAACCGGTAATGTTTTTGACGTTCTCATAAATGGCAAAGCGAGGTTTCTTTTCTCTGAGGAAGCGCAGCCACTCAGCCAGCAAAGAAGAACGGGTCTTCTCAATAGCGGTCGAACCGCATTTTGGACAGTGATCACGCTGATCATAACGAGCCTCTAAGGGGTTGTATACATGGCCGCAGTCTTTACAAGTCCATGCAACCCCCCCCTGTTTACCCGCTATGCTAAAGTCCTGACAAGGACTTCCGCCGAACATAACATTGAAATCCGGGACGTTCTTTTCGTCGGCCTGGGTGATATCACCGATATTAAGTGCCGGATCAGTGCCATGAACTGCGCAATAGCTTTCTGCAGCGTACTTATCGAACTCGCAGAAAAGGGCAGTTTGGTAATTCAAAGGTATTCCTCCTGTTACTATGTATTTTTGTCTCTATCGGGAGGGGCGTGAGGGTGTTGCAAAAAACTCCCTCACTTCCCCTCTATTGTAGCATATCATTTCCCCAATGTCAACTATGTATTTCGTTCCCTATGGAAAAATTTAACCATAGCTGACACTGCTTTTGTCCGTTCTTAGCATTACAAATATGGGGAACTGTAAGCTATGTGCTTTTGTTTTCTTATCACTGGAAACCTCTTTGTATTTGACCTCACAAAGAGTTCCAGGCAGCTCATTTCGACGACTCCAAAACTCTGCTCGCTGTTCATCTGAGAACCCAGAACCAACACGGACAGGTTTCCCCTGATAATCGAGGATAAAGGCTCCTAACGTGCCAGCCAATCGCCCAGTCCCTTCCTTGCACTCAATGATAGGAAGATCCATGGTGTAAAACTGTTTGACCTTCAAAATCCCGTTGTGCCGCTTTCTTTTGTACGGCACATCCAAGTTGACCATCAACCCTTCTTTGTCCTCCTTGACCATCTGTTCCAAAAGCTCGGGAATCTTTGACTGATCTATACCCATATACAGAACGGGGAGGACGCGAACGTGATTATCTGAGAGTAACCCAGCCACCGCGTCTAAGGCGGGTCGTCGAGCCTTATAAGTCATAACGCACTTGTCACACTCGAACTCTGGAGTGTTTACAAGGTCGAAAATGGTGTAGCAAATGCACGTTTTATCAGCATCGTCAGAGTTGATAATGCCGGTTGCCTTGCGAAAAGCCTCGTTGTCGCTCAGATCACCCTTGTCCAGTAGCGTCAACTCGCCATCGAATACCAGTCCCTCAAATTTCTTATCGGTTAGAATATTTGTGATGTGGTCAAGTCCTTCATATGGGACGCCG
>Ga0137306_102524_pt1 | contig 12515 bp, 10 predicted proteins | sample Inofroosms_March_FD_97187 | JGI IMG/M metagenome (GOLD analysis project Ga0137306, IMG submission 97187) | Mouse cecal microbial communities from Vienna, Austria - N-Acetylneuraminic and N-Acetylglucosamine D2O microcosms_March | ecosystem: Host-associated > Mammals > Digestive system > Large... | reverse complement strand
TGCATAAATCTTCAAATGTGGTGTCCGGATATTCATAAAACGCCCACATTGCCTTGGCAGCATCAATGGGAGAGCCGCCGCCCATGGAAACAATCCAGTCCGGCTCAAATTTGCGCATTGCCTCCGCACCCTTCATTACTGTCTCCACAGAGGGGTCGGGCTCCACGCCTTCAAAAAGCTCCACTTCCATGCCGGCCTCTTTCAGATAGCCAACTGCCTTATCCAGAAATCCCTGGCGTTTCATGGAACCGCCGCCCACTACAAGGATTGCTTTTTTTCCTTTCAGGTTCTTAAGCTCCTCCAGACACCCCGGTCCGTGATAGACATCCCTTGGTAACGTAAATCTTGCCATAGTATTCTTCTCCTTTTCTTATTTTTATGCAGCGGCCCGGCCATACATAAACCGAGCCGTTATGCCTTATTTACATTTTACGATATTTTTGCTTTATTTACCAGTCCTTTTTTGTTATAATACTGTGATAAATTAAGAACCAGTTACTGTTCACACCCTACGGGTGTTCCGGTAACTGCAAATGTCCCATACGGTATCATAACTGACCTGATTTAAGGAGGCTTACTATATGAATTATGGAAAGAAAGGCGTATCCCGGAAGGAAAAACAGATTACTTCCACTGCAACACTGGTACGCAAAAAATTTTCAGTCATTTTCTTTAAAACACTGCTTATCTGCTTTCTGGCCGCAGTTGTCATCGGCGGCTGCGCAGGTATCGGCATCTTCAAAGGCATTATTGATTCGGCACCCGATATTTCAGACATTGACCCCACCCCCACAGGCTATCTGTCCGTGGTACTGGACAATCAGGGGAAGCAGACGGCCAAACTGGTAGCATCCGGCTCCAACCGGGTCTACGTCACTCTGGATGAAATTCCGAAAGACGTGCAACATGCTTTTGTGGCCATTGAGGACGAACGGTTCTATGAGCACAACGGCATTGATTTAAAAGGGATTATCCGGGCAGGCTTTAAAGGCATCAGCAACGGATTCCACTTCAGCCAGGGGGCCAGCACCATTACCCAGCAGCTCCTGAAAAACAATGTATTTGAAGGCTGGACCAACCAGTCCGGCATTGAAAAGGTCAAACGTAAAATCCAGGAGCAGTACCTTGCCGTAGAGCTGAGCAAAATCAAATCCAAAGACTGGGTACTGGAAAATTATCTGAATACCATCAACCTTGGGCAGAATACTCTGGGCGTCCAGTCCGCCTCCCGCCGTTATTTTGGAAAAGACGTTTCCGAGCTGACCCTTTCCGAGGGAGCGGTCATCGCAGGGATTACCAAGAATCCTTCCGCCTACAATCCCGTCAGCCATCCGGAAGAAAATAAGAAGCGCCAGAAACAGGTGCTGAAAAATATGCGGGATCAGAACTATATTTCAGATGAGCAGTACGAAGAAGCCCTGAAAGACGACGTTTATTCCCGGATTCAGCAGGTAAATATTGAATATGCAGAAGAAAATCCCAATTCTTATTTCGTGGACGCGGTGATTGACCAGGTGGTACAGGACCTGGTGGAAAAGAAAGGCTACACGGATACTCAGGCATACAAGGCCATTTACAACAGCGGCCTTACCATTGAATCCACCCAGGACATGGCCATTCAGCAGGTCTGCGACGAGGAAGTCAATAATCCGGATAATTACTCCACCGCCGCAAAATATTCCTTTTCCTACCGGCTTACCGTGGAAAAAAAAGACGGTACCATGAAGAATTACAGCGACCAGACCATGATTTCCTATTACAGCGCCGCCTCCCCGGACTATTCTCTGAATTTCTCCAGCCAGGAAGAAGCTCAGGCCGCCATCGACGCCTACAAAGCCGAAATTATGGAAAGCGGGGACACCATTCCGGAAGGAGGGGAATCTGTGGTATTCACTCTGCAGCCCCAGGCGGCTGTTACCATCATAGACCAGTATACCGGGGATGTGAAAGCCATCGTGGGCGGCCGGGGAGACAAGACCGGAAGCCGGACCCTGAACCGGGCCACCGATACCTCCAGACAGCCCGGCTCCACCTTTAAGGTACTGGCAGCCTACGCACCGGCTCTTGACACTGCCGGCATGACCCTTGCCACCGTGCAGGATGACGCACCTTTTTCCTATTCCAACGGAACTTCCCTGCGCAACTATGACGACAGTTACCGGGGATTCACCACCATCCGTTACGCCATCACCAAATCCATCAACGTGGTGACAGTAAAAACACTGGCAGATATCTCCCCCCAGACCGGTTATGATTATCTGAAAAATTTTGGCTTCACCACCCTGAAGGAGGAAGACATTGTGGAATCCCTGGCTCTGGGCGGCATTACTCAGGGTGTGACCAATCTGGAACTGACCGGCGCCTACGCCACCATTGCCGATGGAGGCACTTATATTAAACCCAGATTTTATAACAGGATTCTGGACCACAACGGCAACGTGCTGATTGACAACAGCCCGGAAACCCATACCGTATTAAAGGAAAGTACCGCTTATCTGCTGACTTCCGCCATGGAGGATGTGGTCAATGTGGGAACAGGAGGGGCCGTCAACTTCGGCAACATGCCCATTGCAGGAAAAACAGGAACCACCACAAAGAACCGGGACGTGCTGTTTGCAGGCTTTACTCCCTATTATACCTGTACGGTATGGTGCGGCTATGATGACAACAGCCCCCAGGAGGGCGCCCTTACAGCCAATCCCAAAACACTCTGGAAAAATATTATGGGCCGCCTTCATGAAAATCTGGAGTATAAGGAATTTACCCGGCCGGAAGGCATCGTGACAGCCGACGTCTGCAAAAAATCCGGGAAACTGGCGGTAGAAGGCCTGTGTGACATGGACCCGCGGGGCAGCATGGTGGAAACAGAACTTTTTGCCGCAGGAACCGTTCCCAACGAGTACTGCGACCATCATGTAAGCGCCACCATCTGTACGGCCTCCGGTATGCTTGCAAATGAATTCTGTCCGGAAGAAAACCGGCAGAGCGGTATCTATATCGTTGGAGGTTCCCCGGATACGGACGACGGCCCTTACCTGCTGTCCGATTCCCTGAGTCAGGAAAATTACTGTACCATCCACACAGCAGCCTCTGTAATTCCTGAAATTCCGGAAATCAATCTTCCTTCTGACAATAACAAAAAGCCGGACAAAAACGACAAAAACGACAAAAACGACAACGACAGGGACGACAGCGAGCAGGACAGGAATGACCAGGAGCCGGAAGAACCAGAGGAACCGGAACCTCCGGAGAATGACACGGAAGAACCGGAGCCTCCGGAAAATGACATCGGGGAAAACACCCCCTGAACGTCCCTTAAGCCTCAGGCAGGAACTGCGCCTGCAGCGGACTGCCTGGCAGGCGGTCTGCGGCCTGTTTAAAGAGACCTGCGCCGAACTGTTGCAGATTTTGTGTCCTTTCCGGAAGAACAGATTGCGTATTGCGCCGCAGTTATGATATGATAAATAAAAGAATACGTTCTATGATAAATCACAGTGAGGAGGATATTAAAGTGAGATTAGTGACACGTTCCGATTTTGACGGCCTGGTATGCGGAGCACTGCTTTTAGAGGCAGGCATTATTGACACCTGGAAATTTGCACATCCAAAGGATTTACAGGATGGTCTGGTGGAAATCAATGAGAACGACTGTCTGGCAAATGTACCTTTTGTGGAAGGCTGCGGACTGTGGTTCGACCATCATTCCAGCGAACATGAGCGGCTGGAGCTGGAAGGAAAATATAAAGGTGAGAGCAGGATTACCCCTTCCTGTGCCCGGATTATTTATGAGTATTACGGAGGCAGCGAACGTTTTCCCCAGTTCGGAGAAATGATGGAAGCGGTAGACAAGGTAGATTCCGGCAACCTGACCATAGAGGAAGTACTTCATCCCTCCGGATGGATCCTGGTTGGCTTTCTGATGGACCCCAGAACCGGACTTGGAAGATGGCGCCAGTTTTCCATTTCCAACTACCAGTTAATGGAAAAGCTCATGGAAGCATGTCGCACCATGTCCACAACGGAGATTCTGGAACTTCCGGATGTGAAGGAACGAATTGAAGTATACTGGGAACAGACGGAAAAGTTTAAGGAAATGGTAGAAAAGTATACGCGGACAGAAGGAAATGTGATTATTTCTGATTTAAGAGGTGTGGAGCCCATCTATACGGGAAACCGCTTTATGATTTACAGTATGTATCCGGAACAGAATATTTCCGCATGGATTGTCAGCGGCCGGGGCGGACAGGGCTGTTCTGCTGCTGTGGGCTACAGCATTCTGAACCGTACCTGTGAAGTAAATGTGGGCAGCCTGATGCTGAAATACCAGGGCGGCGGACACCGGAAAGTAGGCACATGCCAGTTTTCAGAAGAAACCATGTACACGGAACTGCCGAAAATGCTGGAAGAACTCTGTAAAATGGCAAATCAGACAGCATAATCTGTCCGCTTATTATTTCCTGCCGGAAGAAGGCGCTGTAAAATCATCTGTCCGGATGATTTTACAGCGCCTCTTTTTATCTTACAGGAAAGACCTTGCCACGCTAAAGCGTGAAAGTGTCTTCCCATAAGATAAAAGTAATATGCGGACCTGTCCGCTTTGTTGCCGCAGAAATCAGATTTCTGCCTGCTCTGTCTGTGCAGGCTGTCTGGCGGCTACTTCCATATAATAAACAACTTTTTCATCGCTGATACTCTGGTTAAACCGGTCTGCAAAGCACTCCAGTATATTCTGGGTTACCCCGGTCATCACCCTTGCTGTCCGGTTCTCGTGGGCCTCTCCCCAGACCTTCTCCGGGAACACACCTTCTACTCTTACACGGAACCGCTCCTGATTCACTGGCATAATCACAATTTTTACGTGGAATACCCAGGAAATCATCTCAAATCTGGTAAGAAGCAGCCAGATAATAAAGTGGAGATTTGTGCAAAAATACGGGTCCATCTCCTGGGGGCAGTTTTCAATCTCCAGCACCACCTGCTGATCCCGCTCCGGATGCAGAAAATGCTTATAGATATCACGTCTGACCTCTTCCAGATTCCCAGGGAATCCTCCCTCTTTTTCCAGCAGACGGAACAATACCTTCCGCTCGTATTCAACCAGCTTCCATTTTTCCTGCTCAGACAGTTCTGACTCAACATCCCGGACAAACACATTCAGCAGTGCATGAAGGAATTTGACCAGTTCTTTCTTCTCCCAGGGGCGTTCCTCTGCTACCCGTTTCAGCATGGCTGCCTGTACGGACGCTTTTTTCAGATTCTGCTCCAGATCACGCCGTTCCAGAGCGTCTGTCTCTTTCCTGTCGTATTTGATAAATCCGTCCATAATAGCTCCGTACAACTGGAGATAGTTGGTGGGCCGCTGGAAAATCCGGAATACCTTCCGCTCGTTTACCAGCAGCTTTACATGGGCCAGCTCCAGCCGCCAGGAATAAACGATACAGACGGTCCTGGGATAATTTCTGTTCAGATATTCGATGATTTTCGTTCCGTCATAAGTGGGCAGATCCAGTCCTGTGACCACTACCTTATATTTCTTTTTCTTCAGAAGAAATGCCGCTTCCAGGCCGCTGTCAGCCGTATCAATTTCCATAGGGCAGTCTCTTCCTTCCATCGCCTCCAGAAATTCCTGGATAATATCTTTATTCTGATTGATAAATAACAGATTATTTTCCATTTTCCTTCCTCCGCGCTTTACTTTTCATTATTGTCTTCATTATAAACGCTTTGGACGAAAAAATCCACTGGTTTCTGAAAGGTATCTGTTACATGCTATTCCACATCCAGCAACGCCGCCAGATCCTCCTCTCCGGTACGGATTTTTACCACCTTTGCCACATCATATACAAAAATCTTGCCATCACCGATATGGCCTGTGTAAAGGGTTTTTCTGGCCGCTTCAATTACTTTTTCCACCGGAATATTTCCGCCGATAATTTCAAGTTTCACTTTGGGCAGCAGAGTCGCGTCCAGTTCCACGCCCCGGTACTTCTCTCCGGCTCCCCGCTGGATGCCGCAGCCCATCACCTGTGTTACGGTCATGCCGGTAACTCCCAGCTCATTCATGGCTTTTCTCAGTTTGTCATACCTGGACAGTTTTGCCACAATGGATACCTTGTACATACCGGTGACCTCTCTGGGTGGAGCCACCACCTTTACCGCCGCATCCCGCTGGGCAGGAGAGGCATTTTCATATTCTGAAATGCCCAAATCCGTATTTTCGTTGATATCCATGGTCATGGTATTGGAAATATCCATAATGCTGAATCCGGAATATGCGGAAGCAATTCCATGTTCCGTGGCGTCCAGACCCACAATCTCCTCTTCTTCCGTTACCCGCAGGCCGATGGTCCCTCTGATAGCCAGAAATGCAATGGTAATGGTTACCACCGTCCAGGCGGCCACAGATACAACTCCCAGAAGCTGAAGGCCGAGCTGATGGAATCCGCCTCCGTAAAACAGTCCGTCAATTTCGCTTCCGGGTGCGGAGGAGGTGGCAAACAGCCCTACTGCCACAGTTCCCCAGATTCCATTCAGACAATGGACTGCCACAGCCCCCACCGGATCGTCTATGTGCAGTTTGTAATCCAGCAGCCATACGCCGAATACCACCAGAAGGCCGGATACCAGGCCGACTGCAATGGCACCGAAGGCGTCTGTCACATCACAGGGGGCGGTGATTCCCACCAGGCCTGCCAGAGAGGCGTTCAGACACATGGACACGTCAGGTTTGCCGAATTTTATCCAGGTAAACACCATACATACCACCGTTGCCACTGCCGGTGCAATGGTAGTGGTCAGAAAAATGGAGCCGAGCTGAGGGATACTGGTTGCGGCCGCACCGTTAAATCCGTACCATCCGAACCAGAGAATGAAACAGCCCAGACAGCCCAGTGGCAGATTATGCCCCGGAAATGCATTCACTTTATTGATTTTCCCATCTTTATCCCGTGAAAACTTACCGATTCGGGGCCCCAGAATCCCGGCTCCAATCAGAGCGGAAATTCCGCCCACCATATGGATGGCGCAGGAGCCTGCAAAATCATGAAATCCCATCTGAGCCAGCCAGCCGCCGCCCCAGATCCAGTGAGCCTCGATGGGGTAAATCAGAGCGGAAATCACACCGGAATATATACAGTAGGATAAAAATTTTGTCCGTTCTGCCATGGCGCCGGACACAATGGTGGCTGTAGTGGCGCAGAATACCAGATTGAACACAAAATTTGAAAAATCAAAATCCTGATAAGATGAAAAAATATCAAATCCCGGTTTTCCGATAAATCCCAGCAGATCTTCTCCCAGCAGCAGAGAAAATCCGATAAGAATAAACATTACCGTTCCGATACAGAAGTCCATCAGGTTCTTCATCAGAATGTTGCCGCTGTTTTTCGCCCTGGTAAAACCTGCTTCCACCATGGCAAATCCTGCCTGCATCCAGAATACCAGCGCGGCCCCGATTAAAAACCAGATGCCAAAGGTATGCTCGCTTACCAGGCTTACAATTGTCTGTTCTGTCATAATAATTCCTCCCTTTTGCGCACAGGTGCGCATAATTGTTTATAAAATAAAAAACGGTGCTTTTCCGTCGTCCACAGCGTCGTGGCTCCACAAAAGTACCGTTTTCATGCAGTTTTCTGTTCACAGATTATTCATTTTAGATTCAAAAAAGTTTCATTTCATCAACACGGAAACTTCATTTCTTCCACATATAATAAAACCATAACAAAAGAAAGTCTCAGGTAATTATACATTAAATTACTTTTTCGAATAAACTTTTTCATAATAAATGCCAGGCGACGACAGTTGCCTGGCATCCTCCCTTTTCAGGGAATGCGCCAGGTGTACGGAGCCCTTTTAAGGCCGCCGCACACAGGCCGTTTCTCTTATTTATATACTATACTTCAAAAATCAGATCTCCGTAGGACGGCATGGGCCACATATCCTTATCTACAATCATTTCCAGTTTATCCACCGGCGTACGCAGTGCGTCCATGGCTGTTTTTACCTGGTCACGATAACAGATGGCCTGATCTCTGCCTTCGCTCATGGCGGAAGCCCGGTCTGCAATTTCCGTCAGATTCTTCAGGGCATTTTTCGCTTCTGCCAGGAGCGCGGACACTTCTTTCAGCAAATCTGTCTGGACACTGATATCCGCGTCGCATGCGGCTTTCACAGCATTGATGGAGGATGCAAGGGCTGTGGTATACTTAATTACCGCCGGGATAATCTGTTTTCCTGCCATATCAATCATGGCGCGGGCTTCAATGTTCAGCGCCTTTGCATAGCTTTCATAGAGAATCTCGCTTCTGGATACCAGTTCAGCTCTGGTAAATACGTTAAATTTTTCAAACAATGCTACGGCTTTGTCCGTAATCAGCGCCGGAACTGCATCCACCATATTGGTGATATTGGGAAGTCCCCGGCGTTCGGCTTCTTCCACCCATTCCGGTGAATAACCGTTCCCGTTAAATACAATATCCTGATGGGCTGTGGCCTGCTCTTTAATCAGGTTATGCACTGCCATCTCGAAATCATCTGCTTTTTCCAGTACGTCGCAGGCATCGGAAAAGGCTTCTGCCACAATGGTATTCAGCACCACATTAGGAGCTGCAATGGAATCATTGGAACCCACCATACGGAACTCGAATTTATTGCCGGTAAAGGCAAAGGGTGAGGTACGGTTCCGGTCAGTGGCGTCTTTCATAAAATCGGGCAAGGTCTTCACACCTGTCTGAAGCACTTCCCCTTTCAGGCTTCTGGTAGCCTCTCCGGTGCTGATTAACTGGGTCAGCACATCCTGAAGCTGTTCTCCCAGGAAAATGGAAATGATAGCGGGCGGCGCCTCATTGGCTCCCAGCCTGTGGTCATTTCCGGCGTCTGCGGCAGATTCCCGGAGTAAATCCGCATGTTTGTGCACTGCTTTCAGAATACAGGTCAGCACCAGCAGGAACTGGATATTGTCATGGGGAGTCTTGCCCGGATCCAGAAGATTGATTCCGTCATCGGTGGTGATGGACCAGTTGTTATGTTTTCCGGAACCGTTCACCCCTGCAAAGGGTTTTTCATGAAGCAGACACATCATACCGTGGCGGCCGGCTACTTTCTTCAGTGTTTCCATCACAAGCTGGTTATTGTCCACAGCCACGTTGGCTTCCGCATAGATGGGCGCCAGCTCGTGCTGGGCCGGAGCCACTTCGTTGTGCTGGGTTTTGGCGGTAACCCCCAGTTTCCACAGCTCTTTATTCACATCCCGCATATAGGCCGCAATCCGCTCCCGGATAGCTCCGAAATAATGGTCATCCATTTCCTGGCCTTTGGGAGGCATGGCGCCGAATAAGGTACGTCCGGTGAAAATCAAATCTTTCCGTTTCAGATATTTCTCCCGGTCCACCAGGAAATATTCCTGCTCCGGCCCTACGGACGGGGTCACTTTTTTGGATGTGGTATTTCCAAATAATTTCAGCAGACGCATGGACTGGATGTTAATGGCTTCCATGGAGCGCAGCAACGGAGTCTTCTGATCCAGGGCTTCTCCCGTATAGGAACAGAATGCAGTGGGAATACAGAGGGTGGCTCCTGCCGCGTCCTGCCTTACAAAGGCCGGGGAAGTGCAGTCCCAGGCAGTATAGCCTCTGGCCTCAAAGGTAGCCCGCAGTCCTCCCGACGGAAATGAGGAGGCGTCCGGCTCTCCCTTAATCAGCTCTTTTCCGGAAAAGCTCATAAGGACTTTTCCGTTTTCCATAGGTGCGGTGATAAAGGAATCATGCTTTTCCGCTGTCACTCCGGTCAGAGGCTGGAACCAGTGGGTATAATGGGTAGCGCCTTTTTCAATGGCCCATTCCTTCATCTCATGGGCAACCACGTCCGCAGTCTCCAGATCCAGCTCCCTGCCTTCGCTGATTACGTCCATCAGCCGTTTGTAAACTTTTTTGGGGAGACGTTCCTGCATAACTGCATCGTTAAATACGTTTTCCCCAAAAATTTCTGATACGTTGTAATATTCGCTCATACACTCTCTTCCTTTCCAAAAAAAGGGCATTCCACCTCTGCTGGAACGCCCTTGTTCTATCGTTTGTTTTCTGTCTGGTAATACGATACTCTACTTTTCAGAAAAAAGCAATAGAAATTTTAGAAAAATTTTATTTTTTGCTATTTCAGATAAATTTATTCTTTTTCTTTCTTTTTTTTATGGAATATAGACAATGTCCTTCTGTCCGGCTGTGAAATATGCTTTCTTTATGCCTTTCCAACAGAGCCGAATAATTCCATTTTCTCTTTTACGGTAGCTTTGATGGCGTCTGCGCCGGGTGCCAGCAGCTTTCTGGGGTCAAAGCCTTTGCCCTGCTGATCTTTGCCTGCTTCAATGTATTCTCTGGTTGCTGCTGCAAAGGACAACTGACATTCTGTATTTACATTGATCTTTGCAACGCCCAGGGAAATTGCCTTCTTAATCATATCTTCCGGAATGCCTGTACCACCGTGAAGTACCAGAGGCATATCGCCTGTCTGCTGCTGAATGGCATCCAGAGTCTCAAAGCTCAGTCCTGCCCAGTTATCCGGATATTTTCCGTGGATATTGCCGATGCCTGCTGCCAGCATGTCAACGCCCAGATCTGCAATTGCCTTACATTCATCCGGGTCCGCACATTCTCCTGCTCCCACAACGCCGTCTTCCTCGCCGCCGATAGCGCCTACTTCTGCTTCAATGGACATTCCTTTATCATGGGCAAGCTTTACCAGCTCTTTTGTCTTCTCCACATTTTCCTCGATGGGATAATGGGAACCGTCAAACATAATAGAAGAAAATCCTGCTTCAATACATTTCATACATCCGTCATAGCTGCCATGATCCAGATGAAGTGCAACAGGAACTGTAATCTTCAGTTCTTCCAGCATTCCGTTTACCATTCCAACTACTGTTTTGAATCCTGTCATATACTTTCCCGCGCCTTCGGATACACCCAGAATAACCGGGGATTTTAATTCCTCTGCAGTCAGTAAGACAGCCTTCGTCCACTCCAGATTGTTGATGTTAAAGTGCCCCACTGCGTAGTGTCCTGCTTTTGCTTTCTGTAACATTTCTTTTGCAGATACTAACATTTCTCTTCCTCCATTTCTGCCCCCTGTCCATGACAGGGAACGCTCCTGAATTTCAAATCTTTCGGCAAACTGTTGGGAACAGTTCTGTCCTTAGCTATTATATCCTACTTTTTCCAAAAAGAAAAGATATTATCCTGATAATTCTTTCCTTTTTATCATAATCTGAACAGCCTGTTTCACATTCTGAATTTCCACCTCCCTGTGGGCCCCTCCGAACTCTCCGTCCAGAGTCCAGGGAATTTCCTCCAGGGACTTCAGGGCAATCCGGTCTGTTTTAAAGGTATATATCAAATCCGTATCGTCAATGAGATTGGTCAGACTTCCGATAATTTCATTCAGTTCTATGGGATTTCTGGGCATACGGATTAAAGTGACCTCAAAAAGGCCGTCGTCCAGCTCCACATGTTTCCCGGTAATATTTTTGAATCCTCCGGCGGAGGTGGAATTGGTTACCATCCCGTAGATAAATTCGTCTTCAAAGGTCTGGCCCTCACAGGTGACCTGGAGATGGTAAGACTGGATACCGGGAATCCGTTTTACCCCTTCCAGCAGGTAGGCCAGATGGCCGATTCTGTTTTTCAGCTCCTGGCTTGTGGCATAGGACACATCCGTAAACAGGCCGAAAGCCGCAATATAGACGAAATAATCTCCGTTAAAGCTGCCGATGTCACAGCCAAAGGGTTCTCCCTCCACTGCTATCCTTGCGGCCTGCTCCATACTTTTGGGAATATCCAGGGAATTGGCAAAATCGTTGGTGCTGCCTGCGGGAATATATCCGATGGGTACTTTTTTCTCCCGTTTCATCATTCCAGTTACGGTTTCGTCCAGGGTACCGTCCCCGCCGCTGCAAACTACCAGGGCGTAAACGTCTTCCGCCTGCTCCACCAGCTCCATGGCGTCCTGAGGCTTCTGGGTGGGATAAATAGTCACTTCATATCCGCTCTTTACAAACTGGTCTGTGATTTCCGATAATTTATGCTTAATCTGCCCTTTTCCGGAAAAAGGGTTATATACAAACAGCAGTTTTTTTCTTTTCATCGGAGCGCCTCCCTTAATCTTTCAGAAACTGCCGGACAGACTCCATGGCGTCTGCTTCCCGTTCTCCGTCTGTTGTCACCGTAATTTCCTCTCCTTCCGGAAGCCCCAGACTCATCATCCCCATCAGACTTCTGGCATTGATACGCTTTCCGTCTTTTTCCAGATAAACACTGCACGAATAGTAATTGGCCACCTGCACCAGTTCTGCCAGTATACGTGCATCCGCCCCATTTTTGATTCTTATTTTCATGGTTTCCCGCAGCATAGGCCTTCCTCCTTACTTTACGCAGGCGATTTTCCGCCCTGCATATTCTCACAATCTGTCTGTCTGTATTCTTCCGCCAGTTCGCATAATCTGCGAAGTCTGTGGTTCACCCCTG
>Ga0137306_103182_pt1 | contig 12516 bp, 11 predicted proteins | sample Inofroosms_March_FD_97187 | JGI IMG/M metagenome (GOLD analysis project Ga0137306, IMG submission 97187) | Mouse cecal microbial communities from Vienna, Austria - N-Acetylneuraminic and N-Acetylglucosamine D2O microcosms_March | ecosystem: Host-associated > Mammals > Digestive system > Large... | reverse complement strand
ATCAGTCCCAGAAAAGCTCCGACGGGCAGTTCCGTAATCCCGGAAGCCAGCGTCTCAATACAGACGGAAAACGCTCCCAGTTGAAGCGTCACGATACAGCCAACTACGGAAGCCATGGTCAGGCGTACTCTTTCCGAGGCAAATTTCCCTTTCATAATCGGGCGGTAGATCAGAAAATAGCCCACAAAACATCCATAAAACGCCATGTTCCATACGTTTGCCCCCAGCGCCATCAGTCCTCCGTCCGCAAAAAACAGGCACTGAATCGCCAGAATCACAATCATGGACAGAAAACCGGCATAAGGCCCAAGCAGTGCCGACAGCATCATGCCTCCGCACATATGCCCGCTGGATCCGGTCCCCGGAATCGTATAGTTGATCATCTGTCCGGCAAACACGAATGCCGCCATAACTCCCATAACCGGAAGTTTGTCCGCCTCATGATCCGCTCTTAGATTTTTTACCGACACCCCGGCCATCGCCGTAGATGCCGCATACATGGTTCCCGCCACCGCAGGAGCCAGCAATGCATCCGCCATATGCATAACACATTCCTCCTTTGTCATCCTGCCGCTGCTCCGCAGCAGAAGAACAGCATCGTTGTTTCCATATATAAAGTACAGCACCTTGTACCGGTCCGGCAAGCTCCCCTGGGGGATATTCTGCCATCAAAATATCGTATATATCGATAACGATTTATTATACAACTGCTTTTTAATCAGATGCCTGCATTTTTTTGAATGCTCCAGCAGTTGTTCATGCGTCTCTTCCGCCGACCGCCCTTTTTCCTCCAGAACACTGAAAAGGCTTTCCTCCGGAACGGAAAGCCGTAATCATGAATCAGGATCACATCCGGATTACGGCTCAGCACCTCCTCCGGAGTCCCATGGAGGACGATCCGGCCGGTTTTCAGCACATAGATCCGGCCGCAATACAGCGCCGCCATATTCAGGTCATGGATGGCGGAAAGTACAGTCACCTTCAGACGTCAGATAAAATTAAAAATCTGTATCTGGCAGCTGACATCCAGATGGTTGGTCGGTGAAAGAGCAGTATAAATTTCTTCTGCGTTCATTCTTTGTTAAACGGTTCCTTTTCTCTTCTGTGCACAGATCATAAAAAGCGGTGTCGCTGCCTCATGGACCTTCTCCTCCTCATCCCACACCAGATCTCCTGTGTTTGAGAGCACCTTGATCACATCCATGCCGGCCTCTTTCAGGGCATCCTCATCCCATTTTGGCCGATGCTCCTTCGACAGCGGCAGCGTTCTGGCAATTTCCTCCAGATCCTGCGCCTTCTTACTTCCGATCTTGTCATGCACCGCATGGGGATAAAGCCTGTGATAATTTTCATGAGCCGCATCATGGCGTTCTTTTTGTTCCCTGTCAAAGAGATAGAGATACCAGTTGGCATCAAAATAGACTATACGGCCTTCCGGCGACAGAACACGCTTCCATTCCCGGAGCGCCGCTTCCGGTTTTTCCAGATTCCACAGCACATTTCTGGATATCACCAGATCAAAGCTTTCGTTCGCAAAGGGCAGATGTTCTCCGTCATACAGAACAAAGTCCGCCTCCGCCCCATATGCCCCGGCATTTTCCCGGGCGTGCGCAAGCATCTCTTCGGTCACGTCCACCGCGCTTACCTGATGACCCGCCAGCGCCAGATTGATCGCGAAAAAGCCCGGTCCTGTCCCCACGTCAAGGATCCTCATATGACATTTCGGCGGCGCATACTTCAGGATCAGCTGCCTCCATGCATCCTTTTTCCAGTTATTCAACTCCTCGATATTCTGTCTGGAATAACTCTCAGAACGGACTCCCCAGTAGGATTTCAGTCCGTCCAGAATATTCTCCGGTTTGTGCTCCATCGTTCTTTCCTTCTGTCCCTTCTTAATTTTAGTTTTCTTCCATACTCCTGATACATAGATCAGCTACCAGGCTTAAGGCCATAGTCAAAAAGCTGTATCATTGATTTTACTCAGTCACCAAATCTGTCATAGCTTTCATAACAGTCCAGGCACAGCTTCTGATCGCCGGACAGACGAATCCAGTGCTCCGCCGTAATCTCCCCGCAGCAGTCACATCGGTATGACCGGAAGATTTTTGCCTTTTCGGGAAGTACGATGCTCGTATCTTTCACCTCGAACAGTTGATCGTCTTCCTGGTTCATATACCAGTTCAGTGAATCCTCTTTTTTGATTCCTTCCGGCTTCGGCCGCAGTACCAGCCGGACGGAGCGGCCTGTCCGGCGGTTATAAAAAGAAAATGCCTGTTTTCCCCGCAGGCGGAACAACAGGTTCCCTTTCCCCACGCTGCATCCCAGCATAACCTGAATGGCGTCCACACCACAGGCATCATTTTCTGCAATACATACGACCTGCTCGTCTTTTGAGTATTCCAGTTCCAGGAGCCCGGATGCATACTGTGCAGCCCGGTATCCGATCGCCAGTCCGCCACAGACATGCCCGTGAAATGCAATGCAGTCTTCCCATGTTCTTCTCTCTCTCAAATTGTTTCCCTCTTTTCTTTATGTGTCTCCTCTCTGCCATACCCGCCTTATCATACCCGCAGGTCCTTCCCAACCCCGCAGGGGGAATCGTTCTGTTCCATAAAAATCTGCCCAGGGGCAGATTTTTATGATTTGACAGAGTATTTATACAGGATCTTTATACAGGAGCACTGTTTCATTCTGATCTGACTATACCACGGCGGAAACTCCCTCGCAAGCCGGGTGGGGGGATTGTTTTACATTCGGTTTTATTATATACTGCGGTTCACTCCGCAACCGGTAAATCTGCAGTCTGGACATGGAAATCTGCTTCGCGGAAACCAGACCGTCACCCAAATCATGTTTTCCGACCATATTTCAGTTGAATTTTTTATCAATACCCTTTATACTTTAAAATGTTACAAACATAAATCATACAAAGGAGGATTCAGATGAAAAAACTATCCGTAAAAAAAGGCAGCGAATGCATGGCTTGTCTGGCATGTGTCCAGGCCTGTTCCCTGGCATTTTACAAGGTGATGGACCCGGCAAAATCCTGCATCCAGATCGTAGAAAAGAACGGAGCCCCGAAACCGTCTGTCTGCGCACAGTGCGGAAAATGTGCAAAGACCTGTGAAGCGGGCGCAATCAAGCAGAATGCAAAAGGGGTCTATGTGATTGACAAAAAGGCCTGCACCGGCTGCGGAAAATGCGTAGAGGTCTGTCCGTTCCATGTAATGGTCAAGGCAGAAGATTCACCGGTTACGAGCAAATGTATTGCCTGCGGCATTTGTGCAAAAGCCTGCCCGATGGAGATTCTGGAAATTGTAGAGAAATAAAATCACAGCGGGGAGATCCTGTCTCCCCGCTGATTTTTTTGCCGTTTTACGTCTTTCGAAAACAGCCTTTCCGCTGTACTGCGTTCCGGCTATTTCACATGTTTCTGTATAAAATCCAGTACGATTTTCCGGGTCTCCTCATATGCATTCGCCGTCTCAAACCTGCGCTCCGGATGCCACTGCAGCGCCAGAATCTTCATTTCATCGGATACGAACGCTTCTATCACCTGATTTTCCCGGTCTACGGCCAACGGCTCAAAACAGGAAGCCAGACCATCCTCAAAGATACAGTCTTTATGATAATTATTCACCCAGATATTTCTGTTTTCTTTTACAAGCCATACCTGATGATCAACGCCGCTGGTGCGCTCTGTCTGCAGCACCGGATGATACCACAGTTTTCCTCCGAACATGACATTGATATACTGCATGCCGCGGCAGGTGGCGATGATCGGTATGCCGTGCGCCACACAGTAATGGATAACCTGTTCTTCCATCCGGTCCCGGTTCGTCTGAAGCTTATCCGTATGTGGATGATCATATAGTTCCGGTGACAGCGAACCGCCTCCCACTACAATCAGAAGATCCCGTTTTTTATTGAACAGCATCTCCACATTTCTGGTAAAATTCGATATGGCCTTGGGAATAAAACCCAGGAGCTCATAAAACCGGACATAGCCGGACTCCAGAATGTCTACCGGATCTCCATATACGTTCACGCCTTCCCTCTGCGTAATCAGCGCACTCAGATTCCGATACTGGATTCCTTCCTCGATCTTCCCAGCTCTGCAGTCCAGAGTCAGATAACTCAGACCGGACACATAATTGTATATTTTTTCCCCGCATCCGATTGCAGCCGGTATCTCAAACTCCGCACAGCGGATTGCCATATGGGATGCCGCTCCGCCGAAACGCGTAATAAATCCTTTGATGCCTTTGGCAAATACCCATTCATATCCCGGATCCGCCTTTGGTACTACAACGATTTTGTCATGGATATCCGCGTGAGGCGTCTCCTCCAAAAGGATAACCTCTCCTTCAATCTGCTTTGTTGTGATAAAATTGGGCCTTGACTCATATACTTCCACCACATCAAGACTTCTGCGGTCCAGAATCACTTCCGGCAGAGACAGTTCCCGAAACTGCTGATACTGTCTGTGCCGTTTCAGAATCCGTTCCTCCAGCCGGTCTTTCAGCTCGTCTGCCGTCATATATTGAGGAATTTTAAAATCCTCAATTTCCAGCCAGGACAGATCCTGCCTTGTAATCTCCAGCGCCGTCCCAGCACGAATCAAAAGTTCCAGAATCAGACTCAATGATTTGGTAAACTCAAATTTAAAATACTCCCGCTGTTCAATGGCATGACGGATAAAATGAAGCAGCTGCTTTTCGTTCACTGCAAGACCGGACTCCTGAATCGCCCTGGCCAGCCGTTTTCCCTGCAGGGCGTCCTCCCGGCCTTCTCTTTTCTTACGGTTTCGGGAGGGGCCCGGACGAAAATTCATGCGATCATACCGTTCTGTTCGAATATCATAGGTACCCACACGCAAATGCCCGTATCGCTCATTAAACTCGGCTCTGGACATCTCATCCATGGAAAAAGCGCGAAAATCTCTCTCAAATTCTGTAGCTACCGTAGAAACAGACTGCATAAAAGCATCCGTTTCTTCCTGTGCAAACCAGGTCTTTCCGTCCCCGGACACCGGACCGTATTCTGTGAGACTCCGAAGAAATGCCCGCGCCATAAATGCCATCCGCGCCTGTCTTGCAAACTGCGGAGTTCCATAACTCTGGAGACCTGCAAGCAGCCTGCTGACTGCTGACAGGATCTGATGAACAGATGCTTTCTTTGCTGTCAGTACCCATTCCTGTCCTTTACGGATTTCTTCCAGCTTCTGCAGAGCTCTCCGGTCTTCTTCCAGTATTTCGTCAAAATGCAGAACTGCATGCTCTGTCACTTTCAGAAGACTGTCTGTCAGGCATTTCCTCTCCTCCTCTGTAAAACCGCAGGACAGCAGGCACTTTGTTTTTTCTTCTGTACCAAAGTCATAGGTTGTAAATACAATCTCAAATTCGATCTTATCGTGCGCCGTCAGATTATGGCGGAGCACGTTCTCGTAATATCGAACCAGCCGAAGCGCCAGTTCTTCTTCCACCGCCTGCGGAATCAGGGAATAAAAGGAATATTCCAGACAGATATAGGGTTTGTTTCCAATCCGGTGCATCAGGTCCTGTTCCAGCGTACGGAACCCAAGCCCTGCAATCCCGCTGTTCCATGCGCGATGCGTAATAATAGCCCGATAAAGAGAATAGTCCAGCGGCCTTGGATTATTTCCGATAATCTCGGACGGATTCCAGAATGCCATGTCAGAAAGCATCATCGGCGTGCCGGTCACCACGTTCTTATGATGCTGATACATCAGTCCCGCATCTCTCAAAAGTCCGAAAAAAGCATGGTCATCATAGGCATTGAACTGTTTGTAGCTTGCTACCAGCGGACGCATCTGAAAAAGAATCACCTGATGATCCCTGTTGATGGCAAACTCAATGTCCAGCGCCAGTCCTTCCATAATATGTTCCAGTTCCTGTACCGCAAGAAGCAGCTCTTTCCACGGTGTTTTCAGTTCCTGAAGCTCCACATTACGGATAATCTTCATCATCTTTCCGACAGCTCCTCCGGTCACACTGTCTGTAGAACCCGTCTCATCATAATTAATCAGATAGTAAGGCTTGTTGCTCTGGATATCTCTCGTAAATACCACACCGCTGCAGACCACATTCTGCGCCTGACGCTGAATCAGTACCTGCTCATTTCCCGGATTGCGGATATCCCTCGCATAGGATGCAATCACCGCATCGACCGCATCCATAATCTTTTCTCTGCTCGAAGAATCGACATCCAGAACACTTTTATAGTGACCGGCATTGGAACGCTGAAAGGAATCTTCTGCCGAAGAAGAACTCCTGACAACAATGCGCCTTCCCTTAAACTGCTCCATGATCTCATGACAGATCTCCAGCTTATCCATCTGATAATCACGGATACAAAATATATACATTTCTTCAACCAACGACTTATGAATCAGACTCCGAAGTGCAAACAATGTGTCCGCTTTTGTTGAAATCAACTTTTCCGACTGTCCCATCCGTTCTTTCCTCCCGTTCAAAAAAGGTGCAGAATTCTTACAATTCTGCACCTTTGCATATCGTCTTTCTCTCATCCTCTCGGATGAACTTTTCTGTATTCTGCTTTTGTTCCGGATTGAAAATCTGCATAGATCTGTGTTGCGGTCAGATCCATATGCCCCAGAACTTCCTGAATGGTATTCAGATTCGCCCCATTAGATGCCATATGCGCTGCGCAGGAATGCCGAAACATTCTCGGCGTAATATCCTTTTCAATCCCCGCTTTCCCTGCGTAACTTTTCAGCACCTTCCAAAAGCCCTGTCTGCTCATGGGCGCACCGGAACAATTTAAAAACAGACTGTCCGTATCTTTACCTTTCAGAAAATATTCGCGGCTTTTTTCCATATACTGAAGCAATGCCTGTCCGGCCCTGGAACCAAACGGAATCATGCGCTCTCTGTTCTCATCTCGACAGACGATCCAGCCATAGCGCAGATTCAGATCACTGACTTTCAGATGCACCAGTTCACTGACCCGCATTCCCGTAGCATATAAAAGCTCCAACATGGCTTTATCCCGATACCCTTTCGGCTTCTCCAGAGAAGGCTGTTCCAGAAGATGCTCCATCTCCTGAATGGTCAAAATCCCCGGAATATGCTTTTCCACTTTCGGCGCTTTCAAATGAAAAGCCGGATCTTCTTCAATCCTCCGGCTGCGCACCAGATATTCGAAAAAAGCTTTCATGGAAGCAATATATCTGGATATTGTGGAGGCGGCCATTCCCTTTTTTTCCAGATGCAGGACATACGAATTCAGGACCGTCGCCGTTATGGCGTCTACCGTACACACTCCCTGGCCTTCTACATAAGACACCATCTTACCCAGGTCACTGTAATAGGACATGACCGTATTATGAGAAGCCTTTTTTTCATTTTTCAGATATGTTACAAAATATTGTATCTCCTCATCCATTCTTTTACCCTCAACACATTAAACATGCTTACAGTATAACCAAGAATGGTCCCGATTTCAATATTTTTTCTTACATTTTCCTTAGAATCTGCTGTAAAATCAACGGATTCAGATACACTTCCGTTACAATACCAAAGATCAGGAAAAAAAAGCCGACTGCAGCAAGAAACAAATACTTTTTTCGATTGTTTCCCTGCTTCCATACCCACATAAGAACCCATCCATAAGCCGGTATGTAGAAAAATATCTGCGGCAGAATACCTGCCACACAGATTAATACTCCTTTTAGTCCCAGACGGACAGTAGACACACTGATCAGGGTTCCCCATGTCATTCCAAGAAGAAATAATATTCCTCCCATCAGAACAGAAGCAGCAGAAAGTGCTCCGCAGCAGATCAAAAAGGCATATTGCCCGCAGCGGTAGCCCCCTACATAACGCAGCAGCCTTTTATAATCTATATTTAAAGATGCATACTGATTCAGAAAATATTCGCTGAAAATACCTGCAAACGAAGAAGCGTCCAGTGTCTGTACGAAAAGAATGCCTGCCAGAAGTCCTGCGAACAACAGAATCAGGCAGGTTCCTGAATTCAGACTTCCGCGGTTATACCCTATCTCTTTCATGAAAAAACCTCCTTACTCATTCTATGAGTAAGGAGGTTTTTTCATGCACAGAAACGCATAAGTACATCCCTGTTTTTGCGGCATATGCCCCGTCTGACTGCCGTTATATCTCTCTGCATTTCTTCAGAACCGCTTCAGATGCTTTCAAAACCGCATTTCTCATACCGTACTCTTCCAGTACGGCAACCCCTTCAATCGTTGTTCCTGCAGGACTGCACACGTTATCCTTCAGAATTCCCGGATGTTCCCCTGTTTCAAGAACCATGGCCGCCGCTCCTTTTACGGCCTGCGCTGCAAACACATATGCCTGTTTCCTCGGCATCCCGCAACGAACCGCACTGTCAGCCAGTGCCTCAATAAACAGATACACAAAAGCCGGTGAACTTCCGCTTGCACAGACAACCGCATTCATAAGAGACTCGTCCACGAACTCTGTCTTTCCACATGCTTTAAACAGTCTTTTGAGAACATTCAGCTCAGCATCGGTAAAGTCTTCCTTTCTGCAGCTGATCCCCGTCATTCCTTCTCCCACCATCGCAGGTGTATTCGGCATCACACGAACGATCCTTTTATCACTTCCCAGATTCAGTTTCAACTCATCGATCGTCTTTCCCGGCGCCAGCGAAATAATCATATGCTCCGGGGTCAGCATATACCGGATCCCATTCAGAACTTCATCATAAAACTGAGGTTTCACAGCCAGTAAAAGATACTTGCACTTATTGGCACATTCCGCATTGGAATCCGTATATTCTACCCCTGTCTTCTCAAATATACGTCTCTTTGTCTCTCTTGTCTTTGCACAAAACAGGATATCCTCTTTTGGAAATTCTTTCAAAGCCCCCATAAGAATGGCTGTTCCCATATTCCCCATTCCGATAAAACCGATTCTTGACATCTCTATGTACCTCCTGATAAAAAACGTATGGAAAAATTTCTCCTATGCAATCGAGCAGGAGAGAACTTCTCTCTCCTGCCTGCGCACCGGGCACCGTCAGCTTTGCTGACGAATTTTCTCAGGTGCCGTGTTGAAATCGAACCGGATTAATATCCGGTTCGCCGCACCGGGCACCGTCAGCTTTGCTGACAAGTTTCCTCGGGTGCTCGTGTGCATAGAAAAAAGGGATGCCGCTGTACGACATCCCCTTTATTATCAATCAACTCATTTCGCGTAATCTGTCACCCTGCTTTCACGGATCACATTTACTTTAATCTGACCAGGATATTCCAGATTTGCTTCAATCTGTTTGGATATGTCGCGCGCCATCAATACCATTGCCGCATCATCCACCTGATCAGGCACTACCATAACTCGAACCTCTCTGCCTGCCTGAATAGCAAAAGATTTCTCAACTCCCTTGAAGGAGTTTGCAATATCTTCCAGTTGTTTTAATCTGTTCGTATAAGTCTCCAGTGTCTCTCTTCTGGCGCCCGGTCTTGCCGCAGATATGGTATCTGCAGCCTGTACAATACAGGCGGTCAAAGAAGTAGGCTCTACATCACCATGATGTGATTCAACTGCGTTGATCACTGTAGCTGATTCCTTATACTTCCTGCACAAATCCACACCAATCTGGATATGAGATCCTTCCATCTCATGGTCAATGGATTTGCCAATGTCATGTAAGAGTCCGGCTCTTTTCGCCATCCGGACGTCAACGCCAATCTCCCCTGCCAGTAACCCGGATAAATGGGCAACTTCTATGGAATGCTTCAATGCATTCTGTCCATAGCTGCTGCGGAACTTCATACGGCCAAGAAGCCTCACAAGCTCCGGATGGATACCGTGAACACCGACTTCAAGAGTTGCCGATTCACCCTCCTCGCGGATCATCGAATCCACTTCCTTCTGGGCTTTTTCTACCATCTCTTCGATTCTTGCCGGATGAATACGGCCGTCAACAATCAGTTTTTCCAATGCAATACGGGCAATCTCCCGCCGAATCGGATCAAACCCTGACAAGATTACGGCTTCCGGTGTATCATCAATAATCAAATCTACACCTGTCATAGTCTCAAGGGTGCGGATATTCCTTCCCTCACGGCCTATGATGCGTCCCTTCATCTCATCATTCGGAAGCTGCACAACAGAAATTGTAGTCTCAGCCACATGGTCAGCTGCACATTTCTGAATTGCCGTAACAATAAAGTCTTTCGCTTTTTTGTCTGCTTCCTCTTTCGCCCTGCTCTCCAGTTCTTTAACCAGTTTCGCAGTCTCATGTTTTACATCATCTTCAACTGTTTTTAAAAGATATTCTTTTGCCTGTTCGGAGGTAAGGCCAGAGATTCTTTCCAATTCCTGTAATCGCTTTGCGGACAGCTCTTCCACTTCAACGCGTTTCTTCTCAAGCTGAGCTTCACGCGCCGAGAATCCTGCTTCCCTGCGTTCAATCGCTTCTGTCTTTTTATCCAGAGATTCTTCTTTGGATAAAACTCTGCGCTCATAACGCTGGAGTTCCGCTCTGCGTTCTTTGGTCTCTTTTTCAAGCTCGTTTCTGGTTTTCACCGACTCTTCTTTGACTTCCAGCATCGCCTCACGTTTCCTGGTCTCTGCCGTCTTCAAAGCTTCATCTATGATCTCTCTCGCTCTGTCTTCTGCATTGCCCAGCTTTTCTTCCACTACTTTTTTCCGGTAATTTACCGCACAGGGCCAGACAACTGCTGCTGTAAGAGCGATTGCAACCAGCACCGCAATGACAGTCGTAACCATATACAGGAGCACCTCCTTATTTAGTTTTCATTGTACAAACACAATAAATAGATTTTAAACTGTTTTTACAATAATGTCAAGCCTTGCATTCTTTCTTTTGTGCATTCGGGCAGATAAAAAGAAAAGAAAAAAGTTACTGTTCACGCAGGACGGACAGAATATCCCCTGTACGGAATCCTTTGCGGACCAGCGATGCGATCAGCTTCTGTTTCCGCCTGTCGTCCCATTCGGCCATGCTGCCGCACTTTTTCTGAATCTGTCTGCGGATCAGGGCCCTCTCATCCACAGGTTCCAGTTCGTCATATATTTTTCGAATCAGCTCTGAAGATACGCCCTTTCGAAACTGAAGTTCCTGTTCCATCCGGCGGCGGCTTTTGTGATCTTTGCGATATTCAATATAATTACGGACATACCGTTCATCATCCAGATATCCGCAACTTTTTACATATGCAACTGCCTGCTCCACATATTCCGGCTCGAATTCAGCCTTCAAAAGCTTTTCGCGAAGCTCTGCTTCTGTTCTGTCCATCCGTTCCAGCAGTTTAAGCGCCTTAACCTTCGCTTTCTTCAGCTGTGCGGACGCTGTCTGCGGTTCCCTGCGCAGTTGTGTCTTTTGCCTCTGCTCCCGGTAATCCATAATGTTCCCTGACCTTCCTCTCAATCTCGCAGCAGGCATCCGGGTTATCGCGAAGAAACTGCTTCGCGTTCTCCCTTCCCTGACCGATCTTCGCGTCATTATAAGCATACCATGCACCGCTTTTCACTACAACCCCGCAGTTCGCCGCCAGATCCAGAATATCACCGACCGTTGAAATTCCCTGGCCGAACATAATATCAAATTCTGCCTCTTTAAAAGGCGGTGCAATCTTGTTCTTTACCACTTTGACTCTGGTACGGTTTCCAATCACTTCGCCGCCCTGCTTGAGCGCCTCAATCCGGCGAACGTCCAGACGAACGGATGAATAAAATTTCAGGGCACGCCCTCCGGTTGTCGTCTCCGGATTTCCGAACATAACGCCGACTTTCTCACGAAGCTGGTTAATAAAAATAACCACGCAGTTCGTCTTGCTTATAACTGCTGTCAGCTTTCTAAGCGCCTGTGACATCAGTCGAGCGTGAAGTCCTACATGGGAATCTCCCATATCCCCGTCAATCTCCGCCTTCGGAACCAGCGCCGCCACGGAATCTACGATAACAATATCCACAGCTCCGGAACGCACCATGGTTTCCGTGATCTCCAGGGCCTGCTCTCCGTTATCCGGCTGAGAGATATACAGGTTATCGATATCCACGCCAATATTCCTCGCATAAACCGGATCCAGCGCATGCTCTGCATCAATAAACCCCGCAATGCCGCCGCGCTTCTGCACTTCCGCCACCATATGCAGTGCAACCGTCGTCTTACCGCTGGATTCCGGACCATAAATCTCTACCACGCGCCCCTTCGGAACGCCTCCTGCGCCGAGCGCAATATCCAGGCTTAACGACCCTGTCGGTACGGTCTCCACCTGCATATGACCGGTATCTCCCAGCTTCATCACAGAGCCCTTCCCATACTGCTTTTCAATCTGGACAAGCGCCGCGTCAAGCGCCTTTAACTTCTCTTCTTTCGCAGTTCCTCTATCTTCTCTTCCCATTTTGTTTCTCCTTTTCATTCACTGTTTTGATTCTCTGCTCACAATACGAACTTTTGTTCGATTTCCTGATATTATCCTACCTCATTTACAGCCCGTTGTCAAGCGCAGTTTTTCAT
>Ga0137306_103181_pt1 | contig 12518 bp, 10 predicted proteins | sample Inofroosms_March_FD_97187 | JGI IMG/M metagenome (GOLD analysis project Ga0137306, IMG submission 97187) | Mouse cecal microbial communities from Vienna, Austria - N-Acetylneuraminic and N-Acetylglucosamine D2O microcosms_March | ecosystem: Host-associated > Mammals > Digestive system > Large... | reverse complement strand
GTTCCGATCAGAACATTTTTTCCGCAAAAAGCGAACCCATATTTCCGTATTTTCTCCTTCGGAACTCCTTTATCTATAAATGCTGTCTCATATTTTTTATCTTCAATCTGCCGCAATGCCGCCTGTACCGTATCTGTCAGTTCTTTTTCATCTTCCGGATCCTGCACTTTAAATTCCAGAATTATTCCATCGTCATCCTTCTTCGGCTCCAGCATCACGTCATACCTTCCAAAACCGCTTTCCCGGTTGGAGGTGATCGTATACCGGTCGGACAGTTCTACTAAAAGTCCCAGCACGAAACTTGTCCTTTTCCCAGATGGAAAGCCCTTCAAACAGTTCTCCCCTCCCTGCTGACTGGCTGTTACCATTCATTGTACCACGACTTTCCGATCCGTGACACCCGCAAAACGCAAATTTCCTCTTAAATACTTTTCCTGACAGTTTCCCTTTCATGAATATCCGTTTTTCTTTTATTCCCTTCACTCATTTTCATAATAGCCAATCACATGGTCCGTATACTTCCTGCTCATCTCATGTCTGCGCTTTCTGTTCTGTACCGTATCGAAAATAATGGAAAAATCATAGTCTTCCGGATATAACCGGTCGGCCGCCACATGAAGCTTCACCCGTTTATGGTTGATCCATATCTTTTTGCCCGGCAACTGCACCCTCAGCACTCCTTTCTCATTCACCGGCGCGCAGACGATCCCGATTTTTTTGTCGGGATAAACCATCACGCTGTCTCCGATTTTATATTTGGATTCCAGCTCGTTATTTCCCCTTGTCTCTTTTATTCTGACGATTCTGTTCGGATTTCCGTATGAATGCTTCTCCGTGTTTCTATCCGCGCTGCCCCCTCCTTCGATGATACTTTCCTTTTCAGGTTTCTCCCGGAACCGGCAGCCTCCCGCCGCCTCGTCTCCATAAGCAGCTCGCACGGCCGTTTGCAGCATTTTCCTCGGCATCCCAAGCTTATCTGCGATGTAAAAGGCGCAGCTTTCTCCCGCCTCCCCGATCACCATCTGATAGGTGGGCTCCAGCGTTTCTTTATCAAAAGTCATTCTCGCGTTCAGCAGCTTTTCTGTCCGGTCCGCGTATTCCTTTACCTCCGGATAATGGGTTGTTACCAGAAAATTTGCCCCGCTTTTTCTCAGTTCCTCCAGAATGGCAATGGCAATTCCCATGCCCTCCGCCGGGTCTGTGCCAGAACCCAGTTCATCCATGATTACAAAGCTGTCTCTGTCCGCCTTTTTCAGTACCTCCAGCACATTTTTGATATGGGCGGAAAAGGTAGACAGGTTTTCGGAAAGGTTCTGGCCGTCGCCGATATCGCACAGATAGGCATTGTTCATGCAAATATCCGCCTCCCCGCAGGTTACGTGAAGTCCGCACTGAGCCATTATGCAGTTGAGCATCACGGTCTTAATGGCTACCGTTTTCCCGCCTGTGTTTGGTCCGGTGATAACGATCCCCCGGGCAGCCTCTCCGATCTCAAACCGCAGCGGCACCGTTCTCTCCCGGTCCATCAGAGGATGCCTCCCGTCTTTTAAAATGATTCTCCGCTCTGTATTAATGGATGGCTCCGTCCCGCCCAGATCTATGCTCAGCTTGCCTTTGGAAAAAATAAAATCCAGCTTTTCCATCAACTGAACAGATTCCCGGATGGCAGGAGCCTCCTCTCCCACCATAGCAGTCAATGTATACAAAATACGGTATATCTCATTTTCCTCGCTGATCTTTAAAAGCTGCAGTTCCTCACCATATCCGGCCACGGCGGCCGGCTCGATGAATAAAGTATTTCCCGTGGCCGACCGGTCAATGACCTGCCCCGGTATCCGCGACTTATATTCCTTTTTCACCGGAACACAGAGCCTTCCGTTTCTGAAAGCGCAGAAATGATCCGCCATACAGGACTGATGGGAACGCAACGTCTGCTCTGCTTTCTGCCGCATCTGTTCCTCGCATCTCGCCATCTTAAGCCTGATCTGGGAAAGCTCTTTTGAAGCGCGGTCATCCACGGCGCCGCCTCTGATCTGTCCGGCGATCTCCTCCCTCAATTCCTCATTCGTATTCAGGTTTTCCTCATAATAAGCCAGCGGATTTTCAAACAACTTTCCTTTATTCAGATAATCTTTTAAACGGCGGATTACCGTCAGGATGTTCCCTGCCCGTTCCAGTTGATCCGGCGTAAGGCATCCTCCTTTTTCGGCAGTCAGTAAAATTCCCTTGATTTCATCCACGTTCTGCAAGGGCGGCGTTCCTGCCTTTTCCAGCATCTCTCTGCTGTTCGTCGTATCTCTCAGTTCCCTGCGCAGTTCCCTTTCAGACAGATAAAAGGACAGGTTTTTGATCCGCTCCCTGGCTTTTTCCGTTACTGCCAGAGCCATCCATATTTCTTTTATTTTGTCAAATTCCAGTTGCTTTTCGATATTCATTTTTATTTCTTTGTTCCTTTCCAGATTTTCCAAATGGTTTTTCCTGCGGCCGCCTTTCTGTTCGCCCCTTCTCACAACGCAAAAAGTCCATAGTCTCCGTCTCAAACACAGCAGATACCATGGACTTTCCAATACTCTATAACCGGGTAAAATATTTTTGTAATCAAACAGAGAAGCAGTTCCCCTGCCCGCCGCAACGCGATGTGAAAAACGCGCGGCCATACAGCCGCGCGCAAATATTCTCAAAAATATATACCACAAATATCAGGCAATTGTAAGGCGAAAACACCGGCGGCCGACACCGCCGACAAATGGGCAGACTCCAAGCCTCAAAGGCATAGAAATCACCCTGCAATATTCATTTTGCAATTTTCTCCGTTACAACCGCACTTAACATACAGCACTCCTTCAAAATATATTTATCTCATTATAAGCGGCAGAATCAGGCTTTGTCAACTGCCAATTTTCTCTCTTTTGCCCCGTTGGAATAATCCAATCTCCCTTTTTCATCACGCGCCCCCTGTCAGCAGCCGGAACCCTTCCGTCAGCCGTCCCCACAGGTTCACGTCAGTGGAGTAAACAAAACCCATAAAAAGAATAAACAGAACGATCAGCACCGTAAAGACAGCCATCTGTATCCGGCTTTTCCATTCCAGGGCTTCTCCTTCTCCCCGGTGTATCCTGCCGCGCATAAACCAAATAAGCCCGGCCAGCAGCAACACAGGCACCACGGTCAGGAATAGATAAAACAACAGACTCGGCCAGAACAGCAGATGCCCCATTTCCGCCGCCGACAGCGTGACGGTACCTCCCGGCGGTTCCAGCCACTCCAAAAGGCCGGACGAACGGGCGGACCGTACTTTTTTCCATCCGTTTTCCGCCAGAATGATTACGCCGCAGAAAGCCATAATCGCGGCAAAATCAGCCGCCGCGAAAAAGATCCCCGTATCCATTGTCTTCCTTCTTTGGATCTTTCTGTCCTCCTGTTTTTCCGCCTTTCTCTGTTCCTCCGTTTTCGGTGTCAGAGGCTCCGCCCGGCTTTTCAGCACGGTGATTTTTGCGTCAATGTCCCTCGCTTTCTCTGCCGAAATGCCGGTTTGGAAAAACACATAATGGGACGGCCGGTTTCCGGTACGGCATATTTCCAGAATAAGGGGATTTTGTATATTCGGTTTTAGGCGAACCTGCCGGATTTCCTCATACGGGATACAGACCGTTCCCCACTGCTTTCCTCCGCGGAGCTGAAGCACAAAAAGGTGGGAACTGGTAAAATATAAGTCCCCGGTCTGATCACCGGCCTGAAAATCATATTCCAGCCGGTCACGTACCAGATCCGGCAGCCGGCCCAGATATGCCCGGAGCGTCAAAACACGCAGAATCCCCCATCCGGTCTGATAAAGCGCCAGCAGAAAGCAAAGGCCGTTCATACCCAAAAATGTATACAGAACAAGGTTCCGCGTTTCTTCCTCAATACCAAGCGAGTGAAGATAAGCATACATAAACAACGTAATCACCGCTCCGCCCGCGGCCGCAGGCCAGATCTTATTGAAAAACAGTTTTTGATACGCAGCTTTCAGCATTATAATCCTCCCCAATACGGACAGTTTTTGATACACCCTTTTACCCAGGCTGCCCGCACCCATTTATGACTCATTCAACGGAATCATCTTCTCTATCGAACAGGAGGCCGTGAATCCCGTCATTTCCTTCAAAAGATACTTCGTCCAGCACTCTCCCCGTCTCCATACTGTAGACCACGATACTGATTCCCTGTTCATTTCCGGCGTATTCTCTTCCGTTCAGCCGTATGGAACTGGCGTTTCCGCCCCCCGCGCCGCCGCTTGTAATCTGATAGGTAACGCCGCGGCCTTCGGGGTCCAGAACGCCGGATATCTCCAGAGGCTGATCGCCAAGCTGTTCCGCCTCAGCCTCGCCGCACAGCGCAACCGCCAGATAACCGGCCTGTTCCTGCCCTTGAAGCGGCGCTTCCAGCCCCAGAGCCCGCAGCGCTTCCACCACGCTCCCATCCAGCCCGGCGCCCGCGCCGCCATTCGCGGAAATCAAAACCGCGTATCGGTCCTTTCCTTTCTCCAGCGCCTGCAGATATGTATGGAGATCCGTAATATGGACCAGACTCACATCGCTCAGAATATCCGCGTAAGCGTCCTCTCCCATATTCATATCCGTTCTCTTTTCCCGCCATCTCAGAATATCCGCAATCAACTGCTCTGTCCGGATTTTCGCGCCGTCCGTATTCAGGTGCAGATTGGAGTCCCAGAAATAGGTATAATCAAACATATAATCCACATAGTTCGAAATAACGGCACAGTCAAGCCTCCGTTCCAGTTCATCCTGGAACGCCATAAATTCCTCCGGGTCCGCAGTCAGGCTGCCGTTGCCCACCGGATATCCGGCCACCAGAAGCGTCGCGCCCCGCTTGGTCAGCCAGGCGTTCAGTTCATTGATCCGGCTGACCATAATATCATTGATCGGCGGAGGGGCGACCCTGTCCGTAAATACATCCAGACTTCCTTCCCGATACAGACCGATATCGCCGTATTCATTAAAAGAACTTCTGTTATGTACCACGCCCTCAATCTCCTGGTTTCCGGTTCCGGACGCGTACAGCGCCAGACTTTTTTTCAAGTATACCGGAAATCCTTTCGCTGCCGCCGGAATGTCTTTCTACCGGATCAGCCGCCATAAATGATAATGATTTTCCAGAGAAGACCAGTAGGCCATCGTATCCGGAATATTGTCGGAGTCCGCAAAGGAGCTGTGACAGAGGATATAAAGATCCCCCTCGCGCACGTTGAATTTCGCCATATCCTCATGAAACGCATTGCCGGCCCCGGCGTGGAGTCCCATGTTGACCACCGGCATCCCCGTCTGTTCTTCAATCATGGCAGAATCAAAGCCAAAGGCTACGTTTGAATTTCCCAGCAGCACAATTTTCGGCTCGTCGACAGTTTCCAGCCGCGTGGTCTTGTCAATCAGGGCGGCATCATAGCCTTTGTTGTACTGCGGCAGTATGTAATTGATGTAAGCGGCAATCAGTACGCCGAACAACAGCAGCTTTAACAGAAATTTTCTGTTTTTCGCGGCGTCAGGACCTTTCAAATCAGAATGCCGCGGACGGAAATCCTCCGAATGGTTTTCTCCTGCCCTGACATCAGAACTGGAAGTAGATAAACTGTGTCTGTTCATATCCTGTTCCGTAAAGGCCCCAATAAAGAATCGCCATAAAAAACAGCCAATAGAAAAGCCAGCGGAATACAACCTGCTGGCCGAATATCGCGGCCTTGATATCCTTTCGTAAGTATTGTAACGAATCCACAAAAAGCAGCATAAGCAGCGCCGCAGCGATAACCATCATGGAATCCGCGGATGCAGACAGACTGACAAATCCCATGTTTAACAGCCATTCCCACCTGAAATCCAGCACAATCCGTTTCAGCATATGCAGCGCCAGACTGAACGAATCCGCCCGGAAAAACAGCCAGGTAAAATCGATCAGCAGAAACGTCGCCGCCCTTTGCAGGATTCGGTACCCAAACCGCTCTCTGTCGATGGAAAACCGGTTACACAGCTTCGCTTTTACCGGTTTCAGCATATCCTCCAGGACACAGAAAACCCCGTTTATCCCGCCCCACACCACATAGTGCCAGGCCGCCCCATGCCACAGACCGGAGCACAGAAAGACGATCAACGTGTTGATATATTTCCTGACCGTTCCTTTTCTGCTGCCTCCAAGGGGAATGTACAGATAATCCCGAAACCAGGAGGTCAGCGAGATATGCCAGCGTCTCCAGAAATCCTTAACGGATACGGCGTGATAAGGACTGTCAAAATTTTCGTTCAGCCGGATTCCCAGTACCTTTGCGCTTCCGATCGCCAGTTTCGTGTAGCCCTGAAAATCGCAGTAAATCTGAAACGCGAACAAAAATGTCGCCGCCAGCAGCTCCATGCCGGCATAGCTGTCCGGTGAGGCAAAGACCGGGTCCACTGCGGCGGCAATCCGGTCCGCCAGTACGATTTTCAGAAACAGACCGTAGCCCATCGTCAGAAGACCTGACCGGGCCTGTCCGCTGTCAAAGGCTTTCGGCTCCCGCAGTTGCAGCAGCAGATTTTTAGAACGCTCGATGGGGCCTGCCACAAGCTGGGGGAAAAAAGATACGAATAAGGCGTAACGGAAAAAATTATATTCCGCCCGGATTCCGCGCCCTTCTCCCCGGTACACGTCGATCATGTATCCCAGCGCCTGGAAAATAAAAAAAGAAATTCCCACTGGCAGAACGATATCAAAAGAGGGAACGGCCAGTTTTATATTCACCATTCCAAAGATCTTCTCCACCGTGCGGAAAGCGAAACCCGTATATTTAAAATAAAATAACAGACCCAGATTTAACAAAAGGCAAATAGCGGCGACCGCTTTTTTTCGGCCCGCAATCCCTTTTCCTTCCCCTCCCTTCCGGTTCAGCCGGTCTAAGGCAATACCGCCAAGCCATGTCACAAAAGTGGAAAACAAAATCAGCAGGCCGTATTTCGCGTTCCAGCACATATAGAAAAAGTAGCTGGACGCCAAAAGCCATAAATATCTGACCTTTTTGGGGATTACAAAGTAAAGCAGTGTCACGACGGGAAAGAACATCAGATACTGAATGGAATTAAATAACATGCTCCCTATTCCTCCCTCTGGGAATACACACATCCGCAGTAATTTTGCCGGTACAGCCCATATTCCGCCGACAGCTCAATAGACCGCTTATAGCCGTTCTTCTTCTTAAAATCCGATACCAGATAAGGCACACCGGTTTCCTCTGCCAGTTTCAGCCCGATTTCATTCAGCTTTCCGGCATTTTTCAGCGGACTGATCGACAATGTGGTGGTAAAATAATCAAATCCCTGGTCCGCCGCATATGCCGCCGCCTTTCTCATCCGCATCTCATAACAGAGAAAACACCGCTCTCCCCCTTCCGGGATCCGCTCCATCCCCCGGATCATCTCAAAAAACAGCTCCGGCTCGTAGTCTGCTTCCACTACCCGCACCGGCAGCAAAACAGGCATCTGGCTGACCAGACGCTTTTGTTCCTCCATCCGGGTATCGTATTCTTTTGGCGGGTATATATTGGGATTGTAATAAAAAACGGTGATATAAAAATATCGGGACAGGTATTCCAGCACATAGCTGCTGCAGGGAGCGCAGCAGCTATGGAGCAGAAGGGTTTTCTTTTCCCCTTTTTGCTCAAGGGCCGATATGATTTTATCCAGTTCTTTTTGATAATTTATTTTTTGCTGATTCATGTCTTCTGTTTTCCTTTTTCTTCTCTCCATTTTAAGATAGGTTCCCGTTTGCGTCAATCATTTTCCTAAAGAAATATCACGAATAAAATCTAATGTCAGGCATATTCTGATTGGCATATGAGATATTTACGTGTATAATATAAAGAAATATACAACCCAAAGAAGTTAAACAAAATATCTGCTGCTGAAAAAGGTATTTGTCTTTTATAAGCGGAATGCACGATAAAAATATCAAATATACCATATCACTTATTAGGAGGTAAGCCATAGCAAATTCTGAAACCATCATCAAAGAATGAATAGAAGTCACGTTGGAAAGAGGGCTTGAAGTTCCGGAACCCAAAAGACGGTTAATGTATGCATAAAAAGGGACTATCTATTTCCTGACAGACAGCCCCCTTTAAATACTATGTATTATAAAATATTTTAATCACGCCCTAACGCCTTCCGTCCATATCGGTAAAAAGCAGCCCGCATACGGTCGGTTGGTCTTAAATCCATGAGGAAGAAAGGATTCTCTTTGAGCACATCTTTATAAGGCGCCATGAATGCTTCAACCTGGCGTTCCAGCTCCTCATCATCCTCAGGAACCGGTTTTGCCGGGCCGAAGGGTACATGGGTTCCGATCGTGATCTGGTCTCCATATTCATGAATCAGCCTGATTTTGTCATCTTCCCATGCTGCTGTATACGGGAATACCTTCCCAAAAAACAGAAAGTGAGAAGATTCTGGCTTCCTGGGGCTTTGAACTTCGAAATGTCAGCAGAATTTCCAATATCGAAACCACCAGTCAGATTGCGGTCAATCAGCACAAGTATTGCTTTGTCGGCTATCCAAGCGTAGAGTTCAGGCCAATGGCCGGCGTATCCTATATCCCTTTAGAACGGCCCATATCCACAAACCAGTTACTGCTGGTTAAGAAAAGCAGGAAAAGAGATACTCTGATCACCGCTTTTGTAAAGTCAATAGATGAATATATGGATTTAAAAAAATTATGGTAAGAAAATGGGGGCCATAGCCCCCTTAATTCATTTGTTTTTGTTTATTCATTATGAATATCACTCAGGAAAGAAAATCCCTGATCCGTTTGCTCCTGACCGGATTGCGCAGCTTACGCAGTGCTTTGGCTTCGATCTGCCGGATTCTCTCCCTGGTGACATTAAATTCTTTTCCCACTTCCTCTAAAGTACGGGGATGTCCGTCTTCCAGTCCGAACCGCAGCACAATCACCTGGCGCTCTCTTTCTTTCAGATCTTCCAACAGGATATCAATATGCTCCCGCAGCATCACTGACTCTACATTTCCTTCCGGGGTGACCGCATTGCTGTCGGCGACAAAATCGCCCAGATTGGAATCGTCTTCCTCTCCGATCGGCGTCTCCAGAGAAGCCGGCTCCCTGGCGATCTGCATGATCTCCATCACCTTTTCCTCGGTCATCTCCAGAGCGCTTGCCAGCTCTGCCACAGACGGCTCATAGCCCAGCTCCAACGTCAGCTTCCGCTGCATCTTCGACATCTTGTTAATGGTTTCCACCATATGTACGGGTACACGTATGGTTCTGGCCTGATCGGCCAGCGCTCTGGTTACGGACTGTCTGATCCACCAGGTCGCATACGTGGATAATTTATATCCTTTCTTATAATCAAATTTTTCCACGCCCTTGATCAGCCCCAGGTTTCCCTCCTGGACCAGATCCAGAAAACTCATGCCCCGCCCGGTGTACCGCTTCGCGATACTTACCACCAGACGCAGATTCGCTTCGATCAGACGTTCTTTCGCATAATTGTCTCCTTCCGACTTACGCTCAGCGAGTTCCAGTTCCTCCTCCGCTGTCAGCAGAGGAACCGTCCCAATCTCCTTCAGGTACATTCGCACCGGATCTTCCGTACCGATCCCATCCAGCAGATCGATAGCGTCCAGATCGATTTCCTCCTCTTCTTCGTCGCTCATTGCAAAATCCACATCTTCTGCATCCAATACCATGTTCTCGACGGCGGCAGGATCATCGTTCATGACGCGCAGCACATCTATCCCGTGTTTTTCCAGGTATGCGTAGATATGCTCCATCTGTTCCACTGACAGATCGGCTCCAGCAAAATACTCGTTGATATCATTCATATCAAGAGCACCCTTTTTGCTTTTTCCCAGTTCGACAAGCTTTTTCAAATTTTCTAAAAATTTGTCTTTTTCCACCAGCTAACGTCCCTTCGAATCACTATTTTATTTTTGTCCTGTAACCTACGATTATATATGATTAATGGTGTTTTGTAAAGTATTTTGTCGATTTTTTTCGTCTTTTTTTGGATATTTTATCAAAATCCGCCTTTTTCTCCGGTTTCTCCTTATTTTCTACTATTTTCTTACGATATCTATCGCGCTTTTACAAATTTGGATACCGACCTCCTTTTTCGAGCCGCCGAATTCTCCGTCCAGCACCCAGTCGATTGGTTCCTCCGACACAAAACGGACGGCGTCGGTTTTAAACCGGAGAACGAAAGACTGATTTGCCTCGTCTAAGAACAGCTCCTGCACCATCCGGGTCAGATCCAGCGGATTTTTCGGGTCGCGGATCAGCACCACCTCAAACAGCCCGTCGTCCAGCTCCACATCCGGGCCGCTGATCTTTTTGAATCCGGCCACACTGACCGAGTTCGTCACCAGACCTACCAGAAAGTCGTCCTCCAGCTCCTGATCTCCGTAAAACACCTTCACATGCCGGCTTTTGATTTCGGAAATCTTTTTCAATCCTTCGAAAATATATGCCTGATGGCCCAGCACATTTTTCGAGTCCTGAGAGGTCAGATAGGAAACATCGGTAAATGCGCCGAATCCCGCCACATAAGTAAAATATGCGTCTTCAAACTGTCCTATGTCCGTAGGACAGGCCGGCAACAAAACCGAAAGCTCCGCTGCTTTCCCGATATTTTTAGGAAGGTTCAGGCTTCGGGCAAAATCATTGGTCGTACCGGCGGGAATATAGCCAAGGGTCGGTCGTTTTTCTTTCGGAAGCCGCATCAGTCCCGTGACAGCCTCATTCATTGTCCCGTCTCCGCCGCTGACCACCAGATGATCCGTCTCTCCGGCCAGTTCCGTAATGACCCTGGCGCCGTCTCCCCGCTCCTGGGTCATGTAAACCTCCACACGGAATCCCTGCTTGATATAATAGTCAACGATCCAGGACAATTTGTTCTTCACCCTAGCCTTGCCCGCATGAGGATTCAGTACAAAAAGCAATTTTTTCATAAAACAAATCACCTCCTAAAAAAATCCCGCCCGGCAGGCCACAGGGGAAATTGATATCCCGGACTGTTTGTGGCCCGCAAAAAGTACCGGAACCGTCCATAGGTTAGTTCCACAGATTTTCCGGATAAAGCCCTTTCTCTTTCATCATTCTGACCGCGGCGGTCACCACAGCCTTATCCTCCTTATAGGTTACGCCGTACCACCTGTCCGCAGACCTCAGTACGGAAACCGTCGCTTTCCCGGCTTCAATCAGGCTGCTGACTACGGAGGGAAGGAAATACTCACATTTCAGCGGATTCTCAGCCAGCCCCTGCCTCAGAAACGCCGGGAATCCGCTTTCCAGCTCTTTTAAAATACTGCCGGAAAATCCCCACATATTCATGGACACCAGGCTGTCCGGCGCCAGCTCCGTAAAACTTTGCCCCTCGTCCTCGGTGTAAACCACTCTGCCGTTTTGCTTTTCAATATGGGTGCGCTCCGTAATATCCGTCAGATACCCGTCTTTGTCAGCCCTACATACGCCTCTGGCCACATAGCCGTTTTCCGTCAGAGTATTCTCCAGAATATACCCCATCATGGCATATCGGTACCGGCTGTCGTCCTCATGATTCGTGAGAAAATCATACATGGACGCAAATGCACTGCGGCCGTAATAGTCATCCGCATTAATCACCATAAAAGGGCCGTCCAGCACATCTTTGCAGCACAAAATTGCATGGCCTGTTCCCCAGGGCTTTACCCTCCCTTCCGGAACCTGAAATCCTTCCGGAATTTTATCCAGCTCCTGGAATACGTAACGCACATCCACATGCGTTTCAATCCGGCTGCCGATGGCATCCCGGAAATCTTTTTCATTCTGCTTCTTTATAATAAAAACAATCTTCTTAAATCCGGCGCGCACCGCATCATAAATTGAATAATCAATAATAATCTGGCCCTGCTCATCCACCGGGTCGATCTGTTTTAATCCGCCGTAACGGCTCCCCATTCCTGCCGCCATAATCACCAAAGCCGGTTCTCTCATCTTTACATCTCTCCCTTTAATCACTTCATTGTATTCAGTGCTTTTACCACATCAATTTATAGTAACCCCGGCAGAAGGAAAAATCAAGTAATTTACATTTTCTTTTGCTTTTTTTTCATATATCGTTTACAATAGAACCGTTCATGTCATGTATAAAAACAGCAACGGACCCCACAAGCCCCGGGAGGATTTACAGACGCTTTAGCGGCTGGAAATTCTCCCAGATCCAGGGGGCTTGGGAGGGCAGTTGCGGAACTATACAATACAGCAACGGACCGTACAAGCCCCGGGAGGATTTACAGACGCTTTAGCGGCTGGAAATTCTCCCAGATCCAGGGGGCTTGGGAGGGCAGTTGCGGAACTAAATTAAGAAAGAAGGCAAGAAACTATGAAAATCGCAGTTGTATATGACCAGGGTGTTGTGGGCGCTCATTTCAGCCATGCAAAGCAAATGAAGATTTACCGTGTCGCTCCCACCGGAATCATTCTGGAAAGCAATGTCGTAGATACCA
>Ga0137306_103178_pt1 | contig 12530 bp, 10 predicted proteins | sample Inofroosms_March_FD_97187 | JGI IMG/M metagenome (GOLD analysis project Ga0137306, IMG submission 97187) | Mouse cecal microbial communities from Vienna, Austria - N-Acetylneuraminic and N-Acetylglucosamine D2O microcosms_March | ecosystem: Host-associated > Mammals > Digestive system > Large... | reverse complement strand
TAACAGCCATTTTTGATACCTCCTAGTTAATGGTTTTAGTATCCCCATACCCCACCTGCGGATTCGGATACACATCAAATCCCGGCAGCGTTCTCGCCCCTCTTCTCAAATAAGCCTTCACCTTCTTCCCATAATCAAATGAATCCTTCCCGAATCTTAATATAATGGCATTTTATCATAAAAAAGAAACCATTACAAACTATTTCAAAAAGGCAGCCTATATACCTATACAGACTGCCTTTTTACGAATATGTCAATTAACTTCCTCTTTCCACGATTTTGTCATAATACACGCAATGATAACCGCACATATTCCTGCCGATAATTTGCCGATGATCATCGGCGTGATCATTTCCGGTTCTACACCTGCTGTAAATCCCAGATGATCGCCAAGAGCCGCTGTCGCGGGTACAAGCCAAGCTACATTAATCACCTTCCCTCTTTTGCCCATATTCTTAATCATTCCATAAACCGGTACCGAATTCGCAAGAGAGAATACCAATCCACCGGCAGAAATAGAATCTATTCCCAAAAATCTTCCAAAGAATGCCAGTGCCCGGTTCAGTATCTTTGTCAAAAGCTCCAATACAGGAAGAATACCACAGAGAACGATTACGATACTGGCCACAATCTCCATACCTGCCATAATAGAGTCCGCATCTTCCAGCAAAGGTACCGTAACACCTGTCAGATGGGTAAATGCCCCAAGGATAATTCCGATCACCGCCAGCCAGCCAATGAATGTCCCAAATGCACCGGTTCCTTTGTTCATCGCATCCGGCGCTATCTTCAAACCAATTGCAAGTATCGCCGCTAAAATGATAATTGGAATATTATTGATCAATACTTTCGATGGTGCAAAACCGGCCGCCATTCCTCCTATGATACTCCCAACCGGTACAGTGACCAAACCAATCAGCAGTCCTTGGCAAAAATATCCTTTATCTTCTTTTTCAATCAATCCCAAGCCGACAGGAAGAGAAAAAACAAGGGTACAGCCAAGCATGGAAGATGTAATACAACCTGCCATCAAACCGACTTCCTGATCCTGAGCAAGAGACATTGCCAAGGAATATCCTCCCATATCGTTTGCTATGATCGATGCGAACATGGATGGATCTGCATGCATCAGACCAAATAAAGATACGAGAAACGGCTGCATCCAATTGGCCAAAACCGGGGCAAGGACAACAATCCCGGCTACAGCAAGGGTCAGATCTCCCATTGCCTGAAAACCTTCGTCAAACTTACCTCCTATTCCAAATTTATTTCCTAAAAGTTTATCTACACCGCCAATCACAACGCCGATTGCGACACTCCATAAAATAATGTCATTAAATGTCATAAGGATTTCCTCCCTCCCGTTCTGAACATGCAATCAGATCTATACCGGTTCCGGCCAGATCAGCAAGCAAAACCTGATGCAGTTTAATGGGAACCTTAAATTGTTTTTCCCGAATAATATCCATACATTCGAACAACTTAGATTTTGGTATTGGCTGCGCTGTCCGAACGGCAAGTAAAGGCTCCTCCAAGCTGTCTGTTTTGACTGTCGTAGTTAGTGTACGAACCGGACAACAAAATTCCTTCCTTGCATATTTCTCTCCTCTAAGGCAAGAATAACCCTTAACTTCATGAACCTCTTTCCCTTGTCCGGATACCTGAATACGGCACCCCATAGGACAAACCGTACATATAATCTCCTGCCTGAGCATCCCTACTCTCCCTCCTCTGCCTCAATCTTAATCTCCTTAACACCTGTTCCTCTAAGAGCTTTTATCTGGATATCTATATGTTCCATCTCGCCAGGGCTTACTCTTCGCACGTTTTTTTTAGCAACCACCTGCCCATTGCAGCAGGCCGTTATAACAGTCTGTGCACCTGGTTTCATGACTCGAAGATATAATCTGGCTTTTTCTCCGCCTTCTTCTGCACTATTACCGTTGTCAATGTCATTCACCGACAATAACTGAGGACATACATAACGTATATTACTGCCTGCTATACAGGAAATCTCTCTGCTTTTGGGACAGAACTTCCCCAATGCATATCTCGCAGCATTTCTGCCTGCAAGTTCGCTCTCCGCCGACACATTGTCCGCCAGATCATTGACATGCACTACATTGCCACAGGCAAAAATATTGGCACGGGAGGTCTGCATATATTGGTTGACTCTGGGACCGTTCGTAACCTCTGACATCTGGATACCCGCTGACCGTGTCAGTTCATTCTCCGGCATCAGACCGACTGACAGAAGTAATGTATCACACACAATAAATTGTTCTGTAGAAAGATCCGGTCTTCTGCTTTCGTCTACCTTTGCTATATAGACCCCCTCTACTCTCCTCTCTCCGATAATCCTCGTCACTGTATGTCCAAGAAGAAGCGGAATTCCAAAATCATCCAGGCATTGTACTTTATTCCTGGTTAAGCCTGCCAGATAATCCATAATCTCAACTACCGCCTCCACTTTTGCTCCTTCCAGAGTCATCCGACGTGCCATGATCATCCCGATATCACCCGATCCCAGAATTACAATTCTCTTTCCAACCATTTCATTCTGTCTGTTGATCAGTCGTTGTGCTGCTCCCGCCGTATAAACTCCGGCCGGCCGGCTTCCTGGAATTCTGATATTGAATCTGGTTCTTTCTCTACACCCCATAGCAAGCACTACCGCACCTGCATGAATCGCAATCATTCCCCGCTTGGGATTACTGCACACTATGGTTCCTTCCTCTTCAATATTGAGCACCATACTGTCCAACAGCAATTCCACACTTTCTTCCTTAGCCTGTTCGATAAAACGTCCCGCATATTCTGGCCCGGTTAGTTCTTCCTTAAAATATGACAAGCCGAATCCTGCATGGATACATTGATTCAGAATACCGCCAGGCACACGGTCCCGCTCTATAATGATTACCCTTCCTGCTCCCTGTTTTCTGGCCGCAATAGCTGCTGCAAGCCCAGCAGGACCCGCACCGATCACTGCAACATCATAATCATACGTTTTCTCCAGCATTACAGCACCTCCTTTTCCTTGCGGAGCATCCCGCTTAGCATATCGGATCCAATCAGATTCTTCCGAATCCGTGTTACCGGTATGCCCAATTCCCGTGCCAGGATCTCTATCACCTTCGGTGCGCAGAATCCTCCCTGGCAGCGTCCGGTTCCTGCTCTTACACGCCGTTTCACAGCATCTACAGTCTTTGCTCCGACCGGTCTTCGGATTGCTTCTACAATCTCTGCTTCCGTCACCGTCTCACATCGGCAGATCACACGCCCATAGAGCGGATTCTCCCGAATCAGTTTGGCCCGCCTCTTGTCATTCGCTTCTGAAAATCGCTCTATTCCTCTGCGTATCGGAATAAAATCATAATTTCGTTCTAAGGAAATACCTGCCTCCCCAAATAGATGTACAACATACTTTGCAATACCAAGCGATGTAGAAATACCGGTTGAACGTACACCTGATATACCGAAATATCCTTCCGTCTTCTCACCGAATCCAATATGGAAGCCTGCCGGTATCCGATTCGGCCTCAGCCCGCAATATTGCGTAATTGTATCCTGTACACGAATATTCGGTACCAACCGCTTACAGTCTTTTTCTACCTCCTCCAGCTCTTTTGCCGTTACACTATGATCGTCTTTATCTTCCAGATCCTCTGCTGTCGGTCCAAGGAGCATATTACCATGAATCGTCTGCAACAGAAGTTTCCCCCTTGTTTCTGGTGTTGGGATTGGATAGATGATACGGGATGTTTTACATGGTGTATTTTTATCAAGAATATAAAACTGCCCTTTCCTCGGCTTCACTGTAAAATCCCCGCCTTCGCCAACCATCCTGGCAATCTCATCACAAAAGAGACCGGCAGCATTAATCACATAACATGTTTCAATCATTCCCTTGGAAGTCTCAACCGACCGCACCCTTCCATCTATTACATGAATATCCGTCACCTCGGCGTCCAGAAGGAATTCTACGCCGTTAACTGCTGCATTCTCTGCCTCTGCTACCACAAACAAGAAAGGATCAATGACTGCATCTCTTGGAATATATAATCCACCAAGCACATCCGGGTTCACTTCCGGTTCCATCTCAAGAATTTGTTTTGCAGATATGTATTCCACATCATACACCTGATTCTCATAAGCTTCCTTGTAAATCTGAGGGAGAAGATTCATCTGCTCCTGTGTAAACGCCGGCATAATCGCTCCGCAGGCCTTAAACGGAATATCAAGTTCTTCTACAACCTTGTCGATCATTGCCCTGGACGCCAAACATAACCTGGATTCCAATGTATTCGGCGGACAATCGAATCCACTGCAGATGATCGAACTGTTGGACTTCGAAGCATCCCCTCCCACATCGTCTCTTTTATCTACTACCATTACTTTTTTCTTATATTTTGCAAATTCTCTGGCAATCGCCACTCCTACCGCACCGGCTCCGATTATTACAATATCACTTTTATAATCCATACGCTTTAACTCCTGTCCGAAATCTCCCATTTTTTGCAACGTTCTACTGCATTATGCCATTGTTCGATACGAAATTCCCTTTCCGTATTACTCATCTTAGGTTCATAATGCCTGCCTAACTTCCAACATTTCCTAACATCCTGAATACTCTGGAATTCACCGACCGCCAATGCTGCCAGAAATGCGGCGCCATATGGCGTCATCTCAGTTACAACCGGAACATCTACTGCTGTACCAAGGATATCCGCCTGGAACTGCATCAAGAACTGATTAACGGAAGGGCCGCCATCTGCTTTCATCACGGAAAAGTCATAACCCGAATCCTTCTTCATTACCTGTGCATTATCATAAACCTGAAAAGCAATACTCTCCAATGTAGCCCTCACAATATGCTCCCTTGTCGTTCCGCCTGTAATACCGATCATCATACCACGTGCATACTGATCCCAATGCGGCGCAGCAAGGCCAGAAAATGCCGGCACAAAATATAGACCTCCTGTATCCGTAACAGAACCGGCAATCTGCTCTGTTTCCGAAGAATTCCAGATTATTCTAAGTTTATCACGCAGCCATTGGATTGCTGCTCCCGCAATATATACGCCTCCGTCAAATGCATAATTGATCTTACCGTCTACCTTCCAGGACGATACCGTAATCAATCCATTCTTTGAATACCGGACTTCATCTCCAAGATTCGTATACATAAAACAGCCTGTGCCATAAGTAGTCTTAATGTCTCCCTTATCCAGACATCCCTGTGCCAGCAAAGCCGCCAGGGCATCCGTAATACAAGACGCCACCGGCACCTTTTTCCCAAAGAATGTCTCTGGCGTCGTATACCCATATACCTTGCTCGAATCCTCAATCGTCGGAAGAATATTTCTCGGTATATTATATATATCGAGAAGTTCCTGATCCCATTGCCCCGTCCGGATATTCATCATCATTGTACGGGATGCTGTACTGGTATCTGTGATAAACGCTTCTCCTCCTGTAAACCGCCAGATCAGATAAGCATCCAGCGTTCCTGCCATCAACTCCCCCTTCTCAGCGCGCTCACGGGCTCCTTCCACATTGTCAAGGATCCATTTAATCTTTGTCGCAGAGAAATATGCATCCGGTCCCAGCCCTGTCCGCTCTGTTATCATATCTCCATATTTAAGATTCAGTTCATCTGCATATTCTGAAGTTCGCCGATCCTGCCATACAAGCGCATTGTATATAGGAGCTCCCGTCTTCTTATCCCAGACCAGACATGTTTCTCCTTGATTATCAATCCCAATCGAAACTACTTGAAGAGGATCAGCACCGACCGCCCTCAATATAGCTGCCATTGCCGTCTGTATTGCATTCCAAATCTCTACCGGATCATGTTCTACCCAGCCTGGCTTGGGATATATTTGTGAATGCTCTACATTCTTTACTGCCACTACATCCCAGTTCTCATCAATCAATAATGCCGTACTTCCCGTAGTTCCCTGGTCAACCCCAATAAAATACCTTTTCATATAAAGCTCCTTTCTCTTGTACACATCTTTCTCTTCCTTTGGCCGGTCATAATATTGCATAAACACAATCAACAATACATATTATTATTTGACAATATTATGAATATATTTTGTTGTCACAATTATATAATATAGTCATAATGTTGTCAATTAAGTTATTTTTACAAAAAAAACTTTTTTAATTTGTATATATTTACTATATATTGCCCTGTTTTTGACCATTTATTGACAATATTTTATTGCCTCGTTATAATAATATTGTTTTTATTACAATTATTACAGGATGGAGACTAATTATGAAAGATAAACGTCAACATGAAATCGTGGCGCTATTGAAACAAGAACAGACCTTAAAGACAAGTGAATTGGTAACAAGATTTCAGGTATCATTAGAAACAATCCGACGAGATATCAATGAATTGGAACATCTTGGAATCGTAAAGAAAGTCTATGGCGGAATCCGTCTTATAACTCATGAGACGCCTTTGGTAACCTTAGATAAATGGACGAAACGAATAGAAAACTGCCATCGTGAAAAAGAACTGATCGCTGCCAAGACTATTGATTATATTCCAGACCATAGCATCATTGCCATAGACATCGGAACCACCGCTTATGAACTTGCACATCTCCTGAGTCAAAAAGAAGATCTTTCCATCATCACAAGTTCGTTATTGATCGCAAGCGAACTTGCCAAAGATACTAACCATAAGGTTTATTGTATCGGAGGAATGGTGGATCCTAATGAAATCGTTACAACCGGGATATTTGCGAATAATTTTTTAAATAGCTTTGCTTCTATTGATATTTTTATCAGCGGTGCGGATAGTATCACTCCCACATCCGGAATAACAGAATTCCATGAGTCCATTAATACGGTAAAGCAACTTCTCATCTCCAAATCAAAAAAAGTGATCGTAATGGCAGATCACAGCAAATTTGGGAAGGATTCTCTTTTTGTCTCCTGCCCAATATCAGATATTTCCGTTCTGATCACAGATCATGCGGTTCAAAAGGATATTCTGGAGCAGATACAGGCACAAGGAGTTGAGGTAGTGATCGCCGAATGACGTCCGGGACAATCTGATGTACGTCTCTTTCCGTATTCAGTCAAAAACCTTGAGAGAATAAAAACTTGTTTCTCAATATTTTTCTGATATACTGAACTTATATGAAAACAATGTCAAAAAGGAGGATATTTCCTATGATCAAACAAACATTTCAAAACCCGCTGCTCTCCGGCTTCTATCCAGATCCGTCGATCTGCAGAGTCGGAGAGGATTATTACATGGTAACCTCGTCTTTCGTATATTATCCGGGTCTCCCTATATTCCACAGCCGTGATCTGATCCACTGGGAGCAGATCGGCCACGGGATCGAACGCCCCGATCAGTTCGATTACAAGAACTGCGAGACGTCACTTGGATTATGGGCGCCCACCATACGGTATCACGAGGGAACCTTCTATATCATCAATACCTTCGTATCTGAGGGAAGAGAAGCAAGAAGGGACAACTACATCATCACAGCCAAGGATCCGGCCGGTCCCTGGAGCGATCCGGTCTTCGTAGAACATGCAGACGGCATTGATTCCAGTCTCTTCTTTGATGACGACGGTTCCATGTGGTATGCCGGCAATTATATCTGCCCGGAAGCGCTCTATGAAGGGCACCACGGCATCTATCTGTGTGAACTGGATCCCGGGACGTTCCAGTTCAAGGGGGAACGCCGTATTATATGGGACGGCAGCAAGTCCCGGAGCAAATGGATCGAGGCGCCGCACATTTACAAAAAGGACGGATACTATTATCTGATGGTCGCAGAAGGAGGCACCTTCATAAACCACAGCGTAATGATGGCAAGGTGTACTGCCATTGACGGGACTTATGAGATCTGTCCAAGGAATCCTATCGTCAGTCACCGTCATCTCCCGCCGCTTTCCGATATCTCCGTAACAGGCCATGCGGATATCGTGGAGACACAGAACGGCGAATGGTGGATGGTACTGCTCGCCGTGCGTCCGTACCAGAACGATTCTTCCATATCCACCACGGAAAACTGCGGACATTTCCACTATAATCTCGGACGCGAAACCTTCATGGCTCCTGTGATCTGGGATGAAGACGGCTGGCTCAGGCTTGCCAATGAGACTGGACTGATCAATCGTGAAGAACGCCTTCCAAATCTTCCGGCAGCCTACGTGCCGCTTGCCGACCCGAATGACGATTTCGAATCGGATACCCTGGCAATGATCTGGAATACCATCCATCCGCCGGTAACGCCTTTTTACTCACTCACAGAACGCAAAGGATTCCTACGGCTTACGCTGTGTCCAGACAGAATCTCAGAGATCACGACCCCTGCCTTCATCGGCCGCAGGCAGCAGCATAAGCTCTGTCAGGCCAAAACTGCCATGGAATTTACACCTGCCAGCCATATGGAAGAAGCCGGATTAGTCCTCATCCAGGACGACCGTTTTAACTACATATTTACCAAGGCTATAAAGAACGGGCAGACCATACTCCGTGTCGCAAAGACAGAATCCGGGACATATTCCATCCTCAGAGAACTGCCTGTGGAACCCGCAGAACGCATCTATCTCTCTGCCCAGTGCAACGAGACTACCTACAGTTTCTATTACGGATATTCGGAACGAGAAATGATCTGCGCCATGGACGGGCTTGATGCTGCACTCTTAAGCTCCACTGTAAACGGCGGATTTACCGGAGCTTATATGGGAATGTATGCATCCTCCAACGGAAATGCAAGCGAGAATCACGCGGACTTTGACTGGTTCCATTATTTCTATTAGAAAGGCAACAAAGAAAAGCCCTCGGGAATCAGATGTTTTACCACATCTTTTCTCCCGAGGGTGAAAAAATTTATACCCCAAAAGTACGGTATAACCAAGCTTTGCTGTCAACTAGCATATGAAGGATTCTTACTATGTATATGGTGTCTGCATCAATTACATAATATATTTTATAATTACGGTAGTAATCTTTGCGGACACCTAGCCCTGCAAGTGTTTCATCTTCATCTAGTTCATTTCGTTCTGGAAAGTTGGATAGTGAATCAATCTGTGCTCTGATCCCCTTTACCGTATTTTGAGCCGCATTAGGATTTTTAAGCTCATATGCAATATAATCGCCTGCATTTTCCAAGTCCTGTTCTGCCAGTTCAGTAATTTCAATTTGGTATTGTTTCATTTTGCGTATTTCTTCTCCAATCTGTCACATACCAAATGGAAATCTTTCGTCTTTCCCTTTTTGACTTGTTCTAACCCTGCTATCACAAGACTTCGTACTTCTTTCCTCTGCTCATTCAATGCTATCTGATAATCGGCTTTCACTGCAACTGCCATAGACACCGCCCTTTCATTTATACACTCTATGATGAGTCAAATATTTTTCTTGTATCTTTTATCATTATAGTACCTTAATATTACACACTTTTCAAGAACGATTCTGTTAAAAAGAAAAATGGTAGCAATCTTTTCCTTTTACATTATCAACACATTTATCTCTGAAGGACGGAAGGCCAGAAGAGATAACTACATCACCATCACCAAGGATCCAGCGGATTTACCGGAGCTTATATAGGAATGTACGCGACCTCCAACAGAAATACAAGTGAGAATCACGCGGACTTTGACTGGTTCCATTATTTCTATTAGATAATCTCTATCTAAAGCATTACAGAGATACTGCCCAGTAGTTCCCAGGCAGCATCCCGCTCTTTCTTCTGCTCCGCGGTAAGCCCGGCATAAGTAGAGAGCATGGGATGCTGCCTTGCTGCATCGTCCCTCACCGGCCCATAACTCCAATTATAGAACGTATAGAACCGGAGCCAACGCAGATGGTCTATTCTCCGGTACATATCCTCCACGGCTTTATCTGCTTTCGTCTCACAATATCTCCGATACGCTTTCTCGGCCATATCGGCTGTTAATTCCGTAATCGTTTCATCCTCCAGAAGGATGCGGATCTTCATCAGCAGATGGTCCGCAGCCGTTATCTTGGATTCCCTGTGAAAATCATCCAGATCCTCCCAGCTAAGCGTGGGATAAGAAACCGATCTTCGGAAGATGTCATTGATCATAACGGCCGCTTTGTTCAGCGTAGTCCGCATGATCTGGTCCGGGGTATATATCTCCTCATTCGTTCCGAAATAAGACACTCCCGGCGCCTTCCGGTTACTGTGAAGATTAATAGATCCGTTCAGCTTATAGTATCTATTGAGCCGCCAGAAGATACTCCACCCCTCCGGCTCGTCATCCGTACAGATGATAATACGGTCCGCCCGCTTAAGAAGCCTATGATGTGTCTCCCAGGGTTCTTCGTGAAAGATCAGTGAATCCGTTGTCTGCGACTCTTCACCCAGGGAAAATGTCTCATGCAGATGGTTATGCATCGCAAGGAATTCTCTCGCATCTCCAAATATATGGTAAGCTACGTGCTGATCCACAGAAATGATATTGGTCAGGATCGCCCGTTCCAGAATACATCGTCCATAATTGCCGAATCCGATGATCACGATCATATTCTCATGACTGCACAGCGGCCTGGAACGCCAGTACTGCCTGGCGCAGCAGTCATAGCTGTGGAAGAAATTAATATTTCCCGACAGATGATCCTGCCCGTTCGTTGTTCTCGCATAGACCTCCACCGGCAGCTTATGCAGATCGACGGCACGGCTGTTCACGCCGATATCATTTTCCTTCATAAGAAATATCTTACACCTTGTACCAACGTTTTTCTTACATGCAACAATTCGGGCAGGAGAGGCGCTGATAAACAGGCATGGATAATCCGGGAATTCCATCTGCTCGTCCCTCTTCTCTCCGAAAATGATCACGGAATCCGGATCCTCCTTGCAGATATTTTCAGCCAGAGTATTCGCTTCCGCACCGTAATCCGCAAAATAATACCAGTTCTTCCTGCGCTGAAAACCGAGCATCAAAAGCGGCAGACCTTCGCTTGTGACAAAGGATACGACTGCACCGAACAACGTTACCAACAGACCGGCAGACATTAAGAGAAACACTACTCCCACCGCATGACCCAAAGGCGTTACCGGAGTCAGGTCGCCGTAACCCACCGTAGTCAACGTAACCAGCGAATACCAGAAAGCATCCGTAAGTGTTCGGATCGTTGCACTGCTGCTGTGATATTCAAAGGAATACAATAGCAGCACCAGCCCGATATAGAGAAGCAGTAAGCCAAGAGTCATGTACAGATAGATTCTTTTCCTTCTTTTCATGGAAATCGGTCTCCTTTTTGGCATTTTCAATCATACGATATCTTCTATTGTACTTCATTTTATCCCAAAATGGAACTTTGAGAAAATATTCAGAAAACATTTACTTTAGGATATTATTTTGCTAAAATATATATCGTTATCAGTTATGACATGAGAGAAAAGGAGGAAGAAGATGTTAGAAAAACTCTTCAAATTGAAAGACAACAACACAGACGTCCGAACAGAGATACTCGCGGGTATCACGACCTTCATGACGATGGCCTATATCCTGGCCGTGAATCCAAGCATCCTTGCAGCGGCAGGCATGGATCAGGGCGCAGTGTTCACGGCAACGGCGCTGGCATCCTTCATCGGGACGCTTCTGATGGCATTTCTGGCGAATTACCCCTTCGCACTGGCGCCTGGGATGGGACTGAACGCGTATTTTGCCTACACAGTGGTTCTCGGCATGGGATACGAGTGGCAGGTCGCACTCACGGCTGTATTTGTGGAAGGAATCATATTCATCATCCTGTCCCTGACGAACGTACGTGAGGCGATCTTCAACGCGATCCCGCTGAACTTAAAAGCTGCAGTCAGCGTTGGTATCGGTCTGTTTATCGCATTTATCGGACTGCAGAATGCCAATATCGTGATCAGCGGCGCTACCCTGGTCGAGCTCTTTTCCGTAGACGGATACAATCTTGCCAACGGCGTAGAGGCCGGTTTCAACGATGTGGGGATTACCGTTCTGCTTGCGGTCATCGGCGTAGTCATCACGGGGATTCTGGTTATCAAGAACATCAAGGGCAATATCTTATGGGGAATCCTGATCACATGGATCCTTGGAATCATCTGTCAGCTTGCGGGACTCTATGTTCCCAATCCGGAACTTGGATTCTACGGGCTTCTCCCGGATTTCAGCAGCGGACTGTCGGTACCAAGCATTATGCCGGTTCTTGGCAAGCTCCAGTTTGGCGGAATCTTTTCCCTGAACTTTATCGTGGTGATCTTCGCATTCTTATTTGTGGACATGTTTGATACCATCGGCACATTGATCGGTGTAGCGTCAAAGGCCGATATGCTGGATGAGGATGGGAAACTCCCAAGGATTAAGGGCGCGCTTCTGGCAGACGCGGTTGCCACAACTGCAGGCGCGGTGCTTGGAACAACGACGACGACTACCTTCGTAGAGAGTGCTTCCGGCGTAACAGAAGGCGGCAAGACCGGTCTTACTGCCGTTACGACAGCCATTCTATTTGGCCTGGCGCTGTTCCTCTCTCCGATCTTCCTTGCGAT
>Ga0137306_103177_pt1 | contig 12536 bp, 11 predicted proteins | sample Inofroosms_March_FD_97187 | JGI IMG/M metagenome (GOLD analysis project Ga0137306, IMG submission 97187) | Mouse cecal microbial communities from Vienna, Austria - N-Acetylneuraminic and N-Acetylglucosamine D2O microcosms_March | ecosystem: Host-associated > Mammals > Digestive system > Large... | reverse complement strand
TGAAAAGAAATTGTTGCCCCGTATTGGCAGCCTGATTGAGTCCCCTGGCTTTTATCCCAATCTGACCGGCACAGAGAACCTGCGTATCTTTGCTACTCTGCGGGGCGTACCAAACAATCATGCCATCAAAGACGCTCTGGATTTGGTAGGACTGCCCTACAAAGATAAAAAGCTCTTTTCCCAGTATTCTCTTGGTATGAAGCAGCGGCTTGCCATCGCCCTTGCTGTTATGCACGATCCTGAACTTTTAATTTTGGATGAGCCGATCAACGGTCTCGATCCCATCGGTATTGCAGAAGTACGCTCCTTTATTCGGGAGCTTTGCGACGCAAGAGGAAAAACCATTTTGATTTCCAGTCACATTCTTTCGGAGATTTCCTTGCTGGCTGACGATATTGGAATTATCGACCACGGCGCATTGCTGGAAGAAGAAAGCCTTGCTGAGCTGGAGCAAAAAAGCAGTAAGCATATCCGGTTTACGCTCTCTGATACTGCACAGGCGGCAAGAATTTTGGAACGCAATTTCCATGAAAACCATTTTTCCATACAGGACGACCACAATCTGCGCCTGCACAACCTTGATCTGCCTGTGGGGAAAATTGTAACTGCCTTTGTAGAAAACGGATTGGAGGTATCGGAGGCGCATACTTGTGAAGAAAGTCTTGAAGATTACTTCAAGCGTGTGACAGGGGGCGAAGGAATTGCTTAAACTAATCAAATGCGAATTTTTGAAATTGAAACGGAAGAAATTTATCCCTTTTGTCTTTTTGTCTGCATTTCTATTCCCAGTTCCTATCACATTTATGATGGCGACACCGAGAATGTTAGAAAAGTACCCGAATAAAGCAGACCTCTTTGACGGGCTATTTAATATGGTCATGGGATATGGCGTTATCTTTCTCTTGCCTTGTGTCATTGGAGTTATTGCGGCAATGCTGTTTTTTATGGAGCGTGACAATGACACGTTCAAAAACTTACGCACAATCCCGGTAACAAGCACCCAGATGATTATAGCAAAAATCATTGTTCTGTTTATTTTTGGAATTATCTTTTGTCTGGCTTCTATGCTTGCCACCGTTGTTTGTGGAAGTTTTTCGATGGAAGTATATGGAATTGCCTATAAACTATTTGTTGCAATCGAATTAGGCATTTTTATAACAGCAGGAACTTTACCGATAATTGTACTGGTTGTTTTCTTTAGCCGGACATATATCTTTTCTATTTTGTTATGTGTGTTTTACAGTGTGGCAAGCCTTACTGTTGAAACTATGTTCGGGGTATTACCTAAATGGTTATGCTGGCTTTTGCCTATTCCGCTTACTACGCTCTGGGGTGCGGGAGATATGGAAAAACACGGATTTCCACTAAACATAACGGCTCTTAAAACCATTATTCCGTCAACAATTCAAACGGTTGTCATTTTAGGGATAATGACTGTTATATCAATCTCTTTGATAAGTTTCTTATATAAGAAAAGGGGGGAACAATGATGTACCGAATTGTCAAAACGGAAATATGGAAGCTCAAGAGATACCATATCATTTGGGCAGGTATTCTGTTAATGCTTCTTTCTGTCGGAATTACTCTTTTTAGCTCTATCGCATTAGACGATACAGTTTGGACGTTTCCGCATTTGGTAGAGCGGGTTATTCAAAACAATACGACAACAATCTTTCCTATGTGTATTACTCTGATTGCAGGATATATTATTGCTCGTGAAAAATCAGATGATACCTTAAAAAGCATTATGACAATACCTATTTCCTACCCTGCATTGATTGGTGGAAAACTGATTGTTTGTGGTTTCCTGTCCGTATTTTTAGGTATAGCAAGTACCGTTTTTACTGTCGCTGCGGAATTACTTGTTGGTTTTCCGGGATTTTCGGTAACAGTCGTAATACAGGCTTTGATACAGATTACCCTTAATACCTTATTTTTGTATATAGCCGTAACGCCAATTATAGCCTTTACTGCCCGTATTCCTAACGGACACATGATAGGTGTCATTCTTGCATTTGTCTATGGCTACGGGGGAATGTTCGCAGCCGGAAATATGTCTCTTGCAAATCTCTATCCGATTACAGCGAGCATGGGGCTGATCCAGTATCGAAGCTATGACGCGGCTGTTCATTGGAACACAGGGCTATGTTGCCTTAGCATTGTTGTTGTACTATTGATTTCTATGGCTATTGTAGCCACGACAAAAAATATCTCGTATGTAAAAACTGCCAAAAAGGGGAAAAAGCTCCCACGAAAAAAAGGTTGGTAAACAGGAGGTCTTTGCATGAAGAAAAAAATATTATGGGGAATTGGTGTTGCCTTTTTAATTGTAATTTGCTTTGGCTTGTTTTTGCTTTCAGGTGCGGGAAGCACTTATTACTATTCACAGATTGACAATAGCAAAATTGAACAAGCTGACACAAATGGAGGTGTAATTGATTTTAACGGAAGTATGGATTATTCCTATACTTTGCGTTCTTATGACGAAAATGGAGTGAAACGAGATATTACATTCGGAACATCAAAAGAGCTAAAAGAGGGAGCTTTTATACGCTTGACAGTAATGCCTATTCGAGGTGTTCTTGAATGGAATGAAGTGCAATATGATGAGCTTCCAGCAACTGTTCAGAAACAATATGCTGAACCTAAATGATTTATATTATTCATAATACTTATAGAAATTGATCTGACAATTTGGAAACAACATCTACTGCATAGTGGGCGTATTGTTATGTTTGTATTATCTTTGGGGCGGTTTTGAATAAATATCAAAACCGCCAATTTTGTTATATGTTTGCGAAATGAAAAATATCTATATGTTAATACAATATATTTTGAAGAGAGTTACTACGAAATAAACGGAATCAAATCTAAGCACATTTGTGATATTATAGAAAAATCACAGCTATAGAATGGTTATACTGTAATTAAATACTATTTTTATTGCGCTCAGCTCATAGGTTGTCTGAGTGCATTTTTATATCTTTAAGAGGGGTTCGGAGCATATAGAACGAAGTCACTTTTGATAGGATTGATTATAAATATGGGGAACGGCTAGAAAAAAATACATTAATACTCGTTTTTATTACATGTAAAGAAAATGAGAAATAAGAGTGTGTATTATAAATCATGTAGATAGTAATTTAAACATTTCAATTCAGAATTAGTGACTGTACTGTACAAGGATTGGAGAAAGGAGAAATAAATTATGAGTGAAATGAGAAATCCAATTAAAAGAAATGTAGGTTTTAACCATCCATCAGGAAATGTAATGGCAGAATTACAGGAAGCTGATCTGAACAAGTTTGTTGCAGGTGCAGGCGAAACAAAAGATTCTAGCGGTGTTCTTTGCACGAGCACAGCAGAGTGTTACCTTGGTACTGTTCTTTTCTTCTGCTGCCCGTAAAACTAAGCTGTAATTAGGTAACAGAAAGTAATACATTATAAATTAAAGTAACATTGTACAGTACAGTTACGAATTGTGAGTTGAAATGTGATATAGAAATGAGGTGTATGTTTATTATGATGAATAGAGATTCGTATTTTTCAGAAAGAATATATTTGGGACAAAATGGTGAAATTGATGCAGAGGTATATGCTTATTGGGAGAAGATATTAGGGAAAGATGTATTGGATTCGGTTGAATATTTATATGGTTCTTTAAATACTATTATTGGCTCTTCTGCATACAAAACAAAAGATATAAAACCGTTTGAAGAATATGAGAGTATGAAGGAGCGGGTTTCAAATGCGAATGGAACGCAAGGATTATATGCAAGATTTCCAGAAAAGAAATTGGTGTTTTCAGAGTTTTTCGTACCATTAATTACCTTGGGAATTAATGATATGAAGAAGAAAGAAAATGTACTTTTGTCAGAAAGTGTAATTAATGAATATTCAAATGTATTATTAGAAAGACTAGGAAGAGTTTCTTTGGGGATATTGATGTTTGAAATGTATTTGTGTAAACAAGAAGGATATTTAGAGGGAAATTCTCCAGAAGAAGAATATGATTATTATAATGAGTCATTTTTGGGAAATACCAATTATAAACGAGAATTGTTTGAAATTTATCCTTGTTTTCTTCGTGCTATAACTGAAACAATACATAATCTTACAACTTATTTTAGCATCCTTTTGGTGCGCTTAAAGGATGATAAAAGGCGCATTGTTGAAAAATTTTGTGCTGGTAAAGAATTTGATTCGATATCTGCAATTCAAGCTAGTGTTTCTGACTCCCATAAAAAGGGGAATGGAGTTAGTGTATTGACTCTTTCTAATAATATTAAAATTGTGTATAAGCCACGATCTATGAAAATTGAAACTGTGTATCTGGATTTTATGAAAAAAATCAATGAAGGATGCAAATATAAAATGTATGATTTGTTGGTCGAGGACATGGGTGATTATGGATGGGAAGAGTATATCAGTTATAAGAGCTGCAGTGATGAACAGGAATTACATCGCTATTTCTATAGGTTTGGAGTATTAATTTTCAGTAGTTATATCCTGAATATAAATGATTTACATGAAGAAAATTTGATAGCATGTGGAGAATATCCAGTTATTATAGACGCTGAAACTATTTTGGATAACCGGAGAAGGAATAATGTAAACTCTGCTAAAGAAGAAATTAATTACGTTCTTCACGAGTCGGTATTACATTCTGGATTATTGCCTCATTACAGATTTTCCAAACGAGGAAAAGGTGTAGATATGAGTGCTATTAGGGGGGCTGAGGGAGAAGAGTATCCTATTAGAATACCTAAAATAGTGGATATATGTACTTCAAATATGCACTTTGAATATAAAAATCCTGTTACACATTCTAATAAAAATTTGGCTAAATTGGGTGGGGAAGTTGCACCGGTTTATCATTTTTTAGAAGATATAAATGCAGGATTTATAGATGCTTATACTTATGTATTAAATTATAAATCTCAATTTATTACCTTTGCAAATAGATTTGGAAACTTAAATGTTAGGCATTTAGTACAAGATACGCAACGCTATTCAATGTTATTGCATACATCGTATCATCCGGATTTTATGCAGGATGGAAGAGATAGGCAGTTGTTTTTGTGCAGTGTCTTAAAGAATTATAAAGAATTTCAAGGTGATATTCATGTGCCGGAACTTGAAATAAAAGATATGCTCAATATGGATATACCATATTTTTATCTTAATACTTCAGAAACAACTTTATATGGATCAGAAGGCGAATACATTGAGAATTATTTTGAGAATACAAGTTTATGTCATTTGCAGGATAAAATATGTGGTTTGTGTGAAAAAGATATGAAAAAACAACAAATGTTTATGGATATCATTCTTTCAAATGTTAATGAGATTGGAGTTGAGGATAATAAAATTGAAGTCCAATCTTTATGTTTGCCATCCTGCAAAAAGGATAATGAGGTGATTCTAAAAGCGATATTGAAAATTGCGGATAATTTAATGCATACAGCAATATTTAACTCCGACAAATCAGAAGTTAATTGGATTGGTGTCAGTTTAATAGGAAGTGAGGAGGACTGTGCATGGGATATAAGACCCCTAGGAACATATTTGTATGAAGGAGTTTCTGGTGTGGCTATCTTTTTTAAAGCTTTGGATTCTGTTATTCCAAAGCAGGAATATAAAATTATCAGTGATGCAATAGTTAAAGAACTTTTTACATATACTGATGAGATGCTTGAACGGAAGGAAGATTTAGAAAAAGAGAGCAGTGGAGCTTTTGGTGGAGAAGCATCCATAATGTACACATATGAAATACTGTATTTAATCAGTAAAGAAGAAAAATATTTAGAATATGCAAAAAAACATTTTGCAATTCTAAAAAAGGCTATTTTGGAAGATGTTAACTTAGATATAGTGTATGGCAATTCTGGAGCTATTGTTGTTTTGGTTAATATGTATCATCTTACCAATGATGTCCAGTATTTAGAAAGTGCAATTTGCGCAGGAGAATTATTGATTAAAGCTCAGATTCAATATGGGGAAATTAAGGGTGGTTGGATTAGCGCTGGAAGACAATCTCCGCTAGCAGGATTATCTCATGGTATATCCGGGATGGTGTTAGCACTTGTAAAATTGTGGGATGCAACAAAACGGGAAGAATTTCTAAATGCTGCAATAGAAGGCATTGAATACGAAAATTCATTATTTGTGCCGGAAAAAGGAAATTGGAAGGATGAAAGGGTTTATTCGGGCGAAAAGGCTTCTGATAAAGGTAATTATACTGTTGCATGGTGTCACGGAGCTGCCGGAATTTTGCTTAATAGAGTGAAAATATATGCTCTTTTGGACAAGAAGCATAGAGATTTTTTGAAGCATGATATAAGAGAAGCTGTTAAAACAGTAGTTAGAGAGGGTATTCTGGGGAATAATTGTTTGTGTCATGGGAATTTAGGCAATACAGAAATATTAGAAGAATATCTCAAATATTTTAGCGATAAAGCGATTTTGGATCATTGTATCACCTTAAGACAAATTATAGCGAAAAACATTAGCCGGGAAAAATATGATTGTGATAATGCATATTTATTTGGCTATAAATTACCAGGATTTATGACAGGCTTATGTGGAATGGGGTATTCTATGCTTAGAGATATCAGTAGTGATCTTCCTTGTATTTTAGCATTAGATATATAAAAAATCTTTTATGTAAAATTTTGTGATTTATGAATTTTAATGAGTTCTTGTTGGGGGTGAAATAAGTGCGCAGAAAAAGAGTTCCAATAATACGCCAGATGGGAACTACAGATTGTGGAATAGCATGTTTAACAATGCTTTTTCAATATTATGGATTTTATATTGATATAAGTGAAATGAAAGCTACTATTAAGATTGGGAGAAACGGAATGTCATTGGCAAAGATGAGAGATATTGCAGAAGAATATCATTTTATTTTCAATGCCTATGGTAATTATTCAGAAGAACAAAATTTACTGTCAAATTTGCCATTGATAATGTGTTCTAAAGAGAATCATTTTGTAGTGGTTTCTGAAAAGAAACATGGAAAATATATTGTACTTGATCCGGTTAAAGGAAAACTAAAAATGGATTATACAGAAATACAGAATGTTTTTCTTAATGTACTTGTATTAATACGTCCGTCAGAAACAGTTTCATATAGTAAGACAAAGTCAGATTTTCAGCTGCCCGTCAATAAAACTAAATTTTTACTTGCAATTTTACTGACATTTATTGCACAAAGCCTGGTATTGATTCCGCCATTGATTATACAACGCATTGTAAATGATATTTCTTATGGTGAAACGGATTTTGGTATTTTTAAGTATATTCTAGTAGCATTTTTAATTGCGATATCTTTTTGTGGAGTGAATTTAGTGAAGAAGAGAATTTTACTACTTCTTCAAAACGAAATATATGAAGATACCATATTTCTAATGATCGATAAAATTTTTAATATTGATTTGAGTTATTTTGAAAGTCATTCATCAGGAGATATTGAAGGCAGATTTAAGAGCATAAATGATATTTACGAATTTATTTCTGGGGCACTAATTATGACTATAATTGATGTGATCACTGCTCTTTTTTGTGGAATTCTGATGATAACGCAATCAATCAGTTTATTTTTGCTCATCATGATTTTGACAATTCTTCAGATATTTATAGTAATTTTGTTAAATAGGCAAGCGAGAATAAAAACAAAAGATTATATTGCGGATCAAAGCATTCTTGAAGCACGAATGATTGAGATTTTAACAAATATCCAGCAGATTAGATGTATGCGTATAGAAAATTTGTTATGTAGTAGTGTCAGGACGGACTATACTCATCTTGTTAACCGACTGAAAGAGCGTGTAAAGATCAGTGATTTAATGGAATCAGTTATTGGGGCGTTTTCGATACTTTCTTCTATATTGCTCTATGCTGTAGGTGGTTTTTTGGCGTTTGGTGGACAAATCAAGTTAGGAACATTAATTTCCTTTGCAACGTTAGCTGGACATTTTACTGGACCTTTTCAGACACTTTCATTAGTGGCTCCTCAGTTTAGTGTTTTGAAAGAGACTCTGATTAGGCTAAAGGAGTTGATGAATTATCAATCTGATTATAAAAATGGAAACGAAAGAATTGGGCAGTTTGAAAGTATTAATTTAGTAAGAGTGACTTACTCTTATTTGGGAAGTATTGAGCCGGATATTGAAGATATTACATTAGAAATAAATAAAGGAGAAAAAGTTGCTATTGTAGGAAGTTCGGGAGGTGGAAAGACAACTATAATAAAACTACTTCTAAATGTTTTTTCCAATTATGATGGTGAAATATTGCTAAATAAAAAAAATATAAAAAATGTTTTAAAAGAAGATGTAGATAGGATTTTTGCTATTGTAACACAAGTTCCTATGGCTATGAATGGAACAATAAAGGAAAATATTGATTTAACAAATTCGCTATCTGAGGAAGAAATCTATTCATGTTTGGAAATGGCAGAATTAAGGGAAGATATTGAAAAATTTCCACTTAAGCTTAATACATATATTGGTGAGAATGGCCAGAATATTTCAGGAGGGCAAAGGCAAAGAATAGCGATAGCAAGAGCACTTGCTTTAAAACCTGAAGTGATTATTTTTGATGAAGCTACAAGCAATTTAGATCCTATTACGGAGAAAAAAATAGGTGATAATCTGAAAAACTTGCATATTACACAAATTATAATTACGCATAGACTAAGTGCAGTGGAGGATGCAGATAGAATTTATGTTATTGATAGAGGGAAGATTTCAGAGTCTGGTACATATGAGCAATTGATAAAAGCAAAAGAAGGATATTTTGTAGCAGTTAATAATTGATTTTTATAAAGGAGAATACTGTAATGAGTAAAAAAAAGTTAGGATTATTTATTCTGGCATTAGGCTTATGTTTATCAATGAAAATATCTGTTTTAGCACAGGAAAATGTAGAAATTATTGATAAATCTGAATGTATGCAGAGCAAAGATTTTGAAAATGTTATTGGTGAGATACAAAATATTAAATCTTTACATCCAGAATATTCAGAGGATATGATATTAAAGATTATGAATCAAAATCATCCAAACTCGTCACCATCTGGAGAGGAAAGAGGAATTGGGGATATCTGGAATGCACTTACAGAGTCAGAAAAAAGATTATGTATTAGATATCCTTTTGATGCATTGAGAGTTAATGAGGCGAAGAATATAGCCACATCTCAAACAGAGGAAAAGTTTGGCTTTAGCGGTCTGGGAGATCGTAGTGATGCTTTTAGACATGGAATCTGGAATGCAGAAATGACAGTACTAATCGGGAAAGAGAAAGCTGAACTATTTGCTACTGCGCATGAAGATAAAGACGTTACAGGTGTGGAGTCAGATGGCTATCCCAAAACAGCCCACCGAGATATGGATTTACATAATAATGAAGTGGGCAGGAATATAGGAGGAGAAAATAAGAACGCTTCAGAGATTGAGATGGCAGAGGTGATTTATCGGGAAATATATTCGGAAACGACGCAGTTCATATGGTTACATGAGTAAGAGGTTGGGCAGTGCAAAATGCACTGCCCAATCTTTGTATTTCTTAATATGGCGTAATTGAATACTCCTATTATTTGTATCAAGGAAATGTAAAAAGGGTAGCATGGTAGTATCACGTATATTTAAGGAGTAAACGATTATGGAAAGCCGGATTAAAATGCTTCGGGAAAAAAGAGGATTGATACAGGAACTTTTAGCAGTAGAGATAGGAATAACACAGCAAATGCTCAGCAAATATGAAAAGGATATTACCATCATAAAAGTAGATGTCTTAAAAAGAATAGCAGAATATTTTAATGTAACAACAGATTACCTGCTTGGGCTGTCTGATATGAAGCGGGATCTGTCCGGTCAGATCAAGATGAATGAAACTCTGGATGAGTATTATGACCTGATAGAAGTGTACAGAAGAATGGACGGGTATGACAGGGAAATGGTATGGTCGATCATGCAGACTGTTGGGAAAACTGCAGAGAAAAGAAAGCGGGGTACGGGAAATGATAAAAGTAGCGATCTGTGATGACGATATTGCGACAACCGGAAAGATAGAGGACATGTTGTGCCGCATAGCAAAGAGAAACTTTATTCCGATAGAAACAGAAGTGTTCTGGGAAGGAGAGCATCTGTCAGAGGCAGTAGAGAGTATGAACAACTTTGATGTTATCTTCCTGGATATCGAGATGGGGCAGGCTGATGGGATCACAGTGGCACGGAAAATCCGGGAGACAGATAAAAATGTCCTGATCATCTACGTCACGAGCCATGAAAGCTATATGCAGGAGTCATTTTCCGTAAGACCATTCCGTTTTTTGGTAAAACCCGTAGAAGAAAAACAGATGGAGGGATGTCTGGAGGCGGCATATGAAGAAATCAGCAGCGCTGACAGTTATTTCCGGTACAGCTACCAGAGGCTGAACTGCAAAATACCGGTGAGGGATATCCTTTATTTTGAAAGCAAGAGAAGAAAAGTGTACATAGTTACAGAAAAAGAGACCTTTGAATTTTACGGAAAACTGAATGAGATTGAGGAAAGCCTGAGAGCCAGCAAGGGCATTTTCCTCCGGATACACCAGTCTTTCCTGATAAACTATAAACACATAAAAGGACTGGCATACGATTTTGTCGTAATGGATAATGAGAAAAGACTCTCAATCAGTGAAGACCGCCGGAAACTGATCGGTGAGCAATACTGTGCGATGGAGGATACGTTTTATGTCGGCATGTAAGTGGATGGCAGATCTGCTGCTGGCGATGTTTACGGTATACCTCTTTTTCCTTTATTTTGGGATGTTTTTTGAGAGGAGAAAAAAGAATATCCGTGTATTGCTTGGAATTATCGTGCTTGTACTCTGGCAGGTAGGAATACCGGAGGTTATCAATGAACTTCCGAAGGCATGGAACATAGGGACAACAGTGGGGCTTGCCCTGTTCGTTGTGGCAAATGTGTTTGAAGGAAAGGCGTGGATGAAAGGTTTTTTTGCGGTTACATTTGCCGCTATCTGGATGCTGGCGGAAATGCTGATTGGCAGCGTGCTGATGATTTACGGGGAAAGCATCGTGGAACGGCAGATTTTTGGTGCGTTTGCTTCAAGGTTCCTGTTCTTCCTGATCATCCTGGCTTTAAGGAAAGTATTTACAAATGAAAAGGTTACGGGTCTGCCGACGGGGTACAGCATCCTGATCATATTTATCCCGACTGGGAGCATATATATCATGAACGCAGTGTTTGTACTGGCTTACAGGACTGACTGGGAATATGCCGAGGGGTATTCTCTTGTTTTCGGTCTGATACTGCTGTTTATCAATGTGCTGATTTTTTATATTTATATACGGCTGGCAGATGATTTACGGATACGGCGGATGAATCTGGTGTATGAACAGCAGCTAGACCTTTGTGCGAGGCACCAGGAAGAGAGGGAACTGTCCGTGCTGCAGATGAGGGATGTGCGGCATGGTATGAGAAACCATCTCCTGTCGATCCTTGCATATGCAGAGAAAGGGGAGAGGGAGAAACTTATCCAGTTTGTAACCGATATAATAGAGGATGGCAGGCTGAGACCGTCCGAAGAGATCAATACCGGGAATATCGTGACAGATTCCCTGGTAGGATACTGGAAGAAAAAAGCAGAAGATGCGGGGATAGAATTTCTGACGGATCTCAGCATCCCGATGGAGATGCCGTTCCGGGGAGCGGATATAAGCCTGATCATGGGAAACCTGTTGGAAAATGCAGTGGAAGGCGCCGGGAGGGCAGAAGGCCGGAAGTACATACGGCTAAAGATGAAATATGACAAAAACAACCTGCTGATAATGATAGAGAACAGCTACCGGGGAAAGCTGGCGAAAGGGAAGGGGGAGGAACTGAGAACAACAAAAATGGATACAAGCAATCATGGGATCGGCCTGCCGTCTGTCCGTAGGGCGGCGGATAAATATCAGGGGGTGTTGTCTGTTGACACCACAGAGCCGGGACGGTTCCTTGCCAGGGTGGTGTTGTATGGAAGTTGAAGGTGTGGGTAAGGGAAAAGTTACATGAACACTCGATATTTTGACATCAAGGAAATGGATGCGTTTTTTTGTGATAAAGTGTTAAAAACAAATGAAAGGAGTTTCAAAATATGAAAACAAAAGATTTAAAACTTCAGTCCGCCAAAGCATTGGCAAGTGCATCTTTGAAGATTGGAAAAGTATCGGCAGACAGCGCCTGCGCATATATTTTCCATCAGCCTAAAATGCCGAAAGAACTTAAAGCATTAAAGGAAAAATAAACATGAAATATTTATCGGAGAAAATAACAGATTATGTTATTAAAACCGGTGCAGCTTCCGAGGAATCATATGCGATATATCAGTATGGATTTCAGATAGGACTTGAAATGGTAAGTTGTTTTCTGACATGCTTCTGTATAGCGATATGGCTGCATATGATTCCGGAATTTGTAGTCTTTACTATTGTTTTTATGCTGTTGCGAACTTATGCCGGTGGTTTGCATCTGAATAGATTTGGAGCA
>Ga0137306_103176_pt1 | contig 12540 bp, 10 predicted proteins | sample Inofroosms_March_FD_97187 | JGI IMG/M metagenome (GOLD analysis project Ga0137306, IMG submission 97187) | Mouse cecal microbial communities from Vienna, Austria - N-Acetylneuraminic and N-Acetylglucosamine D2O microcosms_March | ecosystem: Host-associated > Mammals > Digestive system > Large... | reverse complement strand
GGTGCACTCCTGGTAGTTGATGAAGTAGTCGTCGCCATTCTCGCGCACGGCCGGGTCGGCATAGCCCTCGGGCAGGGTCTTGTAGGTCGTAAGGCCGAAGAGTCCGGAGATGGGATAGCCTGCGGCGTTCACCTCCACGCTGCGCAGCCCAGTCTGGGCCGGAGCATAGACCGGAACGACCAGCATGGCCGCCATCGGCTTGAAGAGCACGCCCTTATCCGACGCCTTCCAGCGGCCTACCATCGGGAACACCTTCGGTGCGAGACCGTCGGCCACGTATGCCTGCACGTTGGGCACGGTCTGCCACAACGCATCCACGCCGTACTTCGAGTCGAACATCGGATTGAGCGCTCCGACCGTAGCCATGTTGAACGTGGCACCGGGAATGCTCCGCGGCTCCTGAAAGCCGAAGAAGCAGCCCAGGGGCGCACCTTCACGGGGTTTGAAGTGGTGCCAGCTGTAACCCGATCCGGTGTATACGGCCAGCGTATCCTCTAAGGTCCACTCCGGCTTCGTTCCGTCGAGCGCCACGCGCGTGGCTTGCCCGAGGCGCGCCTCGATTGAGTAGACCGTCTCGGTGCCGGAATCGGGAACCAGCGCCTCGTCCCGGGCGCACGACACGACCGCAAAGGCCGCGGCGCACAATAAAAACAATCTTTTCATTTGGTTGCAATTTTTCGATCTACCACTCCCAGGGCGTCGAACTGTCGTCGAACTCCTGCATTTCGCCGAACGGCGTCGATACGGCGAAACCCTGTTCGGTCCGCACGCACACCGTGTCGATTGCCGGCGCTACGTAGGCCGGCTGCGTCGTCGCCGACGCAATCGAATCTCTTTTCATGATTTTTTCGGGAAAAAACGCCCTCCGCCCTAAGCGGAGGACGCAAAATTGATTACTTCGTATAAACGACTTCGTTGGACACATGGTCGGGCAGACCGTCTCCGTTGTCGTCGCAGCAGCCTACCTGTATGTAGTGTTCGCCCGAGAACATCAGTGCCGGAGTGCTCATGGAGATCGTACCGGCCGTCGCGTCGTACGTTGCCGACACGAATCCCACGGCATTCTGCATCGACCAGTCGTTCTGTTTGTCCACCAGCACCCAGGTCTTGTAATTCTTCCAGGTAAACGCCTCGGGGTTCTCCACCGTGATCGTAAGCTTCGTACCCGTATAGGTTACGGAAATCTGAATCGTAGCCTCGCCCGTTTCGACTTTCGGCGTATAATAGATGAATTCGTACTGACGGGTGTAAACCGAACCGTCCTTACGTGCGGCGATGAGCTCCAGACGGCACTTGTCGCCCTGCGAGAGGTAGTGTGCGACGTTGGCCATCCGTTCGTGCAGCAGGATCGGCGCATCGGCCGCCAGCGTCACCTCCTCCGCCGTCTCATTGACCGGGAGCCAGCTGTCGCCTGCCGGGCGGTAAAGCTTGATGGAGTAGGTCGTGGTAGCCTCCACCTGATCCGGATCGGCCGGCGTCACGGCGATCTTGCCCTGGTCGTCGGGATCCACGGCGAGCGTGAGCGCCGGTGCGAGCTGCTTGTAGAGCAGCGGCTCGAAAGCCTGCATCTGGCCCGGACGCAGCGCCAGCTCGGTCTCCGATGCGGGCTTTTTCACGGTCATCGTGCTGCCCTCGGCATCGGTGATCTTGAGCGTGAAGCCGTCGCGGTAGTCGCCCGCAGCGACCGCCATATAGAGCTCCGCAGCCGTCTCCGCCTGGGTGCCCGGACGCATTTCGCCCTTCAGCACCACGCGTTTGCTGCCCTCCTCGTCCGCAACGACGTACGTATCGACCTGCTCGGCCGAGGGATCGGCTACGTTGTAGTTCTCGGGCAGGTCGAGGTTGTTCAGGGCCACCTTACCCGTCATGTTGCGCACGGGCGAGGTGAGCTCCACCTGTTCGATCACCACGCCCTCCTCGGCCACATAGAGCGGAATGCGGAAGACGCCTGCCACGGGCTTGAACATCACCTGCGCATCGTCCTCAAGCCAGCGGCCGATCAGCGGCAGGGCGCCCTTGGCGACGGAACCCTCGGTGTAGGTCTGCTCCTCGGGTACGGTCATCGCAATGCGCGAACGCTCGGGTGCACCCATCGGAGCGCCCTGGTACACGGCGACATAATAATCCTGTCGATAGACGGGTTCGGGGGCGTCGGTGCCCGAAAAAATACCGGTTTGTTTGATTGTCTGGCCGTCCTGCTCGACAGTGCGGGTTTCGTAGACGGCCCAATTCGACGAAAGGACATAGACGCAGTCCTCGTCGTCCCACTTCAGATCGGTGCCCTCGATGTGGACACGGGTGGGGTTGGAAAGCTGTGCTTCAATTACATATTCCCGATTTTCGGAGGGGGGGGGAATTTCACCGTTGCCAATCGCCTCTTTGGCGCCGTCGCAGGCCGTGGCAGCCAGGGCCAGACCGGCGCATCCCAGGAAATGGAGAGATTTCTTCATGACATTCATTGTTTTAGACGTTGTTCTTACCAGGTCCAGACACCATCTCCTTCGTCGAGACCCTGGATCTCGTTCGCCTCCATCGAGACGGCGAAACCCTGCTCGGCATTCACGCAGCACACCGACATCTCGGGTGCGGCGTAAGATTGCGGACGGGAACCCTCCGCACGTACTTCGTACTTCATAGATTTTGAAATTTTGAAATAGATAATAAAAATAAATCCGGAACACATATCCGACCGTTCCGGGAAATCGGTCATAGCCTATGTCGAACCTCCGACCGAAAGTCGTCCGCAGATCTGCTGCCGACAGTCGCAACGCATTCGCGACGGAATCGTTCTGCGACAAATATAAACAATTTATTCTAAACTGCAAAAAACAGACACGGAAAATGCGCCGTTCGGCCGTCAAATCGCAGTTGCATGCGCGTCCTGCGCAAGCGCCCGGCCGCACGGCGAAGCCTCACATCATCCGCCCGAAAGTCCGGCGCCCCGCGAGGTAGCGCAGCACGACCGAACCCCTATAAACATAGGTGCCGGCGAATGCCCGGCGTGTCGCCTGAATCCGGCGCCGGGCCCGGGCGAGTTCGCGATGATGCCGCAGGAACCACCACCACGCGCGGCCCACGGCGCAGAAGTTCCGCCAGCGCCCCTGCGCCAGGTAGGAGAGTGCCGCGAGCGCATCGAGCGGCGGCCGCACCACGGCCGTAAGCAGCCGCTGCGGCGCGGGTGCGCACTTGAACAGCATGGCGAGGTTGTTCCGGTGGTTGAAGTAGACTTTGGCGGGCGACTGCGCCTTCAGCGTGCCGCCGCCCAGATGGTATACCGTGCTTCGGGGCACGATCCTCACGCGGCGGCCCGCAATCCGCATCCGCCAGCAGAGGTCGATCTCCTCCATGTGGGCGAAGAACGAGGCGTCGAAACCGCCCAGCTCGCGGAAGACCTCCGCACGGCAGCAGAACGCCGCACCGCTCACCCAGAACACGTCGCGCTCGTCGTCGTACTGCCCCTCGTCACGCTCCACGCAGCGCAGGATGCGTCCGCGGCAGAACGGGTAGCCCAGCAGGTCGAGATAACCGCCCGCGGCCCCCGCATACTCGAACGACGCCCGGTCGCGCCACGACCGCAGCTTCGGGGCCACGGCCGCCACGTCGGGTTCGCGCTCCAGCACCTCAAGCAGCGGTTCGAGCCACCCCGCCGGGGTCTCCACGTCGGAGTTCAGCAGCACGAAGCACTCCGCATCCACCTCGCGCAGCGCACGGTTGTACCCCTCGGCGAAGCCGTAGTTGCGTCCGAGGCGCACCACGCGCACCGTGGGGAACTCGCGCGCGAGCACCTCGGCGGAGTCGTCCGTGGAGCCGTTGTCGGCCACGGTGACCCCCACCCCTGCGGGCGCCGCGGCCACCACCGAGGGCAGGAAGGTGCGCAGGTGGTCGCGGCCGTTCCAGTTGAGTATGACGATCTCTGCGGTCATTCGCGTTTGTGTTTCCATCTCCGATGGGACCACATCCACAATTCGGGCCGTTCGCGGATCATCGACTCCAGACGACGCACGTAACGCTCCGTGATCTCGTGTTCGGCCACCTCCTCCTCGCCGTCGTAGATGCACTCGAAGCTCATCTCGTAAAAGCCCCTGCGCACGCGGTCCATGCGTGCGAAGTAGACCGGCAGGCGGCATTTGAGCGCCAGTTTCTCGCCCCCGTCGAAGAAGAGCGTGTCCTGGTTGAGAAAGCGGAACCAGTGGCTGTCGGGGCGGCGCGGGGGATTCTGGTCGGCGATGAGGCCCATGACCAGGTTCTTGCCCTCGATGCCGCCGTTGCGGTTGCGCAGGTAGAAGCGCAGGCTCTCGCCCATGGTCACGGTCATCGTATTGTGGCGTCGGCGCAGCCGCTGGTAGAGCTCCTCCATCACCGTGCTGCGCAGCGGATGGTAGACCGCCACCACCACCTGCGAGGGTTCGTACGTGCCCCAGAACGAGCCGTACTCCCAGCATCCGAAGTGGGCCATCAGGGCGATCCAGTCGCGGCCCGCCGTGGCGCGGCTGTGGCCCTCGGCATTGGCGAAGCGGATCATGCGGCGCGACTTCTTCACGCCGGCGAGCGACACCGTATCGACGAAGATTTCGGCCAGCGTGCGGTAGAACCGCCGGCGGATGCGCCGGCGCTCGGCCTCGCTCTTCTCGGGGAAGGAGTTGCGCAGGTTCTCCGTCACGACCTTCATGCGGTAGCGCAGGCAGCAGAAGAGGATGAAGAAGACGATGTTCTCGACCACGTAGTAGCGGAACCAGTAGGGCAGCAGCGCGAAGCCGCAGCACAACGCCCACAGCGTCTCAAGGCCGGCCCGCTGCCAGAGGGTCATCGGCGTGTTAGTTCTCATCGGCGGAGGGTTCTTCGATAAAGAGGCGAATGTCGCGGATCTTCGTCCGCAGGCGCAGCCACTCCTTCAGGGTTTCGGTGTCGATGCGTGCGCCCGGCGTGCGCGGCGTGACCAGTCCGAGCAGCAGCGTGTCGCACGGTGCGCCCTCGCAGTCGAAGCGGACGCCCTTCGTGAGGGCGATCGAACCCACCGAGGGCATCATCACGCCAAGCTCCTGCGATATGCCGTCCACGCCCGCATCGACCACGCGGTAACGCTCGATCTGCGATTGCAGCTCGGCGATGCGGCGGTTCTTCTCGCCGAGCAGCTCGACGTAGTTTTTCTGGAGCGTCGAGAGGTCCAGGCGGTCCGTGCCCGACGCCTGGCGCACGACCAGCTCCGTATTTTTCAGTCCGAAGCGTTCGAGCTGCGCCTCGGCATTGCCGATCACATCCTCCGTGAGGGTCTCGCCCACCAGCAGCAGCTCGATGCGCGACGGTTTGCGCCCCGCGCCGTAGAACTTGGCGCACTCGATCACGCGCGTGTTCTGAAAGGCGAAGACCTGCGCCACATATTTGTCGGCCACGGCCTCGAACACCGACACGCGCACCATGCGCAGGCCGATGAAGACGCTCGGTATGAAGGTCACGAGCGTGATGGCGAGCATCGTGCGGCGCACGTTGCGTTCGCGCACCTTGTCGATGAACACCTTCTTCTCGTACTTAAGGAAGCGGACCATGAGGAACGTGGCCAGCGCGATGAATACCGAGTTGATGAAGAACAGGTAGAATGCCCCGGCGAAGAAGCGCAGCTGCCCCGTAGCCAGGCCGTAGCCCGCCGTGCAGAGGGGCGGGATGAGGGCCGTGGCGATCGCCACGCCCGGAATCACCGTCGAGGTGCGGTCGCGGCGCGACTGCGCCACGATGCCCGCCAGACCGCCGAACAGCGCGATCAGCACGTCGTAGGTCGTGGGCACGGTGCGGGCCAGCAGCTCGCTGCGCGCATCGCCCAGCGGCGAGATGAAGAAATAGACCGTCGAGGTGACGATGGCCACGATGAACATCAGCGTGAGGTTGCGCAGCGACTTCTTCAGCAGATCGAAATCGTTGATGCCGAGCGAGAAGCCCACGCCCATAATGGGCCCCATGATGGGCGATATGAGCATGGCGCCGATAATCACGGCGGCCGAATTGACGTTCAGGCCCAGCGACGCGATCATCGTGGCGAAGATCAGCACCCACAGATTCACGCCCCGGAAAACCACGCCCTTCTCGATCGCGGCGTACACCTCGTCGCGCGGCGCCTTGTCCTCCTCCAGGCTGAAGCGGCCGTTCATGAACCCCTTCAGTTCAGCGAACCACGCCGGGCCGCCCGTTCTCTTTCCGCTATCGGTCGTATGTCCTTCCATCTCTTTGCATTTTATTTCGGTCGTAATCAGTTCAGTCGTCGTCCCGCTCCGGCGGCACGGGGCCGTCGTCCGGCACCGCGTCCCGCCCGCCGGCAACCTCCTCCGCCCGGCGTCCCGGGTCGGCTTTGCCGGCCACCACCACCACGAATTCGCCCCGCGGAGCGTGTTCGCGGAAGTGGGCCGCCAGCTCGTCCAGCGTGCCGCGCACCGTCTCGCCGAACTTCTTGGTCAGCTCGCGCGACACGGCCGCGCGCCGCTCGGGGCCGAAGACCTCGGCCAGCTGTTCGAGGCAGCGCACCACACGGTACGGCGACTCGTAGAAAATCATCGTGCGCCGCTCGTCGGCCAGCGCCTCGAAAAACTTCATGCGGCCCTTCTTCTGGGGCGGGAAGCCCTCGAAGCAGAACCGGTCGCACGGAAATCCGCTCTGCACGAGCGCCGGTACGAAAGCCGTGGCGCCGGGCAGCGCCTCCACCTCGATGCCCTGCTCCACGCAGGTGCGCACGAGCAGAAAACCCGGATCGGAGATGCCCGGCGTGCCCGCATCCGACACCAGCGCCGCATCGCGGCCACCGGCGATCGTGGCGGCCACCGCCTCCACGGTAGCGTGCTCGTTGAACTTGTGGTGCGAGCGCAGCGGCTTTTCAATGCCCAGGTGATGCAGCAACACCGACGTGGTGCGCGTATCCTCGGCCAGGATCAGATCGACCTCGCGCAGCACGCGCACGGCGCGGAGCGTGATGTCGTCGAGGTTGCCTATGGGCGTGGGTACGAGATAGAGCTTGGCCATGACGCTACGAGAATTTGCGTTCGAGCAGTTCGATCAGTCGCTTCGCCCCGTCGCTGCTGGGGTTCCATACGTGGTTTTCGGCGATGTAGACGATGCAGTCGTCCAGATCGGCGCAGGCGTTCAGCGCGTCGATCGTGCGCTCGTACTGCACGGAGTCGCCGCCGAAAAGGTCGCGGATCAGCAGGAATTTGTCGTTCAGCCCGATCGCTGCGCGCAGGTCGGTCACCGCCTCGCCGCGCGCCAGCTCCGACGCCGCATCGCGCGGCGCTGCGATCGTGTCGGCCAACGTGCGCACGTCGTGGTTGAGCACGTCGCCCAGCACCGCGGCCTCCGGTTCGCCGGCCGCATCGCGCATCGCCGCCTCCACGCGCGCTCCCGCAGCATGGGGCGCTCCGGCCTCGCCGCGCACCGGTTCGTCGTCGAGGATTTCGATCTCCTCGATCACCAGCTCGTCGCCGGCATCGCCGAGCGACGATGCGGCCGCATCGTGCGCCCCGCTTCCGACGCTCCGCGACGCTTCCTGCCGCCCGTTTTCCTCTCCGGCCTCCGACACGGCACCGGCAGCGCCCGGCACATCCGCCGGACGCGGTCCGTCCTCACACGCACCGCACCGCTCTCCGACCGTCTGCGGGGCTTCGGCCACGGGCGCTTCGGCAGGCTCCCCGCACGACACCGCAGCCGGGTCGTCCGTACGCTCCTCCATTCCGATGCCCTCCTGCGGCGCCTCGGGCCCGAGCTCGGCATCGACCTCGATGACCACCCATTCGTCCCCGGACGAACCGGACGCCGATGCGTCCGACAGCTCCACCGCCTCCGGTTTTTCCGATTTTTCCGGACCGCACGCCGGATGCACCTCGTCCGCAGCCTCCGGCACATCGTCGTAGAGCGACAGCAGCAGCCGCTGCTTCTGGCGGCGACGCATCCGCTCCGCCTCCGCCCCGGCAGCCTCCTCCGGAACCGGCATGCGCTCCCCGGCGAAAAATCCGGACACCGGCGGCTCCGGCTCCGCAGCGCACACGGGCTTTTCCGGCTCTGCGGCGTGTCCGGGATTCTCCGGCTCCGCAGCGCACACGGGATTCTCCGGCACACCGGAGCGTTGGGGATTCTCCGGCTCCGCAGGGCATTCCGTCTCGCCCGGCACCGCTTCCGGTGCTGCGGCCTCCGCAGCGGACCCATCCGACGCTCCCGCAACACTCACCTCGTACGACTCCGCGGCGGACTCCTCGACTATGAGAACTTCCGATGCATCTGCGGGCACCTCCGATGCCTCCGCAGCAGGCGCATGGGACGCTGTCACCGCATGCGACGGCGCCTCCGCAGCCGGGCAAACCTCCGCCTCTTGCGCAGCACAATCCTCCGGCACTTCAGCAGCACGGCACTCCGTCGCAGCCGTTTCCGGCTCTCCGGCCGGCCGCGACAGCTCCGCAACGGGCTGCTGCACACCTCGTGCGGGATCGCCAAGGGCCGCACGATCAGCCCCATGCAGCACCTCCGGACCCGGCCGCAGCGTCGCATCGGACACCGGTTTCTCCGGGGCCGGCACGGATGCCGGCGCAGGCTCCGCAACCGCGATTCCGGTCTGGAGCGCCTCGTAAAGCATGCGCAGTTTTTCGAGCGCCAGGTCGCGCTCGATCGGCGCCACGGCACCGGCGGCCTCCCAGCCGTCGGCCCAGGCGGCGAGCCGTCGCAACACGGCCTGCATATCATTCAGTGTCATTCGTAACAGATTATTTGCCCCCAAAGATAGAAAAAAATTCGGAATTATTCCGTACGCGCCCCCTTTCGGGCCTGCGGAACGGAGCCGTCGGCCCCGCAACCCGCCTCCGCACACCCCGAAGGCGCTGCGCCCGACCCGGCCGCGCACCGCCGCACCGCCCGATCCCCGAAGCACGTTCGACCGCAGGACAGCCCCTCCGGACACCTCCGGCAATGCCGTCCAGGGACCTCCGGCAAGGGTCGCCGCACGTCCGCATGCCCCCCGGCGCCGCACACGAAGCCCTGCGACGACGAAAAAAAGTCGCCTACACCCCGCAAACAGGTGCCGGGATTCCGTTTTTTTGCCTATCTTTGTAGGTAGACAACGCGATACATAGCCTGACGTACCGACGACAGCGCATCCCTCCTCTTCGGACGAACGCACGGCACGGGCGCCGCATCCGCGGCGACGGCCTGCGGACCCCGACAGCCGGGAGGCGACCGGCGCACACCGGCACCCGGGCGTACGATCGCACAGACGAATCAATCCGATACCGGACCTATGTACAATAACGACAATCGCATCGTCATCACGCTCGATGCCGGTGGCACCAACTTCGTATTCAGCGCCATGCAGCACGGCGAATTCGTCGTCGCACCCGTTTCGGTTCCCTCGAACGCCCACGACCTCGACCGCTGCCTCCGCACGCTCACCGAAGGTTTCGCCGCCGTAATCGCACAACTGCCCGAGGCCCCCGTGGCCATCAGTTTCGCCTTTCCCGGCCCCGCCGACTACCCCAACGGCATCATCGGCGGCTACCTTCCGAACTTCCCCTCGTTCCGCGACGGCGTGGCCCTCGGCCCCTACCTCGAAGAGCAATTCGGACTTCCCGTGTTCATCAACAACGACGGCGACCTGTTCGCCTACGGCGAAGCCCTGTGCGGCGCCCTGCCCTGGGCGAACGAGCGGCTCCGGGCCGCGGGCAGCGCCAAGCAGTACCGCAACCTGCTGGGTTACACTTTCGGCACGGGCTTCGGATTCGGTCTGGTGACCGAGCGGACCCGCCTCCACATCGGCGACAACTCGTGCGCCGAGACGTGGTGTCTGCGCCACAAACGCTACCCGGAGCTCATCGTCGAGGAGGGCGTGGCCGTGCGGGCCGTGAAACGCGTCTACGCCGAGGCGTCGGGCGACACGCACCACACGCTCGAACCGCGCGACATATTCGACATCGCCGAGGGCACGCGCCCCGGCGATCGCGAGGCGGCACGCAAGGCTTTCGAGGCGATGGGCGAAGCGGCGGGCGACGCCATCGCTGCGGCCGCCACGCTGCTCGACGGCCTGGTCGTCATCGGCGGCGGCATCACGGCGGCCCGCAAGTATTTCATGCCCGCCCTGCTGCGCGAATTGCGCGCCGAGACGGGCACCTTCGGCGGCGACCGCTTCCCGCGCATGCAGATGAAAGTCTACGACCTCGACGACGAAGCCCAGTTCGCCCAGTTCGCCCGCGGCGAGCAGCGCGAACTGAAGGTCTACGGCTCGGAACGCACCGTGAGCTACGACCCCGAGAAACGCATCGGCGTGATGATTTCGCGGCTGGGCGCCGACCGGGCCATTTCGGCCGGAGCCTACGCCTTCGCACTCAACGAACTGGATAAAAAAGTAGGATAGAACCATGTATCTGCTCAAATTCGAACCCATTCTGAAACAGACGCTCTGGGGCGGCGACCGCATCGTGCCCTACAAGGGCCTCGCCGCGGGTCCCGCGCACGTAGGCGAAAGCTGGGAGTTGTCCGGCGTGCGGGGCAACGAGTCGGTGGTGGCCAACGGCCCCTGGGCCGGCACGACGCTCCCCGCACTGATCGCGCGCGAGAAAGGCGCGCTGGTGGGCGACAGCGTCTACGCCCGCTTCGGCGAGGAGTTCCCGCTGCTCATCAAGTTCATCGACGCGCGCCAGGACCTCTCGATCCAGGTGCACCCCGACGATGCGCTTGCCCGGCGCCGCCACGGCTCGCAGGGCAAGACCGAGATGTGGTACGTGGTCGATGCCGCGCCCGGCGCACGCCTGCGCTCGGGTTTCGCACGCCGCGTGACGCCCGACGAATACGAGGCCAGCGTGGCGAACGACACCGTGACGCAGATCCTGCGCGAATACGAAGTACGCCGCGGCGACCTCTTCTTCCTGCCCGCCGGACGCGTGCACAGCATCGGCGCCGGCTCGTTCATCGCCGAAATCCAGCAGACGTCGGACATCACCTACCGCATCTACGACTTCAACCGCAAGGGCCCCGACGGCAAAACCCGCGAGCTGCACACCGAGCTGGCGAAGGAGGCCATCGACTACACGGTGCTCGACGACTACCGCACCCGCTACGCTCCGGAGCCCAACCGCGCGGTGGAGCTGGTGTCGTGCCCCTACTTCACCACCGAGCTCTACGAGCTGGACCGGCCCTGCGCATGCGACCTCGCGGCGCTCGACTCGTTCCTCGCGGTCATCTGCACCGACGGCGAAGCCCGCCTGACGGCCGACGGGGGCGAACCCCTTTCCGTGCACGCCGGCGAAACGGTGCTCGTGCCGGCCGCCGTGCGCTCGCTCCGCATGGAGCCCGCACCCGCGGCACGCCTGCTCACGAGCTGCATCCGCTGACGCCCCGGCATCCCGGGCCGCGCACCGCACGAGGAGCACACCCGCGGCACACACGCTCTGCGAACCGGACTTCGAGACCCCGCCTGCGCTGCGGGGTCTTTTTTTATGAATAAGGGAGCCGCGGAACGGAAATACGACGGCCGGCGCGACAACCTCCGCACTCGCAGCCCACGGAGGAGGAGTGCGGGGCATTCGGTCCCAAAGCTTCCGTCTCGGAGCAGCGCAGCGCAAATTTCCGGAAGCCGCCGGACAACTGCCGGACAACCACCGGAATAACACCCGAATACCACCGAATTACCACCGGCCGATGCCGCGCGCCCACCCTGAAAAAAAGCCGCGGCACGTGGGGTGTGCCGCGGCATGACGTAGTGCAGATGCCGGCCTACTCGCCGAACATGTGTTCCGCATAGCGGAATCCGCAGGCATCGTATTCGCGGCGCATGCGCTCCATGCGGCCCCGGAAGTCGTCGTACGCACCGCCCGCGGGGCTCCATGCCACCTCGGCCAGCGCTGCCAGCCGGGGCAGCAGCATGTACTGCGCATGCGCCCAGTCGGCTATGTACTCGGTCCACAGATTGCCCTGCACGCCGACAATGCAGCGCTGCTGCTCGGGCGTGAGGTCCGCGAACGGATCGAACGAGTAGCTCTTGGCCACCGACACATAGCCGCCCCACGCGAGCGGCTCGGCGTCGCGATCCTCCGACTGATAGTAGTCGAGGTAGCAATATTCCGAGGGGGACATGATGGCCCTGTTGCCCTGGCGGGCCGCCCGCACGCCGCTCGCAGCGCCGCGCCACGACATGATCGTCGCCGTGGGGGTCACGTCGCCCTCCAGGATCTCATCCCAGCCGATCAGCCTGCGGCCGTGCGCGTTCAGGAAACGCTCGACGCGCGCCGTGGCGTAGTTCTGCAACTGACGCCACTCGGTCAGCCCCTCGCTCCGCATGCGGGCCGCGCAGTGCGGACACTTCTGCCAGAAAGTCATGGGGCACTCGTCGCCCCCGATGTGGATGTACTCCGAAGGAAAGAGCTCCAGAACCTCGGCGAGCACCCCCTCGATGAACTCGAACGTCGTCTCCTTGCCCGGGCAGAACACCCGGTCGTCGATATCCCACGTCTGGCGCACCTCGTACTGCTCGCCCGTGCAGCTCAGCCACGGACAGGAGGCCAGCGCCGCCACGGCATGCCCCGGGAA
>Ga0137306_103174_pt1 | contig 12543 bp, 12 predicted proteins | sample Inofroosms_March_FD_97187 | JGI IMG/M metagenome (GOLD analysis project Ga0137306, IMG submission 97187) | Mouse cecal microbial communities from Vienna, Austria - N-Acetylneuraminic and N-Acetylglucosamine D2O microcosms_March | ecosystem: Host-associated > Mammals > Digestive system > Large... | reverse complement strand
TTTTCTTTGGCGTGTGTGCAATTTTAATTTTTGCCCTGAAGCTGGAATGGCTGCCGGTTGGCGGACGCACCGACCCGACGATCGTAAACTTTGTGGGACGGATTAAGTACATGGTTATGCCTGCCCTGGTTTTGGGGATTTCCATGACTGCCGGTGTTATGCGCTATGCAAGAAGCAGTATGCTTGACACCATGAATAAGGATTATATTAAAACCGCAAGGAGCAAAGGGCTTCCTGAGTGGCGGGTAAACCTGATTCATGGCTTTCGCGTGTCCTTAACCCCTGTTATTGTATTGGTTGGTTTCCGTCTTCCTACACTGATCGCCGGTTCGGTGGTTATCGAAACGGTCTTTCAGTGGCCGGGAATCGGCAGCGCATTTAATACGGCTGTCCGTTCCCAGAACTACAACCTGGTTATGATGCTTGCATTGCTGTTCGTCTTTATGACCCTGTTTGCCAGTACACTGGTCGATATTCTGACGGCGGCTCTTGACCCGCGTGTGAAGCTGAACGGATAGGGGAACGGGTGCAGAAACGCGCATGAACAGTAACGTACAGATTGGAGGAGGTAATATGAGTTCAAGTACAAAACATGCAAGGCTGAACCGGAAATTTGACCAGATCCGTCGAATGGAAGAATCCGGGGAGCTTCAAAATAAAAAATCCGGCAACCGTGCACTGCGGAAGCTTTTACATAACCGTCTGGCGATTATCGGCGGCGTGATCTTTTTCATTATCCTGCTTTCCTGCATCCTTGCGCCGGTGCTGACTTCCTATTCGCCCAAAGCCGTGGATATGAAGTCCATCTTAAAACCGCCGTCAAGCGAACATCTGTTTGGAACGGATAAGATTGGAAGAGATGTATTTGCCCGTGTATTGTACGGCGGGAGAATGTCCATCGCTATCGGATTCGGAAGCGCTATGGGCTGTGCCATTATCGGTGTTTTGATTGGCTGCTACAGCGCCTATCGGGGCGGCTGGTTTGACAGCCTGATGGTTCGGGTTTCTGAGGTGTTTATGTCGGTTCCGCAGTTAATCCTGGTGCTGATGTTAGTGGCTATCCTGGGACAGAGTGCGAAAAATATCGTCATTATCTTTATTATCTGCGGCTGGGGTTCGTGTTTCCGTATGGCGCGTTCCCAGGTACTTTCCATCCGCGAGGAGGAATATGTGCAGTCGCTGAAGGTTTTTGGGCTAAATCCGTTTGTTATCTGCTATAAGCATATTTTACCTAATGCGTTAAGCCCGATTATCGTCAATGTTACCTTGAGTACGGCAATGTTTATCCTGGAAGAGGCAGCCTTAAGCTTTTTGGGCCTGGGCGTTCCGCTGGAGGTTCCCACCTGGGGAAATATCCTGAATGCGGCACAGGATATGTTTACACTGCAGAATAACTGGTGGATGTGGCTTCCCACAGGTATTGTTGTTTCCCTGTTTGTTATGAGCATTAACTTTATGGGCGACGGAATCCGGGATACGACCGATCCTACACAGCAGGGTTAGGAGGGCGACGATGAGTGATAATGTAGTAATTTCCGTAAAAAATTTAAAAACCTATTTTTACACCAATGAGCGCTGCAACCGTGCGATCAACGGTGTTTCCATGGATATTAAGAGCGGGAAAACCCTGTGTATCGTAGGTGAGTCCGGCTGCGGAAAGAGTGTAACGGCAACATCCATTATGCAGCTTTTACCCAAGCTTTCCCGCATCGAAGAAGGAGAGATTATCTACCACAGCGGCGACGAGCGAGGAGATATCCGTATCCATGAGTTAGAGCGCAGCAGCAGGGAGATGCGTGCCCTGCGCGGCAAGGATATCGCGATGATTTTTCAGGACCCGATGACGGCATTAAACCCGGTTTACACGATTGGATGGCAGATCAGCGAGATGATCCGCTCCCATGATAAGTCGGTTTCCAAGGCCGAGGCCAGGGAGAGGGCGTTAAAGCTTTTGACGGACATGGGTATTCCCAACCCGCAGAAGCGAATTGATCAGTATCCGCATGAGTTTTCCGGCGGTATGCGCCAGAGGGCGATGATTGCCATGGCGATGAGCTGCAACCCGAAAGTTCTGATCGCCGACGAGCCGACGACGGCGTTAGATGTAACGATCCAGGCGCAGATCTTTGAACTGATGGATCATTTAAAGAAGAATTATAATACTGCCATTATGATGATTACCCACGATATGGGCGTTGTGTGCGAATTAGCGGATGATGTGGCGGTTATGTACATGGGAAATATTATCGAGAGCGGTTCGGCAGAGGAAGTGCTTGACCATCCCACCCATCCTTATACCAAAGCGTTGTTAAAGTCGATTCCCATCCTGGGCAAGGGTGCGAATCAGGATATTAACCCGATTAAGGGATCGACCCCCGATCCGTACAAACGGCCTCCGGGCTGTCAGTTTGAGCCAAGATGTGACTATGCCTGTGAGGAATGCAAAAAAGCTATGCCGGATGAACACATGCTGGGAGGAACACACATGGTTCGCTGTACAAGATATCAGGAGGTGATGAAGGATGGCAAATAAGGCAAAAGAAAAAGAACCATTATTGACCATAAAAGGGTTAAAGACCTTCTTTCCGGTAAAGAGCGGTTTTCTGGGTAAGGTGCAGAGTTATGTGCAGGCGGTCAATGATATCAACCTGACCATTTATAAGGGGGAAACCTTAGGGCTTGTCGGCGAGTCCGGCTGCGGCAAGACGACACTGGGAAAGACCATCTTACAGCTTTATAAGCCCACGGAAGGCGAGATGATTTACGAGTTTTCTGACGGGCCGAGAAACCTTGAAAAGCTGGGTGCAAAGGAGATGGACGAGGCAAGAAAGAAGATCCAGATTGTCTTCCAGGATCCGCAGTCGTCCCTGAATCCTTCCTTTACCATTTACCAGTCCCTTTCCGACCCATTAAAGAAGTTTGGTGTAAAGACCAAGGAAGAGCGGAGAAAGCTGATTGGAGATCTTCTGGAAGCAGTGAATATGCGGCGGGAATATATGGATCGCTATCCGCATGAGTTTTCCGGCGGTCAGAGGCAGAGAATCGGTATTGCCCGGGCGCTGTGTATTAATCCGGAGCTGGTGATCTGCGACGAGGCAGTGAGTGCGCTGGATGTGTCGATTCAGGCGCAGGTTTTAAATCTTCTCAAGAAGCTGAAGGAGGAGAGGAATTTAACCTATATCTTTATTACACATGACTTGAGCGTAGTTGAGTATATCAGCGACAGGATTGCGGTAATGTATCTGGGAAGGATTGTGGAGCTGTCCGATGCCGATGAATTATACCATCACACGATTCATCCTTATACGCAGGCATTGTTATCGGCGATTCCGGTAGCGGATATCCATCATGAGAAGAACAGAATCCTTTTGGAAGGCGATGTTCCGTCGCCGATGAACCCGCCGAGCGGATGTCATTTCCACGGAAGATGCAAGCAGTGTAAGGAGATCTGCAAGACCGAGAAGCCTGAATTAAAGCGGTATGAGATTAACGGGCGGGAGCATTTTGTGGCTTGTCATTTTGCCGAGGAGAATATCAAGCGGGTCTGCCAGGGAGAGTAAAGGGCAGAGGTTGGTTTGACGAATGGGAACAGAAGAGGAAAGGTTACCGTGAACGCATGGGAACCGTAACGAAAAGTGTGAAGGGAGAAGATGGATGGCAGCAGGGATGGAGCAGTTGGATACAGATGTGCTGGTGATGGGAGCCGGGCTGGCGGGGATTACGGCGGCGCTGTGGGCGGCAAGATCCGGCGCTAAGGTGTGCATCGCTGCAAACGGTGTTATCGGCTCTGGTTCAAGCTTTTATCCGGGCACCTGGGGGCTGGGACTAATTGGCCCGGAATCTAAAGAAGATGAGAAAGACCTGATGGAAGTTATCCTGGAAATCGGGGAGGGGATGGCGGATAAGGAGCTGGTTTCCTGCCTGGTTTCAGGGGTGTCGGAAGGGATTGCTTCATTAAAGGAACTTGGTGCAGAGGTTAAGGATGCAGTAAACAAAGGTGAACGTGAGTTTGTCCCCTGCTTTGACAAAAAGTGCAGGGACTGGCACGGGATTGTCAAGGAGGGGACGAAAGAGGCTTTACTTGCTGCATTGGAGGAACTGGACGTTAAGCTTCTGCCCCGTACCGCGATTACGGATATACGGATAGAGAATGGACGGATTGCGGGGGCAGAGGCGGCGCGTCGGGGGAAGGACGGGGGTTTTCTCTTGATTTCCTGCAAGGCGATGGTGATTGCCTGCGGCGGTCTTGGGGGGCTTTTTTCCCGGCGTCTGAATACGCCCGATGTGACCGGGATAGGACAGTTTCTGGCACTGAAAGCGGGTGCGTCGCTGATGAACCTGGAATTCATGCAGATGATGCCGGGATTTTTCCGCCCTGCGCCGAAGACGATTTATAATGAGAAGGTTTTTCGTTACAGTGAATTTTTCTGCCCGGATACCGGAGCGTCCGTTTTTGCAGACTGGAGCCGGGAAAAATCAGAGAAGCTTATGGAAATTCGTTCCGGTCACGGGCCGTTTACCAGCCGGCTGGATTCCCGCGAGATCGATATCCGGCTTTACCAGGAGGGGTTAAAGCATAAGGAAGGAATTGTTCTGCGGTATAAGAAAGAACTGAAAGAAAACCAGCCGGAGTTTGTCCGGACGTATTTCCGGTGGCTGAAGGAAGAGAAGGGACTGACCATCGACGACCCGGTTTATATGGGGATCTTTGCGCATGCATCGAACGGGGGAATCCGGATAGACCGCCGGGCAGAAACAGGGGTGAACGGACTTTTTGCCTGCGGCGAGGCTGCCGGGGGAATGCATGGGGCAGATCGCCTGGGCGGACTGTCTACGGCCAATGCCCTGGTGTTCGGGAAGATTGCGGGAGAAAGCGCGGCTGAATGGTGCCGGGGGAATACGGTACAGTTTCGGGGAAAATGTTCGGAAGAAGATTTGGAAGAGGGAAAGGATAAGAATATAAATCCAAAAAAAGCCAGGACGGAAATTTTGGACGCAGACAGGCTTTTGACGAGGCTGCAAAAAATCAATTACCGGGCAGCAATGGTGGTAAGAGAGGAGAAGGTCTTGCTGGAAGCGCTGCGGGAATTGGAAACGCTGAAAGGTGAAGGGGAACGGCAGAGGAGGAGTCTGGATGAAGCGGGGGCAGAGGACGGCAGGGGTAATGCAGCCGAAGGAAAATTAAGAAGCCTTCCGCCCTGGGAACGCTATCAGAAGACCCGGGAACTGGAAGCGGCGTTTGTACTGTCGGAGGCGTTACTGCGGGCAGCACGGCTAAGGAAGGAAAGCCGGGGCTCACATTACCGTCTGGACTATCCGAAGAAGGATAAAGAACTGGAAGTGCCGGTGATTGTTTCCTGGAAGGACGGGGAAGTGCATTTGGAACAAAAAAGAAATGAACGCTGAAGTAAAGAAAAATGTTGCTGTGAACATGTGAACAGCAACAGAAAAATAAAGGAGAAAGAGGTGAATAAGCAATGATTTATACAACGATGGATAACCTGAAGTCCTATTATGGTATTTCGGAAAATCTGGATAAAGCGCTGGACTTTCTGGAAACCTGTGACCTGCGTACATTGGCTATGGGCAGGAATGAGGTAGAGGGCAGTCAGGTTTTTATCAACCGTTTTAATTATGATACGATTGCCGAGGAAGCGGGGGCTTTTGAGGCGCATGAAAAGCATCTGGATATTCATATTCTTTTATCCGGACGGGAACGGATAGGGATTGGTCAGACGCTGAAGATGGAAGAAACAGGAAGAGATGCGGAAAACGATGGGATTGATCTCAAGGGAAAGGCGGAACAGTTTTTATGGATGGAGCCGGGGAAGGTGCTGATTGCATTTCCGGAGGATGCCCATATGGTAAAAATCCAGTGGGGAGAAAGCTGTCCGGTGGAGAAGGCCGTTGTGAAGGTTTTATTCAGGGATTAATTTTTAATCCGTGAGAATAGAAAAATTTAAAACAGGAAAGTCCGCGAAAGAGCGGCAGAAAGGTGTGTGTTATGAGAGAATCCAGCAAGTATCAGGGAATTATTCCGGCATTTTATGCATGTTATGATGATGAGGGAAAGGTAAGCCGGGAAAGGACGAAGGCATTGACCGAGTTCTTTGTAAAGAAGGGCGTTAAGGGACTTTATGTGGGCGGTTCCTCCGGGGAATGTATTTACCAGAGCGTGGCAGAGCGCAAGGAAATTTTAGAAGCGGTGATGGAGGCTGCCAAGGGAAAACTTACGGTGATTGCCCATGTAGCCTGCAATAATACGGCGGACAGCTGTGAACTGGCGGCTCATGCGGAGAGCCTTGGCGTAGATGCGATTGCGTCCATTCCTCCGATTTATTTCCATCTTCCGGAACATGCCATTGCCCAATACTGGAATGATATTTCGGCGGCGGCTCCGAATACGGATTTTGTGATTTATAATATTCCGCAGCTTGCAGGTGTGGCTTTAACGATGCCATTGTTTAAGGAAATGCTGAAAAATCCAAGAGTTGCAGCGGTAAAGAACAGTTCTATGCCAATTCAGGATATCCAGATGTTTAAGATGGAAGGCGGAGAGAATTTTGTTGTATTTAACGGGCCGGATGAGCAGTTAATCGGCGGTCTGGCGATCGGTGCAGACGGGGCTATCGGCGGAACCTATGGGGTGATGCCGGAATTATACTTAAAGATTTTTGAACTGTGCAAGGCCGGGGATTATGCGGAGGCAAGAAAGATTCAATATGCGGCAGATGCCATTATCTATGCAATGTGCGCCTGCAAGGGAAACCTGTATGCAGTGATGAAGGCCATTATGAAGATCCGTGAAGGTCTGGACATCGGAAGCGTAAGAAAGCCCCTCCCGGCAGTAGTTCCTGAGGATATGGAGCAGGTAAAGAAGTGCGCAGGGATGATTGACGAGGCGATTAAGGCTTATTGCTGATAAAAACGTTAAGAACAAATAAAACAAATAAAAAAGTGGCGGGTTTCAAAAGTCTTGTAAAAAACAGGAAAATGAACCCGCTATTTTGCGCTGGTTTTGAATGTTTTTTTGTCTAAAATATTTACAATGTAGATATAATAGACTATAATTAAAGTAATGAAGGGAGGAATTTCTATGGCATTAGTAAACACGAATATTAAGATAGACTGCGCATTGAAACAGGAATCACAAGAGTTATTTGAGAGCTTTGGGCTAAGTTTAAGTTCCGCAATTAATATGTTTTTGCGGCAGTCTGTACGGGAACAGGCCATTCCGTTTCGTGTAGGTGCTCCCATTCCAAACAGCGAAACCATAAAAGCTATCGAAGATGCAAGGAAGGGGATTGGGTTGAGTCGAGGCTTTGCCTCCATTGATGAGTTGATGGAGGATTTGAATGCTGACGATTAGATATCAAACGATGTTCAAAAGAGATTATAAAAGAATAAAAAAGCGAGGATATGATGTAGGACTTCTTGAAAAAGTTATTAGCCTGCTGGCAGAAGGGAAAGAATTGCCAGCCGGATATAAAGATCATAATTTGAGTGGAGATTATAAAGGATGCCGGGAGTGTCATATTGCTCCGGATTGGTTGCTTGTGTATGAAGTAAGAGAAAAGGAACTTCTTTTATATTTAACTCGGACAGGAACACATAGTGATATTTTTTAATAAAAAGAAACAGGTTCGGCCTCCCTGTAAGGGTGGGAAGCTGAACCTGTTTTTTTACAGCACATTAGCTCAAGTCGTATTTAACCACGTCAATCTCTGCCTTTCCGTCGGCAAAGAAGGAAATGCTGTCGGCTTCTTTTTCGGTATACATGGTTGCGGTCATAACCTGCTCGCCGTCATTGATAAAGATTTCCGCGCTGTATTGATCTAAGATTAACCGCAGCTTCAGCGCTTCGTCGCCGCTGCTGACCCTGCATCTGCGCTGGTGGATAATTGCTCGTCGGGAACCGGAAAATTTTCGGTCGATTTTTAGTGTCTGCTCGTGGGGGCGGAAGCTGACCGAGGTTCGGTATTCTTCATTTTGCGCAAATCGAATGGCAAATTTCTGATAAAGCTTTTCTCTGCTCTCAGGGCGAACGGTCAGTTCCATATCGACCTTCCGCCCTTTGATTCCTTCAAGGCTGACGGTTCCGCAGACAGGGACGGCCCGGTATTCGACCTTATTGTGCCGCAATTGTTCTAATTCCCGGACAGGAGCCTGATAAAGCCTTCCGTTTTTAATTGACAGTTCCCTGGGCAGGCTCATCTGGCCGAACCATAATTTTTCCGGGGCATGGATAGAGCAGGTGTCCCAGTTTTGCATCCATCCAATCATAACTCTTCTTCCGTCCGGGGTGAGAATTGTTTGCGGTGCATAGAAGTCGATGCCGTAGTCAATGGCCTGGTGTGCTTCATCGGCAAATGTGCAGGATGCTTCATCATAGCTGCCAATCAGGCACAGTGTCCCGTTTCCGTTGTGGTATTCAAAGCCCTGGGGAAGCATATCCATGGGGCTGGCCAGAAGGACTTGTTTTCTGTCCAGGGAAAAGAAATCCGGGCATTCCCACATTTTTCCAAAACGATTTTTGTTCGCTGCCAGAACGCTTTTGTATTGCCAGTGAAATCCGTCCTCGCTGGTAAAGAGCAGGACTTGTCCGCTTTCGTCCGCGGAACGGTTGCCGATCACGCAGCAGTAGGTTCCGTCATCCTGCCGCCACAGTTTAGGATCGCGGAAGTCAAAGCGGCTGCTGCCCTTGGGAAGAACAGTTTCATCCAGAACAGGATTGTTCTCATATTTTTCATAATCCATCCCGTCGCCGACGGCCAGGCATTGAGTCTGCACATCGCAGAAGCTGCCGTTTTTCTGCCGTTCCTTCGATACACCTGTGTACATCAGCAGATGTCTGCCGTCCGGCAGTTCGATCGCGCTCCCGGAAAAGCAGCCGTCCCGGTCGTAGAATTCATCGGGTGCAAGAGCAGCCGGAAGGTATTCCCAGTGAAGGAGATCAGAGCTTACCGCATGGCCCCAGTGCATGGGTCCCCACTGGGAACTGTAAGGATGGTATTGATAAAACAGGTGATATTTTCCCTGATACCAGCAGAAGCCATTGGGATCGTTTAACCAGCCTGTCCGCACAGAAAGATGAAAAGCAGGACGATCTTCTTTTTTTATTAATTTCTCCGAAGCCTCTTCAAATTTACGGGCTTCACGCAATGTCTGACTTATCATAGTGAATTGCCTTCCTATCCTTTTTGGTTTATTTCACCGCACCAGAAGTAACGCCTTCAACAATGTAGCGCTGTAAGAACAGGTATAGAATCAAAATAGGAAGCATTGCCAAAAGCAGGGCGGCCATAACCAGACCGATATCCGTGGAATAGGTTCCGTAGAATACCTGGGTAGCGATGGGGATGGTGTAGAGTTCTTTCCGCGCCAGCACCAGGCTTGGAAGCAGGTAATCGTTCCAGAATCCCATGGCATCGATAATGGCTACCGTGGCGATGGTGGATTTCAGCAGCGGAAATACGATTTTCCAGTAAGTCTGCCAGCGGGTGCAGCCGTCAATAATGGCGGCTTCCTCTAAGGAGAGAGGAACATTGGTCTTGATTGCGCCGTGGAACATAAAGGTTGCCATGGACAGCGAAAAGCCTACATGCATAAAAATCAGGGTCGCCCGATGGTTGAGGATGCCCAGTACCCCGCCGTACAAAGATACCAGCGGGATCATCAGTACCTGGAAGGGGATGACCATGGAAGCGATCATCAGCCCAAAGAGAAGTCCTGTAGCTTTCCATTTATTCCGCACGATAACATAGGAGGTCATGGAGGCCAGCAGTATGGTCAGCACAGTTGAGGAGGTGGTAACCAGGGCAGAGTTTCCGAATGCCCGCCAGAAATTCATCTTCTTCATGGCTTCCGGGAAATTCTTCATGGTAAAGCCGTGGGCACCGACCAGCGCCAGGGGATTTGAGGTGATATCTGCTTTTACCTTAAATACATTGATTACAACCAGGATAAAAGGAAAGATAAAGCAGAAAAATAACACAATTAAAAGAAGCATTTTTAAAATATGGCGTGTCTTTTTGCCCTGTGCTGCTTTTTTATTTTCATTCATTATGCTGACACCTCCGCTTTCTTTCCGATATAGACCTGAAGAACGCCCACAACTGCGCAGACAATAAACAGGATAAGAGCTTCAGCCTGGCCTGTACCATAGTTTTTATAGGTAAATGCCTGATTGTATACGTGCATTGCCGCCATGACCGAACTGTTAAAGGGTTCGCCGTTGGTCAGGGAGAGGTTGACATCGTACACCATAAAGCATCGGGTTATGGTCAGGAAAAGGCACTGAACAAAGGAAGATACCATAAGGGGTACGGAAATATAGCAGAGGTTTTGGATACTGGTGCAGCCGTCAATGCTTGCTGCTTCAAGTACATCCTCCGATACGCTCATAAACCCGGCGACATAGATCAGCATCATATAACCGGCATACTGCCATACCGATACGATAATCAGGCAGAGCATGGCTCCATTGGTGGTTGCCAGCCAGGATATGGACAGGGCGTCGATGGAGAGGGCAGAACCCAGGGAAACGAAAGCCCGGTTAAAGACAAATTTCCAGATATAACCAAGGACAATGCCGCCAATCAGGTTAGGAATAAAAAATCCTGCCCGGAAGAAATTCTGTCCTTTAACGCCGCTGGTCACTAAATAGGCCAGAATAAAGGCCACGACATTGACCAGGATAACAGCAATTGCCGAGTAGAGAAGTGTTCTTCCCAGGGACTGCCAGTATGCCGAATCGGCAAATGTGGCTATGTAATTTTGGAGCGCAACAAAGGGCTTTTGTTTGGAAACACCATCCCAGCTGGTAAAGGTAAGATAGAGCCCATAGATAAAAGGAACGATGACAACTGCTGTAAAAACTGCGGTGGAAACTCCTGCAAACATTAAAAAGTGTTTGCACTTATAAGAAAAAGTGTTTGTTTTCATAATTGCAATTTCTCCTTCCTTGCTGTATTGCTGTCCGTCTGGATACAGCAGCAAACAGGTTAGTGCTCAATAATGGCTGCAGAGGACCAGTACTGTGAAAGTTTATCGGCAAGACCTGCGCGGTCAATTTGTCCGGCTAAGTATTCCTGCATATTTGCCCCGCAGATGGAAAGGTGATCGTCAGGGAAGTAATTGTAATTGTCAATCAATGCGCCCTCGTCGGCATATTTTTTTACCGAAACAGATAAGGGGTCCAGTGATTCTGCGCTGATATTGCTGTAAGCGGGAACCAGGTTGCATTGTTCGGTCAGGAAATTGTTTCCCTCTTCATCCATAACCAGCCAGGTCAGGAAGTCTTTGGCGGCCTGGCGCTGTTCCTCGGAGGTATTGTCCGAAGAGTCAATAAAGAAGTATTTGGAACCGCCGCCCACCAGTTTTGTGTTGCTCTTGTCCGAAGTGTTTTGGGGAACCGGCATCATGCCCATCTTTTCTTTATAGTCGTATTCTTTGATAACCGACCAGTCCCAGTTTCCGCCGAACATAAAGGCAATCTCGCCTTCTGCCAGCTTCTGTTCGGTTACCTCACGTTCTGCGGCGATGGGAGAGCCGGCAGCATAATTATATTGCATCAGCACATCGAAGGTATCCATCATGGAATTCCATTTTTCATTATTTGCCAGGTCGGCACTTCCGTCATGGAGCTTTGTGATAAAGCCCTCGACATCATCCTGCTGCTCATAGGTTTCGGCCAGGAAATGGGCGGCTAATGACCAGTCCTCTTTCATAATTCCGGTCGGCGCTTCCATGCCCCCTGCGACCAGTTCGTCCAGAAGTCCCTTAAATGCGTCCAATGTTGCATAGTTTGCTGGCTCAAACGGCTTGCCGGTTATGGTTTCGATGGCCTCTGCATTGTAAATAATACCCCGGGCTTCCACGCACACAGGAAAACCTACGACCTTGTTATCAACCGAAATGGCATAATTTGTATTTTTTATCCATTCCTCACTGCTTAAATCACTGGCATAATCTTTTGCCAGGGAATAGATATCTTTTGCATCTACCATGGCCAGCGTATAGGGATCATTGGCAGAGTAGCGGGTCGCCAGGTGCGCGGCAACTGTGTCGCTGGAGTAGTAAACTTCCACATCTACGCCGGTTTTTTCGCTGTATTCCGCAGCCATCTCTTCAAACTGTCCCTGAACTTCACTTTTGGAATTGAAAATGGTAATGGATACGCCGCTGCCATCCTTGTTTTCGGATGCACCGCCAGCCGGAGCGTTTTCTCCGCTTGAACTGCCCCCACAGGCAGCCAGGAATACAGCCATGGATGCAGCCAAAGTGACAGTCAGTACTTTCTTTTTCATAGACTTGTTTCCTCCTTATGAAATAAATAATTTTATTGATAGGGCTACTATAGCACTCTTGAGCTAATATGTCAATCGTTTATTATATATTTTTTTAGTTATATTTGCGAATTACTGTAGAAAATGATGACATAATTTTAAATATTTACTAAAATAACTCCAAAAAATCCATAAAATTAAAGAAAAAATCAAAATTTTTATGTATATATGTGCAGAACACTGAAAAGACTAAAGG
>Ga0137306_103171_pt1 | contig 12557 bp, 12 predicted proteins | sample Inofroosms_March_FD_97187 | JGI IMG/M metagenome (GOLD analysis project Ga0137306, IMG submission 97187) | Mouse cecal microbial communities from Vienna, Austria - N-Acetylneuraminic and N-Acetylglucosamine D2O microcosms_March | ecosystem: Host-associated > Mammals > Digestive system > Large... | reverse complement strand
CGGAAACCTCAAGAAAGCCATCTGGGGAGCTTATGACCTGGGTGTCAGCCTGTAGCTTTAGTGCGTCCCGGTTTAACATGTGAATCTTTCATTACAGGGAGGGAGATTGATCTGTCTCCCTGTTTGTTTTTGCAGCCCTTCTATGCTGCCGGCATACAGCATTGCAAATGTATTCCATGTGATGATTGAAGATCTGTTTGATTTCAGGGAACTATGACGGCGTGTCATTTCCATGCAATCGCCTGGCTGACAAATTCGGCCGTTCCTTCTCCGCCAGCCTGATCAATATTGCGTTTCATGCGCTCGTCGCTGACATACATTTCCCCCAGTCCGCGCAGGATTTCATCCGTGCAGGTGTAATAATTTTCCGTGATAAATGCCTGCAGCTCTCTGACCTTCTCCTGGGCCTCTCTGCTGCCGGGCGGCAGCTCTCTGATGGAGCCCATTTCCGCAAACAAAGACATCATCCTGTCTGCTGCCATTTCCATTTCCTCATCCGTCCTTCCTTTTCTTTTTTGCTCATACTCGGCGTATGCCTGGGTAGTTCCCCATTTTTCCCGGACCTCCTGGGCGTACCGGTCATACTCTGTTTTTTGAAATGCCTGAAAATTCATCTGATCTGTTCCTCCTTTTTGGGCCTCACGGGCCAAAGAAATCAACCTGTCGATACGGGTGCGCTGCAGCTCCAATAATCTGATCTGCTGGTCAAGCGCCTCTTTCGGGTCAAATTCCGGATTGTCCAGGATGGCTTTGATTTCCTTCAGCGGAAACTGCAGCTCCCGAAAGAATAAAATATTCTGCAGGCGTCTCAGCGCGGCGCCGTCATAAAGCCGATAGCCTGCTTCCGTTACCCTTGAGGGCTTTAGTAAACCGATTGCGTCATAGTGGTGGAGCGCGCGGACGCTGATTCCTGTAAGCCTGCTCACCTCGTGTACCGTTTGCATATTCCTTTCTCCCTTCTTTTTGGCCTGTTTAGAAGTATATACTATGACGCAGCGTCAGAGTCAACCTGAAATTTGATTTTTTAATTTTCTATTCACAGTAATAAAAACTGGCTGTCAAATTCGTCAAACCAAGCTTGCAAGAATCTGATGGACCGTTTTTATCTGACTGGAATCGTAATTTTTCTTTACAAATATACTACTATATAGTATAATCCTATCTAGGAGGAATGTGATATGAATATCCAGGCAGGCAATTTTATTTCACAGATCAAGCGGCTCAGCGACAGAATTTTTGAGCGAATCCTGGCGGACAGGAAGATCGACGCATTTAACGGTGCCCAGGGGCGGATTCTCTATGCCCTGTGGCAGGGGGAAGCGATCTCGCTGCGGGAGCTTGCCGACAGAACCGGGCTCGCCGCCACCACCCTTACAAGTATGATCGACCGGATGGAATCGGCCGGTCTGGTCTGCCGTACCCCGGACAAGAACGACCGCCGGAAGACGCTGCTGACTCTGACGGAGAAGTCCCAAAGCCTGTATCAGGATTATCTGGACGTGTCTGACCGGATGTCGGAGATTTTTTACGCCGGATTTTCGGAAAAAGAAATCCTGCTCTGCGAGTCAATGCTCGCCCGGATTCAGGAAAATCTGAGACGCCATGAACGGATTCCCCGAATATGAAAATGAAAGGATGAAACATCATGAGTGAAAACAAAAAAGACGATGTAATCAAAAAAGTAAAGGAACTGATGGACGCGCCTTCCTGCTGCGCGGATGCAAGGGAAGCTGCCAAAAACTGGCTGGATGCCATCGGCACAGACCAGGAAAAGAGCCAGGCTGAAAATCTGATCGCAGAGCTGGAAATGGACATCATGCCGGTGGAGGGGCTGATCGCTTTTGCCGAATCCGAAGCCGGTGCCAAGGTATTCGGCCCGGAAAAGACCAAGCAGGTGGCTGCCCACGGCCGGGAGATCCAGGCTGCCGGAGCAAAGTACTGTGACTGCGCGGCCTGTGCTGCGGTGGAGGCAATTCTGGAACAGAAGGATGCCATTTTATAAAATGTGCATTTTGTTTCGTACTTACTGTCGTATATTGGAGCGGATTTGTTCCTGTTCATGGGCTTTCCGCCCGGATGCGAAAAAAAAGCAGCCGCACGCTCCAGCATGTGCGGCTCTTTTCACATAGTTTCCCTGCAGGTACACCGTCATGGCCGTTCGGCCCTTTCATGAAGAATGATTACTTTGCATTTCTTCGGATCTCGATCAGGCGGAGCACGTCCCGGAAAAGGTCTCCCTGGTCTTCCAGATCGATCATCAGCCATTTCTGGCCGTTTCCTTCCTCTGTCCGGTCATAAATCTCCTGCAGCTCCCCGGTACAGTCGAGCAGTATTGTTTCTACAAGCTCTTTTTCTTTTTTGCCCACCACAACCAGCACCGTAAAAAAAGATTCCCTGGGGTAGATGGTGCAGAGATTTTTGCCTGATTTTTTGAATTTCACATTCCATCCGCTTTCCCAACTGCAGGAGCTAAATTCAATCTTCTCTTTCGCTCCATGCCGCTCCTTTATTTCCGAGCAGAATGTCTCGAATAGAGGGTTCCTGATGTAAGTTCCGATTTCGTCCAGTGTCGGACAAATACCGCGGTTTTGTAGATCAATCATAGATCGGTACCTCCTTATAAATGATTTGATGCGGCGCAGTCCGCAAACCGCACCCCATACCCTGCCTTCCTCAAATATCCCACTCCGTCGCAGCATCCCCGGAAATACACGGACTGCATTTCCAGTTCCGTGAGCCTGTTCTTGAGCAGCAGCACCTTCACCAGGGCCGCGCATTCCTGCTCGCTGAGGGCCGCCGCCTTTTCCGCGTCAAATATCCCCAGCACCCCGGGATAGCTTTCATACAAACTCTCGATCTCATTTTGAACGGCCCGGTAGTCCTCGTTCTCACCGGGCAGCTTCGCAACGACAGAACTCAGATATTCCTCAAAAATATTCTCATAAGCATCCACAAATGTTTCAAATTTCAATGTATCATGCATGTTTTGCACCTCCGACTTTTTGAGCCATTCCGAAAAAACACCTTCATCCGGCCTTGCAGCGGATGATCTGAAAATCCTCTTATAATACATAGACAGGATAATTTTTCAGGAACGTTTTTTCACTATATACTTCCAAAAAGTCTGCAATATATACCTTGTGAAAGGCCGTATGGCCATAATGGGATGCCCTCGGGTATACCTTATAAAACGGCCGTATGGCCATGATGGGATGCCCTTGGGTATACCTTATAAAACGGCCGTATGGCCATGATGGGGTGCCCTAAAGGATACCCTCCGAGCTCATCACATCAGGCATTTCCGGCGAAAATATAAAGGAAAAGGAAGTCCGATCCCTGGCGTTGCTCTCGCATTTTATTGCAATCTGATGCCGCTCGGCGATCTGCTTTGCAATCGGAAGGCCCAGCCCGCTGCCGCTTTTATTTTGCTCGGATCGCTCTTTGTGAAAACGGTCAAAGATATAGGGGAGCTCCTCAGGCAAAATGCCGCTGCCCCGGTCCGAGATGGAGATCACAAGCTTCTCTTTTTCAGAATCCTCCTTTTTGCCGCGGGATTCCTTTTCTTCCCGGAATCCTTTTTCCTCATAATACATTTTTACCGACACTGCGCTGTCCGCCGGGGCAAATTTTACCGCATTGTCCAGTATGATCATAAACATTTGCCGCAGACGGCCGTAATCTCCAAAAAAGCAGACGTTTCCGGCTTCATTTTCCAACAGGATCGTCACCTGCTTCTGCTCCGCTATCCTCTGCATAGAGCGAACCGCTTCCTTCAATATGTCGGCCAGGTTCAGCTCCGATTTCTCGATTTTGAAATTCGTATTCTGGAGTCTGGAAAGCTCCAGCAGGTCGTTCACCAGCCGCTGGAGATGGGCCGTATCGGAGGACATCTGCCGGAAATACTCCTGCATTTCCCCGGGGTCGGTTATGAGCCCGTTCTCGAGAACCTCCAGGGAGCCTTTGATGACCGTCACAGGGGTTCGAAGCTCATGGGAAATATTGGACACGAAATCCTGCCGCATCTTATCCAGCTTTTTCCGTTCCTCCTCCACATTGGCGAGCTGGACAAACAGCCCGTCGATATTGCCGGCAAGCGCGCCGATCTCGTCATTCTGCCGTACCTCCGTGCGGGCGGAATAATCCCCCTTCATCACTTTGTCTGCCGCCTGCCCGATTTTCCTCAGCGGGCGGATGAAATGGCGGGCCAGCAAAACTGAAAGAATGGACGCCAGAAACAAGGCCGTCAAAATGCAGAATACCAGTATGACGATCCCGTCCCGCTGGGCGCTGCTGATGCCGTTAATGGGGCTGTGCAGAAGCACCGCGGCGGTAATATTTCCGGCGGCGTCATGAACTGGGGCGCCTACGGTGATGGACGGAACATCCAGCAGCGGGCTGAACTCCGTATTTGCCACCACATTTCCCGCAAATACCTGGGCGATCAGTTCCTCCGCCCCCGCAGGCAGTTCGCTGTAGGACAGGGAGCTGCTGCTCTGGCAAACCTGAATGGTCTGTGCATGTTCATCCGCCAGCCATACCTCGCTCATGGCGATCTCATCCAGAAACCGCAGATATGCGCCGTAGCCTCCGGACTGTCCGCGGCCCTTGTGCCCCCTCTGTGAAAACTGGGAAAGGGTGTCCGCGATGGAAACAGCCCGCTTCTTCAATTCGGCTTCGTGTATTTCCGCCGTGCGCCATGCAAACAGCGCCCAAAACAAAAGTCCTGCAATCAGGGAAAACAGCAGGAGTACCGCGGAGAAATATCCGATCAGCCGGAATGTGATCTTATGCTTCATGACTCACCGCCCTCAAATTTGTACCCCATTCCCCAAATGGTCTTGATCTGCCAATTCGGGTGAGGCACCTTGTCCAGCTTGGCGCGCAGCCGCTTGATGTGGCTGTCCACGGTACGGTTGTCTCCAAAATAATCGTATCCCCACAGATCGCTCAGCAGATTATCCCTGGAAAAGATTCTTCCCCGGTTGTCCAGGAGCGTCCAGAGGATCTCCAGTTCCTTTTTTGTCAAAATGATCTTCTGGTCGTCAATCGTCACATCCGCATTGTCCAGGCAGACCCTCAGATTATCGTAAACCAGGTATTTGGGTGCCGCAGTCTGGGCAAAGCAGTCGATCCGGCGCAGAATGGCGCGAATCCTCGCCATAACCTCGCTGCCCGAAAACGGCTTGACAATATAATCATCCGCGCCGATATCCAGCCCCATGACCCGCTCAAAATCCTCGCCCCGGGCCGTAATCATGATCACAGGAACATTTGACACTTTGCGGATCTCCCTGCACACCTCGAATCCGTCTTTTTTGGGCATCATGACATCCAGCAGGATGACCGCAAACGTGTCTTTCTGAAACTGCTCGATCACTTCCTCCCCGTCAAAAGCGGTTACCGGCTCAAACCCTTCTTTTCTGGCAAATTCGCTCAGGATTTTTGTAATTTGGACATTGTCGTCCGCAATCAGAATTTTTTCCATGATGAAACTCCTCAATTTCATTATAAATGATTTGCAGCGGTTACGCACCCCCGCAGGCACGTTTATTCTAAATTTAGCATAAACCTTTGTCTTTTTTGTGTCGCCTGCATGTTTATTCCCGTGAAGCAGCGAGACAAACGTAATTGTTTCTTATTATCAAAACTCTTCATGAACTTCCGGGCTTCTGGACGGGCTTCTGGACGGGTTTCTTCACTTGTCACAAAACAGGACGCATAAAGACATAATTCCGCCATAATTTTCCCGTATGATTTGGTTAAGACGAAATCCTGCAAAGCGATGGGAAATACAGGCGCCCTCTGTTTGGCAGGTTCTAAAAAAACAAACTTAGATTCGAGGAGGTTTTTATCATGAAACATTTGAAAACAAAAGTCATTCTTTTTACAGCAGTCTCTGTGCTTACCCTTGGTTCCGCGGTAACCGTATCTGCCGCCGGCCGCCACAGGCCCGCGGATATCGTGGCTGCCATCACAGGAAGGGCTGTAGCAAATGTCATCCAAGAACGGTTTGAGACGGGAAAGACCTTTGGAACAATCGCAGCGGAAGCCGGCAAGCTTGACGAATTTAAGGATGAAATGCTGAACGCCAAGGAAGAAATACTCAATGAAAATGTAGAAAACGGGGTAATTTCCCAGGAACAGGCTGATGAAATTCTGGAAACCGTGCAGGAACGGCAGGCTGAATGTGACGGCACCGGCTACGGAGACGGACTGGGCTGTGGATTTGGCTATGGGGACGGTACCGGCAATGGCTGTATCTATGGCGACGGCAACGGGAATGGCAATGGTTTTGGCAACGGGAACGGTTACGGCAATGGCAATGGTTACGGCAACGGCAATGGGTTTGGCCGCGGCGGCGGAAATGGTGCCGGATATGGCAGAGGACAAGGCGGCGGAAGGGGAAGATTATAATTCCCGGCGTCTGTCACATACCGTCACAAATGCATATGAACAGGATTTATGGATTTTAAAGGCTGTTTTTATTGGGTGCGTGTAAAATGATTCTGCGCAGCAGACTGTTGATTTGTCTGCTGCGCAGATTTTTAGTTTACGCACGGCTCCTTGTTTTCAATCTGGAAATCCACCCTCCGGTCTCCCTTATAAGCGTATGACTCCCGTCCATTGTTTGACGGGTTAAAAATCGAAAAAGACGAGTCCTTCCATTGCCATTTGAACCGGTACGATATATTGTTCCTGGATATGCAGAGATTTTTAAACCGTGCAAAATCTCCGAAAAATCTGACTGCTTATCTGCAGAAGACCGTTTTATCAGAGCTAAAGGAAGTACGGAAACGTATGAAGCTCTGAAAGTTTACATGGATATGAATTTTGACGGCCTGAAAGATTCCATCCTTGAGATGATGGGAAATGGGCGATGCAGGATCAATTACAGAAAATTTCAAAATGACATGACCACCTTCAAAAGTCGGGATGATGTATTGACCTTGCTGGTGCACCTTGCCTATCTTGCCTACGATGAAGCAGCAAAGGAAGTTTTTATTCCAAATATGGAAATTTATGATGAATTTGAAAATGCCGTCGAAGGAACTTTTATGACAGCCCGGGAAATCACGGATATCTATGCGTCTGAAAACGGGATCACCTATCTGTTCGGCGAACTGCGGGATGTCAGATCAGATACCGGTCCTTTGCCAGCTTTTTCAGCCTGGAAAAATCGGCAGCCCGGTAGCCCTGCTCCGTTTTTTCCAGCATTCCCTCCTCCACAAAACTGCTGAGAATCCGTAGGAAATGCCGGTAGCCGATTCCCAGAAACAGCGGGATGTCTTTCAGATCTTTTAAGATTTCCTCCTGGCTGTCCAGTGTCAGGATGTAGGAAGCGACCCGGCTTTTATGGGGCGAGAGCTGGTTGATGGACCAGTTATGGTTGGAAACATGCATCACTTCGGCATAATTTTTTCCAAGGTAGAACAAAAAATCGGGATCTCTGCGCAAGGTATCCCGGCATTTATGAAACGGCAGATAGAAGCAGTAAGAGGTCTCCTCTGTTTTTAAGGAGGCGGAAACCGGATAGCCCAGAAAGAACTCCGCCCCGCCGTATATGCGCGGCCCTCCTGAAAAACGGAGAATGACCTCGTCGCCGTCGTCCAGCATGTGCAGGATCTTAATATTTCCTTCCAGATGAAAATAAAAACCGTCCAGCAGATATCCCTGTAAAAAGATAAATTCATTTTTATCATACATTTTCAAAATCATGTGCGGCTTCATGGAAACAGGAAAAATCGAAAAAATATCGTACTTTTCAGCAAACGAGTCGAAAATTCTGGGATTATGTATTATTTTCATGAAAAACTCCGTTTCTATGACAAATGTCACAACAAATCTACAAAAAAAGTATACTATTGATTTTGAAAAAACACAAGAACTACCAAAATCAAGGAGGGTAACTATGAATCTGCTGGAAAATCGTTTTGGACTCAAAGCCGCAGGCACAGATGTCCGCACGGAAACCGTAGCCGGGATCACGACCTTCGCCACCATGGCGTACATCCTGATCCTCAACCCAAAATTCATGGGCATGGCGGGGATGGACCCTGTAGGCGTGCTGATTACCACGGCGTTGATCTCCGGCCTGGTCACGATCGCCATGGGAATTGTCTCTAATCTGCCCTTTGCCCTGGCCCCCGGAATCGGCTCCTGTGTCATGATCGCAACGGCAATCGTGATCCCGGGACTGGCTTCCTGGCAGACCGCGCTGGGCATGGTGCTTATCTCCGGTATCCTCTTTCTGCTCCTCAGCCTTTTCCGTCTGCGGGAACAGATCGTTATGCTGATTCCGAAAAATATCAAGATCGGGATCAGCGCGGGACTGGGAGTTTTCATCATCCGGACCGCCCTGATCAATGCCGGGCTGTTTACCGAAGGATTCAAAGGATTCGGAGATTTTTCCCAGCCCCAGGTGCGTCTGACTGCCATCGGGCTTGTGCTTGCGCTGCTGTTTTCCTTTCTGCGTGTGAAGGTGGGTGAAAAAACCTATCAGATCCGGGGCGCGCTGCTGCTGTCGATCATCCTCACCACCGTCATCGGCGTCTTTATGGGCTGCGTGTCGCTCCCGGAAAGTATTTTTACCAGCGGCGCTTTATCTTCCGCCAAAAATGTCTGTTTTAAGGCGGATCTTTTCGGCGCCCTTCGTTTGGAATATATTTCCCTTATCTTCGCCTTTTTTATCAGCGACTTTTTCGGAACGCTGGCAACGGCTCTGGGCCTGGCCGGAAAAGTGGGCATGATGGATGAGGACGGAAATTTCCCGTCCATCGGCAAGGTGTTCCTGGTGGATGCTGTCGGCACCGTGGTGGGCGCTTTTACCGGGCTGGCGGTTGTCACCACGTATGTGGAAAGCGCATCCGGCGTGGAGAGCGGCGGACGTACCGGGCTGACTTCGGTTGTCACCGGGATCATGTTCCTGCTCTGCATTGCCTTTGCTCCGGTATTTTTGATGATTCCGGACGCAGCTACCGCGCCGGTTCTGATCATGATCGGCATTTCCATGATGCAGGGCCTGCAGAATGTAGATTTCAGCGACTGCGAATGGCCCCCGGTTGCGGTCATGATGATCGCAATGCTGTTTTACGGCATTTCACAGGGAATCGCCATCGGGCTGTTCTCCTACTGCGTCATCAAACTGGCTTACGGACTGTTTACCGATGACCGGAGTGAAAATGCCCTGCCGTCCCTGCCGACGGTGATACTGACGGTTCTGGCCTGCTGCCAGTTTGTTCTTTGATCCAGGGCGGCAGGCAAATTGCGCCGTACTGTTCTGAACACTTATTTTTTATGATTTATACGAGGAGGTTATACAATGAGAATATCAAGTCATGCGGACCGCGGCCGCCTTGTGGACGCCGCTGCGGGACGGATTCCCTGTGATCTGCGCATCGTGAACTGCCGGCTGGCCAACGTGATCACCGGCGAGGTCTATCCTGCGGAGGTCAGCCTGTTTCAGCAATGGATCGCATCGGTGGATGAGCCGGGAAGCTGCGCGCTCCCCGCTCCCGCGCAGATATTTGACGCCGAGGGCGCGTATCTGATTCCGGGATTTATCGACACCCATATCCATGTGGAGAGTACCATGCTGACACCTTCCCATTTTGCGGAGGCCGTTCTTCCCTGGGGAACGACTACGGTAGTGACAGACCCCCATGAAATTGCAAATGTCCTGGGAACAGAGGGTGTTCTGCACATGGCAGAGGATGCGTCCTCCATGCCGCTGCGGCATTTTATCCTGGCGCCCTCCTGTGTTCCCGCGAATCCTGCGCTGGAAACCGGAGGGGCGGTGCTGACGCCCCAGGATATCCGTCTTCTGCTGGAGCATCCGAACATTTTGGGTCTGGGGGAAGTGATGGATTTTGACGGGGTCTGCCGAAATGAACCCCGGATGCGGGAAGAGCTGCGCTGCGGCCTGGACAAGGACCTGTTCCTTCAGGGCCACGCGCCGCGGTTGGAAGGCCCTGCCCTGGCTTCCTACCTGTGCGCCGGGATCGACAGCGACCATGAATGCCGCAGCGGCGAAGAATGCCTGAACAAGCTGCGGCTGGGAATGCATGTGAATTTAAAGAGTACGTCTCTGTCCAACCACCTGGCACAGACGCTGGAGGGAATCCGGGACGTCCCCTGGCGGGACCGCATTTCCCTGTGTACGGACGACGTACATGCCCAGACGATCCTGACCCGCGGACACTTAAACCGTGTTGTAGGGGAGGCCATCGGCCACGGGCTTCCGGCCTTGGAGGCGATTCGTTTTGCCACCCTCCATGCGGCCAGGGAATACGGCTTCCGGGATCTGGGAGCGATTGCGCCGGGATTTCTGGCTGATATCCAGTTGGTACGGGAGCTGGACGGCGGACAGCCGGAGCACGTGTTCCTGGGCGGGCAGTTGGCGGCCAGCCATGGACAGTGCCTGTTCAGTCCCCCGGAGCAGGCTGCCGGATTGTTTCCGCAGGTGGAGATCCATATGGAACAGCTTCGGCGTCCGGGCACACTGGGAATCGCCGCGGAGACGGCTGGCGGCGTCCCGGGGATTTCCACAGGGGCCGATCCTGGCAGCGCTTCTGGGATCGCTGCGGAGACGGATAAAGACTGCGCTTCCATTTTTGTCCTGCAGTATAAGGAAAACGGAGGGCCCTTCAACGGCGGCCGTTATGAACGTCTGCCCGTTTCTCAGGGATTTGTTGACTTTTCCGGAGATGAGGAGCTGTGCCGGATGTGCGTGTGCAACCGTTACGGTTCCGGTGAAAAGGCGGTGGCTCCCATGCGGGGCAGCGGCCTGCTGCGGGGAGCCTATGCCTTTACCGTGTCCCACGACAGCCACAACCTGGTGATACTGTACCATGACGAGGCCGACGCCCTTCTGGCGGCGGAGCGTATACGGGAAATGGGCGGCGGTTACGCGGCGGTCTGCGGCGGGAAAATCCTGGCTGACCTGGCCCTGCCGGTGGGCGGCATCATGTCCCGTCACCCGGTGCAGAAGCTGGCGGAAGAGATTCATCACTTTGAGCAGGCTGCCGCGGAGCTTTTCGCATTTCCGGGAAATCTCCTGCGGTTCGCGACCAGCTCGCTGTCGGTCCTGCCGGGGTATATCCTGACAGACCGCGGGATCGTGGACGGAAAACTACAGAAATTCGTGGATGAGCAGCAGTCAAATACCCCGCAGCAAGCTGACGGGGCATCAATTTGAGTACACCAGCTCTTCCACTTTACAGGTATGCTTCTTCGTTTCTTTCGCATAGCTGATTCCAACCGCAAGTATCCTTCCGGTATACTTCGGTTGCTCTCCAAGCTTTCCCTGGAAACGAAGCGCATACCTTTTTTCCTTAATCTGGCGGATTGCCTCTTCCGGCGTGCTGTCTGTCTTTAATTCCAGGATCAGCGCATCGGCCGACCTGCGTTCCGGGTAAAAGATAAAATCTACAAAGCCCGCCCCTGCCTTATCTTCCCGCTCCACACGATATTGGTCCCGAGCGGCGAGGTAGACCAGGTTCACCACTGCGGACAGTTCTGTCTCATGATTGTACGACAGGATCGGCGTTTCCGTATTGTGCGCAAATTCCAGGATATCGGCCATTGTTTTTACATCACCTGCCAGCGTAGCGGCAAGCATTTTTTTCGAGGCGTTTGCCAGGTCGTGAATATATCCCAGAGACTTTTCTTTCTTCATCATCGCCCCATAGCTCTCCATCAGTTCCCTGTTGGGGATAAATACGCAGCCGTCTTCATACGTCAGTAATCCATAAACGACCAGCGCAGAATAGATTTCGTCCTTTGTAGAAAGCCGCATGGAAGCCGCGGCATATTCCTGAATATCGGCTGGGACTGCCTCCCCGGACACCAGCAGCGCCAGGTCGTCCTGCATGTCGGTAATCCGGTCTTTGATATAGTGGAATATAGAATCATAGGTACCTGAACTGGTCCAGTAATTCCTGAGCTGGTTATCTGTCAAAGCGCATACCACGGAACGGGGATTGTAGATCCGGCTGCCTGCCGCAGTCTGGTAGCCGTCATACCATCCCGCCAGCTCCTCACGGGTAATCCTCGCATTTTTCACGGTCTGTTGGTAAATGTGATAGATCCCGTCTACCTCAAAATCCAAAAAACCGAAGTATTCGCTGAAACGCTCCGATGTGGCCATGTTGTATTCTAAAAACATATTGATCTCAGAGCCATCGGAGTACTTCGCAATCGGAAGGATTCCCGTCATGTATGCGAGCTCCGCATACACCTGTCCTTTTAAAAGAGAACGCAAAAACCGCAGATAGCTCTGCTTTTCCTCCTCCGTAATATACGGCAGGTGAAATACCGTGTCCCACTCATCAATCACAAAAATAAATTTGTCGTCGGTCTTTTGAAATATGTCTGTCAGCAGATCCCATGTAGCGCGGCTCTGATCAAGCCCGCACTCCGGGTAGGCTTCCGCCAGGTCAAAATTGATTCCCGACTGGACACGGTCTATATACTGGCTGTAAGAGCTGCAGTCCCTGGGTTCCACGCTGAAATCAATATAGATCACATTGTATCTGTTCAGATAATCCCTGTAGCTTCCG